>Ga0307978_1003123_pt1 | contig 11364 bp, 8 predicted proteins | sample OrgLakmetage1056_FD_203151 | JGI IMG/M metagenome (GOLD analysis project Ga0307978, IMG submission 203151) | Saline water microbial communities from Organic Lake, Antarctica - #1056 | ecosystem: Environmental > Aquatic > Non-marine Saline and Alkaline > Saline | place: Antarctica: Organic Lake...
TTGGCAGCCTGGCTTCGGACAAAAGACAAGGGCATCGCACGCCACGTCGTAGTGAATGTACGGCAGTTCGTTCAAGATCATGCCCTTGCTCACAATGTCCACATTGTCAAACGCGAGAAGAATTCCAACGATTCCGTCGGAGAACTTGAGCAGAAATGTGCGCAATGAATCTTCCACATTCTTTTGAACATCCCGCAGAGCGCCGGGTAGTAGCGATACCGTCAATTCGAGCCGCTTTTTCGTAAAGACCTTGTCGTCCAGCGTTGCTCCTGTTGCTGGACTCCTCGTTGCGGAAGTCGAAGAGGATCCCGATCGTCTCTCTTTCTTACGGCGCTTCCGTGCTTGCCGTTCTGCTCCGGTCTCTCCATCGGTGGAATGGCTTCGTTTGCCGCCCATGATTTCTTGAACGTCCTGGTCAGTGTCGATCTCGTTTCGTTATTCTAGCACGACATTGTTGAAGAAGAAAAACGCGAAAAGATGACGGGTTCTGATGATTCGGGTTGGTCCGTCCAGCAGCAAGGACGAAGGACGGTCTTAGGTTATGAGTTTATTGCACAGAAGGAGAAGAATGACGCCCTCAGAAAGCTGTATAAGTCGGTAAGAGTCCGTAGAAATCGAGCCATATATATAACAGCCATCAGTCATGCAGCGATTTCATACGACATCGTAATTGCGAAATACGAGAACTTACAGAAGGTGGTGTCAAGACTGGCAATAGCTTTCTCTTGGAGGCTCTTAGATTTTTGATCACCTGTTCCCTCGACCACAGGTTTCCAAAGGTGCGTGTTTCGGTCAGCGCACCACGCGGTCTCTTTTCTACTAATCATCGTTGACATCCCCCGAGTCACTTGGACTTGCGCAGAGCATCACAACACGAGACGCACGAGCGACTCTGATACCTGGCTACAGTACAGTACCAACCTTCTTCACAAGACTATCTCAAGAGGGTCGGCTCATGTCATTGCAGTAGACCGAGCTCTTTGATTGATTCTTTTCCATTCACCGCTTTTTCAACCGTATCCCATCCCAAAAAGGCAACCAAAAAAATTCCGGCACCATGGCGCCTGGACCCAACTGGCTGACCTCGTGGGTCAAGACGAACAACAAGCATGTGCTCTTTCTACCCAACGCCAGTCAGGGTAAGCATGTTGACCATGATAAGACAGAACATGGATCTCTAACAACAGCATCGACTACGAACTCTACCAAGGCGGGTCACCGAATCGAACATGTTGATCCGGAGCCCTCGACGACTGTGAGGCCTTCCAACAACCGCAAACAGCGGCGGCGTCTGCAAAAGACCAGATCTGCTTCCGACTTGATCCGCGAAATGGCCAAGGATGTCGAGGATGGGAATGCAGTGAGAAAGATTGGTCCGAGTCGACCAAAGGAAGACGATCATACGAGAGTGGCCACTGAGCCACCCGTACCCGTACGGTCATCTTCATCTTCCATGCGACTGGTGGCGGGTCTCTTTGGTTCATCAATATCCCTAAGCAGTGATGATGATATGCCACCACCATTATCGCAACAGCAGCAGCAGGCAGCCGTGCCCATGTTTCTCAACGAGGCCGCGTTCATTCAGCAACTAGAGCAACGGAATCAACCGAATCAACAGCAGATTCCCAATACCGAATCTTTGCATTCACGGGAGAGACCGATGTATTCCGTGCCGCACAAAGAAATTAGCCACGAACGAGCACACTCGCGAGGACGCGAGACACAGCCTCAACAGAACCATCTAGGTGGTCTTGCCAATCTCAAGTTTTTACCGCAGCAGTTCTTTGCCGCGCCCAACGCGGAGACGCAACAGTACCCCCCTCGGCGGCACTCGTTGGAGGACCAACTAGCGGCAGCTGTGGACGACTTGGATTACATGCGTGGAGTGGCCTTGAAGAACGAACACACTTGTCAGTCTTGCAGCAGCAACAACAACATCAATAGCCCTAGTAACAAGGTTGGAAAGTCGCCCACAGGCTCGCGTGCCTACGGAGCGCATTCATCCTTGGTGGAAACGTCCAAGCAACTCAATGAAGTAACATGTCGACAAAAGAAGCAAATCGAACAGCTCACAAAAGAGCGGGTCCGATGGCAGCAAGATATGCATTTCAAACTCAACAAGTTTGCTGGTTTGTGTGCAGATCTGGGCGAAGAGTCGGCAAACCGTAACGAAAAGGCAATCGCGTTGAAGCAAGACCTCGATACCGTCATGACCGAACGAGACGCCTTGTCACAAGAAATTCTCCTGTTACGTGCGCAAGTGCAAGAACAAGAAAGGGAACGTGCCGAGTACGGTGAAATGAAACGGAGACTAATCGAATACGAAAGCAAAGGGCTTGACAGTGCGACTGAGACGATCCAGTCGCGTGACTTTGTCATTTCCGAGCTATCGTCCAAGCTCGAGCGCACGCTCGACTTGCTTGAAATTGAACGAGCTCAACGGCAGCGTCGTCAAATCATTTTTCCTGCCAGCGCCAGACCGGGTCTGAGCGCACACAGCTAGATAGTATAGTCGTATCAACTACACGTACCCAAAATACAACCTAAAGTAGAACACACACAAATCCTCATAGTTTGGAAGCATGCGTTTTCTCATAGGATTAAGTACTAGTCTAGGTAATCGTAATGACACATCTGTGCTGTGCGAGTGCATTCTATTCTTATTTAGCGAATGACAGAGCCCAATGTATTGGGAAACAAAAGTCCACCCGAACCATCTTTACCATCCGACCGGGGTCCTGGAAAGAGTTGCCAGAATCGCAGCGTTTCGTCTCCAGCACCCGTCACGACGGTGGAACCGTCGGGTGACATGGCTAGATAGAGGACACGGTACGTGTGGCCGGTAAGAGTCGTAACCTTGGTCATGCTGGGGTACCTCCACACCACAATCTGATTGAGAGAGTATCCGTGAGTGCTCACAAGCTCGTTGCAGTTTTGCGACCACGCCAGATTGCAAACTTGACTGCCAGTATCAATCTTGTTCAAGCTTGTACCGTTGAGGGTATTCCAAAAGCGAATGCACCGATCAGCTGTTCCTCCGCCGCTAGCCAAGAGACCATGCTGATGCGGGGACCAAGTAATGGCCTTGACAGCAGCCGTGTGTTCCGTAAAATTGTGTACCGGCTGTGACGGGTTGCGGCTGTCAATCACGTTCAAGTGGTTATCGTTACCACCCGAAGCGAGAAAGGCGGGTTCGTCGTACGACCACTTGAGACCACAGACTTCTTGCTTGTGGTTCGCAAGGCAATCCGTGTACGCCGACTGACAGCGAACATCCCGGAGGTAAACCAAACGGTCACGACTTCCACTGGCCATGACTGGACCTGTCCAAGCCAGTGTCCCAACACGAGCGGAATGACCGCCCATGGTGCGAACCTTTTTGCACTTGACAGTATCCCACAGTTGCACTTCACCACGATTGGTACCGACTGACAAGTGCGTTCCTCGCTGTGCCCAGGACACGGCCGTGACAATATCCTCCGTCTCGGACAAATCGCAGAGCTTTGTTACTTTGGAAGTACAGGCACTCCAGAGATAGACACACGTGCCTAGCCCGACAGCCAAGACATTGAGTGACGACCAATCCACCAGATTCAAGTAAAAGTCGTCTTGGAGTGCGGGTGCATCCAACACCTTGAATGGCACTTTGGAGATTCTGCGCTTGCGCTTGGGAGGCGCTGCCATGAGTCTCTGACTTGCAGCGCTTCGCACTGGCGTGAGACTAAACGAATTGACAATCGCAGTGGGTCCAACGGCATCTTCAAAAATGTTTTCTTGGTAGACTTGGCGGGGACTTTGGTAGCGAAGGTGATTGATCCCTTCTCTCAATGGAGCACCAGCGGGTCTGCTCGAAGCAGCAGCATATGCTGCGGACGCTGACGCGTGTGGGTTTTCATTCTCTCCGAGCAATTCGGATCGCAACAACACGTTCAAGAGATTCTGCTGCGAGTTGGTGGTTGCGGTAGCCGCGTTGGTAGCAGCCGCAGCAGCAGTACTAGTAGCATCGTTCGTCGTGCTTTCTTCAGACGGCGGTTCCGTCTCGGAAGAGGGCGTTCCAGTACTGTCTACCGTCGTGCGGTTAGTCTCGGAACGTCGGCTGCTGGAGCTACCTTCCCAAAGGTTAAAGTTGAAATTCGAAGTCGCTCTGCTCGGAATGAATCGATCCGAAATTCCAACCTGCGAAACGAGTGACCGCTGCGGTCGTCGAGGCGACATGATACTGTCCGAGCTGCTGCCGGAAGAATGCGTTCGAGAAAAAGACTGCGGGGAGTAATTGTCCGTCACGGACAGGTCCATGTTGTCGTTGCAAGGGTCCGTAGCAGCAGGACTCGGAGTGACAATGGGAGTGGGACGAAAAATGGAAGAATCACTGTCGCGTGTAATGCCTGGAGGAGGCATGAGACGGGTGGAATTTTGAACAAAAGTAGAAGCTGCAGCAGTAGGAGTTGTAGAAGACGACGACAAGGAGGAAGAAGAACGCATGTCCCGAGACAAGCGAGCGGCGTAGCGCGGATCGAGACGAGGTCGTGATGGCGATGGTAGGGGTACCCAAACGGAACGGTACGACTGTCCCATGGATCCTTGACTATTCATTCTCTCGACCCCTTTAGTATCTCTCGGAGTTACCAAAGGAGAAGAGGCTGTAGAGGACATGGTCGTTGGAGTAAGAGAAGGCTTGACTGTGATTCGCTTGTGCGGGGAGTGGCGGGGCTGTGACAGCAAGGGTCCTTCGCCAAAGCACTCCTCTGTATCCATCTGGAGACTGGTAGAATTCATTGTGTTGTGTCAACGAATATTATGCGAGAGGAGCGTGAGCAATTTGGGAAACGCTTGGCGGTAACGAAAGCAATCAAGACTCCCACGAAACGCGCCGGTTGTGTTTCGGTCTGTTTTCCTCAACAAGTCTTCGGTTTCACGACCCGTGATGACTGAAAGAGTAAACGCGGCGCGAGTAAAAGCGACCAAACGAAAGAGCAACTGCGCGGAAAAGTGAGATGAAGGGATGATCCTTGAACTGCACAGCTGGGGCAAGTATCAGCGTCGCCAAATACTCGGAGATGCTCTCACAAAGTCGAGATGTTGTGGGCAGATAGTGCAGTGCTTTGTTTGTTGTGTTGCCTCCGCGAGGTGTCTTGGGTCTCCGTTTCTGTTTCTCCCCCCCGGTCTCGGGGTTTTCGCGCGTTGGAGAGGGAGACTCGCGGAAAGCTAAGTAAATTGCCTCATCTTCGCGTCCGGTACTCATTATTAAAGGGACATCTGTCTAAGTAAATGTGTTCAACGGAAAACAGTCCGGGAGCCAGAAGTCACGTCAAAAACTAAACATAGAGGGAACGAGCAAAGTGATTTATTTGAAAGTAACATTCTAATAGCTAGTCGAGCTTTATAAACTACTCAACTGCATTGATTCGGTTTAAAAGCTGTCCCCTCTTTGTTGCTCGGTCAGTCGATAAAACCCAAGTCTAGACCTGCTCCGTCATGATATCACTCGGAGCCGCATCCGCAACGGCGAGCGTCACATCGCCATCCCCGACACCAGCGTCGTACACCATTGGCGGTGAACTCCGCGGTCCCGAAAGTAGAGAGGGACTTCCACGTGGGCTACTGTGCACAGATTGAGGACTCGCTCGATGGGGACTATTGCGCATACTATTGCTGGGGCTGCCCCGGTGCGGACTGGGGCCCGAATGCTGCACAATCGACATTGGACTTCCGGACATTGGCCGTTCAAGTGCATCTGCGGGAGGTATTTGCGCGTCTTCGGGCCTCATTCTTCCGTGCAAATTATTTTCGGGAGGAGGACCAGCACGAGCCTCGGCAAAGACCATGTTGTCACCAGCATAGGGTTCGGAAGCATAAGACTCGGGGTATCCTTGGATTTTTAGATTGAGTCGGCGCAATGTCATGAACTAGGCATTGAAAAAAAAAGTAGTGAAAAAGGTTAGAGACGATCGTAGAAACGTGCCGATCGTAGAATCGCATTGTTCGATAACTTACCTCGTCCATTTCGACTTGAATCGCCGCGTTTCGAAGCACCGGAGGAGGTTCGTCCGGGCGCCGTTTCAGTTTCGGCTGGTACGGACACAAGTGACCCTTTTTGGGGACTCCGCACTGCAATGCAGCAAAAATAGAAAAAGCATCGTGTTAGCATGACATTTCTTTCCGTCAACCACAACTCGCAACATTTACCAAACACAGTACAACAGTAGACTTACCCGGCCACACTTGTAGCTGCCTCTCCCCTTTTCCTTGGCGCTACCACCTGCAGATGAACCCGCCCCATCGTCGTCATGATTTAGATTGTGCGGTCCCCGTGCCATGTACATGTCCATTTCCGGACCCCGCACATCCACCACTCGATGGCCGCCGTAACCCATGTGCTCCGCTGGTCGCGGTCGGGCGCGCGGAGGCGTCTTATTGTTTCCGCCGCCGCCGCCACCACCTCCAGTCCAGGTACCCTGATTTTGGGAATACATGGGCGGCGGTGCTTGATGCATTTGCGGTGGTGGTGGTCCTCCTTGCCATCCCGGAGGCGGTCCATAATTGTGATGCTGCCATTGTTGCGGTGGTGGTGGTGGACCAGGAGGCCCGTGACTCCAGCCAGGGTAAGGTTTTCGCCGATTGTCATCTTCCAGCATAATGTCTTCCTTGTGATGTTTCTGCCCCGGCTGCGTGTGGCCATTCCGTCCGTGTGGCGACTTGCTGGGAGACCCTGGTTGCGGACTCCGGTAACCGCCGCCGCCACGGCCACCATTATTCCATCCACCCGATCGATCCGGGGGCGGGCCACCTCTCGAATAGCCGGGTCCCGGTGGAGGTGGACCCCCCGGTCCCCAAGAATGCATCGGCGGTGGAGGGCCACGACCGCCACTAGAGTACTGTCCGCGCGAGTGGCCAGCAGGTCCAGATCCCCAACCCATTGGAGGACCTCCTGGTCCTCCAGGAGGAGGAGGTCCTCCACCTCCGCCGTATGGAGGTGGATATCTAACTCCTTGCGGTGGCATGGCTCCGTACGGTGGCATTCCATCATCCGGGGGCATACCATCGTCTCCTTTCATTCGTTTTTTACTCCCTCGTTCGTCGGGGGTCGGAGAATTCGTCGCCATTTTTGGGTGCTTTACTGCGGCTGGCATGGTGGCAGTGTTTCGAAGGATTCGGGGTGCGAGACTGCAAGTTCTCCCTACCTAGTACTGCTGCTACTGCTAACGTTGCTACTACTGCTAGCGTTGCTACTACTGCTAACTTTGCAACTGGTGCAATGGAATGCTGCTGTTGGAGGACACACGGCGAGATAACGTACAACGTTAGCGATGCCTGAATGTATATGTATAGATGCGTACAAGTCGAACGACTCCAGCAAAGGAGCTTTCCTCTTGCAACTGCAACAACGAACAGAGCTAAGCTGCGAGTGACTGATTGACTTACCACACCAAAGCCTTGTCCAAACAACTATCTGCCTTGCACTTGAAGTCTAAAGGCTTCCGATGGTACTGCACTGCACTGAACTGCACTACACGCCCAACGATGCTCCTGCCGCTGCCGCTGCCGCTGCCGCTGCTGTTGCTTCTGCTTCTCGCACTAGACTACTCGTCTACTATATACGCACTGGCAAAAGACCTGGGCTTTCGCTGCTTCTTTGTTTGACGACCGTTGGGAACTTGGGAACTTTCTCATCGTGAAGAGACCTCAATTCGAGTCCTGTGTCGCTTCACGATCTGAGTCCCGTGTCATTACTATATTAATATTGTATTGGTACTTGATGATAGCATTCAATATAAGAGACTTTACTTAGACAGGTGGGACTGAGAGGGTTCTCGTTGCTCTTCGCTCGACGCGCCCGAACGACAATGATGCTTCCATTCCTTCCTGCATGCTCACTAACTACTGTATTACTGTTGCTACTGTACGTAGCTCCAGTCGCCTCACTCGTAGCGTTTTGGTAGTGTGAGACTCGGACGTCAATACCAGTACCAGTACCAGCAGCTTTGTTTACTGCATCCATTCCATTCGCATCAATGGTGAACACCAGCAACATCGTTGACCATTTATCGGCCGACGAGACCAACGATTGTCTCCAACCCACCGAAAGTAGCAGCAACAACCGCAACCGCAAGGTCGTTGCCTTTCCATCGCGTGGAAGAATGTCAGTAGCCCAAGCCGTCTCGACGAGCAATAGTAAACTGCAGCAGCAGCAGCCGCAAAAGCCTCGTCCCCGCAGTTTGAGTGCGGGCCGAACGCGGACCCGCCCGCAGGATTTGGTGCAAGACATTTACGATCGCATGGGATTGTCCCTCAAGAGATCCGATCCCATTGGTATTCGCGGGAGAGAGCTGCTGCGCGATCGGGACGATCCACCACCGCAACAGCTGGCCGTGACCACTAGCAGCAGCAGCGGCCACTTGCCCGTGACGTCCACCTCGGAACCGTCGATGCGGGCTCGAGGCAGCCAAGGTGCGGCAACTGGCAACCCGCCACAGTTGCAAGACCGGTACCGAACCGCGGCCAACAATACGAGAGGACGGGGTCGGCTACTGGAGGAACAAGAGCAGCGCCGATCACGAAGTCTCTCGCGGGGTCGCAAGTTGGCCCTAGAGTGGCCTCCTCCGGAAGAAGGAGGAGGAGACTCGTTCAGTCCCACCGGATCGCCCCTACGCGTGTCTACTCCTGCGACTGCCAAGCAAACCGGCACCACGCCCACTCGGGCTGGATACGGCAATGCGACAGAGTATCGGGCGTTCTCGTACAAGAATAACAGCAGCAAAGACTGGAACGATGAAAAGAAACAAGAGCAAGTTGGAGCTTCCTCGGTGGAAGAGTACCAGAAGGAAATACTCAAGGTCACTCCCCCTTCGGTCAAGGCCCGTGCCACGGTCTACGGCGGTACTGCCAAACCAAAGAGCAATCGCAACATGATGCGTTCGTATGATCAGCAGTACGCGGCGCAGTTTGCCGTTCGCGAAAAGCCACCCAAGGTGGATATTTACGGCAGTAGTAACGACAATGATGACGATGCCAATGTGGGGGAAGAGAAAAAGGAAGACGATCTGATGCAGGGAAGCGCTGCGAATCATCCTCAGCAGGAACACGCATCGCCACTACCAGTTGCTTCGGACTGTGCCGTCGAGCATGCGAGACAGCGCATGGGAATCAATAATAATAACAGCGGCGGCGGCGGCGGTAAGAATAAACAGAATTGGGAAACCTCTTCTGCATCTTCGTCGCGATCGACCAAGAGTGCGGCGAACGTGGCGTCCACCTTTTTGGCAGCCATTCAGCCGCCTCGGGAGTCCTTATCATCCAACAGTAACTTGACGGCACCCATGGCGGAAATCACGGCGTCGAATGAGGACCAAGTCATTAATGATGGTTCCTCGGTGGCCATGTCGTCCGTCTCGGTAGAGGAGTTCGCTCCTGCCACAACGTACCGACGGGAGGGGAAAAAGCTGTCGTGGCAAGAACGCAACCGAGTTCCAGCATATAGTAGCAGTGGTGGAGTTGGGGTAAACCCCACTGCTGCTACTACTAATATCACTGGAAAGAACTTGAGTGCAGAGGCCATTGAACGCATTGTGGACGAGCGGGTGCAGGCTCAGTTTCTAACCCTCGAGTCACGAATGGAAGCTAGCATGCGTCGTTGGATGAAAAAGATGGACGAAAAGATGATGACTCGACTGGAAGCCATGGAAGAAAAGATTAGCGGGATGAATTCAGTGTTGGAGGAATCGATGAAAGGGTCTCGGAACGACATCCGATGAATGGGTCTTGGAACGAGATATAATTGGAATACGTAATATTTGTTTGTTTGCACATACTATCTACCTTTCTCTACTGTCTAGTTTAAGCATTCGCATTTGTCTTTCGAGATCGCTTCTTCCCGGTTGATTTCCCTTCTCCGACGTCAGCAGCCTTGGAACTCGTTGGAGCTGCTACTACTGGCGTTGTTGTAGTAGCCGTGGCGCTGGCCGCTCCTGCCGATGTTGCATTGGCCACGGGGGGAGGTCGTGGGGACTTGGAGTCGCCAGCCTTTCTCTTTCGCTTGGCAGTTCCCGGCTTACGAGACTGCTTTCCTCCGGGAGTATCCTTCAAGTCCGACTTATTGAGAGCATCATCGGTAGCCGACGACGACTTCGTTTTGGAGGAAGCATGTTTGCCTCCGCTTCCACCACCGCCATAACTGCTGGACTTGCTCTTGGACTTTGTGGTCTTGGTACGGTTCGCAGCTGCGGCACTCGCACTGGCGGGTGCCGGAGGAGGTGTGATACCCAACAACGTCTCCTCATCTACAACTCGTACGTTGCCTCCCATCTTGGCCAACTTGAGTCGCTTGCTCTGTACCAACCCTTCCTTTTGCAGCGCATTCTTTTGCAGAACCAGTAGAGTCAAGATATCCTTGCGAACGGTATCGTAGGCGTCGCATACGCGTTTCGTGGGCAGCACCGTTTTTGGAACCTCGAGCTCTTCGAGCACCGTGTCCATGCGAGTGAGCAGTGCCTTGTTGAGACCGGCAGCTCCGCCCATGCTCGGCGGAAATAATCGGCCGGACTGCAAGTAGGGATTTTGCGGCGTGGGTGTTGGTGCCGTGGAAGCAAAGGCTTGGTCCAAGACAGCGGGTTGCAGTTCGCTTGTTCCGGGTACCGGCGTGGCGGCCCGAGAAGTATTTCGGGACGAGGATGCGCTGTTGAGCTTGGAACCGCCGCCACCGCCGGTCGCGGCCGCGAGAATGTGTCCTCCCGACTTTTTTACCTTGCGCAACTGCGCCTCCACTTGCTTGAGTTCCTTGCGCAATTCTGCTTCCTCAACTTCGTCTTCCTTGGTTCGATTCCACAACACCTCCATGTGTGCTCGCCGTTCGCGCTCGTGCGTCAGATCAAACGTCTTGTTGGATATTCCCGCTCCGAGATTGTGCATGAGAGGTTGGTGTTGAGGGTCGGACGAAGCCAAGGCACGGGCCGCTGCCGTTTCCATGAGCAAGTGTTCCGCGGCGGCTTTTGGACCATCGGATGGTTCGGGCGCAGCCGAAGCCAGCGCTTGCGCCTCGGTGGCAGCTTCTTGGGAAATGCGACTCTGCGTCAGGAGCGCCGCCACGCTGTAGTAGCGATGTTGCAAGTCTTCCAATTTGCGCATTTCGTCGTCGTTGTCGTCGTCGTTGTTGTCGGCAGGAGGCTGCACCCTATTGTTTATCCTTGGATAAAACAGTTCAATCCATCGATCGTAAATAACGGGCCACCGCAGTTCGAATTGTCTCGCAAATTCCAGCAGTTGATCCGTCTCACTCTTGGTCCACGAATCGCTGGTCAAGTATCGTCGATACTCTTCCGGGGAATACGTCACGGGGTCCAAGTGAATGTCAAAGCGAGCGTAGGGATA
>Ga0307978_1003126_pt1 | contig 11361 bp, 8 predicted proteins | sample OrgLakmetage1056_FD_203151 | JGI IMG/M metagenome (GOLD analysis project Ga0307978, IMG submission 203151) | Saline water microbial communities from Organic Lake, Antarctica - #1056 | ecosystem: Environmental > Aquatic > Non-marine Saline and Alkaline > Saline | place: Antarctica: Organic Lake...
CTTCCTTGTGGCGGTAATATTATTTCTCCATGATGAGCAATGCGGTAGGCGTCGTCGTGCTGATAGGCTTGATTAAAACCGGCTACAACAGTTTCTACACCCACTGGGCCGTAAACAGGCAAAGATGAGGATGCACCGCTTGTTACCCACCGCTGCATAATCAGTTCACCTAGACCGTCAATATGATCAGAATGGAAGTGCGTGAGAAAAACACCCTCAATATTAGCGATTGGCACGCGACCTAAACTTAAATTTTTAGAGGAAGAATTACCGGCATCAACAATAAAAACTCGTTTACCTGCAATAATGGCAGTGCAAGGCCCTGAGCGTTTACGGTCATACATCGGTGAGCCTGCACCACATAAATAGATATGCAAGCCATCTTCTAGTTCGGTGGTAATATCAGAACTTAAATTGGTGTCAATCATGTGCGTCGCGAGTTTAATTACAATTGCGTCTTTGTAGAGATACAATCCTGCCGCGATTAAAAGCCCTATTATCACGCTAATTTTTACATACTTCATTCTCATCTCTCACATTTTTTAACGATAACAGTGCCCTATTTACTTGCCTTTGAAACAAGACCGTTATTTAGCTTGTACTCAAGATATTTAAAAAAGATATTCGGCATAAGGCGTTTAAAATGGTAACTCAAGGTGGCTTGCTTGCCGACTGGTATGAGGCCTTTCTTTTTTTCAATCGCTTGTAAGGTAGCCAGTGCAAGCTGTCGTTGATTAAGCGTACTGCGCTCAAACATCTTTTTAATAACTTGTTTTGATTTGGTATTGTTTAGTCGGCCAAATAATTGCAAAGACTGTCCAATGGGCGTGTTAACAAATTCTGGGCAGATAACGCTAACACCAATATTGTCAGCAAAAACTTCATGTGCTAATACCTCACTGAGCGCAATTAAAGCAGCTTTAGATGCTGCATATCCACTCATGCCTGGCAAACCAGTATATGCTGCGGCAGAGCTGATATTGACGATATGTCTTTCCTCACCATCAAGTTTAGATTGTAACTTCATGTCGGGTAACAAGCCTTGCAGTACTGATACTAGTCCAAGAATATTAACGTGGTATAGGCGCTCCCATTCTTGTAATGGCGTATCATCTAAAAATCCGGCGCTAACAATACCTGCGCTATTTACGATAAGATCTGCGCAGGGACCGAGCTTTTTTACCTCAATATTGAGCCGTTTTATATCCTCTGTTTGAGTAACATCAACACTGATAACAGTAACATTAACCTTAAACTGCTCGCGGATTTGCGTGGCTGAAGCTTGCAGTTTTGTAATATTTCTCGCTACTAACAATAAATGAAAGCCTTGCTTTGCAAGCGCTTCGGCTATGGCATAACCTAAGCCGCTAGAGCCGCCGGTGATCACTGCTAATTTGCCTTTAACCTTATGTACTCTCATTCGACAGCCACTTATGTCACATACTATGCTAGTTATCATTTGTTATGTCATAATAAATGTCAATACAAATGTGATGTGCAATATCTCTTAGTATTTATTCCAAAATCGGGCAATTACCTTTATCTTGCATGGTCAATAAAATTATGACACTGTTAGTGACATAACTTTCTTGCTTGGGATTTTAACAATGCTGAAAAAACTTATTATAGGTTTTTTAATGTTCATGATTATCGGCACTAGCCTTTTATGGATAAACCGTATTGAGGTGTTGTTGTTTATGTCCAGCCTCCAGCATAAAGTCCCTGTTGCTGAGCATCGAGAGGTTATCTGGGAGTCGGGGCCCGCACAATTTAGCGATAAGCCGAATATAGTATTGATATTAACGGACGACATGGGCATTAACGACGTGTCTACGTTTGGGGGAGGTATGATACCGACGCCAAATATTGATAAGTTAGCAGCAAGGGGAGCGCTGTTTACAAAAGGATATGCAGCGCACGCTAATTGCGCACCATCACGCGCTGCAATGTTAACCGGCAGAGATGCTTCTCGTACCGGCTTTGACGCAACGCCCTTACCCGACAGAATGGGAAGGGTCATTGCTTTGGTTGCGAATGAAGAGCTAAGAGGACGACCACCTGCCGAATATTTTGCTGAGGTTGACCGCGCTAATCCTAGCTTTCGAGAGCGTGGTTTAGATACTGAAGAAATTACCGTCGCTGAGGTATTAAAAGATGTTGGATATCGGACATTACACGTAGGCAAATGGCACCTTGGTCGCACTGATGACAAGATAGCAAATGCTCAAGGATTTGATGAAAGCATTACAATGGCGTCGGGCTTATTTCTACCTGTTGACCATCCTCAGGTGGTCAATGCAAAAGTAGACTATTCTGGTTTAGACCGTTTTATTTGGGAAAATATGGATTATGCTGTTCAGTATAACAACAGCGACCGATTTGCTCCCGATGGGTACTTAAGCGATTATTTTACAAACCAAGCGGTGCGAGCCATTGAAGCTAATGCCAATCGCCCCTTTTTCTTATATTTAGCCCATTGGGGACCTCACAATCCGCTGCAAGCGACGAAAAGTGATTTCGACGCGGTAGGCGATATTCAACCGCACCGAAAGCGTGTTTACGCCGCTATGCTGCTGTCGCTTGACCGCTCGGTTGCACGAGTGATGGCGACGCTTGAGGAGCAAGGCATTGCCGACAACACGATTGTTATATTTTCAAGTGACAACGGCGGTGCAGATTACGTTGCCATCGATGATCTGAATAAACCATATCGCGGTTGGAAAAACACTTTTTTTGAGGGGGGCATACGGGTGCCATTTTCTATTACATGGCCTAAGGTGATCCCAGCAAATACGGTGATAGATACGCCGGTGAACTTATATGATCTGATGCCAACCATAGCAAAGGCTGGCCAAGCAACACTGCCGCAAGATAGAGTCATTAATGGACGTGATCTTTCGCCACTTTGGAATGGGGAGACAAGCGTGGGCCGCGAAGATAATGCGATGTACTGGTTTACAGGTAATTATCAAGTAGTACAGGCCGATGGCTGGAAACTGCAACTTAATCCTAACTCAGCACAAGTATTTTTGTTTAACTTAAATGACGACCCAACCGAACAAAGTAATTTAGCGGCCTCTGAGCCTGAACATCTTAGCAAGTTAATGGCGCTGATTGATACATACTTTAAGAACGCTGTTCCTCGAACTGGCTTTTCGGTAATTTCGGCACCCGTAAGTATAGATAAGCACCTAGGACAAGAAATGCTAGAAGGTGATACCTATATTATGTGGAATAACTAACAGGCATCCATGATGAAGATAGTTTTTGTGCTGATAATGATGGTATCGCTTAGCGTGATGATACAAAAAACGTATGCCTCGCAACCACTACCTAATATTTTATTAGTGGTGCTTGACGATGTTGGTTTTATGGGTTTAGGCGCTTATGGTAGTGATGCCAATACCCCCCATATCGATAAGCTTGCCCAAGGCGGTGCGCAATTTACGCGCTATTACACAGCGCCACTTTGCGGGCCTAGCAGAGCAATGCTCATGACGGGACTAAACAGTCATGAAATGGGTATGTCTACCCTCGCAGAGGCCCTCACCCCAGAGATGACTCAGCACCCGAGTTATTCAATGCTGTGGCAAGATAATCAGAAAACGTTAGCAAGTCGATTGCAATCTAGTGGCTATCAAACGTTTGCTTCGGGAAAGTGGGGGATTGGGCGAGTAGGTAAAAATCTTCCTCATCGCTTTGGTTTTGAGCGCTCTTTTGTACTCGATTCCACAGGAGCCAGTAACTATACAGAAAAACCCTATCTTGCAATTTATGAGTCGGTAAAGTGGTTTGAAGATGGCAAGCAAGTTTCACTGCCGGCAAACTTTTACTCTTCCCGCAATATTGTAGACAAAATGATTAATTACATTGATGAGTCGGATATACATAAACCATTTTTCGGCTATTTGTCGCTGCAAGCCATTCATATACCGGTACAGGTGCCCGTAGAATATATCGATAAATATAACGGCACGTTTGATAAAGGCTGGGACCATATGCGAAAGGAGCGGCTGCAGCGGGCAATTAATTTAGGTTTGGTGCCAGATACCGCCAGCTTATCTGACACTCCACCTAATCATCGAAAATGGGATGCTTTGAGTGCCCCTGACAAGGACTATTGGGCGCGTATGATGCAGGTAAATGCAGGCATGATGGATGCAGCTGATCATCATATTGGCAGACTCATTAATCGTTTAGATGAACTGGGTAAGTTAGACAATACAATCATCATTATTACCTCTGACAATGGCCCAGAGTTTAACACTATTGGGCAAGGTGATAGAGGTTTCATCATGGGTATTGCTGAGCAGATATGGATGAAAACTAAGGGTTGGGATCTGCATTTTGACAATTTAGGACAAGCAGGCAGTTTAGCGGCAATAGGCGCTGAGTGGGCACTGGTTTCTTCTGCGCCGCTGAGCTTATATAAGTTCAATAGTTCTGAGGGCGGGCAACGTGTTCCTTTAATTATTGCCGGGCCCGGCATCGAAAGCCAGGGACTAGTGCACCCTAGGGCCCATGTAAGCGACATAGTCCCTACTGTGCTCGACAAGGTTGGTATAAGTTTTAGCCCCGATGAATTTTATGGCCGTTCTTTAATGCCGCTGCTCTCAGAGCAAAAAATAGACGTTTGGGCTAATGACGACTTTGCCATAGAGGTAAGCGGTAATGCATCGCTTTATCGTGGCGATTGGAAAGTTGTAAGCGTAAAAGCGCCTCTAGGTGATGAAAAATGGCGTTTGTATAACGTGCTTGCTGACCCTGGCGAGACCATCAATTTGGCATCTGAGTTTCCAGAGCTATATCAAGATATGCTTAGCGAATATGCGGCCTATGTTCAAAGATTTAACATTATTGAGCTCGCTGAAGGCGAGTCCGCGATTAAGCAAGTCGCCATAAATAGCATCAAATTATGGTCGTTGAACAATTGGCTAATACTGCTAATCATCGCACTTATTATTACTTCACTTAGCTTATTGTTGATAAAGCTCATGAGCAAGCGTCAATAAGTAACCATTAAAAAGGATACATATGAATAATTTAATTATTGCACTGCTGAGCATCATACCCCTAATGATCATTATATATTTAGGCCTGCCAAGGTTACTTAACGCTCTGGGACTGCATCCGCACTATGGTATACCTGAATTTGATTTGACCGGTAAGCGCGCCTTAATGATAAGTACCAGTCACAATGTATTAGGCAATACTGGCAAGGCCACAGGGCTTTTCAGCTCAGAGCTTACCGTCCCTTACTATGCTTTTTTAGACGCTAAAATGACAGTTGATATTGCTTCGATTAAAGGGGGGGAAATCCCTATCGAACCATCATCAATTAAATGGCCAATTGCCACTAAGCAAGATATTCGCTTTCAAGATGATAGTGTTGCAATGGGCAAGCTAAATACCTCCATTGCAATTACGGATATAGATGCGAGCCAGTATGACGTTATATTTATTGCCGGTGGCTGGGGTGCGGCGTATGACTTGGCGCAGTCTGAGGCTTTAGCAAAACTTGTAACAAAGGCTAATGCTAACAATTCGGTCATTGGCTCTGTGTGTCATGGGGCATTGGGATTAGTTAATGCGCAAAACATAGACGGATCGCCATTAATAAAAGGGAGAAAAGTAACGGGGGTAACAAATAAACAGTTGAAACAGCTTGGCGTATCAATGACTCCGCTACATCCAGAAACAGAATTACGGTCTCGCGGGGCAATATTTGAAGCAAATAGTGGGTTTAGAGATATGCTGGCGACTCATGTGGTGGTAGATGGGACCCTCATTACTGGGCAGAACCAAAACAGTGGTGCGCAAACAGCCCATCAAATTCTCTCACTTCTTGCCCAAAAATAAGCGTAATGATGCCTACCTGAAATCTATTGTCACTATCTATGACTATTTCCTTCAAAAGTATTGACAACACTTATGCCATAATGTTGTTATAGAGTCATCTAACAATTTATTAACATTAGTGTTAGCACAACTTCAAGTATGAGGACTATCATGAAAACAATATTATCCAGCAAAACATATTTAGCTATTATTATACCGTTGCTGTGTGCAACTAATGCCTCTAATGTGAATGCACAGGATGCTCAAGTACAAGGCTCTCCTAGAGATATAAAAGATTTAGAAGTGATAGAGGTTATTGCACAAAAACGCGTTCAGAATTTGCAGGATGTCCCTATTGCTGTTACGGCTATATCAGGCAAAGCTATTGAAGAGGCAGCAATAAAGGACATATTCGATTTACAAGCTTCAGTTCCGTCATTAATCGTCAGTGACACACAAAGTTCAACTAAACCTCAGTTTTCAATAAGAGGTATTGGCACCTCATCTCAAAATGCGGGCTTAGAGTCATCTGTTGGCATGTACGTGGACGGCGTGTATAGATCTCGCCAAAGCTCCCTCATTAACAACTTTATTGATGTAGAGGCTGTGGAGGTATTGCGTGGCCCTCAGGGAACATTGTTCGGCAAGAACACACCGTCCGGTGCGATACAAATTAGGAATATTGCACCTAGTCACGAAACGGATGATGGTTTTATTGAAGGGTCCGTTGGAAACTATGGATTAAAAAGTCTTTCTTTTGGCAAATCCGTATCCGCAGTTGAAGATGAACTCGCGTTTAGGTTAACCGCCTTTACGACCACTCGAGATGGTTTTATAAGTGACATTGATTTAGGCAAAAATGTGATAGGTGATCGAGACCGATATGGAGCCCGTTTGCAGGCTCTCTATACGCCAAACGATGATCTAAGTGTAAGAATTATTGCTGATTACGCGAAAATAGACGAAACATGTTGCGCCGCTTTCACTTCACTTAGCAATGCGACTGCCTTTGGGGTTGACGGAAAATTTGGTAGTGATGCTGTAATTAGTCAGCCTCCGTTTAACGCTAATTTAGTTGAGCCCTCGCAATTTTCTGATCCAACAGTAGCGATAAGCTTTTTACCACAGGCAAAGGTCACAGAATATGGACTCTCAGCGCAGGCTGATTGGGATATTAACGATAAAACAACGCTTGTTTCAATCACAGCCCTTCGTAGATTCGATAGTTTTGAATTTACCGATGGTGATATGACAACATTGGATTTGATTAGTCGTAGGGAGGACATGTCACAATCCTCTTTTTCTCAAGAATTGCGATTGGACTATAGCTCTGAAAATCTGCATGTTACGGCAGGCATTTTTTACTTTGAGCAAGACCTAGATAGTGATTTTGATACCATTGTAGGCGAAGATTTCAATGCCTATGCCTTAGATTTTTTGTTAGGCGGCGCGTTAAACCCCCTATTGCGCGGACTGGACCAACTCAGTGCAGCAACAAGATTTATAGTGGCGCCATCTGCTGATGCAATTGCGGTATCTTCGTATTCTGCAAACTCCCAGCAAGATCACAGTAGTGCCGCTATTTTTGGTCAGTTCGACTATAAAATTAATCGTCACTTTAATCTGATTGCTGGCTTAAGATACACTAAAGAAGAAAAAGACTTATTAAATGAATTTCCATACCAGTATGCTAGCGGAAGATTACAACCATTAGACATTACTAGCTTAGGCAACCCATTAGTACCATCAAGTAATGGTCCAGGGAGTTTGCCTTTTAGTGCGGCAATCGCAGGGCAAGCGCTAGCAGGCGTATCAAGTGGCGCTGTTGTTCTCGGCACACCACAGTTTGGACAAGCCTTGCAAGCATTTGCACCTTTCCAAAAAGACGGTTGGCTTAATCAATCTTTTTCCGCTATTTCTGCCATAAGACCTGATACTAATGAACGCATTTCCGATGAGCAGGTCACCGGCAGTGTGAAGTTAACATGGCAGCCAGAGCGTAATAGTCTTATATATGCTTCTTACGGGACAGGTTATAAATCTGGTGGTACTAACACCGATAAGATTGCAATAGGACTCGACCCATTGTTTGAGGCTGAAACTTCAAGCGCAATTGAGCTTGGTATTAAGCAAGACTTTCCATCTATCGGCTTGCGAATTAATGCGGCAGTGCATCAGACCAAAACCAAAGATTTTCAAGCTGCAGCTTTCATCGGCACCGGCTTCACCTTACAAAATGCCGGTGATTTAAGCGCCACCGGGTTAGAAATAGAATCTACGTGGCTCCCTACTAGCAGCACCAAAATTAACTTCACCTATTCTTATAACGACATCGAATTTGACAGCTTTGACAATGGACCTTGCTGGTCGGTGACCCCGTGGCAAACAGGGCAAGCTGATCCTAGGCAGTCGTTATTGCCTAATGGCAATGCGGCCCCTTTTTGTGATCGTGCTGGTGGTGCACCTTTTGGTCAACCTGACATGCAGGGCTCTTTAGGTATTCAACAATCATTAAATATAAGCGATAAAGCAGATACTTACGCGGTGTTAGAATACAATTATCTTGGCTCCATGTTTACTGAGAGCTCAAATGATCCAGCATCACAAGTAAATGGTTTTGGGCGAGTCAATGCCCGCTTATTTGTGAGTTTGGAAGCGCATGATGTAGATATCATCTTGTGGGGGCGCAATATTACTAATGAAGACAATCAAGGGCCTTTATCATACGCCGCGCCATTTCAAGAAGGTAAGCTGTTAAGCTTTTACATTGAACCAGCGACCTATGGTGTGTCTGTTAGAACACGTTTTTAACATACTAGTGTAGTGATACTATCAGGTTCGTTTACACGAGAAGTTTAAGGCTTTTTGTTGGCAAGTAAGTCGTTTAATGCGCTTTTCATAATGTTTTTACATTCGTCAATAGAAAGCTCTTGAAAGGTGTGTAAGCGTTCGAAATACTCAAAGGATGTTAAGCTGTCAGCTATTTCGTGAGTTGTCGAGGTCTTAGTTGCTAATTCTGGCAGCATCTTAAATAATAAACTTCGTAGTAATTTTTGGCTATTTCTGTAATTGTGCCTAATGACGGCAGAACGCCACAATAATGCATGAGTTGCCTTTTCTAAATGAAAAATTTGCAGATAGCCAGCAATACGTGCATCTACTAAACGGTCTATTCGCTGTTTAATGCTGCCCGTTAAATCTTGATCGATAAAATGCTTGGCGTAACTGGGTTTTTGTATTTCAGTAATCTCCTTGTATAACAACTCCATTTCAGAAAAGTGTCGAAACACCGTTCGAATAGAAACACCTGCTTGGTCTGCGACCTGCTGCGCAGTTGGGATGTAACAGCCCTTTTCCATAGACACTATCATAGCGTCTATAATAGCTTGGCGACTTCGCTCGCTGCGCTTAAAACGCCCATCTTGCTTTACAATTTCCAAACACTCAAACTCCATAACAAACATTCTTAACGCTAGTATGTTTCGACTTACCAGCCCTGCCTCTTATATTAACAAACTAATACGTCATTTAGGTATTTATTACCGTTTATATGGGACTAGTTGTCGAGTCTGAAATAAGTTGGACTGAAATCTCAAACTAGTGAACTGAGATCTCCGATAGCATGAACAATTTAGATGTGTGAAAAATATTTCAAAGTGATTCTGGAGCATGAGCGAAGCAAATCGAATCTCAGGAGGCGTTAGATAAATAGATTACTACCATCAGACTTCTTCATTTCTTTTTTATCGTCAGGACAGGTCAAGTACTTGATTTCAGCGGCCAAAGAAGCGGCTTTTTGCACTAATGCACTTCAACTTGGCTATGGCTATGACCATGTAAAAAAGTGTGGGTAAAAATACCGCTACTAGCACTAAAACCATTGCGATTTATGCCGAGCCAACTTCTTCAATACTTTCTCGAGCGACGTTAATTGTAAACCGACCTTCTTTATTCAAAAAATTTGAACTAAAAATTCAAAATGTTCCGATTTTCTTTTGTTCAGACAAGCATATACTTATTACAAGCAATAAGGATAGGTTCAAAAAACTCTTTTCCTAACTTATATTAATTCACATTTTTTGAGGGTAACATTATGAATAAGGCATTTTTAGCAAAAGTATTAAACGCAGACACTGGCATTGGTGCACTAGCATTACGCGTGCCAGTGGGCATTATATTTATGGCCCACGGTGCCCAAAAATTATTTGGCGCGTTTGGCGGCTATGGCTTACAAGGAACAGGGCAATGGATGGAATCAATTGGTTTAGCTCCTGGTTATTTGATGGCTTTATTAGCTGGTAGCGGTGAATTTTTTGGCGGCCTATTTCTTATACTTGGGCTACTTACTCGACCATCTGCAATAGTCTTGGCGTTCACTATGGTCGTAGCTATTTTCGCAGTACATTTTCAAAACGGATTTTTTATGGCTAACGGCGGCTATGAATTTGGCCTAGCATTGCTTGCAGCGTCGTTATCATTGTTATTCTCAGGAGCGGGAAAGGCATCTGTGGATGGTTTTATCACGCGTAAGCTAGCAACAAAATAGGTGTTACTAGAAGTATTTATAAATAGAGTCGGCTGTTGTTAAGTAGGCTCTATTTCCCACTTAAAAGGACTCTGCTATGCATCATGCAATCGCTCTCGACGCACTTCGCGTGCTCGAAGCTATTAAACAAAATGGCAGCTTTGCCGGTGCTGCTAAAGCGCTTTTCAAAGTGCCTTCTGCGCTAACTTACACGGTCAATAAACTAGAATCTGATTTGCAGGTGGAACTGTTCAACCGGACCGGCCAACGCGCTGTGCTAACCGAGGCTGGATTGATGCTGCTAAAAGAGGGGGAAGTACTATTAGACGCCGCGAGCAGAATAGAACAAAGAGTCAAGCAGATGGAGTCGGGTTGGGAAACCAAAATTACGATAGCCAAAGATACGGTTATTCACAACCAATTAGTATTAGACGTAATAGACAAGTTCTGCCAATTAGAAAAGCAAGTTGAAGTGAGCTTGTTTGAGGAGGCTTTGGGCGGCAGTTGGGATGCACTTCAATCTCAGCGTAGCGATATTGCTATTGGTGTTACAGGTGAATTACCCAAAGGCCAATATATAATGCATGAAATAGGCGAACTAGAATTTGTATTTGCAGTGGCAAAAACGCATCCCTTGGCGAACCATGTTGGCAAACTTGATGAAAGCCTAATCAGTCAATACCCGGCCATTATTGTGGCTGACAGCGCGCGATATTTACCTCAGCGTTCTAGCGGTTTATTTCAAAGTAGGCAGGTTATTCGAGTGCACAACATGCTCACTAAAATTAGAGCGCAAGCATCCGGTGTGGGTGTAGGTTTTTTGCCTTTGCATTTGATTAAACATGAACTGGAAAGTGGTGAGTTAGTGGTTAAAGCAACTTCACTACACAGGCCACCTATCCCCACCTTTATTGCGTGGCGAAAAGGCAGCAAGGGTAAGGCGCTAGCGTGGTTTATAGAGCAGTGTAAATTGCAGCAATGGCTCTAACAAGCCTAAT
>Ga0307978_1003130_pt1 | contig 11353 bp, 15 predicted proteins | sample OrgLakmetage1056_FD_203151 | JGI IMG/M metagenome (GOLD analysis project Ga0307978, IMG submission 203151) | Saline water microbial communities from Organic Lake, Antarctica - #1056 | ecosystem: Environmental > Aquatic > Non-marine Saline and Alkaline > Saline | place: Antarctica: Organic Lake...
CACTGCGCTGGGAAATGGTGTCTTTATTTAGCCCTTAACTTTAGACAAAACTTTAATGGACGAAAGCATTTGTAATTAACAATTAAACAGCAAGGCCCAATAGCAGACAATGCCAGGTGGATTTTGCCTCAAAAATCTGATCAACTCCTTAACTGGGCATCAACAACGCGGCGCATTTCGCGCAGAAACATGCGAAGCGCTGCAAAATAATGCTCCGCATGGAGCCTTGACTCCACATACTTGCAGTGAAATGCTTACAGAGGCAGCGTTAGGCTCAGCCAGGTAAAAAAAAAGACAATCATTGAGTATCACCAGGTGAGGACAAGCCAAAGATGGTGATTTACCGTAGCGAACGCATCATCGAGTGCGCTGTCAATGCGGTGCAAAAAAATCGTCGACGTCAGTTACTTTCTAGGTAGTGCACCTGGCTCGTGATGACTCAGATTATCCAGCTTTCGGACTGCGAAATTAGAAAAGCATAGGCCCACCGGACCCAAAATCTCAATTTTTCGACCACCTTCGATTCACATTTTTATTTCTTTAATGGTCTCTTTGGTGGTAGCAAAGAGCCAAACAGACGAGGTTTCATTCAAATCGGCCCGTATAAGCCCCTAAAAAGAGCTCCTAAAGATGATTTTTTTTAAGGAGCTACGAGACGTCGCGCTTTTTAAATAATAGCTCTAATATAGTAAATACACACTGCGAAATGAAATATTCAGCGTGAATTCAAGCTTAGCTAACCTTTCGCAACCCGCGAGGCCCGTGATAACTCCCGATAAAGCCGCTGCCTTAAGGATTCAGCATGATAGAAGTTTGCGTGACAACCAATTTAGTGGTGGAGAAGTTTAACCGCCGCTGAGAGGTGTAGCTGCAGAGAGCCAGAGGGGCTGAAGTCCATGACGAAGCCTGCACAAAAACTCCCGCACTGGCATCGATGTCTTCGTAGCATTCCCTTGAGGGAATATTCCGACGTGCGAAGCCGCAGCTGAAACCTTTTGATGTTGAGAGCTGATCCAGGCGTTATATTCAGCGTGTCGAAGTGTAATACAGTCAAGGTAGGGCTTGGGCGCCTGAGGCTGTTGCCGCATCCTAGCCTCTAGCTTTGCACCTAAGAAGTCCACTGCATACTCACCATCGATACCGTGGGCGTGGAATGGAGTTGGTATTAGGATCTTATGAGTATATGAATACTCGAGCTAACTTTTTTTGTGTGCATTTGCGGTGTCTAGAATAAGCACCAAGCTCCAATTTACGACATAGCTGCCACTCAGTGCACGAATCGGACCCCGGGCAAACACTTCCTTAAGTAGTATCTGCAATTTTGTAGCTGCAAACGGGTGGCCATTCTTAAAGTCGTAGCTGCAGCTGCGAAACCTGCAATGTAGGTAACTGCCATGTTTGTATGAGCTTCTTCTAATCATCGCAGTACATCCTTCGTATAATACCGTCAATGAGCGATCTGTGAGGCTTAGGCTGTCGCTGGATTTCTGCACCTGAATAGCCACTACACAGCAACCATCTGTGCTGTGATTTGGGACCGAAAGCTGCACGTTTTAAGCTCATAATCATTTAAGTATAGTCATGGTCGTTCTTCGCTTTCTTTTCAGATTTACTCGTGTGGCTAGCAGTAGCATTGGCGCCAATGTACGAAACAGCTGGAACTTCATGCGTAAGCGGAGTGGCGATATGGAGGAAGAAGCGCCAGCCGTGCACTCAGTGTCTTTGCAGCTCGCAAAATACGGTATATCATTTCTAGCTGCTGGCACGTGTGTAGTGGAAAGAACTTAGTTTGCAATTTTGGGATGAGCTCCTTGTTAGGCAGAGCGAGAAGATCTAGGCCCTCGCACACCACATTTGCACAATAGGGCTGCGGTGCCACTAGTGCACGGAAGTCCAATGCCAGTCGGGTGGGATGCATGAATGTGTGCCTGTGAATTTATGAAGTCGCCAGTGGCGCGCAGAATAATACCAGGCAAACCGTGTTTGTCCTGCGTCCGTGGAGGTGCCTGTGAAGTGACAGAAATACATTTTGCGACTGCGACGTAAGGTGGTATTCGCGCTACTAGTTCAGTACCTATATCTAGCTACCTAGTCAACGCGTTAACCCGCTTCTAGATTACAGTACGCGTGTGCGATTTCGCGTTCCTGTTTAGAAGCCCCAAGAAATAGAAATAAATTAGTCCAAGTTCAGAGAAGTTCAAGCGCGAGCATTATAAGTAAAAACGAGAGACAGGAGACCTCAGGCACTCGGGCTTTCCCAATACCCCAAATCGGATTAGAAGAGTTCTCTGCTGCTTTTGCCCTCTTCTCCAACTCAATCACCTCTTTCTTTGCCTGCGCTACGCTCTCTGTTGCGGTCGCGATCTCCACAGCAGCTCGCTTTACCGCTTTTCGCTATTCGGCTAGTGTCTGCCGCACGAAAAGAGTCAATTTTGTGCTTCAGCATGCATTCCTACTGCCCATGCCTCTACCGGGGGTCGCTCAATTCATGTGCGCAATGTCTTTTTCTATAAATTTCTGCCCTTGCCTTTCTTTACACTGGGGGAGTATAATCTAATCTAATCTAATCTAATCTAATCTATAAATCATGACGTTCGAAGAATTTGCGTTTAAATTAGGAGAAACAAAAAAAAAATTTAGGAGAAACAGCAGGCAGCTGGCTTACCCGCAAGCCCAAATCGGGTTAAAAGTTTTCAATTGCTCTGATGGTTTTCGAAATAAACTCCTTCGCCCGGAACTCAAAGTCGGCAACGGCATGCGGCCGTATTAAGCTCCATCCTTCATCCGGGTTGTTTCTTTTTTTTGGTGAAAATAAAGTTGAAGGCAATATCTTGTGAAGTCAACTCACGAGAAGCATGTCAAACTTAAAAAAAACACGAAGAAATGGCGGCCTCTCTTTACCCAGGAGTACACGAAGAAATGGCGCCCTCTCCGCGCAAGAGCCAATGGCTAGACCCTTCGCTGCGGTCGCCACCGAAGTCGCCACATCCGCAGCAGCTCGCTCTTCTGCCTTCCGACCAAAGTCTGCCGCGCGCACAAGGTTCCGCGACGCCGCACCCTTCATTATCTCGATAGATGGCACCGAAGCAATCCGAGCTGTAGAGAAGCAGGAACTTCCCCGACAGAAGGCGCCGACTTACACAATCCTTACTTCCTCAACCCTTGACGGTGCATTCACCTCTTCCTTGGTATTTCACGCCTGTCACAAAATGAGGCCGGTGGAGAGCACTGTGCCATGGCGCAATGGTTTGTTAATTGTTGTAGATATAAGTATTAGTAGATAGTCCGCCGTGACACACAGGGTCGATGACAGGAGAGGTATTCAGGACAATGCAGACAAGCGCATCCACATTAAAGCACTGACCGGGAGAATGAGGGGGCATAGGGGCCGCCGGGGTGGAGGCGGTATGGGGCAGCAGGGGCAGCGCAAACTTCATTCGCCTGGTGCAGGAATCTGAACGAGACAAGCCTGAAGGGGGTCGCTGGGCGGTAGGACGAGGCTGGCTTGAAGGACGCGTGCTACCAGCGCAGTGGGAGCTTCCGGGGCTGAATAGTCACGCTCTGCTTTGGGACTTCGGATGAGCGCTAGCCTTTCCTGAATGAGTATCGGAGAAAGAAGTAAAGCAGACTTATTTATTTCAGAAGCTGTTGGAGGCTATTCATCGCGTCTCGGGACTTGTCGAGCAAGTGCTGCAAGCAGCTTCTCAGCACAACAACAGCCTGTGTTTTCTCGCCGGGGTAGCATCAGGGGTCCACGGTGCGGATGAACTAGGTAGCATGGGTTCGGCCAAGGTGCTGCTGGAGAATGGTATCGCCAGCAGTAATGAAAGGAGGCGCAGGGAAATCTCAAAGCGTGTTAGCCTGTTATAATAGATGCCGAGCATCCCTGCGAGGGAATTGGTTGGGTGGTACAACTTGAAAGGGACGCACACGATGTCGCGATATCATGCCCCGAAAATTGTATCAAAGCAAGTATTCATACCTTGGGATTCCATTCAAGCGTACCAAGAGCTGAGCATTGAAAAGCGCTAAAGTTTGTGCGCGCGCAGTCCAAAATAGCCGCGACCGTCGTGCTTTGGCCGATGTTCAAACACAAATTTCTCAATGAAAACAGAAGGAATTCTCGTTGGTATCTACCAGATGCCTAATCAATATTCAGCGGTCACGGCATGCTATTCAGATATAACCCCGCGTTTACGGCGGCGTGCGTCCCTCTCGATGTTCATTTCGCTAGAAACTCGCCATTTCGTGTGAGACTCGAAACTGTTTTTATTTTATTTTTTACTTTCTTGTTGTTTGGCCCGGTTTGTTTTTTCTACAAAACAAAGTTGAAAAAAGTTGGCCCCCAACTTCGCTGATCGTTTTGGCCAGTCCGGCAGGCCTACTCCTTTTACTCCCCTACTTGCTACTTCTACTTGTTGACGCCGGGTCTCTTGAAATCTCTAGATACAACGAATTGGCAGTAAAACTCCGAGATAACACTGGCTCCTCGCCTCTGTCATCTTTCACGCCAATGTGTTATATAACATATCCCATTCCCTATCTGTTGGGCCTTCCCCTCTCGTTTGCAGCAATTCACACCGCTAAGCCCACACCCGAAAGGTGCAGTCGCTGGAGGCGCTCACGAGTCGGCTGTCCTGTGGGTCCAGCGCCACTCCTTGCACTGCGTCTTCGTGGCCTCGCAACTCGCCCATCAACTGCTGGTCCACCTGTAGGAATGTGAATCGATGGAGATTGAAATGGATGAAAATCACGCAGAAAGATCTACAAAAGAAGAGTCAAAGGAGTCACCAGCCAAGGTTTCCAAGGTGCGAAAGATTTCAACTTTAGGAAGTAAAAAAAATGCAGCCTTTCGCACGCAAGCACGTAAAGATACACACAAGCACCAGAACGCACGCGCAAGCACTAGCTTACCGTGTTGAAAGTGCGAATGACGCCGTCGTCGGACGCGCAAATGAGGCGCTGGCCGCTGCGATCGAAGCAAATGGAATTGACGGGATGCTGGGACACTTCCACCTGGGAACCCCAAAGCAAGAAACGGAAAAAAAAAGGTCATAAAGAGCAAAAAGACAAAGGAAGAAGCGAGGCAACGAGAGTAAGGGATTTAAGCGTGTATGAAAAGAATCTCGCATTCTTGTGCCTCTTGTAAATGAGGCAAATGCCATTTCAAAAATATATACCGTGCCGATTTCGGCCACCATCCGAATGTCCCACAATTTAGCGACGCCATCTGCGTCCGCTGACACAATAGTGTCTCCTCGCACCTAAAATCATAGGTTTTCATACAAGAAATATGTGAAAGACTTGATGAGCGAGTCCAAAAAAAAAAGTGCACATATATCATAACTTACAATGTGATGCGCATCCGAAGGTATATACCAATGAAAAGAAGTAACGCGCTTCATTACAAAAAAGAATGGCGAGAGAAAAAAACTACACGCACACATATACCGTCAGCGCAATGGTGGAGACGGCGTTGAGGTGCCCGTAGAAGGTTTGCACGCAGAGGCCGGAGCGAGCGTCCCATAAGGACACGGTTTTGTCGCCGCTGCCCGTGCACACGTTGTTGGAGAACGGCTGCCACGCCACTGCGTTCACCGAGTCCACGTGGCCTCGGAAAGTCTGTTGGTTGGTTAAGGGAAGTGAGAGGGTGGGGATTACGCGACACAAGCATCAAGACAGACACAAATTGATCAAATTTCCTTTCTAGCTTCCTTCATCGCCACCGCTATTCATGCTTCCATTCGAATTCCATTGATTTCTTTCTATCGATCGTTCATGCACCTGGCGGCATCTCCCCGAGTTCAAGTCAAAGAGCCGCGCGGTGTGGTCCATGGAGCAAGACGCCACGAAGTCACCCGAGTAATGCGCGGCCACACCCCAGACGGCTTGAGTGTGGTCGCTCAGAGTCAACGCGCACGACGCAGACGCAAAGTCCCTGCGATGGTGTGGCATTGATATTGTGATGATGGTAACGAAGTATGAGATACATGAGAAATCCAGAGGAGCGCGAGAAGCAGAGCGCAAGACATAGAGGGCGAGAAACAGAGAATTCATCTAAGAGATGACAACAACAACAACAGCAACAATCAAACTCTCTTTTGGATGCGCTTACATGCGTACTCTTTTACTGTGTTTGATGTTACCAATGACTTAAATGGGTCCAGACACCATCATATGCTCACCAAACTTTTACGGTTTTGTCGCCGCTGCCAGTGATGAGGTGCGTACCGGCGGGGTGAAACGACACGCCCGACACCTGTATAAACACAAGGCAGCAAAGCGCCGTGGAAAAATAAATGAGGCAAAAACACACGTGATAGAGACTGCACACGCCAGAAAACACGACAAACACCTGCGTGAGCATAAAACAACAAAACACCGTTGAAAAATAAATGGGAACAACACAAGTGATAGATGCTGCACACGTCAGAAGACCACAACACACTTCACTCTCCTGTATATATACTTGTATTCCTTCTCCTGTTGTGTGCGTTTCTCAATCACTCGCACTCTCAATCCCTCTCCCTCAGCCAATCAAGGATAAGCTACCCTACCCAGTCGCGGTGGCCTTCGCCGCTCATTATCAGCTCGCAGTCCGGCACGCTCCACAATTTCCAGGTGCAGTCGTCGCTGACGGTGGCCAAGATGGGCTTGCGTGGATGGAAGGCCAGGCCACTCACGGAGTTATTGTGGCCACGGAAAGTCTATTTGGGGAGAAAGTGCGAGAGAAGTTAATGGATAAGGAGGAGAAATACTACGAGAGAATGCGTGTGCACTCCTCGTTTGCATTCCACAAATCAATGCCACAACTATCCAAGTCTGTGCGAGCGCGTGAATGTCCTCTTCTCATCCCATTCACTCCTTCCTTCCTATTTCACCCATCCACCCTCTACTAAAGAAACAACGTATTACCTTGCGCATTTGAAAGCGTTCTACAGGGGGTGGGTCGAAGTCGAGCGCCGCAAAAGGATTGGGGATGCCCTCGTCGGGCGGCAATTTCGAGTCGCGCCCCTGTAGGATTGCAACACCAAAGAGGTGGAGAAGATGAGGAAGGAAACTGATAATACACGCTTAGAATTGCGATGTGACCAAGACAAAATGAATGAGAGAGAGCTGACGCGTCAAACATCTCTCTTGCACTACTCCTATACCGGTTTGGGCTTTTTCGGCATGGGGTCAGGCGGCGGCGCAGGGGTGCTTTTGTCAGTGAGTTCCTTCACCGTAGCTTCCAGCGTGGCCACACGCGCCTTCATGCGGTCGCGCTCTAAGCGCATCAGCATCTTTTCTTTCATCGCCACGCCGTACTTGCGCTGGGGTATTTAGAAAAGATGAAACAGTGAGTCAAACATGAGGTAGCGTTTATGGAAACGAAAACGAATGATAGAAGAGTCGTTCTCAGTAAGTATGAAAAATGCATAATCTAGGCAGACATGCCTTTGTAATATTTCTTCTTCCAAAGAAAAATGTCACCTGAAGTTCCTGAATCGTCGGGTCGTACGACTCGAGGTGCTTGCGAAGTCGCTTCAAATCCACCGTGAGTTTTCCCTTTTCCTGAACTACTCGCTTGTGGTGCATCCGGTGGAAGTCCCGCTCTTTGCGAAATTTGTCCCAGGTGCTCTGCGCTTTCTGCGTGACTTCCTTCATCTTGGCCAACTGATGCCGCAAGCTCTCCACCTTGTGGGATTAAATGCGGTCCAATTGCCAATAGCCCGCGCCAAAAGAGATCATTTAGACAATTATTAGACCAACGATTCACAATCAAACGAGAGTTAAAAGGTCTTTCAATTGCAATTCGATGGCCCAAGGAGTGCTGGCAAACTCTCGATATTTACCTGGTCGTCCAGCTCTTGGTTCCGCAAGTAAATGTCCGGCACGGGCGCTGCGTAATTTTCACCGAGTTTGCCCTTTGCTTCGAGTTCGTACCTGTTCGCGCATGCAAGTAAAATCACTCGAAGGTGTTACACGAGTTTATCATGCAAGGTCGCTTTTTGGTACCAGGGTGCCTGCTCCATGCGAATCTAGCGTATCTAGTATTTGGTCCTAAACTAAAAAGCTGGATGATTGAAAAACAAAGGAGCATTTGAGAGCCCCCTTTTTACATGCGCGTACCACTCGGTATTGAAGCAGTCAAGAGTGCGCCGTAAGTCAGTTTTCACCAAAAAGTTGCGGATATAGTCGTCGACAACTGCTGGCCGCACCTATAAGTATATATGTATGCCATCGAGCAGGCAGTTGTGAGCTAATAACTATGCCTATGTACACCTTGAAAAATCATCTACATGAGCTACTCGAGCACTATTTTTTTTTAAGACTAGCAGCCTACACGTAAGTGAGCCCTGCGTATCAAGCGCAGCTCACCTGTGTCACTGCGCGTGGCTTAGCGCCCCCTCCGCTCGCACCCTCGCCGCCTGCTGCGGCGGTTTTGTCCGGTGAGAGCTGAACTGATGACAGAATGGCCGCCAAATCATCCTCATCCCCGTCGTCATCTTCGTCGTCGAGAAAGGCAGCGTCATCTACGGCTTTATATTCAAAATCTTCGTCTTCGTCGTCTGAGATTTCAACCTTCTCTAGAACCTCGAGCTATGAACAATGAAGTAGCACCATGGCAAATAAGAGACGAGACAATTCAGTCAACTTGGCTCCCGAGGATGAATTCTAAGAGTAAAACCTTGAAAGGGTCAACGATGACAATCCTAAGCTATTATACTCACATTTTCTTCTTCGCGTTGCATCTTGTTCAAGGCCTAGCCGTAGCCCAGGCACCCCAGCAGAACGTAACGACCGTCGTCAACGCGACAAGACAGACGACAAGACGCAAACTGGGAACAAAAATAGAGTAACCTAATATAGTAGCAAAAAGTTAAAATACACTCATCGTCTCGTCGTGATTTCATCTCCTCGTTGAGTGGAAAAAAATGGGGGTAAATCGGAGCCGCTCCACTTTCGAAGCTCTCTGATTGTGAAGCGCGACTAGCTTTTAATAATCTTAACAATGATTTCTAGTAGAAAAAATCGAATGCTAGTCGCACGTTGCATGGCAACTGATCATTATCTAGCAAATAGCTCACTCGAAACGTAATATTTCCGATTGATGACCTACAGGCAGCAGAGTCGAAAGGTGGTGGTGGCGGCGGTGGCAAGAAAATGACAGCGGCTGAGGAAGCTCGGGCAATGGCAGAGGAGGCCATGAACCAGGCTCGGATGTCAGATGCTGAGAAAGGTCGGAAGCCACCAGCTAGACCAAGCAGCGCTGAAGGAAAACCGAAGCCTGAAATTGACTGGTAGGCATTTAATTCCTTATGCTATGCCGGAAACCCCCAAATCATCGTTATCGACTTTGATCACCTTAGCATAATTAAAGGACTCACCCCAATAGTACAGAAAGCTCTCTCCCTCTCTCTTCCATTTTTAAAGCTCAATGAAGCTAAACACTGACTCCTTTTTGTAATAATTTGTTGAAGGGATGCCATTGAGAATCCTACGGAAAAGAAAAAAGAAGCTGTTGCTGCTGCCAAAAAGTCAGCGGCAGAGCGAGCAGCTGAGCGGGTAAAGACATTTCTAGTTGAATGCCTTAACAATTTTGAGGGCGCTGCTTTCACTTCCAAACGTGCATTCCAGTAATTTCGCGTGAAGCCTTGCTCCTCTTCTCTTCTCCTCATTTAATCTCATTTAATTTTGTCACATTTTGTCGCAGTATTTGACCACTTTCCACTTATAATTGCCATTATTTCTCGTGGCTGGCATGGAATACTAGGTGGGGGCACCTACGAAGATTACGTCGGTAGCGCAGCTCAATTTCAAGCACGAAAAAATCAAAGAAGTCGAGCTGTTTGAAGCGTCGCAGCGGCCGGGGAGCTCCGGCGGCGACGGCACCGACACTGCGCCTGAAGAGCCGAAAAAGAGCGTGATGGACGTGATTGAAAAGCATCAAACCGAAGAAAAAGCGTTCGAAGACGCCATCCACGCCGAAGAAGAGGCGGATGCAGAAGAAGCACGAGCAGAGCTCGAGCGCATCGCGGAAGAAGAAAGGCTAGCAGCGGAAGAGGCAGCGGCCGCCGCTGCTGCCGCAGCAGCCGAAGCGCAGCGTATCTTGGACGAAGAAGCAGCGATGCAGAAAGAACGAGAAGAAGCGGAAGCTCTGGCAGCGATGGATCCGTTGCACTTTGAGGTTTGTGCTTATGGATGCAGACATCTAGTAGTCGAAACAGTACTGCTGACATACTCGTAGTTGGCGTTGTGACTTCCAAAGTGTGTGGCAATTCGCTTTTCATTTCTTTCTTTTTCAAGTGTATTTTGTTTTTCTCAAGTTATTGTTCTCCTTACCTTGTAGGTCGAGTTTTTGAACGAGTTCAGCGAGGCCACTGGAGTTGGTCGTTGGGCTAAGAATGACGGGTGGGGTGACGTGGACGAAGCAACCGAGCGCTTCAACACCCCCACAGACGTGTCCAAATGGTTTGGCATTACATGTGCCAAAGGTGCCAGTGAGGAGGACGATGGGCCGACTGGCGCTAGAGGCGCTGCAAAGAAAAAGAAGAAGAGGAAAAAGAAGGGCCCGAAGAAGAGGGGACCAGCGCGAAACCTGTTCTTAGACATTAACAAACTGCAGGTCAACTCAATGAACTTCACCTTTATTTTTTCGCGCGATTGTTACGCATGCATAACTTCGTTGCTCTATCATTTCGTGTGATTACTCTTACCTTTTTAGCTTTTATGCCTGTTTCTATTTCATCACTTTTTAATGATGCAATGTTGCTGTTATGGCAGGGTCGCTTAGACCGCTTGGACGGGTGGCACCGCATTGCGAGCTTAGAAGTTTTGAGCTTGAGCCACAACAAATTGCAGGGCCCTCTGCCGACGGAAATTGTGCATCTGCCTTCCCTCAAAGTGCTCAACTTAGCCTGCAACAAATTTGACGGCGCGGTAAAAGCTATACTTTATTTTTATCAAAAATATATGCTCAAAGAAATAAATTCTGAATATTGCTTTCGTAGTTGTTCTGCTTCAAAAAAAAGGAATACGGCATGCGCACTTGAAGGAGTGATGATGTGGCATACTGTATCAGGTTTTACGAATGATTCACTTTTGTTGTTGGTTGCTTATGCTATTTGTTCTGTGCACTCTATGTCGTATTTTATTGTTGTTACATGTATTGTGTGTTGTGTGCAGGTGCCTGAAGAGTGGGGATCGTTGAAAAAGTTGACGCATTTGTGGCTCTTTGCGAATCAGCTCACGGGCCCTGCCTTACCGAGCAGCGTTGCAACAATCAGCGGTGCGACTGCCTTGGAGTCTCTCCGCCTCAGCCGAAACAAATTCACTGGCCAGGTACGATCAATAGTACAGTAGTTGCTTA
>Ga0307978_1003133_pt1 | contig 11347 bp, 9 predicted proteins | sample OrgLakmetage1056_FD_203151 | JGI IMG/M metagenome (GOLD analysis project Ga0307978, IMG submission 203151) | Saline water microbial communities from Organic Lake, Antarctica - #1056 | ecosystem: Environmental > Aquatic > Non-marine Saline and Alkaline > Saline | place: Antarctica: Organic Lake...
GGGAAAGAGGGCCATATAAACACAAATTCCTTGAGAAGACAAAAGGACTTAAGAGCTCATGCTGCTTTTTTCTTGGCCTGTAAATATTTTGAAATGTTGTAGCGCACGCAACCTTGTAAATGTTGGGCGCACAGCTGTGGTTCAGGAACCGAGCAACGTTGCCCATAAGAGTGGCATCAATCGCCACGCTAGCCGTTGAATCGCCGAGCGGTAATATGTACTGCATTCGCTCCTCCTTCGCGTAGCTATAGAAAGGAAACAGAATACAAAGCAGACAACAACAAAATGTGGAAAAGAAGTGATAAATGCACGACAAAATCAAGCCACAGACGACGCAGAGAGTATTGACTTCTCTTGTCGTGGTTATGTGTGCAATGCCCTCGCCTGTAGCAAAATTAAAAGTGCAATCTTTATTTATAAACCCCAATTTTATCGCACCGATAGTCACGTGCTCCTCCGTCTTTCTTCGAGTCAAAGATTTCGCCGACATATTCGCAAATGAACGCATGTTGGGGTAAATTGACGGGGCTTCGAACACCAAATCCTTTGTCAGGGTTGCAGTAAAACACCTGGATGTTATATCGTTGCGTTGCAGTGTTATTCAAAGCGCGAAACACACAGACACCATATTAAGACTTGAAAATGAAGGAAAAGGGACAAGGGAAGGGTATGATGTGTCATAAATTTCGTTGCCACCTCGAGGGGAGGCTGAGCGAATCGAGGGCCGCGTTGTAGGAGGTTGCATTGACAGGCGTCAGGGCTACAGTCGCTGCACCAACTACATTCCGCTACTTTCTTGCGTAACTTCGTAGCCTTCCATAACCCTTCTTTTGTTTGCTCATAGAGAGCATGTGACTGGTGCCGCTTCCAATTGTGGTCATGGGTCCGAGGAGATGGGCACCTACAAGATGGTAAGATGAACCATTACGATCGAGGGTACAAATGAACAGGAAGGGCTTTCGGCTTAAGATGCATGAATTCAGGTAAAAACCATAAACAAATCAAAGAAAATAAGTTAACTGAACTGCTACCTCTCAAGAAAGAGCACCAGAAACGGCTCCACAGCTGCCAGCGTCAGTGGCAATCGTGTTGTCCCATTACTCGTGCCATCATTTTCAGAGGGGTTGGCAGGTGAGTCCAGAAGGCTGCGCAAGCCCCCAGCCCAGCATTCGCGCTCACTCCACAAAGTGTGATTGGCATAACCACTGTTGAGACTGCTGCTGCTGCTGCTGCTACGAGTCGACAACACAGGATCCCGAGCCCAACCATCGCTGAACGCTTCCATCTTTGCATTCATGCGTTCGTCTAAGCCTAATAACAATTTCACGATTGCGCTTGCCGCAGATGCTTCACTGTAGCGCTTATTAGTACTCTTACTGTCAGCGGGCCACTCAAGTACCTAGGAGCATGAGAAAGAACAATAGAAGCACGTCTAATACAAGGCGTACAAAGGAGCAATGGTAAACTTATGAAGAAAAAATGCAGCGAGTCAAATGATTCATAACCTCTTGCAGTAAAAACACCCATTCTCTTGCAGGTACATGCGATTCACTGCTGCTGCTGCTGCTGCTGCTGCTGCTGATGCTGCTGATGCTGATGCTGCTGGCGTAGGACAAAGCATTAAAAGGCTTCATGCTTCCACCTGCACGGTGGATTTTAGCTAGACCACCCGGCTCTAAGGCATTCCACATGAGTTGACCATCTTCCGTAAACTTTTCCCCCATGAAGGCGTTTGCTTCTCTGAAACGAATAGCCGCTCGTCGAATCAATTGCCCCAAACACCGCACCCGCACACATAGACCGCTGCTTGCCATTGATGTTGTGCTTTCACTACTGCTACTGTAATTGCTACTGCAATTGCTACTGCTACTGCTACTGCTACTGCTACTGCTACTGCTACTGCTACTGGCACACCGATTGGTACCGCTACTGGAACTGGAACGTTGGTTGTTATCGCAGCTTTCGTTACTATTGTCAGCAAGATGCCAGAGAGCAGCATCCACCTATTGTTTCACGAAAGCGGGAGAGAACCAAAGGAAATTAGATGAATAGATGTTTCAAAGTGTAATTAGGTTTTCTGACTTGGTCAAACCTTGTAAAGCCTCGACTCAAACAACAATTCATTTTCTTCTGCATCTTCTTGAGCTTTCTGACGCTCTCTCGCTTGCATCAATGCAGTACTCGCAGGCACCATTTTAAAAGCACCCGCACGGGACTCCGCCTTCTTTGGCGCTACTTTCGAGTAAATAATCGCTGCTAGACCTTCAACGGTTGCCGAACCAAAGCGCTGGAGCTGCATATCAGGATAAATTTGGAATAGAAATTCATTTTGACATCATTTTGCCATTCAAAAAAGAAATTAATACTCCGATAAAAGAAAAGAGCAATTAAAAAATAATATACATCCTTACCAAGGACCCTGATTCGGGGACGAAATCTTTCTTGCCAATCGATACATTTGAAGCAAAATCGCTACTTGCGACCCTTGCAGCATTGGCATAGTCTTCGATTGACACACCCTGCATTCGTTACATAGGCATAGAGATGAAGGTTAAGGGGAGGCATCAAAGAATGCTTGAAAAGGTGGGTTTACTTTGTTACTTGGTGTATCCCCCGTAAAAGAGTTAAGGCTTGTCGAAGGATAGGGTTAGGGTTGAATTTAGGGTTATTTTTGGTATTCTGTTCATTTATTTTCCCCTCACCGTGCAGGGGCTGGGACTAGTGGAAGGGCGGCAAAAATGCACCTCGACTTCTGGCGAAGGCACAGAAGTGGCAAGGTAAACGAAATCATGCCGTAGAGTGGGCAAAGGTGCTTTTGTCGACGTACTGGTTGTGCTAGTGGCACTTGTAGATACAGAGTTCGTCAGTTGTGAGTCCTTGACTTTCTTTTGTTTCTTCTTCGCAGGGGATTCTCTTGCTACGGTGGCTAGAGTGGTCGTAACGCGAAGCGATCCTTGAGGTTGCGGGTGGCCACCCAAACTTTCTGTGCTCACTTCGCTCTCTGCATTGCCGCCCCACGCAAGCGACCAAGGGAAAGGTGTAGCCGAAATTCCAAACCTCTCGCGCGGCAAAATCTTAGCATAGCAAATATGAACAAAAAGATGTTTGTATCAGGATGTTAAGATCCGACGAGAGGAGTAATGGAAGACACTCTACCGTAGGCCAATTCTATCCTTTCATTCAAAATGAGGGAGGCACATACCTCCACGAGTGCCTCGCGCAGGCTTTCCTTTGAAGGCCTCTCGGTTTGGGCCGAGAGAGCAATGCATTCCAACTGAAAAAGCATAGAACGTGAGACCGTCATATGAAAGATGGGCAGAGATGTGCGCAACAACTAGTGAATATATTACAGTCCATTGCACTACAAAGAATGAAGATTATCTTGTCGGTATTCAACACAACAGAACGAAATTCATTAGCCTTGAACATACCGTTTCGAATTCTTCCAACAGCTCATCAACTTCCTGCCAGCGCACGCAGCCAACACTCTCGTCGTCAGGCGAAATGCTACAGCCATCAGGCGGCATTCGGAGCAATTCCGCTGCCGTATAGCCTACAGTTCCGCTAACGTCTTCTTCTGCCATGTTGGAAAGCGTTGCTCCTGCTGCTGTTCCGTTGCATCGTTGCGTCAAAGCCACTTCTAAGGCTTTTAGCCCCGAAGATGAAGAAGAACCCAGCATTATTCCTAATAGCTCTGCCCGAACTTCCTCGGACACCTGTATTTCCACATTGCCAGAGCTGTAGTCCGGGCATCCACAAGGTGCAAACAAGCGATGCATGACTGTGCGCCCACATTTATCAGCAGCGGCCAGGTCAAGGCTGTCCTGTTGTAAAAAGAGCGCTACCATGGAGTGGGGCATCGCTGGCAGTAGAGTGCTAGGCTGTTCGTTATCTTCGCAACACTTTCTTTTGTTGCTACTACCGGTGCTAGTGATGGTACTCTCACGTGTTCCCAACTCGATGGAGAGAGAACTATCTGATGGCGTCTGTGCAGATGATGGTCCTCGGCCTCGGGCGCTGTCAATGGCCCGCATGAGGGGGGTGCAACCATCTGCATCAGTAGCGTTAGGATCAGCACAACCACGTGAAAGTAAGAGCGCAGCACCTTCAACCCATCCATAGATTACCTGACATAAGGACGAGGTTACAGGATCAATCGATTTTATTGGAAGAACGACGAAATTCAAACTCAAATCAACACAGGAATGAGAAAATAAAAAGACTTCCGAGAGAGAGTGAGAGTAATTTACAATTACCGCGATGTGGAGATGACTTGGTACGGTGGCAACGGTGCGAGCGAGTCGGTCGCGGTGAGTAATGGCTAACCCGAGAAGTTCGAAGTCTCGCGCAGCAATGGCAACGTGGATCGGATCGCTCAACTTCCGTAGCCGCATTTGCAAATCCGTTTCCTGGCGACATTCTTCTTCCCTAAGCTCAGCGTTTGGAATGTCATCTTCTTCTTGCTGCGTGCTACTTCCCAAAGGCAGCCGTGGTAAAAGCACTCGCCAGACACTTGCTGCTGCGTTCCACTCTGAAATGGTTAAGTCGCTATTGTTGCGACCATTGGTGGCAACTGCCACTAGGGCCTCTTGCAAACTGTGGACAAGTTTCAATCGTAAGCTTTGATGAGCCATGTCTCGTGGATCCTCGGAAGTTTCAAATCCGCCACCACCATCAAGAGTTGTAGAAGCAGCAGTGGCACTTTCGTCCCCATCTGGCTGTGCCATCTCAATGGCACGCACCATTTTTGCCATTGCTGCAACCGGTGTTGCGGCTCCAATGCGCATATTGGAGCTGTTAGCGATAGCTACAGCCAGCAACGCACATGCATCGTTGCCTTCGCAGTCGAGTGGCACAAGTAAATCAAGGTAAAATTGATTCCAAGTGCGGTAAGTACCCTTGCAAAGTTTCAAGCCAGCGAGGTGCAACACGAGGTTCACGTTACCATGGTGTTTCAGAGCTACCGCACACGGCGTTTGGCCAAGACTATCCCGCCCACCAAGGGCCGAAATACCCTCTTTAAGAGTGGCTGCTGAATCAGTATCTCGTGCAGGAGTTGCACGGTGATCGACGTTCCTGTAGCTGGCCAGGGACAGAAGACCCCAGCGTAAAGCTGCCGCGATGATCATGCGCGCACAGACTTCATCACTTGCTGCGGCGCAGAGGTGTAATGGTGTAGAATTTCCCACGGGTAGTGCGGTGATTGCTGCTGCCATAGTCACGGAGCCTCCTCCAGAAGCTACAACGGACGATATAGGTTCAACCACTGGTCTTGTCGGTAAAGTGAGAACTGCTGCTCTTTGCTCCTCGTTCAGATGCTTGTCACTGAAGCTCAACAATACCGCTAGAGTTGCAGGCCGTTTATTTGAGTCAGCACAAAGCAAAGCATGGTGTACCAAAGACAATCCACTGAACTCTGGTTTCGTGGCGTCGGCGGCCTCACTCAACCATGTAATGGTGCTGTCGACTCCGCGAGCGCCGTGACAAGTGATATCCGCTGCTTCTGCAAGCAAGGAGGCCACCCCTGACGCGTTTCCTGCGCGGCACCGTGCTACTATCTCTTGCTGGGCTTCTCCAGACCACTGCGAAGTACCCCATGGCTTTGGGCCCCATCGCGGCACTGGCAACGGCCTCACTATTGGCGCAAGGACATCGGGTGAAGAGGGCGAGCTTGTTGAACCGACCGCAGGGGCTTCTAATCTGCTTGTTGAGACATCACCCATGTTGACGCCACTAGATATGCGGTTGTCAATATCGTCGTCAGCACTTTCTTCTTCTGAGCCTGAGCTATCTATATACCGACTGCGCTTTTTGGCTCCTTCTTTGGCAACCACACGCTTCAACGCTTTGGGGGCTTCCTCGAGTGCAGTTGCTGTCTCGTCCTCAGGATAACCAGTCTCGAAATCAACGCCATTAAGGAGTGACTTGGGAGGTGGAGCTTGCAATAATATATCAGTATTCTTTTGAAGCTCGTCCTTTGCTCTTAGAGTGCCGGGAAAACGGTCCTTGTTTAATGCCAAGAGTACCTCAACGTTTAAACCTTTCTTCGAAGCGATTTTCTCCAAAGTTTCCTTGTTCGAGGTGAGGTAAAAATACCGCGAACAGAATCCGCAAAGCCAGTATCCCCTCGGTATTGTATCGTGCCCAGAGCAATGCAAGTGCGTTTCGCGGATGCATTTTTTTCTGCGACCACACCTTAAAACTGTGTATTCCTCGCCTGGGTTGGATGTAGATTTGCCGCATTCAATGCAGGTTTCAATCATGTCAAGTTGCTGTTGCACATAGCTATCCTTCAGGGAAGGCTTCCTTTTTTTCGATTTCGTAGCCTGTTTTAAGGGAGCTATTCCGCTTTCACTTCTCTTACTTGAGCCTTTCGCCTTTTTCGAAGGCACTTTTTCTTTGCTGCTTTCTACTTTCTTTGGCTTCAGTGAGTGACGAGGTTTGGGGCGCCGCGTCGCACACAGAGCACATGAAACTTTGGAAGACGCGTTGATGAAGGTACATCTCTCACACTCCCACTCACTGCTAGAGTCCTCAACTTCAGCTCTCACCCCACCGTCAGCATCAGAGCTTGCTGCAGAGAAGTCTCTGGGAGAGGTCGGAGAAGCAGGAAGCGCCGCAGCAGACAATAATTCTGACACATGCTGATTCAGTGCCGCTGGCGCAGCAACAGCCTCATCATTCGATGGGCTTGGGGTTGTGGAACTTGAAACAAATGGGTCAATGCTGCCCTTGGAGCTGCCAACAGTAGTGGAACTGCTGTTTGTACTAGCACTGCTGCTCAACTCGCAATTGCTACCATGACTGCTCAGGCCATTGCTACTACCAACAGTACAGCTGTCGATACCGTGAATACTACCGCTTGCAGCCGTTATCGAAGATGTATCTGCAAGGCTAGCAGGGTCTACAACTTTGATGTTATCTAAAGCCGTTGCTATGGATCTAAGAGCAGACTGCAGGTTTGCTGCGCTTGCCGCTGTTGCCGGCGAGCTCGCAATGTGATCCCAGTTTTCTTCGTGGGGCGCGATCTTGGCCTGGAGGCGCTCTAATCTCTCTTTGACAGCGTGGAGATCCATTGAGATGTGTAGCTATTCCACCTTTGCTTTCTATAGCTTATCTACCTTACTAGATTAAATGGTCGTCAGTTTATTGCCGCAATAATTTGAAATGGGCTAATGAAATGGCAATATTGTCAGCAATGCAGGCCAGGTGTAAACTTGTATACGATAAGAGAGTGCCCACTTAACAGCAACATCTCTCATCGTCCAGAGACCAGTGAAGCTATAGGATGCAAGAAGAAGCTACTAGTAAGCTGAGTACAAGTAATCTTAGGCTATGTAGTCTCTACTCGAGAGCATGAAAAATGAACAACTTATTTTTTGACCGATGAGAGCCGATGAGACGATGATGAGGAGGAGCGGCGGTGATCGCCTCAAGAACCCCCTTCGTACCAGAATAGCCTCAGGGGATCTGCGATCATCAAATCATCAGTGCCCAGGAGCAAGTTCTACAAGCTCCAGAGAGGAGGAGCAGCATAAGATGAGCGATAAGCCGGCTAACGCGAACGAGGCATGTGCACAACAGCTTCAATTCCTTTAACCGCTCGGCCTCGCTTTTGCCCTGTTCATTTTTCGTAGGATATAAGGTGCTGCCTAACTCTTACCTTTCTTGTGTTCGGCTCTTCAGGAATGCGTAGGGACAAGGAGTGACATGGTACGCGCAGAGACAATACAAAGATTCTTAAAAGCTGGCGCTATTTAACCTGATGGAGATTGTGATGATGTTGCCCTAGCTTATTGACAAAGCCAGACTGGCGTTTTGAGTAGGATGGATAGATCGCTTTTGCTAGGGCCTAAAACTATGCTTGACTATGGAGTCCTTTCGTGCACAGTGCTGTGCACCCATTTCTCATTAGCGCAAGGACTAGCGAGCATTTCTTTAAATCTTTTTGTCTTTCTTATTGCCCATCTCCCTTTGAAAGGCTGGTAAAGCTGCAGGGTGCGCAGGGTGCCCGAACCAAGCGAGTTGTGCGTCGGGCGCTGGCAAGGAGGAAGACCCAGCAGTGGCGGCGGTTCACGACAAACTGATTGGGGTCAAACACAAAGTGAGTGGGACGTAGCTTCTGCTTATTATATCCGGGCACATCTACACATTGCCCTAGTTGTGTATTTCTGACTCCTCTAAATGTGCATCGTGAAATCTGTTGTCACTCTATCCGTCTTCCTCCTGCTCCCATTTCATTCAGTGTTGGTTGCTCTGGGTTACATTCTTTATTCTATGCACCTGTTGTTGTTCTTGGCAGCTCTTGGTGCTGAGTGGTAAAGGTGGGGTGGGCAAGTCGACTGTCGCGTCGCAGTTGGCGTTCTCTCTCGCGCTGCAGGGGTACTCGGTGGGTCTATTGGATGTGGACATTTGTGGGCCCTCATCGCCTCACATGCTGGGCCTCACCTCGGCGGAAGTGCACCAGGTACGGGAGGCACTTCTACAATTTAAATGATGACAAAAGAAGTGTAGAAAGCTTATGTTATCAAGCTCGCGTGAGCATTCATTACTGCTGGAAAAATGAAAATCGTTGCGTTTCACTTGTTCGCTTGCGTCCGTTCGTCCTTCTTCCTTACGATTGATGTATGTCGCCACAATATATGAACCATAGTCGGGCAACGGCTGGACGCCGATTGCAGTCACATCTCTGCCGCCTGACTGCGAAGGCGAGCTGATGGTGATGTCCGTAGGGTTTATGCTCCCGAACAAGGATGATGCAGTGATCTGGCGCGGGCCGCGCAAGAACGGCCTCATCAAGCAGTTCTTAACGGTAAAAGTGTCTACATGTGCTACTTGGATGGTTGATAGACCCACCTGATTGGCTTGATCCGTATGGGCAAGAGAGAGCTGAATGAGCTTGTTTTAGACGAAGAAGAAAACATGCACATGGCCTCTTTGCATAAGTGAAAGGGCTACGAATTTCATTAGTCCTCGCGTAACCTCATACTGCAGTTATTCCTTTCGTTTTCCTTTGAATTTCTTCGTCATTAAATTAGGACGTGGACTGGGGCGAATTGGACTTTCTGATCGTGGACACGCCACCGGGTACTTCGGACGAGCACTTGAGCATCGTGCAGTACCTGAAAGGGGCGGGCATTGACGGCGCCTTGATTGTGTCCACTCCGCAGGAAGTGGCCATGGCGGACGTGCGGAAAGAAATCAACTTCTGCAAGAAAACCAAGGTAGGAAGCATGAGTGGAAGGATGGGGGTGCAGAACAGAGGAGGAAAGAGAAAGTTCGTTCTTCAGTCTTGTCTTTTCGCCAGTGATTTATGTTCCGATATCTTTCCTCTTCTTTTATATGCCATAAAAGGTTTTTCTTCATCTTTTGTTAAGAGGAGCTTTTCTCATGTTACCGCTGTTCGTATGTGGTGCGTGTGTACATTTGCTGGCTCATCGCACGATCCTCAGGTGAATGTGTTGGGGGTGGTTGAAAACATGTCCGGCCTGCGCTGCCCTGTCAATGCCACTCAGTTCCTGGACGCTTCGGGCCAAGACGTGACGGCGGCCACCATTGCTACTCTCACCAGCAAGTGCCCCGAAATATTGAGCCTCATGATGGCCACTGAGGTAAAGAGGGAGGGGGGGCATTGATAGTTCGACCTATAGCCTTCACGGCACGATCATGATACTATACGGAAAATTCATTTGGAAAAAGTCATGATTCAATCTACTCCTTCATTATGTGCACCTTTGATGAGGTAGTGTGCACTTTTCTCTGAATTGTGCGTGCCTCATTGCTTGAATGTACCTGAGCGATGTGCCTTTATTCCCTGTACTATTCCTACCAGGTGTTCCCCGCTTCGGGCGCAGGTCCTGAGGGCATGGCGAAAAGCTTCGAAGTGCCATTCCTTGGAAAGTTGCCCCTTGACTCCAACTTGACTGCCTGCACTGAGCAGGTGCTTTGAAAAACAAGAAATTTCTGTGATTGGAGAAGATGTCTAAAGCACACTGCATTTCGACCTCTTCGAGCAATGTTTTGATTTTCTTTTGTCCTTCTGCTGCTCTATTTATTCCGTTTTCTTCCTCTAAAATCTGAATTGCTTCTATTCTTCGCTGTACCTATTCTTGTGTCACACTTGGCTAGGGCGTGGCCATTGCCTCGACGCACCCGAGTTCGCCCGCGGTGAAGCCGCTCTCCGGCGTGGTGACTCGCCTCCTTGAAGAGATCAAGATCGCAGGCGGAGAAGGGGGTAGCGCTGAGTAAAGTTGGACTCAGTATTACGACTAGAATGCATTAGGACTGGCTTGTGACCTCTTTGGTATGTCTGGCGTCTTCTTCATGTCGCTGCCAGACCTAGCGGAAGTCGAGCTGGGCCTGAATTTGCGCTATGCGATGACCGCGATCTGAACGCATTCGAAGGAGCAAGAAAGAACTTCGGTTGGCTTCTCTGGGAACTCAGAATTTTATAGAACTCCCCTGAAAAAATATGCCCCATGGTGTTATCGGAGGCTTGCAAGTGACGTAATATCTCCGAGTGATATGCCTCGCATGCGAAAAATGTTCTATTTAGGGCGAGAGCGAAGAGAATAGACGGATTAGACGGCCGGAGAGGAGGAAGTACGAAATAACAAAAATACACATACTCGGGCCTGTCATACAGGGGGATTCTGATACGTCAACAATGGGCCAAGCCCACAACAAGACGAGAAGCAAGCCAAGGACCGCCGAAAATCCGGTTTTTGCTGTTTGGGGGTCTTTTTTAGAGCACAGAACTTTTTGTGGTTGGTACGTATCGATATTCTGGTTGGCCAATGTTTTCCACAAGATACACATGCTAATATTTGGTCAATCAGAATTTCAACAGCTGACGATGATGAAAAGTTCTTTGTTCCGAAAAAAAAGACCCGAAAAGCAAAACCGGATTTTCGGCGGTCCTTGGAAGCAACTAAAACCAGTGTTCCACGCTCGGTACGATTTTAATGCCGAATACCGAACCGAATACAGGGAGGGGTAGCCGACGTAGCCGAACAAGCAGCCGAACCGAATAGACCTGTGGAGGTAACTGTCCAGCGAGCAGCCGAACCGACCAAACCGCCTAGCAGATGTGCCGAGCAAAGTGTCGAGCAGGCGAATAACGCGAGCAGGACTCTCCCCCAAGACGGGGAAAACGTGCTTCCTTATATGTTTTTCAAAACCCACACGAAATTGCTAAATTTTTGCAAAAAAAAACGAAGCCGAGCACCAAAGCCGAGCAGCACCCCCGGCCGACATGCCGAACCGAACAGCCGAATCGAACAGGCGCGCATGAAATATTGCCGAACTGGACCGAGCAGCGAGCAATATTCGGCTGCTCGGTTCGTTC
>Ga0307978_1003142_pt1 | contig 11326 bp, 8 predicted proteins | sample OrgLakmetage1056_FD_203151 | JGI IMG/M metagenome (GOLD analysis project Ga0307978, IMG submission 203151) | Saline water microbial communities from Organic Lake, Antarctica - #1056 | ecosystem: Environmental > Aquatic > Non-marine Saline and Alkaline > Saline | place: Antarctica: Organic Lake...
TGGCATCTTTTTCTCAAGCTCAATATTATTGCATGCTGGATGTTCAAGTTTTCTTCTCTGTTCTAGTATCCTATCGTTGAGCGAAAAAAACATTGCCATGACGAAGCAGAGGTTTGTTCCCAGAGGACAATTTTTCTCAGATTCGCTCAAAGTTGGCAATTCAATGGTGTTTTTGTTCCCCAACCCTGTTTGGCTACCGTATCTTGACATGAATAGTGGCGGATTCGAACAAACTGATGATTCCCATGAAAGGTCTCCTTGTCTTTTTCTTTTTTTAGATGGAGAATAGCTGTCACCGTCATGGTGGTTGCTGGTGATAATACTAGCACAACGATGAGAAGAGGTAGGACTAATATTAACAACTAGCGATTCTTTTTGACAAGGGGAACTTGCGTTCGGCGTTGCCATATCCATCATTGTCAAGTATGCAGCTGCTTCGCCAGAGGTCAGAGCTCCGATCTTGGAAGAAGATAAGAAGCTAGTTTTGACTTTATCCAGCTCATCTTGAGAAGGCATCATCGTGTTCTCCCGATCGTGACATGGGTTGTGTGAGCCGTAATGTTTGAAAGTATGAATTCCAGTCTCATAAGCTGTCATAAATTCCTCAATGGATTTCGTTTTATTTCTTCGAAACTTTTGAAGATGACTCTTCAGCCTATATTTAGTGTGGTAGTGAATACATAATAATGTTGCCGACAGATGATGATAGAAGTTGATGAGTGGGGGGTGGGTGAAGCTCGGTGAATGAAGCACAGCAAAAGGCATGCAATGACGCCATAACGTATACCGCGCTCCTTTTCGGTTCCTTACCTTTCAGATGTTATATAATTAGCTTTGTTATGCATTTGGTCCATCAAAACTGATGGTGAGCAAGCCTTTAAGCCCTCCATGAAAACACCCTTGACAAAAGAATTATGTGCTTCGTAATCCCAGTCGTCCTCTAGCGGCAAAGGCTCGTCATCGTTAGAGGTAGCAGCATTTTCTCTTGTTTTCAGCTTGTTTCCAGCACTATGGTGCTGGTCATCTTCAGAAATGGCTGATGTCCCGGTATTGGTATCCATCAAAGCCGAAAAGAAGAAAATGTGTTAAAGGTTGCCCGTTTGTTTGTGCGGTCGCTTATCTATGGTTTTGTGGCAGGAGTGTCAGAGTTGTTGATATGCATAACGCATGACAGATGTTACTTGCCCTTTCCCCTTTGCCCAACACCCAACACGTGTCACGACGTGGTATCGAAAAAAATAAGGACATATTTTATATCAGCGTTTTCTTTTGTTGATGAATCTTGAATCTTCAAGTGAATCTAATGAATCTTCGTCTCACATTATTGTCCTTCAATACTATTACTTATTAAGCATTCAATACGATCTCTCAAAGCGGGGGTTGCTTCACCTCTAGAACTATGCATCACTTATAGGCTCACGGTATGAGCATTTCAAACGTGCATCGTGAGATAAATAATGACAGTGTACAGTATCTAAATCGTAATGACAGCATAATCACAATTCTAAATAGCAGTACAACATGGATAACGTATAATTTCGCCGATTTTAGATACACCATGTAAGGCACTACACATCCAACCTTATCCATTGGGTACCCTTTCCCATAGCATAATCCCATATTCAATGTTACAAGCATTCTCAACACCAAGTACCCACCCGATACAGTACCCACCCGATACTTTTAACCAAACTTTTTCAACACATAATCAGTTACATCCCACAGGTTCACACACGCATCATTCCCCACTGAAACTAATACCATTCCATTCACATTCTTTAAAAATTCCATGGCAGTCACCCCACCACGATGAGAATGAGGATAATGCACCCTGGTCGTTTTCTTCTTGAGACTCCAAAAGTATATCGAATCATCATTCGATCCACTGGCCAAAACACTATCATCATTCGACCAAGCGAGAGCATTGATTCTTTGTTGATGAAAGCACCATCTTGATCTACCAATTATGAGAGAATAGGAAGAGCCTTCATCTAAGTTCCAAACACAGATATCGCGTATATCTGCAGATGCCAATTTCGTTCCGTCATTGGAGATTGCAAGGGAGTAGATTGGTAGCAAATGTGTCCCTGCCAATTGATGAATTTCCTCCACTTTATAATCATCATTATCGTTGATTACCTCGTAAATATGAATTATGTGATCACGTCCGCCAATATAGAGAGCCGAATCATTGGCAGACAGACATATGGAAGATGCGTCATAAGGCAAAGCAATGAGATCAGATACGAGTTGATTGTTCTTCATGAGTTGAATGCCATTGACAGTCATGATAGCAGATAGATTTGTTCCATTTGCAATTGCATTGGGCTGTGCAGCAAGTTTGATTTTATCCATTGCAGTGTTTTTGGAAGTGATTCTCACATTATCGTCCCATCCGATGGAAAGGAGCGATGATTCAGTGCACACTAATCCTGTGATGGCACCTGGATGTACCTTGTTCATAATAGTTGTGTCAAACCCTTCTTCTACCGAAGCATAATGCTGAATATTAGTCAAGGCAGATATTTTGGAAGATGATGTATCCCATTGAACAATGACACCATCTGAATCGCAAGTATACATGGTATTTAGAGAATGATTGATTGCGAGCGCACTGATGGGAGCCTGATGACCGGTCTTTGTAGATTCAATGGTGTTGTCATCTTTGGATAGGATGCAAATGCATCCATTGTATGTCACTGCCACTGGGATAGTAGCATCGCCGCAGTGAACAAAGGCACATCCCATGACCATTCCTCCCAATGGTACTTTCTTGCCAGTATCATTTCCACAAGATTGAAATTCTGCTATATTCCATGTTTTAGTAATTTCAAACGATGATTCCGATGATCGTTTGATTTGAATCATGTTGGCAGTGCCATCGGCAGAGCAAGTCAACAGCTGCGTTCCATCATGGTTGAAAGAACAAGAGTATATACTGGCACTGTGTACATTGTCCATTTTGGTCAAAAGTTCCAAAGTCCTACCGTCATAAAAAGCAATGCTTTTGTCTGTCCCTACTGAAGCCACCATGGTTCCATCATGATTGTATCTGACACAATGGATGCTTCCCCTCTGGTGAGCATTTTCCTTAGGGATGTTCTTGTTCTCTGCAGGACTAATTTTTTTAAATGGAGGACCCTTATTAAAGCAGCATTTGAAATCCTCACTTCCACCCGTGACAATTCTCATGGGACGATTTGGCTTGACGGCACAGGAGCTGGCCTTATTTCTAGAATGTTGTCCAATGTCACCGAGTTTGACACCGGTATCCCATTGGATGACTCGTGTGCATACGCTATTTGGATCGGATTGACTTCCTTCACCTACAAGAGCGATTCGCTTGGATTCGAAATCCCATGCAATGTCTCTGATTGGTCCCGAGAGTGCAATTATATCTAGTTTGCAAAGGTGCTCTTCGTTGTCATAGCTCCAGACTCTGAGCTTTCCTCTAACGTCTGCGGATGCGACGTATGCGCCAGATGGGCTGAACTTTGCGACAGTAACGTTAGCAGTGTGGCCTCGGTAGACAAATGACTTCCCAGTTTCAATATTCAGAATGACTACGGAGTGTTTGGATGGATAGAGAAGCAATGGAGATGAAGAGTTTAACCGGCCTGGGTTACCGTGAAGAGATAGAGGGACTCCCCTTTCAACTGTCTTCGGAAGAGGAGGAGTCTGATCAGTCAAAGATGAACTCGGAGGAATGCAGGCGTTGCTGGCGTCTACTGATAAACCCATACTGATTGCTACTTTTTGATTGATGTGACGATACAATAGCAGAAAGCTACAAAAGATATAATACAAGCAAGTAGCAAGTAGGTACAACGTCTCGTGTTTCGTGTTGTTGCTTGTTGCACAACAAACAGTAGTTTAAGAAACCAACATAATAGTTAGGCTGTTTCTAAGAAAATAGTGTTATTATATTAGTTACAATTTACACGCCACGTTTCTAAATTGATATTGTCATGAGCTATTTGAACCTATTTGAACTCTACCTGGTAATACATGTATGTCCAGCACACATGAGCTGCCAAGAGGTACTCTAACAATCCTGCAATTGCGCATTGATTTAATGCGCTGATGAACAAATGCTTCTGCACAATAGTAAATACAACAAATATCTCCCGCAATGGCATCAAAGTTCCTCCCCTCACAACCATCTGAAAGGCTGCCAGAATAGTTGATTGTTTTTTACTGCCTCCAACTACACATTTATTTTGGTCGTAAAATACGCTTTTCTCCTCCTGGGTTCTTTGGAAGTCGCAAGATCTTTCCGAACCTGAAGTACAATAATATGAATATTACAAGGAGCAGACGAGGGGCTAGCTGATGCTAGTCCAATCCAAATGTTCAATGTGCCAACAAGCGAATTACATCTAATTGTGCGATTGGAATACTAGTGTAGTCTTTCTCTTATTTTAGTTGCAAATTTCCACAGTGAATCATATGGAAACGAGTCAAGCTGGTCATTACCTAAACTACACAACACTGTATTGTATCGATACTCGTCTATTCGATATATTCTTGCACAATTCTTGACAAGAAACATTCACATTCACATTAACATTCACATCGTGCTTGAAACTGACACTGCATTTATAATTCGAACTCCAACCTCGACCTCTTTCTCGGTCCACTATCCGTATTATTGATATCCTCACTGGAATCAATCATGTCATTCGAGAATCTACGAAATGAATACGGTATGAGTGCGGACTCCTCCAGAGCAGATGTAGATGCAGTCCCAGATGACACGAATGCGGGTTGAATTCCAGTTTCAAGTTGGACATTGATGCTATGTTTGGAACCTAAATTGTCGCTGTGGCAACCATTTTGATTCTTCATCATTGACATTGACATTGGCACTGCACACAGATCCTTCACTATTTTGAACGAAGAACTTGATCCGGTGACTGGATGGAGATGATCTCGTGCATTTTTGTCCTTGAGCATTTGTTCGAGTTGAGTGACTCTAACTTTGAGCAAATGATTTTCCTGGATCAAATCGTTTTCAATAGCAATGGTAACACCGTCACCTTCACGACATGGATGACCATTGTCTTCTGCATTGGTTTTGATTTGCAGCGCATCATCTGCCATTACCACACCATTCCTGTCAAGAGGAGAAACGGCCACGGGTCGAAAGGCGGAAAAAGACTGTGATTGTGAATTCAAATGAATCTGCAATTGCGTCTCCCTTCTTCTAGACCATGCCTCGTATTCGTCTCTTGGCAATGGCGAAATCTTTCCACCAATAGCGACGCAGTTGTTGTTACTTTGACTGACATTTCTGTTACCACTACCATTACCGTTCACAACACTACTTGTGTAGGTATATTTTCTATCTTTGGTGAGCGGTTCAAATGGTGAGATGGATATCCGTGAGGATGGATTATTGCTACTGTGCTTGGAAGAGTGTTGTCCCTGCTGTTGGTGATGTTGATGTTGATGGTGTTGCTGCTGTGAGAGTTGTGTGTTACGATTTCGGTTGGAATAGAGAAAGTCTAGTTCGTCATCATCTGATTGAGAGTGTATGGAGAAATGCTTAAAAGGAGAGGTTTTATCTTTGGCATCATCTTGTGAGCGACGACCATCATGATGATCATGAATATTGAGAGCAGTCGCATTGGCGTTGCCATTGACATGATCGTTATTGATGCCGTTATGAATAGATGAGAATCCGGAATGTGCCCCAGAATGAAATGCCAAGTTTGTAAACGCAGGTGCTGGTTTCGCAAAGTTGTTGTTGGTACTATGGATACTCTGATGATGATGATCTTGGTCATCAATAGCAGTATTATTCCTAGCAGTAGTAGAAGCAGCACAATTACTGCTATTGCTGATACTAATAATATTACGAGCAGGAATATTCAAGTCGTCACCAGTCTTTGATGTCAGCGGCATTGCATGACGAGACCTCCCCGTCGAGGTCCTCATGAAAGGAAGAGAAATGGATCGACGATGCTGACTTCCCACGGCAACTGGACGAACGATCGAAGTCGTTAGCTCATTATTGGATGATGCAATCACGGATACGGATGAACTAGCATTAGTACTAGTAGTAGCACTAGCGTTAGTACTAGTACTACTACTAGCAGTACTAGTACTAGTCGTATTCGTGTCCAAGCTATGGAAGTTGAAGGAGGCAAACGCTGCCCCTCCTCTGCCTTCCTTGTTATTCATGATGGTTCTACTCGAACTGAATATAGTGTTTGGACTCCTGGTACAACTTTTGTACTAAGTAATACGTACTATTTGCAGTTGGTACTTCTTGTAGCTTGTAGTTGCAGTTGGTACTTCTTGTAATTGGTATTATTTATACCTAGTTGCATTTGTGCAAAAATAGATTTAGGAAACTTCAAACTGTTTGTTGGCGGGAATTTCAAATTCAGTGAAAGAACCGCCAAATCTTTTGAAAATGGTCATCTATTTTAGACTCCGTAACCTCCAAATAACGGAATACAAAGCTTCCAGATAAACGGTCTTGCTTCGATCGTTACCATACCACCAATATTATTCGAAGCAGTTTCATGTTTCATCTTTCATCATTCATGTTTCATGTCTGAGAATATTCATCATTCGTCATTCATCATTCATCATTCATAACATCGTAGTTGTGTTCTTCCTTGATACAATCCAGCGCATCTTGCAGCGTCCATCGCCATTTTTTACCAATTATAAATAGCAGACAGTCATAATAGAATCTATCAATCAGCACCTACACCAGCATCAGCATGCCGCTTTGGAACCCAGAAGCAAAAGTCCCTACTTTTCGCAATCATTCCAAAAATGGTGCAGAAATGCAGCCTATTCCAATGCCCATGCCCTTGCGTGATGCAGCACGCATGGCAGCACTCAAAAGACTTCGGCATCGTATGACAAGTCTCTGCTCCAAACATGCTGATGAAATTGTTGCCTTGAATGATTCTGCTACTTCTGCTTCACGTCGTCCTCAACGCCAAAACAAATTTCATGGAAAACCACCTGTATTAGCATTCGAACGTTGGTTGTCTCGTGCCGCCCTTCGTCGTGATGAAGTAAATATTCATACTGAGACAATTACTAGTACTAGTACTAGTACCGCAGATGGCAGCATGACTGTCGTTGATGCTTCTGATCCAGTCATTCCATCAGATGGAGTCGTTGATGAGGGACTCGTCAAAGATCTGTCAAGAAATTTCCCTCATTCTGTTGCACACTCCATTGCTGAAATCATGGCAAACGAAGGGAAGGTTGCTGCCGAGCGTGTTGCTTTCGATAATGCTGATGTTACTAATACTGCTTCCAAGGGAGATTCCGATAACACTTCCTTGGATGCTTTGAAGATTGCTGGTGATTGCATCAAAGAATCTATTATTTCTGTCAAACTTGCGGCAAAACTTGTGCAGAAATCTATAGATTACAAAATGCAGCAATCCCATCCTGATCTGCCACCCACAGGTGCAAGTGAGGACATCAACATTGAATCAGGTGCGCAGAATACAACTGTCAAGGGTACGCAAGGATTCGATTTGGAATCGTCACTGAAAACATTGCGAAAAGCTACAGAGACATTGGAAGCATGTGCAAAGAATGGGGAAAGGGTTGCAGGTTATGCATCAGATGTTAATATTAGCGGCTCGAGGAGGCCTGGCATGTATGATGTGGCAATCATTAATAGTGACGGAACTCTCAAGAAACCGTATTTGACAGTGTCTGCTGTGCATTTGAAGAAAATGGTGAGTTTGTGGAGATTTCGGCAGATGGAGGAGGACAAGAGAGAGAAGAAGAAGAACGGCCATGATGATTTGCGAAAAGAACAGGAATATGAATGTAAATATGAACATGATGATAAGCAAGATGGCATAGTACAACTCGAACAGCTACCAGATAAGGTTTTATTTCTAAGATCGCTGTATTGCTGTCTTGCAAGGTATGACGGCTTGAAAGGGGCGGGGTACCAGTGTGCTGTCCCTGGAGGTGCGTTCGATGCAGCCGCAGATCAATGTGGCCTTGGAACAACCATTGAGTGCTTTGCCTCTCCCTTGAATTGTCGCTATAGACGTTTTTGTTCTGCATTTCCAGATGTGGAGGCAAGATTTGGGTCCTTGGGGTCATTTTTTGACAATGCGTTCTTTCCGATAAAAGGGAGTTTCGAATCGAATCCTCCGTTCGTACCGGCCATTATGTTTGCCATGGGAGATAAAATTGATAGAATATTGAGCAATCCAAAGGCAAAAGCTTTGTCATTTTTGGTGATTGTCCCTGCTTGGGGGGCTGGAATACAATTTTGTGAACAAATGGAAGATTCCAAGTTCGTCAGAGCAAAGGCTCGCGTTCTAGCCTCAGATCATGCATACTATGATGGTGCACAACATAATCGTCCCTCCAGAAGTGGATCAGCAGATCTACGACCTTCATCGTGGGACACTGCCGTCATCCTTTTGCAGAATGATGGCGGTGCAAAAAAATGGCCAGTGAGCGCTGATAAATTGGAGTCGACATTTTGTGCTGCCTTTCGGGATGCAGCAGCTGAGATGCCTGCAGAGTCTGCAACAATTGAAAAGTGGGAACGAAGAGGAGTGGCTAGGGGCGGGAAATCGTCGTCTTCTTGGAATCAAAATAAAAGGTCTCGCACATCTTAAAAGTAGGCATAATACAGTTAGCGCCCATACTGCAGCAGCTGGTGCTACAGCCAAAGAATGTATAGCTTCACAAGGCTTACTGGTTTAGGTCATGACAGTGCACTTAATCACTATCTCTTCCCAGAGACTGTTTTGAATTCATTACAATAACAGTGCCCTTCATAGATTCGTGATTTCAATGCTCGACGATCCTTTCAGTGGTTTACGCAAGAAGGGTGTGTACTGTTGTACCTTTGTTGCAAACTCTTGATTGTCTTGTCTTCCGACATGCTTTTCCACAACTCTGCAGGAACAGAAGCCTTTATCAGTAGTCGGAATCGGAATGCAAAGGATTGAAGCAAACTGCTTCTTTAATGATTTATCCATAAAAGGATTTAAAGCTTATCTAGATCTCCAATAGATTGTAAATTGCGATTCAATAATAGTGCTTTACCTCATGACAGTTCTAGTTGCAATAGATAGATGCTTGATTCAATTGTTATACAATGGATCACTTTTCTAAATGTCGTTCCAATCAATACTATCATCATCATCGTTGTCATCCTTAGCTGCAGATCTAGTTATCACGACGTCTTCATCCTGGCTCTGTACTGTTGTTGTTTTTTCTATCATCTCTTCATTGTTATTGTCAACAGTGTCAATACGCGTATCATCGAACATAAAGTTAGAACTCTCCTTCAGTACATCCACTGCGAGGGATTTTGCGACATCTCTATCACAAGGTATAGTGATAAGTCTCTCATCGACAGCCCAGATTGGTTGGGTTTTGACTATTTCCCAATGAATCGGAGTTCGAAAAATGGCCGAAGAAATATCACCACTACCACCAAGGTCGAGGTCTTGTTCTTCTTCACATTTCCGAACCACCAAGTCATACAAATCTCGATACTTTGCTTTCAATACATTCTCCAAAATCGATGATACAAATATCTGATCATCCCTGACACGCAATGTTGAAAAATCAATCACCAAGGAATCCTGGTCCGACCGCTTCTCAATCACAACACAAAGTTCTTCCAACGCATCACAACGTTGACGGAATATATTGCACAATGGACTGCCCTTCCTCTCTTTGCGATAACCTGTTCCTCGGACTGTCAGAAAGGATGGCGAAGCCTTCTTTGCGAGGTCGTATATTTTTCGTTCATCGCGGTTGAGTCGATGACAGACATATTTACTTCCCGTTCCTCTTTGCTTTTTGGCTCCTTTACCATAGCTTAGTCGTTCGACATCGTCGAGATGTGGACGGAATACTTTTGATTTCATGCTATCTAGTAGTAGGTAACAGATGGATGGCCTGCTTCGATTAAAAGTTTGATTTTTAGTGCCAACTAATGGAATAGTAGGGAATAGTGCATGATGGAATGATGGAAGATGCTGTTGTTGTGACCACTGTCGCTGGAAATTGGTTATGCACTACTACTACCTACGCTGTAGGTACTACGTACACTTCGTATAACCGTTATTCAACGGTCATCAACGCTAACCCCTAGTCTGAGCAGGATAACGATTATGACCGTTACCTTACTCCCGGCACCCTAACCCTAACCCTAACCCTAGGTAGGCATTTGACCAGCACTGTCCTCCATCGACACAACAGATCACAGATCACCGCAACTCACCACAAACCTGCACAGACAGAACCTAACAGAATATACAAACAAACAACACGCAACCCAGCATCCTCCTCATCCTCGTGGCCAACATAGCACAGCTAAATTCGTTGATTTCTTCTCCTATCATTTATATCGATTTACAATACAAGATTCCGAGTAGCGCGCTCAACAATTTACCAAAAAAATCCGAAAGAGACGAAACAATCAGGCCTACACATGAAATCCATCCAAAAAATTAAACAGTCTGAAACATGAAATCTGGCTGAATCTGGATAGGTAAGAAAGCAAGCAAAAGTACACTCGCTTGTCTCACTTTTTCTTGAATTGAAATTCAGTAAAAAGTACATACAATGAATTGTTTAAAAACATTTTTCGCTCTTGCCACCTTGTTGGCACCTCGCGTAACTGCTCCTGACGATATCGCCATGCCCTTGGCGACGATTCTGAAGGCTGTTCACGCAACCTCCCCCTTTGAAGATGCTGCAAAGCACCTACAAAACCCCTCTTTCTATCACGTGGATATTGATTATGCCTATGCAACCGCAAGCACATCAGATATCAACGTGACTGAAAATGTAAGTTGGATCAAACACTTTGCAATTATATCCTTCATATTCATTGCAATCAAATAAAACTCACCTTTGCACTCATGACATGTAAAATATACAGGATCTCCGCTTGCTCCTCGTTCAGCCTTTCCTCACCACAAGTACCTTGCGTATTTTTGCTAAGGACGGCGACGAAGCAAAAGAGGCCAACGTCAGCAGTGCTGTGGCAGCATACCCCCAACCTGCTGCTATAGTATCTGAACCTGTTCGTATCATGACAAACTCCTCTTTCATTGCATCCAATGTGACTGAAAAGGTAAGTTTGATCAATCAATTTGCAATTATATCTTTCATATTCATTGTGATTGAATAAAACTCACCTTTGCGCTGCTCATGAACATCAAAAATTATACAGGATCTCCGCTTGCTCCTCGTTCAGCCTTTCCTCACCACAAGTACCTTGCGTATTTTTGCTAAGGACGGCGACGAAGCAAAAGAGGCCAACGTCAGCAGTGCTGTGGCAGCATACCCCCAA
>Ga0307978_1003144_pt1 | contig 11322 bp, 13 predicted proteins | sample OrgLakmetage1056_FD_203151 | JGI IMG/M metagenome (GOLD analysis project Ga0307978, IMG submission 203151) | Saline water microbial communities from Organic Lake, Antarctica - #1056 | ecosystem: Environmental > Aquatic > Non-marine Saline and Alkaline > Saline | place: Antarctica: Organic Lake...
AAAGACGTTGCCATCTAGGTTGGCCGTGACAACCAGCAATAGATCGGGGCACACTTGCAACCACTTGTGAAGGTAGCAAGTCACCATTCTGGCTGCAAAATTGGCAAAAGGGGTTACATTGGGCTCACTCCCTTGGTCCTGCTCCACTGGAATGTCACCGTTGTGTCTAGACTTCTCCCAATTCCTGTGCGCCTTACTTGGCGCCAATCTTTTTTCAGGACTGTTAAATCTTTGTGGCATCCACAGGCTCAAACATTTGAGGCGTTGGTGGGGACTGCTTCCAGTTGAGTGTAAATGCAATCTGATCATGGTTGTAGTTTGTCCCATCATTGTATTCCACCGCAAGCAGCTTCCAAAGGTCGCTATCAGTCTTTTTACCTTGGTCCAGGTTGTTTCAACTGACTTTCTTTCCCCGATTCGCGTAAGCGTCCTTGCACTTGTCTCCAATTTGGACACGATACTACTCAGTCTAATTGCTAAAATGCACGAAATTATTTTAATGTTTGACGCCAACAAAAGCATGTCGGAAAGAAAGAGCGCCATTGCTCGACTGGCACAAAAGCACCATTTGATTGAGTTACATGTCCATAAACACGGGACACAAGATGAACCAGCAACCTACAACAGAGGCACGAAACGCATCAACCTGGCACTCGGAACACCGACCATAGCGGCCGAAATGACCGCAATTGGATACGAAGAGTTTAACGCAGAACCGTTTTCTGATCATCGCAGTTTATTCGTGGATGTGAAAGTACAGAATATTCTACTGGGCGACGCAGTCAACATGGTACCAGCCAAGCAAGGATCCAAAACTCGTTAAAGAAAACCGTGGAAGAGTACTCAAATACTTTGATGAACACCAAGTAATCCAACGATACACAAAGTTCCGATCAGAAATGAAGGCAGCAGGCAGAAAGTCCATCACCGAAGCCGAACAACAGATTCTTAACGGCATGGATAACAACGTCACACGCGCAATGCTATCTGCAGAGAAGGCAGGCGAACGCAACATCCCTGGTCACCAGTGCTTATGACAGCCAAACGAACAGTGTCGTACTGGAAACTATGGCTAAGCGAAGAAGCTACGAAAATAGATCTCCACGATCACAGAAGTAAGATACTACGGGCGGTACCATCGATCAATGCACCACCAACGATTCCCACGAAAGCGGTCATACAACAACATCTGCGCAAAGCACAATCACGACTGAAGTCTGTGGTGCAAGAAGCAGCCAATCTGCGAGCCAGACTGTTCGAAGAGTTAGTGGAACATTACAACCTGACATCGGAAAAAGGAGCCAAGGCAACACTACTACTAAAGCTTCAGAAGAAAGAGCAAGAAAAGGACACCTTCTCAAGGCTAAGACGCATTATGAGAAAAAATCAGTCCGGCGGATTGTCACACGTTTTGCTACCCATTAAAGGCGACGAAAACAATTGTGAAAAAATATTTGACCAAGAAAAGATAGTGAAGATATTGATTGAGCACACTCGGCAACACTATGAGCAAGCACAAGGCACGCCATTCACTATACCACCATTGACAGAGCTACTCGGAAAGTATGGCACATCGTAATGCGGTTGGTTGGTGATTCTTCGTCTTGGTCCTCTGGTTGATCATGTTTTTGGTGTGCAAGAATTGATTTATAATGGCCTAGATGTCGGCCTGAAGGCGACGTGGCTGTGTCTTCGTTCCAGGCTTTGATGCCGCCTGTGAAATCCTGTCGTGAAATCTGGGAATCAATGTGTTGGTGTTGATGAGATTTGTCTCGTGCCAATGCATTCAAGATCGCTTTGGTCGCTTCGTTCACCTTGAGCTGATCAACGTCGTACACTCAATCAAGTTTTTCATCCGCTTCCAATGGGAGTGGTATCAGGCATTACCGACTTAGCAGTTCGTCCATTACAGCGGTGGGAAAAGTACATGTCGTGAAATTGGAAAAAATACCCGGATGCCGAATACCACATCGACTACGAAATATCAATTTGTACGAAGCGTATCTCAATTTGTAGATTGGAATCATTTACGGCAGACAAATGATAGAAGCCGGCGAAACTCAAGGCATTTTTGGCGATGAACAATGGGGATCACGACGAGGACGCAGTGCAATCGACGTGGTTTTAGCAAACATTTCACGTATATGCCCATGAGACTCACCAAAACAAATGGAGGCACATTCGACAATGATGCCAAGGCATGCTACGACAGGATCATCATGCTATTGGCGCTATTGATAGCAAGGAAAATCGGAATCACGGCAGCACCCAACGAGATGCTCATGAATTTTTTAACGAAGGCAAAGTATCACCTGAAGACACTTCTGGGAATTTCTGATGAATACTATACATCAACGGAAGAACATCCAGTACACGGCTCGGGACAAGGCTGCAAAGGATTGCCAGGCTTCTGGGTGATCGTGAGCACTCTCATCATCTCGCTTATGAAAAACAAAACCGACGGGATTCAGTTCACGGCGCCACTGACGAGCGAGGAAATCAACAGGATTATCGATGGCTTCGTTGACGACACCACTCTATGGTAGAACACCTTCAAAGCAAGCACGGAGAATCTCAATCATGCCAAGGAATTACCAGCGATACAAATACAACAACTACAGACAGGAGCTCAAGTGTGGGAAGAACTTCTACATGCAACAGGTGGAAGATTGGAACTCGACAAATGTTTTAAATATATTTTAAAATTCGACAAAGAAGGAAAAGCACGACTAGCTACTCTTCCGGAGTTGCAACAGTACAACAACATTGTTCTTAGACAAAGTGAAACACAAAACAATGAAACAACTGTCACAATTCTCATAAAACATTGGGCGTAATGGAGAATCCATCGGGCGATAATGCAGGAGAACGCGAGCGGTCTCACTCGATCGGACGCCTCCGTACTGTATCGGTCAGTCTATCTGAGCAGCATAGGGTACAGCCTACCGCTCACGACGTTCACAGAAAAAGAATTATAAAAAATACAAGGAGCATTAGTGCAGGCGCTTCTGTCAGGAATGGGGTACAATCGGAAAATGCCCAAGGAAGTCGTTTTCGGGCCATCAAGATACGGAGGTATCGGGATTTGAAATCTATATATCGAACAAGGGTCACAGCAGGCTCAACATTTTATCAGAAACATGCGACATCAAGGAATCTTGAGAAACAATATGTGGGTGACATATCAGTGGTTTCAAGTGACAACTGGAACCGGTTATCCAGTTCTAGAATATCCAGACACATCAAAGCTACCTCATGCGGAAGGAGACTGGTTTATCGCTCTTCAAGACTTCCTCAGTGAGTCGAACCTAGCGATGTACATACCCAATATGTACACTGTATAATTCAGACGCACACGAGACAGAATACTGATGGAGGATGCGTTACAGTACGGCGAGTACACAAACGAAGAAATACGACAAATCAATCGAGCGCGACTCTTTCTGCAAGTCGAGACATTGTCCGATGTTAGCAATGCACTTACAACAGAACTCCAAAAAGATTTATGGTCGAAAACATCAATGGTGCATTCTCAATCAACAATGTTGTGGCCGAAACAAGGTGCACCAGGACCACAAACTCAAGCAACATGGAGGAAGTTCCTTCAAAGGTACACGACACAGAAAAGCATTCATCAACTGCATTCTCCACTCGGCAACTGGACGAATCTAACAAGGAGAACATGGGCGGCATATTACAGCGCCACCAACAACAGCATTCATGTGCAGCACAGAACGGGATCACTACAATATATGAGGGACATAGTACTGAAACAACATCGTCGACACTTAGAACTCGAAGATCGAGAGCTTGATCGATCGGAATATCCCCAAGATAAAGAACCAGTTGACTATTATCCAGAGAAAACGAGCAACAGAGGAAATAAATTCAGACATCACGCGGGAATCTCGTGGAGCATACGCGACTCGAACCAGGAATTGCGTGCCAACCTTCGCAAACAAGACGAGGAGTCCAGCGAAGAGGATGCATCCAAAGACGATGATCACGAGTCCCAGCAGGATGACGAGGAGTCAACAACAGCAAGCCAACATGGTCATAACAAACCTGCAATTCCATTCTGGGCATACATCGAAACATTACCGGCATGGGAACGAAATTTGCTTCTGAGTGTGGTAATCTTCCCCGAATGGGACGACATTATTGACCAAGAAGGAACAAAAATACTGGGAGTCAGCGACGGTGGCCACAAAGACGATTACGGATCGTTTGGATTGGCAATAGCTACCAACATGGAACCAAAAACGAATTTAGTCCAAGACCCTTGGTCCTGCAGTCCTTGGCGAGGTGAGCGCACCAATACCCGTGTTTGGTGCAGAAGAGGACGTCTTATCCGTTAACCTTCTTCTTGTACCCGTTGGCCTTGTCGGCCTCCGTCGGCTTGACTTTCTGCCAGTCGGCGATAGTGCGCTTGGTGCGAGCCTTTCCGGATCCGCCACCGCCTCCAGTGGTCTCTCCAGCTTGAGCGACGACTTCCTTGAGGACATCCAGTTCGGCTTGGAGAGCAATGAGGGTCTCCTTATCCTTGCGGCCTCCTTCGAAGTCTGATTCACCCGGCCTGGTCACGTACTTGTTTCCGACCATGTGCATGAGCTTGTTGGCGGTGAGGTCGTGTCCCTCGTCGTATTTGTCGTTGATCTTCTGCTTGACGTAGTCGACCAAGTCGGCATCGGGCGACGCCTTGTAGGCCTGCAGGAGATTCGCGAACAAGTCCTGCGCACTCTCTCCTCGGGCCTGAAGCTGCTGGACCCAAATCCTCACCTACAAGTTGAGCTTGGTGACGTCAAAGTTCAAGGATGCTAGATGGACATCCAGTGCCATCAGCTTGCTGCGAATCTTGCGCGTGGTCGCGTTCGTGTCCGCATGTGACTTACGAATGATGACCTTCAAGAAGAGTGGCCCCGACTTGATACCGTTGATGGTATAGTCCGGCGCCCAGACCGTGATGCGGTTCTGTGCCGCTTCGGAGAGCAACGAGAACAAGCACATGTACATCTGCAGATAGTCTTGCGCGACGCGCGTCGGCGTCTGAATGTATGTTGCGACGTGGTTTTTGACCACCTCCATGGCGAGCTGCCCATACTCCGTCCAGATTGACTTGAAACCAACGTTGGGCTGCTGAGGGTCCGTTGGAACACTGCAAATGTGCTCCCACCCGAAAGCTTCGGAGTGAGTGATGCCTCTGATGCAGAAGTTCTGCATACTGGGCTCCTCTCCGTCGTACTTTGTGTCCCCACTGGCGTAGAGCAACTTTGTTGCCGCCTCGTAGAGCTTGCGGCCGGCAGTTGTGCCGTAATTGATAAATGCGTTACCGTGAAGCCCTGGAGCGAGGGCAAAGGTTGGAGCCGCAGCTGCGGCTGCGGGCTCAGCAGGATCCTGGTCAGCCATGCTATCACTTAGTGATAACTACTTGCAGTAGTCGTAAGATTCGATATTGCGCAGAGGAAGCGTGTCAAAATCCTCTAGCTGTGGAGCTCTAAAATGGGGCTTTAAGACAAGAAAACAAAGTTTTTGCGTAATTGTGAGCTTATAATATTATTCTGCAACTAAGAGCGAAAGCTGCTCATGAACTATGAATCCGATCGTGATTGTGCCATTTTGATCGTGCCGCCGAGAAAGACTCTTGGATGCGTCTTTGGTATCTTGATGGAGGATCCTTGACTTGATCGTGGAGGCTTATGAAGGCTTATAAAGCTGTAGTTGCATTTCCGGATGCCGCGGGATAGGTTTCGCTAAATGTCCCAAATGCACTCGATGAGACATCGGTGAGAACATGTAGCGCGTTGTGTCATGGTGGTTGAACAGGGAAATGACTCAGTCATGGTTGTGATTTCATTCCACTATAGGCCCCTGTACTGCAGCGTCTGTACGGTGCCATTATTGTGGCAGCGTTCTTCTCACGCTCTGCGATGCAACGCACATTCTACAAACAACAAGTTTGCTGCACACTTCAACTTTTCAAGAAGCACCATGAGCCAACAACTTCTGCACGAGACGCCCGGACCGTTGAGCCGAGAGGACGAGGAGTCCTTTGTCGCATCCTGGTGCGAGAATCTCTTTGAAGACTTCGACGCCAGCGATAACGAAGGGAACAACCACGATTTGGTTAATGTTTCAGTACACGCAAATGGTACTATCAGCACCAGTCCGGATACAGTCGCCACACACGGAGGGTCTTATCGAGTACCCATCAAGACGTCATCCAAAAAGCCTTTGACACCATAACACCATATAACCTCCACAGAAATGCCAGTATGGCGACCGCCCCGAGAAAAGGCATTGACGCGAGAGCACGAAGTCTACTAGTGACGCCTTTGCGACTCTCCTCGGCCTACCGTCACTACAGCAACAAGTAGCGCAATGTATTCCCCTTCGAGAGCTCAAGTCCACCACTACTATCAAGGAGGAAAGGCCTTCCCTAAAACCAACGACTCTCTTGCATCAGTACTGCTGCGACCCAACGGTAACGGTGACACAGTTGCAAGTCATTTTGCAGCTCAATCCAAGCACTATCTACCAGTCCGCCGTGGTTCGCGTTGATCCAAAACCACTCATGGACACGGGCGCTTGTAAATATGAGCCATTCCAGTATCCGCTAAACCTTGCCATTCACAACAATGCCTGTACCAATGTTATACTTTTCCTCCTCGGGGCTGATATATCTGTCTTGTCTCGCATCGACGGAATTCAAAAGGAAAGTCCTCTCCATATTTTGCTTCGCCAAAGCCGACCCGACGCAGCTGCACTCGTCAAGGGCTTTCTGGTGGCGGCTGCCCTACTGTCGTTTCCGCTTGCCCAGCAGATTGACGCTCGCGGCCAAGTCCCCTTGCACGTTGCCATCTCCCACTCTACCGACTTGATTGCCATTCATCAGTTGGTAAAAGCCTCTCCCCAGACCTTACACGTCAGTAGCAGGGCCGGATTAACGCCGGTACAACTAGCCTCGCGGCGACACGCCACGTGCTCCGAGAAGGTGGCCGACTTCCTCCTTCAGTTCTCGTCTTTGATTCTCCGAGAGCACGAGTTTGATGATTCAGGAATCTAATAAATATTAGCAAGGACCAACGTATCAACATTTTATTTTATGTGTCTGGGTATCTGTGTTATTTGATGGTAAGCGACACCAATTGCGACCAACTGGCTCTGCGTGCGCACCCTGCTGTATACAGCAAGGCTCGCAATTGGCTTCAAACAATTAGCAGTTGCGAGGCTTGCTGAGTCCCACCACCGGTCGCAGACTTTAGTGTACTGTGCTGTAACAGATCCATTTGTATCTAGAAAGGGACGACATCTCTCAACATGACTCGTAGTTCCATTGTAGACCAGCGTATAGTCCTCAAGAGAGCGCCGCAAAAAGTACTTCCCAAGTCGCTCGAACGAGGACCCCTAGCCGTGGTTCGATTCAATCCTAGAATATTATACTCATTCTTTTCGAAGAATGTTAGTGTTGTCGTAACCGCAAGGGCGGCAGCAGTCCTCCGCTGCCCCCATAGCAAAGCCTGCTAAAGCACAAATAAGAGCGCTGAACTGATAGTCGTTGTAACTTCTATCGAAGGACTTTATCTAGTAGTAGCTCAATCCATGCTGTCAAAAGAGCTTTCGGGGGATGGAGGTGTCTTGTATGGTGCTATCGCGAAGCATGCTTCTTTAACCTGTTCGTTAGACGATACTCTGTTACGCGAGAGGCGGAAAGAGCTACCTTGTTTATATATACAAATCTTTAAGAACAGCAGCTACACAGAAACCCCAAATGGGCCAGTTTCTAAATGGAAGCCGCTACCGTCTCATTACCAGACGACGAAGGAACTGATGCGAGTATAGGACTTGCTTTCGTGCACCTTGGCACTTATTTCGAACCGTCCGTCTTTGTTGGGCTTCCATATGTGCCCATCTGCGTTCTTGAGGAACGAGCAGTTGTCGATAGTGGTCATCTGTCTGACAGTCACGTTGTTGACCCGCATGCTGGCCTTCATCTCGTGAAAGTGTTCGGCCCTAAGGTTTCCCTTCGGACACTTGTTCCAATTACAGATGGCGAAACATATTGCGATGACTCCACGCAAAGGCTCGCCGGTACCGTAGGCCTTCACTTCCGAGTCGTTCGGTACCGTCAGCTGGCGCCAGCCGTGTCCGTGTCCCACGTAGAAAAAATCTTTGTAATCCTTTTTGATCGGAACGGGGCATGTTTCTCGCTCGTTTGCCGCGTAAACTAATGCCATGGATCCATCTTCTGGCGGATGATGACGGGCGTGTCCTTCCTCAACGCCCTTTTCGTATGAATCCTCGCCGATCATGGAACTCTCTGTCAAAATACCGAGATGCCTGCTCTGTGCAGGCAACCTTGCCGTGTGGCAAATATTGGAACCCCTGAAAAAGAGGTTGCGATCGATATCGTTCGGGATCTCCATGTCTCTCACGGTCTTAGGTAAATCAACCTTCATAAACGTGTCATATTCAGCTCGTTCGTCACTTCGAATTTTGTCAGGAAAGGAAGCATCTGATGCTTGGTTGGCGAGTTCGCCAAGCGCGTCCTCCAAGACGTTCATGAGCCAGACTGCCATAAGGTTGCCGTACAGGGCGTGCCATTTCCTACAAGACAATCAAGGTTTGTGCATTTGGGTGAGATGATATGTCCCATTCAGGGTAAGATCAAACGCCATGCGAATGTAACCAGTAGCATGAACGTACCATCCCGGGTGCCACGAATTCTTTCCTTTTCGACCGCCGCACACGCCAGTGAATTTAGCCTTTTTGCAGCCCGGGTCTCCGAGCTCGAGCTGCTTGCCGCATTTGAATTTACGGACGAGTTCTGGCATTTCTGCAATTTCTTGATCCGATTTGCCAGCCGTATCTGGGATCGCCTTTTTGATGTCCGCGATTGTCCCCTCGCTAAGTTCAAAGGCACACGTGGCCTTTTCCTCCATCTCCCTGACGACTTTGCCTCGGCCACGAGTTCCGCCAGTGTTCAATGCCACGAAAGCAGGTTGATTCAGTTGGGTCGCAGCGCGAAGAAAGTATTGCTCCATTTTATAAGTTTTTTGCCCGTCTGTCATGCCCGTGTCCCAAGCTAGAACATCAACGTCGTTACCAAAGATTGCCTCGGCACACATTGCAATCTCTGGACCAATTGACGTACCGCCCATGGCATGGTTACGTCCAACAAAGTTGAGACCAACGGCAGCAAATACGTCCTTGGCAGCCCGTTCCAAGACGGCCGTGTAGCTCTGCTCGTGCAGGTTTCCGTGGCCAGCAGCTGCACTGTGTCCACCAGTGGCCCACACATAGGTGGGAAAGCTTGCAAGGTCGGCCGCTTTCAACCTCCGGCTGTCGCGGGCTGTGTTATTGGACCACGAAGCCGGGGTAACCGTTGGGTTTGGCGCTCTTAGGTTCGAAGACTCGGGTTGCTTGACTGCATCTTGCGCTTGCAGAAGTTTGATCATCATTTTCCGACGCATTCGATCGCCCGATCGCTGGCTCTTGGAATTTGACTTGAAGGCTGATCGTCCATGTTGCAAAAACACGCGCTGAAAGAACTCCGATCCGTAATCCTTGCGTAGGTTTTCGTAGAGCTCGTCGCGCTTCTTAAGAAACTCTTGCTTCATGGCGTGAATGTCCAACCGAACATCTTTTATCTCTGCGGACGGAGCGGGGGTTGGGGTTGGCGCAAATGTCGGGGTATTGGTCGGAGAAAGAGTGGGCTGAGACGTTGGCGCGCGCATCCCGAGCATGAGGCTCACGAGGAAGCCTGATTGCTTGGAAGAGTGAGGAGGGGGCGAAGAAGCCGTCGCATTTCGGAGGACCGTTGCAATTGTATTCGTCTTGTCCTTGAGGGTCACGGAGCCTGTTGAGATCGTCGCGTTGACCTCAGCTACTTCAAAGCGTAGAAAGAGGGCGGACGATACGAACATAAATATAACCAGAGAGAAGAGCCATTTGGGTGACACTTTGACATCAGGAGGAGTGAATCTCATGTTAAGAGTTGCTTTTGTAAAAACAAGGTCCTGGGAAGAACACCTTTAGTAATATGGACTTGGGTAAGCAGCTCATTGCTCTCATCTCTTAAATGCGTTTCGCTTTTCCCGCTCGTGATCTCGTCATTCACGAGGTGCTATTTATCAAGCTGCCCTTGCGCGTGTTCGTGAACGCAAACACAAAACCACGTCGATACATAAGCCATAATTTGGCGCAAAGCACTTAATAAATATTTAGATAGGAAAGAGTAAGAGTATTCAGACTTCTCAAGGTAAACCACTCCAGAGTCTAGTACTGATAACCCGTTGTACAGACGGATTACTCGTACAGACTCTAAAGTGATAGACGATAGGTTTTACAAATAATCGTATTCCTTAGATTGTGAGCTATTATGAATGGGAGAATGAACCACTTTGACACCAAACCATTAGTTCAATGATCACGACAATTCCAGCTAGTACCTGTAGAATTGAACACAGATCATGACATGTTCCATGGCTTCAGCCTGAGATTGTGAAGCTACCAAGACCTGTAGATCTCCACATAAATTGAGACATCTTCCATGGTGTCAGCTTGGCTTCAGCTTGGCTATTCTTCAATAAACCTCAATCGGACGGGACTTCGTTTGATGGACTTCTGCTACGACGGATGGACAGACCGCGTTCTGCAAAAGGCGCCAACTTCAACTCTCCCGATGATTCAAAATAAACAAACAACAATCAACCTCGATAATACTTCATGCATGGGCACACACTTGACTCCAATGAACAGTAGGAGCCGCCTCGCATTTCTTGGTTCTTCATGGGCACACAATTGACTTCCTCAATAAGGAAAGTCGCCCAACCAATTCATAGACCATAAACCATCACCTTGCGTCGTTACCAACCTTGGACCAACTTGCGGATTGTCTCGTATTGCTCACGGGACAGACCTTTGGTAAGGTAGTCAGCACGTTGCTCCTTGGTATCAACCTTCAGAACCTCGACTTCACCTGAGTTAACATGAGACCAAAAGAAGTGCCACTTGACCAAGAAATACTTGGTACGACTGGTGATTCGCTGACCGGTGGCCAGCAGCAATGCGCCATTGTTGTCCTCAAAGACGCGACAAGCGAAGGTTTCGAGAAGAGCCGATGGTAGCGCAATGCGCTGCGCCGTCTCGAGCAGTGTTCGGCGAAGAGGCAACAGGGTGCGCATGCTTTGAGACAGGGCAGAGTATTCAGACTCAAGCGTGGAAAGCGAAATCTCCGTCTGCAACTGAGATTTCCACACCAAAGGGAAGCCACCAAGCAAGATGATGTACCCTGTACGAGACTTGACACTTGTGGGGTTCTCA
>Ga0307978_1003147_pt1 | contig 11310 bp, 13 predicted proteins | sample OrgLakmetage1056_FD_203151 | JGI IMG/M metagenome (GOLD analysis project Ga0307978, IMG submission 203151) | Saline water microbial communities from Organic Lake, Antarctica - #1056 | ecosystem: Environmental > Aquatic > Non-marine Saline and Alkaline > Saline | place: Antarctica: Organic Lake...
TTTCAGTTGTGGATTGACTGCATGGCGGGTGACGCCAAAGCCTGGTCCCTTATGAAGAAATACCAGATTCAAGACGTGGACTTGTTGCTCAAAATTTATGACCAACTGTTGCCTTGGATGGACAACCAGCACCCAAACCGGGGAATACTGGAAGGCAACCCAGACGGTTGCATTGTGTGTGGAGCAGACAACCTTGTGGCCCAGGGTCGGGCGTACACTTCAACAGGGTCTTACCAAAGGTTACTGTGCCGGAACTGTGGCAAGTGGCAAAAGGGTAAAGGCTCACAGGCCACATCAAACTTTAGAAACATATAGAATTCCCACCACCGTGACAGACAAAAAGTTCACACTTACATATGACGGCCACCTGCGGGCGGCTGAGGCTTACGCCATTGAACATGGAGCTTGGCCTGTGACGGCGACGGGGGGAACCCAAATTGAGTGAGCAGACCTATGACGCCCTATTGCAGGCAGTCACTGACCACGTTTTGGATGAAGCCTCTTTTGACGCTGATGATGAGACTGACATTGTGCGCGACTGGGTTTTGGTTGCGTCCACTGTGGGCATGGATGACAGTGGCGACGAGGTGGAAATTTTTGTTCACCGTTCACCCTCAACCGCCCTGTATGCGGTCACTGGCCTGTTAGAGTGGGGCAAGGCAATGTACAGAGAGGTTGAGGAATGACTGTTTGGGAGTTTATCGGATGGCTGATTGCAGTTCCCCTGGGGTTAGTAACAGCATTGTTTGTTTACGCTCTACTGTTTTCTGTTGTGAGGACTGTTGTGAGGGGTGCGAGGCGTCGGGAGGCCCCGACTGCAACGGTTAAGTTGCGGGCTGTTCCCAAGGACTGACGTGACTCTTTGCGTGTAATGGGTAGTAACATCCACTCAACGCCGCCCACTTACCAAAGGTAATCACGCAACCCTTTGGTACAGGTAGCTATCGTCTTGTACAAGTCTGCAATTTGTATGCGCTTTTCTGTTCGGGTTAGTGGCAACTATTCGGCATTCCCGAACAGTTCACCTGAGCAAAAACACCGGAAACAAAAGTTACCAGGGAACGTGACAGATAACATTATCTGTGCACGAAACGCGTCAATACAGTACCGGAAACGGTACAGCTTTGGCACACGCTTTAATTGCTGTCACAAACGTACCTAAATAGGTACACATATGACACACCTGTAAACGTCTAGAAACAAGGCATCCGAGTGCGGCGGCTTAAATCATTGTTTAGGTGCAATAAAGTAAATCTTGTCGTGCTCTAGACATCCTTTATTGGTTTCACTTATAAGTTCGAGTACTACTTATAAGGTTTTGTACTTTTACTTATAAGTAAAAGTAGCCCCACAATGAAAGTAGATACTCCAAAAGTGTACCCCCTGTACACTTTCCAAGTAAGTCGCCATTGCGTATTGTCGGAGTAACGCGACATTGGGCCCGAAAGTGTTACTAACTTACATTCTTATTCACACTAATGTCACACTAAGCCCCGCTTTGTCACTACAAGCCCCACTATTGCAGGCCCTTTAGTATCACTATTAATACCACCCTTTCAAGGTGCTACGGTAAGCCCATGACAAACAACACAGCCCCACCGATACTCAGGAACGTCACCGTTGACCAACTAGTGGCAAGGCGCACACAAATCCTTTCCTCACTAAGCTGTAGCCTGTTTGAGTTTGACTTGAAGACTAACGCCGGCACACTGACAGGCTCACAATGGCATGTCAAGGGGGAGCTTGAAGCTATCGGCTACCTACTGGGGGAGTCACACCGCAACGCCAAGCACGGGCCAAAACGCAATGACTGATGCACTAAGTGATGCACAAGGTGATGCAAACGTAAGCCAGGCGTACAAAGACTTGTGCGTGAAGGCTAAAAAGATTTGGGACACAGTACCTGAAGGCGACGACGAGGAAGCCAGAGCATCCAACCGGAAAGCCTGGGACGAATACTACAAAGCGTGGGACGTCTACAAGCAAGAGAAAAGAAACACGCCCCTCACCCATGACTCATAACTGGGACAGTAGCAAGAGAAGACCAGACCCCCCGTACTGGCCCACCCTACGCCGGCAAATAATTGCCAGAGCGAAAGGGTTATGTGAACACGTTGACGGTTGCACATATACAGGGCAAGACGTAGACCACATTATCAACTTGGCTAAGGGTGGCACAGACGCCCCCGAAAACCTGCAACTCTTATGCCCTTGGCACCACAAACGCAAGACTGCGAGAGAAGCGAACGAGGCAAGAGGCCCCAGAGGGTCTATGTACCGCAAACGGGAAAGACATCCGGGCCTCATCACAGAGGTGGGGGGTCCACCTACCCCCCTACCCCCACACCCTGCCGGAGAGGTGCTGTAGTTCGCTGTGTGTGCAATATCTGAGGCTTTGCCCCCGCCTAGACGCTGGGATGCAGGGTTGTTGGTTTCGGCTTGCCTTTAGGGTGATGTAACGATAAACTTCCTGTATGACTATTTGCGAGGTGTGTGGCCAGCCGATTGAGGCGGGTGCCCGTGGACGCAAGCCCAGGTTTTGTGGGTCTAACTGTCGCGTGAAATCCCATCGTGGCCAGGGTGTGCCGTTGGAGCTTAGGCGTCTGGCGCGGTGGATACGCCACAGCAAGAAGGTGCCTATCACGGTGACGGGCAGGCCGGCCAGTTCAACTAATCCTTTGACGTGGAGTACCTACGGGGATGCCAGGCGGTCTGTGAAGGGTGACGGGCTTGGCTTTGTCCTGAACGGTGACGGAATTGTGTGCATTGACCTTGACCACTGCTATGACGGGGTTCCTACTGTGGAGGCCCAGGCGGTGCTTGACTTGTTTCCTGACACTTATGTGGAGGTAAGCCCTAGCGGTACGGGTTTGCACATTTGGGGTTTTGCGTCTTTGTCGAAGGGCCGCCGTTTCATGGTGAACGGTTTGAGCGTGGAAGTGTACCCAAGTGGCCGCTATATGACGGTGACTGGTAAGGCTGTGAATAGGTCCAGCTTTGCCCATTTAGATTTGAACCAAATTTTGCCTTAGCGAAACGTGAGGGCAATTACTCGAAACGAGGACACAAATGGTGATGGCAGGCAAAAAGCCGTCTGGTGGCCCTACGGTCACACGGCACAAGCCCACGGTTGATTGGGTCGAAGTTATCAACACCCCGTATGTGGGGGACTATCCTGAGTTGCCTGACGTTAGAACGGTGTTGACGTCACAGGGGGACGTGATTCACTTGCCTATCCCTAACAACACTTATGTATGGTGGGCGTCTTTGCGACGTATGCCTCACTGTGTTTTGTGGCAACCGTCTGACTGGTCTTTTGCTTTGGACACGGCAATGGTTCACGCTCAGGCTTCGCTGGGGCAGATTGGTGCCATGGCTGAATTGAGGATGCGTGAGAAGTCTTTGGGCACTACGGTGGATTCTAGGCGTGACTTGAGGTTGCGTTATGTTGAGCCGGTTGTGGAGTCGTTGGTGTTGGCCCCTGTGGCTGATATTGGTGGCCGCCGTCAGAGGTTGCTTGACGCTTAGGGGCAAAGAAAAAACCCCCGACCCAATGGCCAAGGGGTTCTCTCTTTCGCCTAGTGAAGCGGGGGAGTTTCAAGGAACGGGGTCAATTGGTCCCAATACTCAATGTCTTCCCATTCTCTTTCTGTTATGTCCGCTGGGTCGAGAAGGCGCATATGCTCTTTCGCTATGTCTAGCGCTCTGGCCAAAGATTCGGCGTTCCATGTGTCTGACTCAATTGTGATTTTTGACATTTTTTGCTTCCTTTCGGTTTTGGGGTGCCGCCACACCCCGCTTTGGTTGCTATTCGCTTGTGAGCAGGGCCACTTCCTTGTAGGTCATGTTTTCGGTGTTGTCGAAATCGGTGCGAATATCGTCCAGCGCGTTTTGGGCGAGGCGTTCTGTGGCGTAAACTACCACTTGGCCTTGGTTGTTCATTAGGGGCATACCTGAGCTTGTGTGGATTGTGTACATTTTCTTTTCCTTTGTTTGGTGTTGCTAATAAAATTACTGTACACCACTAGACACAGGGTTGCAAGCTGAACCAAAGATTTTTACAACACGTCAATGAGCGAAACGCCCAGCGACTTACTCGAAACGAGGACAAGGTTATGCGCGAGCTGGTAAAGGCGGATGCCCACGACAGGCAGACAAGCCTGGGCTGGTTTGCAATCTGGTGGATGGAAAACTTTTGTGTCCACGGGCCCGGCGACGTCCAGGGGCAAGATTTAGAACTCGACGATGAGTGGGCAGTTTTTGTTATTGACTGCTACGCGCTTGGCGAGGATGGCCGGCGTCTTTACGACTCAGTATTTTTGTCACGGGCTAAGGGGCGGGCAAAGTCTGAGCTGGCAGGGTTCATAGTCCTTTTTGAGGCTATGGGGCCGGCGAGATTCTCCCATTTTTCGGATGGCACAGACGTTTTTGAGCGTGACGGCTTCACCTACCAGTATTCCGTGGGGGAGCCGGTTGGCAGGCTGGTCACAGCGCCCATCATTCGGTGTCTGGCGACCGAGGAAGGCCAGGCGGGCAACACATACGACAACGTATATTTCAACCTCACTGAGGGGCCTCTAGGGGCAGGTTTGCCACGCGACGCGGCGGGGCTGACACGCATTTTTCTGCCTGGTGGGGGCGAAATTATCCCATCCACAGCATCCAATAGCGCCAAAGATGGCGGCAAGGAATCAATGGTGGTTTTTGACGAAACCCATTTGTACACCCGGCCAGAGCTGAAGCGGATGTACCAAACCGTGCGACGTAATCTTGCCAAGCGGAAAATGGCTGAACCGTGGTCACTGGAAACCAGCACAATGTATTTGCCGGGTGAGGACAGTGTGGCTGAGGCCACCCACAATTTGGCCAAAAAAATTGTTGAGGGCAAGACGACCCGGCAACGGCTACTTTTTGACCACAGGCAGGCTGACGCTGGCATTGATTTGTCCAATGAGGCTGAGGTCATTGCTGGTTTGCGTGAAGCGTATGGGCCTTTTGCTGACGTGATGGACTTAGACCGTATTGTGTCTGAAATTTATGACCCACGGAATGAGCCTGAGGATTCTCGACGCTACTATTTCAACCAGCCCACTAGCTCGAAGGACGCTTTTCTGTCTGCACCAGAGTGGACCGCCTGCTATAGGCCACAGACGGTTGCTCAGGGCGACGAAATCACTCTGGGCTTCGATGGGTCACGAAAACGCTCTAAGGGCGTCACAGACGCCACAGCGCTTGTGGGGTGCCGTGTTTCTGACGGCTACATTTTCCAAATTCGTATTTGGGAGCAACCTGAAGGGCCCGCCGGCGAAGATTGGGCTGTGCCTGTCGCTGAAGTTGACTTCGAGGTTCGCAAAGCTTTTGAAATGTATAAAGTTGTGGGCATGTTTGCAGACCCCGCCAAGTGGGAATCTTATATTGCCCAATGGGAATCAGATTTTGGGCGCAATTTGAAAGTCAAGTCCAGCCTGCAACACCCTATCGAGTGGTGGATGACCGGAAACAGGTCATACTTGGTGGTGCGAGCTGTTCAACAGTTCCAAGACGCCGTTATTGATGGTGAACTAATCCACGACGGCTCTCTGGCTTTGACGCGACACATTTTGAACGCTAGACGACGGGTTGGACGCTCTGGAATGAGCATTGCGAAAGAACACCCGGATTCAAGAAACAAGATTGACGGCGCGGTAAGCGCTGTGCTGGCTTACCAGGCGAGGCTTCAGGCTTTGTCTAAGGGTGAGGCCACGAAAAACACCTTTGTTCCCCGCCGTATTCGTTAGGAGCTTTTATGACTACACAGTTCAGCCCCGGCCAGGTCATGCTTTTCAAGAAACTTGCAAAACTTCAGGGCAAGCTACAACTGTTGGAACGCTACTACAATGGCGACGCCCCTTTGCCTGAGGGCGCTGAGGGTGCAAGCAAGGCGTACCGTATGTTTCAGCGTAAGTCACGTTTGAACATGGCACAGTTGGCCGTTTCTGCGGTGCGCGAGCGTATGCGCATTGGAGGGTTTCGGACGGGTGCTGACGATGACGAAAACGGGGACGTCGAGGCCCGCCGTTTGTGGAAGGCAAGCAACCTAGAGGTTGGCTCTGCGGACTTACATTCAAGCCTGCTCAAGTTTGGTACCGCCTACGCCATTGTGGGGCACCCTGAGGGCGAAGAATACCCTGTGGTGACAGTCGAGGACGCCAGGCAAGTTTACGCCGCCACAAGCCCCACAAATATCAACAAGGTCACTGAGGCAGTCAAGGTCTTTTCTGAGAACGGCTACCATTACGCCTATTTCTACTATGCGGACCGCATCGAGGTTTTCAAAAAGCCTGACGACACAAATGTGTACAAGGTCGAAGACTGGCAGATGCTCGCTGACGGCATTAGAGAAAACCCGTTAGGCCAAATTCCTGTAGTCAAGTTCACCAACGCTGACGCCGCTGGCGAATACGAAACGCACACAGACATTCTTGACCGTATCAACCACATGATTTTGCAACGTCTGGTCATTGTGACCACACAGGCGTTCAGGCAAAGAGTCCTCAAGGGCGACTTCCCTACACACGACGCTGACGGCAACGAAATTGATTATGAAGGCGTGTTTGATTCGTCTGCGGGCTCTTTGTGGATGATTCCTGAGGGTGCTGACGTTTCAGAACTAGGGCAGGCCGATATCAACGGTATTCTGTCTGGGGTTCGCGCTGACATTCAAGACTTTGCGGCTGTGACGAGAACCCCTATGCACTATCTGACCCCTGAGGGCGCTAACGGTAGCGCTGAGGGTGCCGCTTTGGCGCGTGAAGGTTTAGTGTTCAAAACTCAGGACCGCATTGACCGGGTGACACCTGGGTGGTCTAAGGTTATGTCGCTAATGTTTCTGCTTGTAGGCGACGAAACGCGGGCAAAACTTTTGGACCTAGAACCTATCTGGTATTCTCCAGAGCGTTACAGTCTGGCTGAACGGGCTGACGCTAGTTCCAAGTTTGTTGATATGCCTTTCCGGTCCAGGATGACTTTGGTTGGACAATTTTCGCCGGCTGAGGTTGCTGACATGGAAATTCAACGTGCTGGTGAAGCAATTTTCGCGCAATCTTTGACTGGGGGAACGGGTGACACAGCTTGAGGCAATTACTGAGGGCTACAACCAAGTGTCAACTGCCCTGTTGGATGACGCTGGCCGTTTGGCAAGTAACTCTTTCACAGGGTTAGGTTCTTGGAGGGACAAAGATATCAGCCGGTTTGCTGACACTTTGGGCCCGGCTTTGATGGGCGTGAAGGCTAAGTCCGCACAGGTTTCTATCGCCTACGCTCAACAAGTGGCACAGCTGGCCGGAAAAAAGTATGTTGCCCCAAGTTTGGCGGCTCTCGATTTGTCCACAAAGGCTTTGCGCAATGGGGCGAACGCGGTGGACGTATATTCGAGGCCGTTTGTACAAATGAGGATGGCGCTGGCCAAGGGTGACTCTTTCACTGACGCCCTCAACGTGGGTTCGATGAACGCCCGCCAGTTGGCTAGGACCGAAATACAGTTGTCGCGGCGTGAGGCGTCTTTATATTCTCGCAAAGCAAACGACAACGTGGTGGGCTATCTGAGGACCTTGACGGGCTCTGAGAATTGCGCTTTGTGCTACACCGCTTCAACCCAGCGATACCGTAAGGGTGAGCTGTTGCCTATCCACCCCGGCTGTGATTGTGGTGAGATGCCAATTTATGGTGACACAGATACCGGGCAGGTTATCGACCGCCAGTTGCTTGACAAAACCCATGAGGCCATTGATGACCGTTTCGGTTTTAGTGATGTGACTGGCAAAACAGATTTAGATTACCGCAAAATTATGGTGAGGGACCATGGGGAGATTGGGCCCATGCTTACTGTGAGGGGGCACAAGTTTATTGGCCCTAACAATCTTGATTTAGTGGGCAAGAAAATGCCTTTGCCACCACCACCATTGCCGGTGTCTGAACGGGTGCAAAAGATTAGGGACCGCGCTGACCGTATCGACGGTCAAGTTATTTCCAGTGATGTTTTGGCGGAATACAGGGACCCGAAAAGTCCTGTTATCAAAACAAACCGCAAAGCGGTGACGTTCATTCAGGCGGGGCCAAAAGCAAACAAAGCGCTTGACGAGGTTTTGACGCTTGGCAAAACAGTTGATGTTGAACTCTCTCGCCGGCTAAAAACAAAGATTGACCAGCTTGACCAAAAAATTGACGGTCAGGCTCTTGCCGCGCAAAAAGATTTAGCAAAAGCAAGAATTGCTGAAGTGACCGCGCAAAAAGTTGGTATTCGTGCTGACATTACTGCCGGTATAAAAGCAAACTGGACAAAACAAGGTTTGTCGATAGACCAAATTGAAGATTTTATGTACAACGGCACTTTTCGGTCTTTGTACAATGAGCAATACGCGGCAAAACTTCCGCTAATAGAAAAGCTGGAAGACCAAATAAATGGTTTTTACGATGAAGTCAAAAAAATAAACTCTCAGCTTGACGAGGTAATTGCGCCCGGCTCAAAAGCGTTCGACAAAATTCTGGCCATTGAGGCGCAAAAACTAATTGACGAAATAAGGGGCACTACCCTTGACGGGCCCAAGCTAATCGGCGCAAAAGAGGGCGTGGAGCTTACTGAACGCGCTTTGAATGTTTATCCAACCCCATGGGTGAACGCATTGACCCAAAAAATACCTGAAATTCAAGTGTCAATGGTAAAACGTGGGTATTGGAAAAACAGACCTAACCAAAAACCTATTTTAGCAATCAGTCCCACCCCGCAAAGAATCACAGGCCAAACAAGAGGCTATTCTACGGCGGTCCATGAAGTTGGCCACGCAATGGAAGATGTTGTTCCCGGCCTTAAGGAAATGGAATATACGTTCTGGCAAAAAAGGGCCCAAACAGACGGCAACAGGATTGAAGGCATTTACTCTCCAAAAAGCACAAAAGAATTTGGCAACAAAGACAAATGGCGAGAAGTCTATTCGGGGAAATCCTATGGGTTAGGCGCTGACCAAAATTATGAAATTTTTACCACTGGAGTGGAAAGCCTTTTAGGCGGGCAAGGTGCGTTTGGGGATTCCACTAAGGGCGTTATTGTAGACGACGAGTTTAGGCAATTCATTTTGGGGGTGCTGATTGGTCTTTAGCGCAACAACATCAAATGGGGTTTTGATTTGGGACGAGGTGTCCGGGTTGACTGGGCCACTGTTAGAACTTTTGCAAATTCTAGTGAGGCTTGACGGCTCAAGTCTTGTCGTTGACGGCACAGGTTTGCCTCTAGTTTTGGAAGAATCAAACCAATACGCCGTAGTTTGGGCGATAAGCCAGATTCTCCCTGAAGCCGTTTTGGCCGGGGACACGCCTGACTTTGATGACAGGGCCGGAATTGAGCCCGCCGGCACCATATATTAGATTTTCACCTTGAGTGGTGAGAAGGCGCGAAACGCGCCAAACCCGAAACGAAACGTGGAGGTAACAACCCAATGTCAGAAAATACAGAACCAGAAACCCTTACCGAAACACCTACAGATGGTGAAGACGGTGGGGGTGGCGAAAGTGTCGAAACCACTGTGGCCGATTTGGAAGCCCAGGTTGCTAAGTGGAAAGCGCTCAGTCAAAAAACTGAGAAGCAGGCCAAAGCAAATGACCAGGCTGTAAGAGAACTTGGCGAGCTAAGAAAAAATCAACTCACTGACCAGGAACGTCTTGTAGAGTCCGCAAAGGACGAAACAAGGCTAGCTGTTCGAGTCGAGTTTGCCGGAAAATTAGTGGACGCTGAACTAAAATCTAGCCTTATGGGTCGCTCTTTGGATGCGAGCGCTTTGCTTGACTTTGACAAAAGCACCTTTATTACTGATGGTGGTGACGTTGACTCAGACGCTATTGGGGCGTGGGTTGAAACTCACAGTATGAAAACAGGACTTGCCAAACCCGATTTGGGGCAAGGCGCTAGGGGTTCACAGTCTGACTTGTCACAAATTAGCACCCGTGACGATTTGAAAAATATGACGGCGGCACAAGTTTTGGAGGCCAGAACCTCTGGCAGGCTTGATTCGCTTATGGGGAAATAAAACCCCCCAAGAAAGGTAGTCCAAAATGGCTATTGACAATTTTATTCCCGAAATTTGGGCGGCTGGCGTAAGCCAAGCGTTCATTTCAAACCAGGTAGTTATTCCTACTCTGCGGACCCAGTTCACAGACGTTGTGGCACCTGGAAACAAAATTCACATTATCAACGCAACCACGCCCACCATTGTTGACTATGCTGGTGCCAACCGCGTCATTTCGCCGGAAGCTTTGGCTGACACTGAAGTGTTGCTGGCTATCGACCAGGAAAAAGCGTTCTCCGTGAACGTGGACGACGTGGACAAGGTTCAGACTGGCTCAGGATTCAACGCTTGGGTTGACTCTGCCGGACGCGCTCTTGCTGAGGATTCCGAAAACTACCTGGTTGACCTTATGGTTGCTGAGGGTACTGACGGAAACCCAGGCGATATTGAAGTGGACACTGCGGCGAAAGCCAAAACTGCCGTGCGCGACATTCGCCGCCTGATGGCAAACGCCAAGGTTCCTACTGCCAACCGTTACCTGTTGGTGAACCCTGACTTCACTGACTTGCTCATTCAGGCTTTGGATGATTCAAGCATTGCTGGCACGGATGACACTTTGCGAAATGGTGTCATTGGGCGTCTTTACGGGTTCACCGTGATTGAGTCGCCTTTGCTCTCTGTCGCTGGAACCCCAGCCGCTATGGGCTACCACCAGGACATGGTTGCATATGCCAACCAGATTCAGTCGCTAGAGGCTCTGCGTCACCAGACCAAGTTCGCTGATATCGTTCGCGGTTTGAACGTGTTTGGTGGCAAAGTTGTGAAGTCTGCCGCTGTTGTGCAGTATGTTTCGGTGGCCGCGTAACATTAGGCCACGCTTGAAGGGGGCTGGTTTCGGCCAGCCCTCTTTCAGCATCCAGTCGCAAAAGTTTTGACACAGGGAAGGCACAAAAATGGCGCTTGCCACAATCGCTGACGTTGAGGCCCGGCTGGGCCGCGACTTGACCACGGCAGAAAACTCTAAGGCCACAGCGTGGCTCAAGGACGCTTCAGCCATGTTTGTGCAAAGGTCAATCCAAAAGTTTGAGGTTGATGAGTCCACAGTGCGCCTTTTCCCCAATAGCGGTGTGGTGCGCCTTGTGCAACGCCCGGTCATTGAGGTTGTGACGGTCAGAGATTTGGACGGCGTAGAAATTGATTACACGTTTGACGGCAGGCAGTCACTTTATGAGCTGGGCACGTTCAGCCCTGTGGTGGTCAACTATGAGCATGG
>Ga0307978_1003153_pt1 | contig 11306 bp, 8 predicted proteins | sample OrgLakmetage1056_FD_203151 | JGI IMG/M metagenome (GOLD analysis project Ga0307978, IMG submission 203151) | Saline water microbial communities from Organic Lake, Antarctica - #1056 | ecosystem: Environmental > Aquatic > Non-marine Saline and Alkaline > Saline | place: Antarctica: Organic Lake...
TTACAAAGTGGGCGGCGTTCAAGCCATCGGTGCCATGGCTTATGGCACGAAGACGATTCCTGCCGTCGATAAGATTTATGGCCCCGGTAATGCATTCGTCATGGAGGCCAAGCGGCAAGTCCTTGGCGCCGTCGGTATCGACCTGCTGCCCGGGCCGAGTGAAGTGATGGTCATTGCCGATGGCGGGGCTAAGCCTGCCCACGTGGCTGCCGATTTGCTGGCTCAAGCGGAGCACGGTAGTGGAAAGGAAATTATCTACTTCGCGACGACGAGTAAAACCCTGTTGGCCAAAGTGGAGAAGGAGATCGCGAAGCAGATGCCGGTTCTCCGCCATGCCGAGAAGTGTGCGAAGATTCTGAAGGACAGATGCCTCGCTGTGACCTGTAAGTCACTTGAACAGGCTGCCGAAGTCGCCAACTATATCGCACCTGAGCACTTGGAGCTACAAGTGGCCGATAAGGCGATTGAGCCATTGAGCAAGCAGATCACGACCGCGGGTGCCATCCTTCAAGGCTACATGACGCCCACTGTCATTGGTGATTTCACTGCTGGGCCGAGTCACACTCTGCCGACCGGCAGAGCTGGCCGCTTCTTTAGTGGCTTACAGGCGACGGATTTCATGCGCCGTTCCAGCACCGTCCGCTACGATGCGAAATCGCTCGCTGCCGCGGCGCCAGTCGTCGAGACATTTGCTCGCCTTGAGCAACTCGACGCGCATGGAAATTCCCTGACGGTTCGACTCTAGGGCAAGCTGAAGTCGCCGAGGCCTTTGTTCGTTCGAAGTGTAATTGGTTTTAGTTTTTGCTTCCCGACTTAAATCCCTCAACATCGCTGGCAAATGATTGAGCTGGATGGACTTAAAACTGGAGGGAACGCTTGGACGTTTCGTCGTGTAGGCGGAATTTATCAAGCGCAGATTAAGACGGTTGAAGACCTTAAGGCCTTGAGCGCGCTTGATCCGAAGCTGTGGGTTGCGCTGAGCTGCCCCGTCAACGATTTGGAGATCGATGATAAAACACTTGAGCTGCTTGACTATGATGAAGACGGTCGCGTGCGAATCGAAGAAGTAATTACAGCGGTCAACTGGGTTCTGGCCCGCCTGTCGGACGTTGACGGCTTGTTTAAGGGCAGTGATTTGCCGCTTGCTGCTATTAATACGCAGGACGTAGAAGGGCAGGCCTTGCTCGCCTCTGCGCAGCAAATTCTGGCCAACACGGGGCACGCTGGGGCCACACATATCACTGTCGCGCAGTCGGGTAATACCTCCAAGATTTTTGGTATGTCGCGCTTCAATGGGGATGGGGTCATTTCCACTGAAGCGGTCGATGAGCCGGAAATCAAACAGCTCATCCTGGAGATAATAGATTGTGTGGGTTCCAGCACGGACCGGAGTGGTGAACAAGGCGTCGACCAAGCGAAGCTCGACCAATTCACCCAAGAGCTGCAAGCGTATGATCAGTGGTGGTCGGCAGGCGAGGCGGAGTCAGATAACAAAGTCTTCCCCCTCGGAGAATCAACGCCTCGAGCATACCGAGCATTAATCGCAGTTGAGAAGAAACTGGATGACTATTTTGCACGCTGTCAGCTGGCGGCTTTTGATAGTCGCGCTCAAGAGCCGCTCAATCACGACGTGGGCTTGTATAAGCAAATTGCTCAAGACGATTTTTCCACACACAGCGCGGAGGTAGAGCGCCTTCCGATTGCGCGTATCTCTAGCGTCGTGGAGTTACCTCTAATTACTGGAATCAACCCTGAGTGGAACGCCAGGTTCGATGCTTTTCTTACATCGATTATTGAGCCAATGAAGTTTGGCACGCCTGAGTCGCTCTCGCTTTCGGAGTGGGGCGAGGTGAAGGCACGTTTCAACGATTATCGGAAGTGGCGTAACGCTAAGCCCGAAACTGGTGTCGAAAAGCTGGGGATCAGTCGTGCACGTGAACTCCTCCATGGCAAAATCCTTGGCAAACTTGCGTCGTTTTTAAAAGAAGATCTGGCGCTAGCGCCAAAGATGAAGTCAGTCGATGCGGTCGAGAAGTTAGCCCGCTATAATCGTGATCTAATTAAGCTGCTTAATAATTTTGTTAACTTCAACGACTTCTACGCGACCGATCGCAGCGCAATCTTCCAAGCAGGCACGCTCTATCTGGATGGCCGCGAGTGTAGACTTTGCCTGCGGGTAGGTGATCCGGCAAAACACTCTGCTTTGGCTGGCCTGTCCCGAGCCTTTGTTGCCTATTGCGAATGTAAGCGTAAGGATGCCAAGGATAAGTTTTATGTGGCCGCAGTCTTTTCGGCGGGGGACTCGGCGAATCTTATCGTCGGCCGGAATGGCCTCTTTCAGGATAGAAAGGGTGCGCTTTGGGATGCTCAAATTGTTCGTTTGATCGAAAACCCAATTAGTATTCGCGAGGCTTTTCTCATGCCTTACGTCAGGCTAGGTCGTTTTATCGGAACGCAGCTCGAAAAGTGGGCCGTGACTCGGGATAAAGACATTAAAACGCAAATGGAAACGGGCGTACAGCCAGGAAGTGTGAAGGCTAGCAAGTCAGATAAGACCGGCGTATTCTCAGGGGCTGGCAGCACCGCCGGAATGCTGGCAGCAGGGGGCATCGCGCTCGGTGCTGTCGGTGCGGGGATCGCTTCGCTCTTTGATACGATCAAAGCCCTGCAGTGGTGGGAGCTACCACTTATCTTAATTGCAGTGATGTTAATGATCTCTTTTCCATCTATGTTGATCGCATGGTTGAAACTGCGTAAACGAACCCTCGCTCCCTTACTCGACGCATCGGGTTGGGCAGTCAATGGCCGCACGCTTATCAATGCGCACCTCGGTCGGGTGTTGACCATGAAAGCTTCACTTCCAATTGGTGCTTCAAGCCTACTTGATAACCAACCGAAGGTTCGCACTGGCCTCTGGCTAGCGCTCGGGATTATAGTGGTCGCGGCCGCCGTGGGCTGGGCATTTATGATTCTCTAGCCGAACCAAACGCTTACTTATAGGAATTTGATTTTTTGGAAGTGCTACCGGCCTCCTATTCAAAGTTTTGCAGGGCAGGCTGTCGGTGCGATGAGGGTTCCCCTTATGAATTCCTTCCAACTCCGACCCTTATTGTGATTGTTCCGCCTTCATCGAGAACACTAGGGTGGCGTCGTAGGCGAACTCTTTTCTTTCGCTCGAATAGCTCTCGCCGTTGATTTTGAATTTCGCTCCTTTGGAGATGGATTTGGATGCGGTCATGTTCATTTTTGGAGTGAGATACACTTTGGTCTCACGGGCTCCACGAGGCTTTTCGACGAAGTGGTAGCTCTTGCGGTATTTTTTTTCCAATCGAACCTCCCCGTAGCAGATCACTGGAAAGTCAAGGTGCCCTTCAATTCCATAGGGCTTGAGATCGATGTTGATTGTTTCGTCGATGGAGCCGGAGATGCTTCTGTAGCTTTCGCTTGTTCCGCCTGAAAACGTATTCCATGACCACTCCCCGGTTTCTTCGCTGTTGGGCACGAAGGTCCCGGAAACCGTTATTGCTGATATTGGCGTCGTTGTGGCCATTGATTTTGCCAATCCGGCGAAAGCGATGAATCCCGCGCTGATTTTGTCACCTTCGATTGCCTGGTTCATCAGTTCATTGAATTTCTCAACGCGCGGATCAAGAACAGGTCGGATATCCGAGGTATAGATTTTCTCGGCAATTTCGTCGCGTTCCTCTTCTGTGAGTTCCTGAGCTTCTTTGTTCAACCGCTTGGTAAGTTGGCGGAGAATCTTTCCCTTGTCGGTTTCAATAGTAACAGGAGGAAGTTTCGACAGAAGTTTTTGGCACTCATCCTTAGAAACATTGATGGAGAAATGTGCAGTTTTAAGCGCTTCTTCGAAGGGCCCGTAGGTCGGCTCCTTTGCATTGGCGGAGTTAAGGAGAGCGAAGACGGATAGAAGAATGATTGTAGGCAAGAGACAGCGCATGGTGGGGAAAAGCTTACATTTTGAGGTTACGGGTGAAAGGTTTAATATCGATCAGCATGTTTCAATGCCGGAGATCGGAGATCGAGCTTCAGCTAATTCCGGATTACACGGCCCTTGCATTGGCTACTGATTCATCAACTCAGCTTTTTTGCTCTCAATCACTTCATTGAACACTTCCTCGACTTTTTTACCTTTGGCCTTGGCGGATTTCTGGAGCGTTAAAAGCTCGGCATGAGAGAGCTGTAAATTGATCCTGATTTTATTGGTGTTCGGAATGCTGGCCCATTCTTTTTCGAATGTATCCAGCTCAGTGGCAGTAAATCCCATGACTTCGAGGATACCGCGAGCCATCATCATGTTGCCTGCCGAGTTCATGTGTACTCCGTCAGAAGTTACCGTGTTGCCGCGGTTATCCTTATCCATAGTCTTAATAGTTTCCTGCATGATCGCATTTAAGTCTGCGAGTAGGCAGTTCTTCTCCTTGCTCAGTTCCACAAGAAAGTCGTTGTAGCCCTTTAAGGTCTGGTTGAGTGTATTGGACTGTTCTTCCTTAATCATCGTTGAAGTCAGGATGATTACCTTGATGCCTGCAGCTTGGGCTTTATCCACGATGCTGGTAATATTCTTTTTGTAATCCTCTAGCTGGACGCCTCGTTTGCCATGCCAGACATCGTTTACGCCGCATGAAAGTGTCATCCACTGGGGATTGTGAGATAGCACATCCTTCTCTAACCGCGCCAGCATTTGATTGGACTTGTGTCCGCTGATGCCTGCGTATCTAGCTTCCACCTCTAATCCTTTTTCGTTCAGAGTATCGATGATGATTCGGCAGTAGCCGCCCGGCTTCGCTCCTGCTTGGGTAATGGAATCACCCAGAAATGCGATTTTATCCCCTTTCTCAATGATGATGTCTGCTTGAACTGTTAGGCCAACGTAGATGGAGACAATGAATGCTAAAACGGTTTTACTGATGCTCATAGGGATTTATACTTTATTGAACTGCGTTGATTTTCGTTGATGGCTGCGGCTGCGGCCATGAGGGAAATAATATTAAGCGCTATAGACACCAGCTTCTGTCAGTTTCGCTATGCTGTCGACAACTCGTGCTTTGTCTTCGGGGTAAGTGACGCCAAACCATGGGCTGTCCGACCGCAAGACAAGGCAGGCCGCGCGGCTATCTTGGATGAGTTGATCAACGAGACTCGGCAGATAGTATTCGGATTTCATTTCGCTACCGCGCTCAGTCAGGAAGTTTTCAAAGCTTACTTCAAGCGGTGCAAAGAGAGCGGGGGAGAATCCCCAGAAGTTCATGGAGACGACCGCGTCATCCTTTAGCTCGATACGTTGCCCATCAAGTCCCTCACCACGTAGCACTTCGTCTGCATCGATGCCTATGGTGGTAAATTCTTCCACGCCCTGAAGCTGACCATTTTCTATTCCGCAAATGCCGCGATTCACTGTTCCGTGTGGCGACAGGGTGTTCTTTAAAACATAGCCGACCATACTGAGCGCCAGTCCGGCATCGCCAGGTAAGGCTTTTAAATGCTCCGCCATGTGTTGGTAAGCTTCGCGGCCATAGAAGTCGTCGGCGTTGATCACGGCGAAGGGTTCGGCGATCACATCGCGCGCGGCGCGCACTGCATGTGCGGTGCCCCATGGCTTCGTCCGGCCCTCCGGCACGGTGCAGTTGCCCGGTAGGTCGTCGAGTTGCTGGAAAGCGTAGCACACCTCGATTTTATCTTCGTAACGCTGGCCGATCTTTTCGCGAAATTCCGCTTCAAAGTCTTTGCGGATGACGAAGACGATTTTGCCGAAACCCGCGCGTATCGCATCAAGCACGGCGTAGTCGATCATGGTCTGACCGGAGGGGCCCATGGCATCGAGTTGCTTGAGGCCGCCGTAGCGGGAGCCCATGCCGGCAGCGAGGAGGAGAAGGGTGGGTTGCATAGAAATGAACTCAGTAATTTTTAGGGCAACTGACAACCCATAAGTGCTCTGGCCTTAGTGTCGGGCATCAATTTGCGTCGTAGCCACAGGTAGTAAAGGGGCCTACAGGTATGCCATCCATATTGTAAAGCAGATGGCCTAAAGGCTGCGCGGTATAGGCGTAGCGCACGGCAATGGGAGTTTTTACGTTTTCTGCGTAAACAATCAGCTCAGAGCCATCAATTTTAGCATCAGCCCAGTGCCAGCTGCCGTCCTGTGCCTGAATAGAGAGCCACTGTAAATTGGCATCCGGAGTCGGTGTGGGGGGCAGATAGGCCTCGGGGAGTTCGGTGCCCTTTTTTGCAATCATCAGGCCAGATTCGGCATCGTCGGTAAAGGCGATGCGGATGCTGCGGCCTTCGATCTTATGGTTTTTGTAGAGCGGAGAGCTAGTCATGCCCTCCATTTCATAGACGTCCTTTAAGACGGAACGTGCCAGGCGTATGCCGGTGTCATACTTATTCGGCGGGTGCTCGCCGGGCGTGCCGATATCGATCGTGACTGCCATGCCGGTATTCGGTAGTGCCAGTGTCTCAACATAGGCTTGCCGGATCTCGGCCCGACCATCGCCGCCGGCAGGGTTCTCGGTAGTCGATTCCTTTAGCCCGGGTAACTGCACATAGTGCACGGGGAATTCGCCCTGGCCCCAGGCTTCGCGCCAGCCCTCAATGAGAGATTTGAGTTTGGGATGGTAGGCTCGCTTATCCTTTTCGTTGCTCTCGCCCTGATACCAGACCATGCCTCGAATGCCGTAGCCGACGTGCGGTTGCACGAGAGTCTCGTAATGATTTCCCGTAGGGTAGGGTGCTTGGTTGAGCCAGCTTTCTATTTTCGAGCCGCCCACTGCGGTGGTGATGATGCCGATAGGCACTAAGGCATCTTTCTGGACGCGCCGTGCAAAGAAGAATGCAACGCGTGAAAATGCGACCACCGTTTCCGGGCTGCAAACATCCCATGTGTCCTCATCCGCCCGGTAGTTGCGCAGAGCAGGATAGTTCGCATCGTTTACGCTGTTAGGTGGGTAGTTTTTAATCAGCCCGGCGCGCCTGATGCTTCCGGCGATATTCGACTGCCCCGCACAAAACCAAACATCGCCCAAGATGAGGTTGTTTATCCCGGTAACTGCTTTTTGTCCGTCCTTCGTGCATGTGATCGTCATTGTCTTGCCTGCCGGGTTGTCGTGAACCGATTCCAGGATGACCGCATCCATTGGCTTGAGCAATAGGCACCATTGACCTGAATCGTCTGCCGTAGTCGTATGACTTTGACCATTGAAGTTGACCATCACTACAGCACCCGGCAGCGAACGGCCCCAAATAGGCAGTTTTATTTTCTGCTGCAGGACTGCGTTATCCCGAAAGGGTTGGCCCAGTTGGGCCTTGAGTGTGGGCTCGGGCTCAGTTGCGCCCCCTTTAGGGTTAGCTGCAAAAGTAGCTAAGGAAAGGCAGAGCGCACCGAGAAAGTAGGCAATTCGTCGAATCATATTTGCTGAATTATAACTGTTTTCAATCGTGTCCAGTTAAGGACGAACTTGAATTTTGTATGTTGTTCATTTTAAGCAGCTAGAGAAGGAAAAAGTATGTCCTTTATTTGAACGGGCACGCAGGAACGACCCACGTTCATTCCCAATCAGAGATGAAGACATGGCGACTCGTTTTCACTCAGGTTACCGATGTGCTGGATATCAAGCAACTCACTCGATGCGTTAATAGCTTTCTGGTGCGTAGATGGACTCCTCGCCATCGGGTGAGAGGTAGCTACAGCCTGTATGACGGATGTGAGCTTACAGGTTTTACCGTTATCGGCCATGCTGGTAAATTCATACGATTTCTTGCCTCACGCAATCTACCGACAGCATATCGTTTTTAGCATCACTCGCTATCGGGGGGAGGGTTTCTCGGCGTAAGCCTTTGGGATGCTCTGGATGGGACGGAATTTGATGTCGCGATAAAACACCTCGGCACCTTCTGATTGTAGTATGATCGGGCCTGAGGTAATAGGGCTGGGTTTCGGAGTGTCTATGCGTTTTGGGCCGTGCAAACGCATGACAACTTTGCCATTCATAATGTGGATGGAGTCATTCTCAAAACAAACGATCTCCAATGTATTCCACTCGCCTGATGGTTTTTCAGCATCGGGAGATTTGACGCAGCGGCCACTTTGCCCAGGTGATTGAGAGAAAAAGGTCCAGACGCCTTCGGGGTCGTATTGATAGGACACAGGATCGGAATCTGGGATGGGCCGAGCGGGAACGGCGATGGCCGAGCCGATCGCATAGAGGTCGCCGCAGTCGCCCTCTTGGATTTGCATCTCGATTGATCGCGCCCATGTGCGGCCTTCGGCTCCCGGTTCTGCATGGACATGGTAGAGTAGTCCGCTGTCGCGCGGTGTCTCTGCCTTAGCTCGTGGGAACCATTTTTTTTCTCCCCATTTAAATTGCAGTTGGAGGTGGTAATTCTTGAACGAGCGCTTACTTCTGAGTTCGCCGAAGCACTCACCGGAAATTCTGATTGCTGGTGCCCCATCGACATCAGAGATTACGGTGAAGACCTTAAGGGGATCAGAGTTGAGCCCAATGGCCTCAAGGTAGCGGCCTTTCTCATCTCGCTCCATTCCCGGGACTTCGGATGTTTTCGCAGGGGCTCTCAGCCAGGTAGTCCAGCCGTCGAGGTCTTTGCCGTTCCAGAGTCCGACCCATTTGTCGTTCGATGGTGTCCCAGTCAGAGCCGAGGTCAGAATTAAAGCAGGTATCAGGTAATGGAGAAGTTGATGAGCGGACATTAAGAAAGCATAAGAATGTATGAGATGGATGCAAAGAAATTTAAAGGAATATACTATTTGTAAGGGCTAAGTATCAGCCGCCTCAGTAGCCGCTGGTACTGAAAGGGGAGGCGGGCAAGCCATCTTTATTGTAGAGATTGCAATCGACAGGATGTTGGGTGTAGGCATAGCGCGCCGCGACAGGTTCTAAGACATCTTTGGAGGCGACGAGCAGGTCGGAGCCGTCGATCCGGCCCTCGGCCCAGTGCCATGTGCCGTCCTTGGCCTGAATCGACAACCATGGAATGTCGGCATCCGGCGTGGCCACCGGTGGTTCTTGTCTGTTCTTTTTGGCGAGCATGAGCCCGTGCTGGGCGTAATCAAATTTTACCCGAATCACCCGACCCTCGATCTGGTGGCTCTGGTAGAGCGGGCCACTCGGCACGACATCCTGCATCCCGTAGTCCTTATGCAGTGCCCAGGCTGCGAGCCGTAGCCCGACGTCATATTTATTGTAGGGGTGTTCCTTTTTCTCGCCGATATCGATGGCGACCGCCATGCCAGTGTTGGGAATGCCAAGCGCCTCAAATTGAGCGTTGCGGATGGCGGCGCGACCGTCGCCCATTTCCGGATTGTCGGTGGGCGATGTGCCCATGGACGCAAGTTGAACGAAGTAGAAGGGGAAGTCTCCCTGACCCCAGCCGCCGCGCCAGCCCTCGATCAGGCGCTCCATTTTAGGGAGGTAATCCTTGCCATTTCTGACATTGGCTTCGCCCTGATACCAGAGGCACCCGCGCATGGCATTTCCGACCAGCGGCTGGATCTTGGGGATGAAATTTTGATACTTCGTTTTGACCGGTGGCTCACCACCGTGTGGGACATAGAGCCAGCCTTCGATGCCTGTGCCCGCAACGGCGGCATTCATTAGCCCGACCGGCACCAGTAGCTCGCTCTGTAGTTTGCGTCCAAAGACGAAGGAAATGCTGTAGCACTTGCCAACGGTTTTCGGCGTGCTGATCGTCCACTCGGTATCGAGAAAACGCAGTGCAGGGTAGTCGGCTTCGCTCTGTGAACCTTTCGGGTAGGCGGTGTTGCCGAACTTTACCGACATATTTGATTGCCCCGAACAAAGCCAGACTTCGCCTATCAGGATATTGGAAGATATCTTTGTCGCTTCCTTGCCGCCAGCACGGGTGAGGACTGTCAGAGTTTGTCCGGCGGGTGAGTCGTTCACCGACTTTAGTTTATCGGCAGGCAGTGGATCGAAGGTGACTTTAAAGCGTCCGTCCACGCCGGATGTGGTAGAGCGCACCTGTTTGCCAAAGCTCACCGTTACGGCCGTGCCCGGCAGGGTCCAGCCCCAGACTGGGACGGGCATATTTTGCTGGAAGACCGCGTTGTCGCCAAACGGACGCCCGAGTCGAGCTTCCAGCGTGAGCGGCGGCGAATCTTTCGGAAATGCAGTGGCCAACTCCGCTGCATACAGCGAGCTGACGACGCAGGCGCTGAAGCTGAGGGCATAAAAGATAGTTTTAAAAAGGTTGCGGGACGGCGGTGTCATAATAGTAGGGTTATTTGCCAGAAGGAGGAGAGTCTGTTGCCTGTGTGAAAAATTACAAAGAATGCTGCCCGCGACAACTCGTAATTGATGAGCGAAAACGTATTTCTTGTCTTTTGTTTCAAGAAATAGCCGATGTATTGGCAGATTGCTTAGCGGCGAATACTTTGGTAATGTTAATGCGCCCGGACAGATAATTCTATTGTCTCTGAATCTTTAAGCATCTTCGCTCTAACTTGCACGAATGAAAAAATCCTACGACGCTCTGACCAACGCGCTTCCGCACATCCGGGACCTGCACGCCTACGTGCCGGGTGAGCAGCCGCAGGGTGATGGCTGGGTGAAGCTCAACACGAACGAAAATCCGTATCCGCCGTCACCGCAGGTAGCCGAGGCGGTGACGTCTGGGATCGAGCAACTGCGCCTCTACCCGGAGCCAGTCAGTGCCAAGCTGCGCCAGGCTATCGGCGAGCGCTACGGCTATTCCGCCAAGAATGTCATCATAGGAAATGGTTCGGATAATCTGCTCGATTTAATTACTCGTTCCTATGTCAGCGATCCCGGTGCGGGGCACACTGTGCCGAGCTATTCACTGTATCCCGTGGTCTGCGGTATGTCTGGCCAGACGCTGATCGATCTGCCTTTTGATCGTTCCATGCAGCTGAATGTCCAGGCATTGGCTGCAACTGATGCGAAAGTCTTTTTCCTGACCAATCCGAATGCGCCAACAGGTGTAGCGTTCTTACTTGCTGAAATTGAAGCCGCGCTGCAGGCCATTGATGGGCTGCTTGTTGTTGACGAAGCCTACGTCGACTTTGGCGGTGAGAGTGCAATCCCACTACTTCGCGACTATGAGAATCTGATCGTGGTTCGCACGTTCTCAAAGTCTTACTCACTCGCGGGTATGCGTGTCGGCTATGCGCTGGCGAGCGAGGGCATTATCGGAATGCTCGACCGCGTGCGTGATGCCTATAATCTCGACCGCATCGCCCAAGCCGCCGCATTGGCCGCTTTTGATGATGTGGACTACTTCGAGGCTCAACG
>Ga0307978_1003157_pt1 | contig 11298 bp, 4 predicted proteins | sample OrgLakmetage1056_FD_203151 | JGI IMG/M metagenome (GOLD analysis project Ga0307978, IMG submission 203151) | Saline water microbial communities from Organic Lake, Antarctica - #1056 | ecosystem: Environmental > Aquatic > Non-marine Saline and Alkaline > Saline | place: Antarctica: Organic Lake...
TTCCGCACTTGCTTTGTTTGCGCAACGCACGCGCATTCCCACTTCTGCCCGCAGCATTGGCTTCTGTGCCATTTGGGTTTGTATTAGTTCGAGTTCGAGTTCGAGTAGAGAGCGGCAATGATGCAATAACCTGAAGAGTGGTGACGTATTTGACTCATTAGGATGACGTATAATTATCCAAACACAACAACACAACCGTTGGCTAAAAGATGACTAAATTGCGAGCACTAGCCGAATGCTAGCTTGTTTCTAGAACGGGGTTAGCCGTCGATGTGCGCACATTCTGAAGCCGATACCGTTGTGCGTAATAAGGCTTTAGCTGGTATTGAACCAATGATGGCTTGCGTGCACAAATCGCTCTCAGATGCGCACTGAGTAGTGAAAGTTCTAGCATCGAAATGAATGGCTTGATTACTGCAGCACACGATGCCATTGACGCAACGCTAGGCCAAGAAAAGCCTCCCGTGGGTATAGATTCGAGCACGCACCATGTAGCTGTTCTTCTAAGCTTAATTCGGCGTCAACCTATTCTAAGGTATGTTTAACATTGCCCACATCAAGATTAACCTATTAGTATTGACACCTTTGTCGATGATCCAGAACAACTGCATGGAAGTACATCGGTTCTCAATCAGCTCTGGCGATAACTCCAAGACTAATTCTGCTTCTAAATGGCATCATACCCAGCAGCTCTATTCCGGTTGGTTTTGAGTTGATATCAACTACGATTCTATCTGAGCTTGAGACGTAACGCAATTTCATAATACCTCCCTTCTTGGCTGTGTACTAATTTTAGGGTAAGAGCGTTGCTGGCGCTGCTATTACGGAGGCTTTGAAGTTTCCGACGTCATTGGCAATATTGAAGTACGAAAGTGCGGTGGAAATAACCCCCCAAGCTGCTCGACTGCCTGCTTCAAGGATCAGACTGGGGTGGAAGAACTCATTGTTTGTTATGCTTGCAGCGCTCATAGGTGAAACGGAAGATCCTGCTTGTGATTGGCCAACATCAGGAAATTTAGATTGGATACACTCGCTTGTAGCCCAGATTGAGGAAGGTTTGAAGTCATTTCGTCAAGAAGTTCATTCTGTTGATCGAGCTGAGGTTGACTGGCTTCAGTGCATCATCGTTGAGCTCCGAGAGCGTCTTTCTAGCTCTAGAGCTTTAGAATCGAGTGCTTCTTTTCTTGCGCCTGCAGTACGCATACAACTATTGAATTTGCTTGCTCGTCACAATTTTAGACCTGAAAAGAAACAACTCTCTATGCCTACTGCTGGGCGCAGCTCTTTGTGCCCTTCAAGAAGTATTCACAGCCCAATCAGCAGCCCAAACTTTACTCGTTCTCCTCGGGCGATAAGGCTGACTTCGAAGGTTACCAACGACAATTCAATTGAAAGACTTGAACAGGGTTCATTCATTGATCTAGCCCGCCTTGAAAAATGTATTTTTGCACACGTAGATGTCGAAGATGCAGCTATATGTCAAGCTATCTTCCATCGCTGCGCCGTAACGAGCGAGAATTCGTCAATATTCGAAGTCCTGACAAGAGCATGCCAGTGCACCGCAGTCGATGTGAGTTTTTGCGTACTGTTTATCATATTTTTGCTACTTTTCTTATTGCCTTTGATGAATGTGATAATCTCATGGTGTGTTCTACTAGGTTCAATCGAAACGGGGCGCCTCAGAACTACCATCAGAAAATCATTGCATTTGGTCCATAGCTGCACGTGCGATGAGTATGTATTTAAATCGGAGCCATTGTGATCTTGTTCAGTGGCTCGAAACACTTGGTTCTGAAATTCAGAGTTTAACTGAGGCTTCGCTTGGCCCTCTGTGCGTTGCACAAATGGTTTGTGCCACTGTGTGCATAGTTGCACAGTCAGCTTCCTCCTCCGCTGCGCTCCGTGTTTCCCTGGCATCGTCCAATAGCGCACTTCTCAGGGCTACCAATGAAGCCGATTCTAGATGCTTTGAATTCGTTTGGGTTCGACGATTGTGCGCATTGCTTTGGAAATTTGTAGCTCTCAAAGGCGCAGCGAGTAAAGATGCTAGAGCTGTGAGTCGAGTGATAAAGCACTCCATCGCTCGGCTCATGTCAAGAGCTAGCTTACAAGATGGTTCAAGACATGAGTCTCAACGAGTTCAAAATAATTTAGATGATAAAGTGATTCCTCAATTGAGCCGCTGGTGTTCTTGGAGGGATGCTACGTTCAGCTTACTTGAGAACAGTGGGTCGGAAGCTACGCCAATTTATGATGGCTGCATCAATGTTATCATCGAGTTATTGTGGAGGTGGTGTGCGACTGGTATTCTACCCTTTGATGATCTCAACAACTTTTCGCACATCTTTGACATCAGTGCATCAATGAATATTCAAAGCAACCAAAACACTTCGGGTCGAGTCGAACGAGACGACACACATTTGGGTAACGCAATTGCATCGCTAACATCGGGCAGTGCATCGCCGATAGAACACGACACGTGCCTCTACAAACCAGCTCTCGCAGACAACATGCTTGATGAAGATGTGATCAATCAGAGTGTACCATATGTATTTGATCATATCATTGAGCCTCACGATTTGTCAACTAGGTTGGCGTTGGCAGCACTGAAAGTATGTCGGAACGGTGCGTGGATGCTTTCGACTTCTACGTCTTCGGGGTGGAACCCTTCAGGGAAGTCGTTGCAGCGTTCCCTCGCCCTTGCGATAGGGTATTCCAATGTAAACCTTGGACAAAATCAACGTACAAGTGACCAGGTAAAAGAGGCGTGCATGGAACTTTTAGGAGCTCTCGCCTTGGAGGACGCATGTGATGTTGCCGCTGCGCTATCTGGAATGGCTCATACTGCAGAAAGCGAGGATAGCAGAGGAGACAACAAAAAATGCCTGATTGCGCCCATTGCGTCATATGTGTCAGAATGGCTGTCAAAACATCTGTGCCCTAGCAAGATGAATGGTGATAATGTTTTGACTACATCTCGGTCGCCTCTTTTTAATCTTCTGGAGGATCGGCTTGTTTGGGAAAGCAATCATTTTACTTCACTTGTTGAAATTACGCTTCAAGCCAAATGCGGTTTGGAAATGATCCGCGCACCGTCATTGCCAGTCGAAGAATCCGTGCCGCAACCGCCTCCTTTTCTTTCACGAGGAGCCTCACTCTTAGATTCAGTTGTAGCCGCTCGATGCAACCCCTTCCTACCCCTTCCAACGCTTCCTCCATCGACAAGGCCTCGAAGCACAAACTCGTCGTCAAATCATTTAAGAAGTGGAGGTCGTCAAGAAGCTATTTTAGATGCAAACTTGAGCAACATTCAAAATGACTTGGAAGGAGTGAGAACCAGCCCTAATACTGATGACTCTCTTCATCTGATGTCGACTCAGCGTTTGGTGGCAACATTTCTATTAGGCGATGTCAATAACAATTCAACACTAGACTCAATGCAACTGTCTCAATGGTTCATTGAACCCATGAGAATGTCTTCACCAATAGTTTCAGCAGCAGCTGGAGCTTTTTTGGAATGCCTCTTGCAGCCTTCATGCGTTGCAATTCTGTCAGAGATGCAAGGGAAATCGACTGACCTTGGCCGTACTGCAGACTTATTCAAATCGAACGAAGAAGATTGTGTAGGCAATCGTGCGACTAATGCCAACACTTTACATCGGCGGCGGCTTCGAGGACTTGCATTCTTAGCGGAGGCGACTGAGACTGGTCTAGATGAAAGGATACCTGACGAGCTTGTCAATTTATCGCAGTGGGTTGGATCCAACTTGGTTTCTCCACCTCCAGTGCATGAGGCTCTCTCTGCCTCCGATGTCGTCGCTCCTGCCGTCTCCACACCCCGTGTGCTGTCGACACTCGCGCTGGAAGGATTTCTGCTGCGCCTAATTGAGGCTGCTGCCACGAGCAGCCCTAGCCTCAACGCTGCCGCTTCGCAGCTTGTCGAGGCCGTCGCTCACGCTGCTGCAGCCACTGAAGCTGCTGATCCGAACGGTGCTACGGCGTTTGCTTTTTCTATGGCTGAGGTGGGGGAAGGAGGAGCGAAAACATTTCACATGGAAGGTGCACGCGCTGCGCAGCGTGATTTGATGCAGCGCTTAGCGCCGTGGCTTCCTGCGTCACCTGCGCTTGGCGCTCTTGCCTCAACATGGCTCATGCAACCGCAGCTTTTCAGCGCTCACGCTTCGGCCACCAACCACTTCCGTGAACAACACAATACATGGAATGAAAAGCGCTACAGCGAGGGTAGACGGGGGAGCAGGCGCAGTGTTCAGAGTGCAACCCCACCTCCGGTGGCGGCGTGTTTAGACTTTTGCGCAGCACTTCGCCCTGCACCACACGAGTGGGCCCTTCGGCTCTTCACAGTGCCTGCTTTAGCTCGTGCAGCTTGCCCAAGCCTTTTGGCCGCTGCGCTCAACGGTGTAGGTGACGAGTCCACTGACGTAAGTAGTAGCAACGGTGGCATTGTGTCCACCGGCCTGCTTGGCAAATGGCGAGCAGCGGCAGAACACCTGTGGCGCCAATCGGGCAATGACGTCGAAAACAGCAATGGCACATGGAGTGTGCAACAGCGAGACGACGTTCGTAAAGGCCTCCGACAAGCTTTGCCCTTGTTGGCTGGAGGCGCGCTGTGGCTCAGCGTTTCTGCTGTAACTACTGGCCACGCAACAGACACGGGCACTGTTGGCGAAATAGATACCTATTCAAGCGACCCTGAAGGAGAATTTTCGGCCACATGTGATACATATTCGGTTCAGAATGATTTCGAGGAATCGTGGAGGACAACAAGCGGCAGGGACAATGACCATGGCAATTTATCAATCAATGCAAGGCAACGGTGGCAGGTGTTTGCGTGTGCAGCTTGGAATCCTGAAGGGCTTCTTGAAGAGTGTGCAGGTGAAGCTGGCTACGAGGACGAGGGTGAAAACGAATCGGGAAATGTAAGCACTGCACCCGTTGGTGAAAATGATTTGCTTAACGCGCCCGATAGCGTTGAGATTCTCTTGGTCGTGGAAGAGGGAACAGAGGGAGCATGGCGCTCTGTAGGGTTGAAGCAAAGGCACGGCTACTTTAAGCGCTATGCAGCGGCGGCCGCAGCGGTTGTCAAGGCATCGTCCTCAGAAACCACGCCAGCAATCGCCGATCCAATGGCTTCTTCTGGTGGTGCCGCAGCGAGATCCACGGACCAGTATCCGTGCTGGCAGCGTGTTGGGCCATCATATTGTTCTGCCATCAAATGCAGAAGTGATGATGTCGTGGGCAGTGAAGAGGCCAGTAGCGACGAGAATCACCACGATTTGTCACCCGTGTCAGTGCTCTTGGGGCCTCGGTTAGCATCCCAGCCAGCCGATGCTTTTGGAAGTGTGGAAATACTGAAAGCGCGAACAGCGAGGGCTGCAGAATCACCACAAAGGCAAACACCGCGCGCTGCGGCAGCGCTGCCTCTTGCACCATTTCTCAAAGCGATGCTGCTGGCGCCGTCGCCTTCTACGAGTGGTGCTGTGCACGACGTCGACGCTCACGAATTTGGATCTCCTGGTCGCCCCCCTTTACCGTCGTCTTCCGCTGCAGGGGCTGGGCTTCGCCCCTGGTTGCTCAGGCTTTTGGACGGCTTCTATTGCCCAGTGCAGTTTGGTGGTTCTTCAACGGCTCTCTTGGCCGCGTGCTTGCAGGTTTGGCTGACGACTTTTTCTCCTTGCCCTTCTTATGCTGAGGCTGAGAGTCATGCAGCAGAGGCAGTGAGGGAGTGTCTCTTAAGTCTAGCGGCGGCTGTAGAACCAGACTGTTTCGAGGTTGAAGATAAGGGTGGCAGTGAGCTTCCAAGCGATGTTGCCAAGGATGCCCCAACCTTGACTGAAATAAGAGAAAAAGGTGTCCAGGGCCTTGATTTGCTTCAAAGTTTAGTGACCACAGCAGCAGCGCAAGCTGAAGGTCAACTGCCACTGGTGGAAAGTCGATGGGCTGCACTCTTCGCAGCGTTACCGTTGCGCACGCTTGCAGCGTGCCCCCCGACGCTGCTGCTTTCATTGTCATCATCGTTGCCCTCATCACAGATATGGTCATCGCCGCCGAGGTCGCCAGCACCAGCACTTGAAGGTAGCAGTGGCGTCGATGAGAGCATTATGCTTTGGCAGTCACGCGGCGAAAAGGCGGTTAGTCTCCTTGTGTCTCTTTCGAGCCACCTCCGCGCTCTTTCACTCTTTTCAACGAAAATAAACCCAGAAGAAGCTTCGTGGGAGAATGAGTCTTTCAGCAGCAGCCACAATGGCCAGAATGGAGCTGGTGTTGGTACCATGAACAACGTTGACTTAGACGAAGACGGCAATGGCGCTGCTGCAGAGGCCGCAGCCTTGGCCTTGGCCGATGAATGCCTCGGCCCTCTCGCCGCGGCCGCTCTCGCGTGGGCTGACGCTGCTCTGCTGTGCGCGTCACCACCATTGCCACCAAGATGTGGCGTTTTTAACTCCAGGAGTCCTTCTGCTTCTCCTGTTGTACCTCCTCGGAAATGCCTTCTGTCAGCGACAACGCAGCAGTCCCTCAAAAAGTTCGCGCGAACATGCGTTGTGGCCGCCACTACTATTGCAACTGGCGAAAACACCTGCAGCATCAACACAAGCGCTGAAAATCTGCCAACGTCACCTCACGCTACTTTTCCAACGTCACCTAGCACTGCAACGATGACGTCACAAGAGGTGTCCACGCTTCTTCCGCCTAATATTTCGCCATTTGAAGCGACGATGGCGGCCCGTGCATGGGCAGCAGCGGACTCGCTCGCTCGCGTGCACCGCTTCACTGCAGCGCTCAGACTGTGGACAGCTTTTGCAACTTCTCGTGATAATGCCGTCAACATCAGCAGTAGTAGCATCAGCAGCAGTGGCAGTAGCAGAAGTATTAGTCAAAGCAGCAGGAGTAGTCCGGGATTGAATGGCATCGGTGCTATCGCCCGTGCGGCACAAGACGTGACGCCTCGCCGCCGCCAGATTCTTCGCCTACCTTCCCACGGTGGTGAATGGCACGGTGGAAACAGTGAAATGGCTGAGGTGCAGCCCTTGCCGGAGCTTAATGCGCCATCAAGGACACGTGCGCCTCCACCGCCACTGCCGGGAACCGAAGACCAGACCGACTATGCCTTTTACCATCACGAGCACGAAGGCAGTGTGTATCCTGGTGGTGCACCCCCACAAGGCTTTGAACCGCCGCAGAGCTACGATAATGCATGGTTGCCGCCTTGTCAGAGTCAGAACGATGCGAACGCACCTTGGCCTGAACATCCACCACCGCCAATGCCGTCGACGCATGAAGGATACATGCGCACAGCAGCAGGCTATGAGTCAAGAGGAGTTGCGGAGCCTCAGTTCACGAGCTATGGTGTGACTGCTCTCGAACGTCCTAGTTTTCAGAGTCACGAAGAGCAGCCATCCCTGCCTGAGCCGTCGGCTGTGCAACTCCCTTGGCAAGCACATTCACCCGATGCGAGCAGTAATGACCGCGGCCAATCTCTGCCTGTGGTACGGGATAATCCAGTGCACAATGGCCACGCAAATGGCGAAAACCACAAAGAACACGATAGCAGTCATGGCACGCAGCTGAGGGGTGGTTTGAATCCATCACTCAACCGAGCCAGAGAAGACGCGGCACCCGACGATGGGCAACTCTCCAGTGAGAAAAGACCTCGCGCCGTGAAGAGTGACACTAAGCGAGCTAAAGCGGCAGCATACAACGAGGAGGCGCCACCCAACGAGCTTCCGTCTCCACCAAAGCCAAAGCGAGTATCAAGCAGCAGTAGCGCCAAGAAAAGTGGTGGCCATGATAGTGAAGGCTCAAGCAGCCACAGCAGCGGCAGGAGAAGCGGAAGCAGTGCCAGCAACACCACCACCAGCAGCAACGGTAAGCGGCGACAGCAGGAATCAAATAAAAGCCAGCCGGTACCTCTCGATTTCCTTCAGGCCATTTCCCAAAAAGACAACAAGCGCCGCCGCAAGGAAAGTGGTAAACCGCATCGCCGATGAACTTACGACTTGCCGTCACGTCTTTGATAGATCGCGTATCCGAAACAGCCTCGGGCATCCTATCAGGTTACTTAAGACGAACTAGGGATACGATTTAGAATATCTTCAGCGATGTGACATAAAACTGAAAGACTGGCACGCACATGCGCAGACGAAGCCATGCTGTATACGTAGGTAAATAAAAGTTCTTACCGCAATAAATTTGCATATACATTTTATACTCATATATGATATATACAATTATATATTGCATGTGAGAGCTGGGTCTAGGGAACTCACGAGGCGAAATCACGGACGCATTAAGGATCTGGAAAGTGCTTTTAAAAATCACCAACCCAAATGAACGAAAATAAACTAAGTAGAGTGCGATGCAGGGACATCCAAGCAGCCTGAGTTCAGAACAACCCAACGACAAAGCAGCACTTACTAAGGTCTGAGCGGCGGGTCACCATGCAGTCGCGCACCAAATTCAATTGCTAGAAGAAGTTTGGCGTTTAGAAGGAGGCGGGTATGCCGAGCAATTTTTTTAGAGGGTGGCGCCAGGAGGCAGGATGTCAAGCACGTTGCCGAGCTTGTCGTGGACCATGAGGCCGAGGAGGCCCATTTGTGCGGCGCGGCCGTTGTTGAGCTCAATTGCGCGCTTGGACTCCTTGGTCTCTTCGTCGAAAGTATCCCAGCCGAAGTCAATGGCGCCGTTGCGGAAGTCGCCGGGGAACTCGCCAGGCTCGGCGCCGTTGGCGGAATCCTTCATCACGAAGAGCTCGAGGAAGCCCACGAAGGCGAGGATCTGGAGGGCGCCCGCCACAGGCACTTGGGTGGTGCCAGCCCAGCCGGTTTGGATGGACGCGAACGAGGTGCCAGCATAGTCGATGTCGCCAGGGAGGCGCACGCCCGCGGAAGTGGTCAAGAAGCCCGCCACGCCCAGCATGCAAATGCGGCCGTGCTTGAGCTCGACGTACCGGAGGCGGTCGAAGCGCTCCTGGTCTGCGTCGTTGAGGAGGCCAAGCGGGTCCCAGCAGCCGAGCGGAGGCTGAGCGCCAATCTCGGACTCGAAGGCCTTCACCACAGTCTTAGGGGCAGCAGCCGCGCGAGGCGCAGCCATGAAGGCGGAGGCCGAAGCCACGGTGAGGGCAAGGATGATGGAGCGGAACATCTGTGTTAAGTCAGAAATGAAACACCAGGAAACGATCAGAAGGTGTGATTGAGTGAACTACTTGAAGACGGGAGAGATTGAGTGGATTCTTAGAAAGATTTAACAGCGGAAGGGAAGCATATGGCGGAGATCATCTTGATATACATTGAAGGGGATAATGTTTAGATTTCGAAGTTGTGATCTATGAAGTGATGATGTCGGTCATGATACTCATCAAATCAACCTTCAAGTTGTTGTCACGTGCTTCGCTGATCTTTCGGGCGTATCTTTCGGCAGAGATGCAGATGGCCTCCAAACCGAAATAAAGCTGTAGCGCCCTCTACGGCTTTTTGGGTACTTTGCACTTTGCATGGCGTACTTGTCACCAGTAACCAAGAAAACCGCGGGTTTTCCGGGTTTTTACCCACTTCGGCTCAGCAGAAGATCCGGTGATTACTAATAACGCTGAAGGAAAACATAAGGTAAACCCAGTGGCCTCGTGGGTTTTCTTGGTTACTGATTGCAAACCCAAATGACACGAAAGTCAATGCTGCGGGCAGAAGTGTACGCGCGTGCGTTGCGCGCAAGTCAAAGTCGTAAAGAGGATAGTGTGTAGAGGGCAGGAAGCGCAATACTTCAATCACCCTCTCAAGTGGAAACTGTTTATGACATAATTTTGGAACCCGACTTCAGTCGTTTCTGCGTCTATTCCTGCATTTACAAAGTAAGAGAGCACGTGTTATAATTTACTAATTTACAGTAGTGTGGTAAAATTTACTCGATTCTCCTTCACTTCAAGTATCCTTGGTTACTTGGTTACTGTATGAATGTAGCTATTGTGGCTGTAATTCACAGGTGACGTTTTTTTGTCCTCTTTGGAGAATCAGATAGACATGCTCTAGACCAGTAAGGACCGTGAAAATGGTCGGAAATCTCGACCCAGAAGTCAAACAATTCCAATTGTACTGCAGAAATCTAAAAAGATAAACGACACAGAAGCCAATGCAGCGGACAGAAGTATCCGCGCGTGCGAATAGCACAATTCAAATTTTAAGATTAACGGGGAAGATGGCAGGTCTGTAGAATAATACTCCCTAAAATTTGTTCATGTACAGATCAATCTTAGGTCGTTACTGTGGCCATCCAAATGCAGCCTCGCTAGTAGGGGAATTACCCTCATAAAGTTGTGACAACGCCTTCTCGAAGAATCAGGACGCTGCTCAAGCACTCACGTCAGCTAAAAGATGCTCAGCTGCCAGAGTAGCTCTTTCAACGATTTCATTGGAGAGGTCTAAAGCTGACGAATGTGACTGCGAAAGCGGCGATAACAGCGTTGGCGATTGTCACTGAGAGGTTTGTTCTGGAGATCTCATCAATACTTGGTTTGTTGGTGAATCCTTGCAGATGGGGAGTATGTTATAATAGATACAGTAATCAAATCCAATCTTTACCTAATTTGTTGCCATTCGTGACATGATACTTCTTGTGCTCAGCCTTTTCTTCCTTGTTGTGGAAGAGAACTTGCTGCAAGACAGATTAATTTGTTACTTTTGTCCCGACAGGTCAGCATTGGTAACAAAAACAATAACAGTTATGTCGGCTCTGGCCCACCTAGCTAGCTAGCGACGGCTACAGTTCTCCACTCCTGCTAGCTCTGATCTTGGTATCTTGGTCTGAACTGAACTTCTAACGGCATTTGTTTTGCTCGCCCTTTTCTGACTGCATATGATGCTCCCTATCCACGGCTATATCTCTGTTCTACCCAATGCACCTAGTAAGCCCGCAGCTCCTCGGTAGAGCTGAGCATCCCATCGGTTGGAGTGGGTATGGTCTCGGACTTGAAGCATAGAGGAAGGCAGTTCAGGATGAGTTGTGAGAACCCCCCTGTTCCGCCAACTCGGATAGCAAATGAGTCTAAGCCTGAACAAAAACGATTCTTTGTTCAAATTCGTAAAGTATGGTCACTAGAGCGGAAAGTAATTACCGGTGCTTTTGTAACTAAGGAGTCTCGTGGGGCAGTGAACATTCGTGTTTGCACGTCCTGCGCCACTGGAACTACGTCATCCTTTCCTTCGTTAGCACGAAAGCAATGCTTAGTTCGGCTGGTGCGCGATGCCTGTGAAAAACGATGCCTCATCGGAGGAATGACGCTACTTGAAG
>Ga0307978_1003158_pt1 | contig 11297 bp, 9 predicted proteins | sample OrgLakmetage1056_FD_203151 | JGI IMG/M metagenome (GOLD analysis project Ga0307978, IMG submission 203151) | Saline water microbial communities from Organic Lake, Antarctica - #1056 | ecosystem: Environmental > Aquatic > Non-marine Saline and Alkaline > Saline | place: Antarctica: Organic Lake...
GACGACACCAAACCTTGAGTAATTTTTGCAAGCAGCAGATGGAGCAAAGCCTGGACAAGTTTGGAGGCCCCGGCGGTGCAGCGCGCCGTTTTGGCAGTGGCTTTCAGCCGCCGTCTGCTGCAGACGGGCGGGCACTGTACTAAGCTTATTCAACTGCGGCTGGAACAGGAAGCAGCGGCCGGAGCTGACCCTGAACGCCTTGGACAGACTCGCCGAGCGCTTTTTGGGCCAGCCGGCACCTGCTGGCGGCCAGGCTAATTTCAACTCAGCCCGCCAGATGCTGAGCCAGAAACACCAGCGTGCGGCCGCGGGCCAACGCCGCCGCACGCTGGTTGTATGCCGGTCGCCCCCAACAGTTGAAGCCGTGATCCACTCCCTCGTAGTTGTGAATCAAGCACGCCCACCTTGCCAGACACTTGCGACAATCCCCGTAGATGTTCAATAGCAGTCACAACGTCTTCTGTTGCCTGGCTGAAATCGGTGCTTTTCATCAGCTCAAACGCGTCGGCGGTGCCCGTTTCGGTATAATTCAGATCGGTTCTGGTTTGTTGGCGCCAGAACACGTCCGGTGCCAGCACCACAAAGCCGTCCAGCGCATACTGCTCGGCGATGGCGCGAATGTGATCGTTTACGCCCCATATTTCTTGAATCAGCACCAAGCCAGGGCCTGTTCCTGCCGGTGGCAATGCCAGGTAGCCGGAAAACGTACTTTTATCGGTGGGTGAAATCGTAATCCATTTCTCTGATGTCATTGCGATACCTTTTAATAGATGCCGGTTAACATTAGGCGCCTGTAAACAGATGCCCGTTAAATATGGAAAGACATGGCGTTCGATTGAATTATTCTGCGCCTACGTTGATCACCACGGCCAGCTTCGAAGTCTTCGTTTTGCAGGTGAGGGTAGGCCGCCAGCAGTTCATCGTTGTTCAGCGAGCAGTCGTCGAGCGCTTGGTTAAATTGCGACTGATCAATATTTTGGCCTATAAATACCAATTCTTGTCGCATATCGCCGAAGGGGGCTTGCCAGTTCTTCTGAATCTCGCTGAGGGAGTCTTCATCTTCCGTGTCCAGCCGGGCGATATCAGACAGTTTGCGTACCTCCAGCAACAAGTCTTCTCGCAAGGTGCAACAGATGCAGCCGTTGCTCATTTCAACGAGCTTCTCCTCGCTACGGTTTAATGGCACCTCGTTTTTCACGGCACTGGCGTCAATGTTGATTTCGCTCATGTCGTTGACGATCACGGCCACTCGACGGCCTTCCCGATTATTCAGAAGGTGGTTTAAAACCGTGGTTTTGCCGGCACCAAGAAAACCCGATAAAACAGTGACGGGCAGTTTTTTGCCAGTATTTTTCATAAATCCCCATTGCTTTTGATAACAATTAGAAATGTTATAACATATCATAATTCAGAATCAAACACAGGGCAACGGTTGCATCGACGATACTTTTGACGGGGCACGAAGCTTCGCCTACCGAGTCGGTAGGCGAATTCGCACGTTTATGTTTATCTATAAAAGTGCGGCATGTGAGCGTGACCCGGGTGAGGTGATTGTTCTGTACATCGCTTCATAGCAAGACTGAAAAGCCACCCGGGATCAAATGCTGTTCCAGTATTATTGGTATGCAGGTGCCGTTTCAACGGCTTCGGCCAGCATCTCGGCGGTAATGGGTGATAGCGTCCAACCCAGGTGGCCATGACCAGTATTGTAGAACACCGTGGGCAGGCGACCCGGGCCGACTCGCGGCATCATGGTAGGAAGCATGGGGCGCAGTCCTGCCCAGGGCACGACGCGCCGGGTACAGACCCCGGGGAAACATTGCTCAACCCAACGGGTGAGGGGGCGAATGCGGTCATCCCGAATATTGCGGTTGTAGCCGTTGAATTCTGCTGTGCCCGCAATGCGGAAACGATCATCGCCCAACCGGCTGGTGACCAGCTTGGTGGCATCGTCCAGAAGGCTAACGGTCGGCGCCGCTTGTCGGGAAGCCTCGTCGTTCAGCTCAACCGTGATGGAGTAGCCTTTCACCGGATAAATGTTAACGCGGTCGCCCAGTTTCGCAGCCAGCACCCTGCTGCCGACGCCGGCACACACCACGACACCATCGAAGGTGTTACGAATCTGTTGCTCACCGTCAAAAGCTGTTACCCAGGCATGGGATTGATCCGCACTCAGTTCGGTAACCGTGTGGCCGTAACACGTTTTAACGCCGCGGCGTTGAACGGCATCGGCCAGACCGCTGGTGAACTTGTGAATATCACCGGTGGAATCGCTCTCGGTGAAAAAGCCACCGTAGTAGGTGCCAGCCAGGGTGGGCTCGATGGCCTTCATTTCATCGGGCGTGACGGCCCGGCGCTCCAGGCCGCCGGCTGCCAGCAATTTCGAGACGTTTGCCGCGTGGTCGAAACCGGCTTTGTCGCGATAGATGTGGAGGATGCCCTGTTCCTTCAGGTCGAAGTCGATACCTTCTTCTTTTGCCCACGAAAACAGATGCTCACGGGCAGCGATCGCCAGGCGAGCGGTCTCGGTGGTGTTTTTCTCATACTGGGGAATGGCCGCCATGAACTCGGCAAACCAGCTCATTTTGTGCCAGGAGGGCTTGGGATTGACCAGCAGCGGGGCATCGCTGTGGAACATCCATTTCATGCCTTTGATCACGGTTTGCCAGTTGTTCCAGACCTCGGCATTGGACGCCGACAATTGGCCGCCATTTGCGAAAGACGTTTCCATAGCCGCATAACGATGCTTTTCGTAAACGGTGACGTCGAAGCCGCGCTTAGCCAAAGAGTAAGCGGTGGTAATGCCGGTGATGCCACCGCCAATAACTGCAATATGTTTCATAATAAATTCCAGAGAGCGCCCAAGGGTGGCTAGCTACCCAAAATGGTAGAAGCACCCCTTCCGTCTCTGGACCTGAGAGATTCACGAACCGTTGCAGTGAAACCGGCCGCTTGCTCCTTCGGTGTGCCGAGTGACGCAGTCATCGGCAGCTCTTCGGAAAGTTATCGTGTTAACGGTCCCTTTTGCCTGAGAGTTTCCGGGGCAGTTGCTCCTTCGGCGCCGGCCACACAACTGTGTGGCGCAGTCTCTCCCGCTAACACCTTTGGTTTGCAGTTTACGTCAGTGTGATGCGCAATAAAAAGAACAGGCTCGCTTTGCGCATGGGTTAAAGCGACAGACGATGTTGCTTCAGGATTCTATTTATTACAAGCCCGATGTGTGTTTGTTAGTCGATAGCACCAACTACGCCGATATATTTTGGCGTTCCATCATGTCAATAGATACCCGCTCTATGTCTACCGGCAGGCGGGGAAGGTTACGTATAAAAAGGTTGGTTGCTGTTCCATCTTTGAGGGAGAAACACGAATGTTCAGCCGGGTATGGATTGATCTGAAGTAAAAACTGAATCTGATTGCAGCACTGATTTCGCCTATCTGGGCAGAGCGTCCTCGCTCATTGCTGACTGTGGTAACTGAATTCATCGATCACCACCGCAGAGCTAAAACGGTTGACCATCGTGTGGACTTGGCCTGGTTTAACACCTTTTACTAGCACTAAAACGTCAGAAGGCCCTGCTTGTGCCTACTGCTCTTGTGGGCGAAATTAGTTGACCACTGCAGTTCCCCCCGCCACTCATGGAATGCGCTGAAGTTCAGAATTGCTGCAAACGCGTAATAGCATGCTGCAGCATCTGATCACTGAACAGCGCTGCTTTGCGCTCCGATGCCTGCTTTCCGGCCGGCCAGTTTTCAAGTCCCTTTTTTATGCTATCCAGGGATGGCTTGCATCCTTCCCGCTCAAGGAGCCAGTCCACAGTCGCCAGCACTTCCATGCCAAGCGGTGACTGGAAGCCGTCGATCAGGGTGGAGACTTTATCCAGAGCCGGAGTGTAGGGTTTGGCCTCTTCAGATTTGAGATAAACCGCTATTTTTTCCTTCCGCGACTGCTCAAACCAGATTACATCAGCGGGCCTGGCATCGCCTAAACGCTTCTCACACTGCAGGTAGCTACCATCCAGTGTGTCGAGCAAGTGGTGCAGTCTGTGCGCATATGGGCCATATCGGTTGGCTTGAAAACCAAGGCCCATGGGGTCTTTCAAACCGGACATGGTAGTTGCGCGCTCCATAAACCAGGCCAGTTTCTGAATCTCCAGCAGGGAGCATTCAATACCGAGCATCCAGTAGCGTCTTACGAGCTCAGAAATCAATGCCCGTGATGGTGTCAACTTTTCGACACCAGTCCTTCGGGCAACGTTCTGATATTGGGCTGTTGGTTCATACACGACGATGCTCACATCGCTTAGAGCCCCGAGCGTATTTTCAATCATTGACTTTACGGTCGCCCAGTTGAGACCGCCGTTGCCGCTGCCTAAAGGGGGGATAGCAATGGATTTGATGTTTTTGTCCAAGATTATTCGGTATAGATCCTGAAGCCCTTCAGCAATCCACTCCTGCTTGGAGTCTGCGCGCCAATGTTGTTTGGTGGGAAAATTGATGATCCATCTAGGGCCCATGAGGTCTGTTTGCTCGGTGACGAACATGGAGCCGGTCGTCACAACTCCAGATTTGCAGGCTTGCGCATAGGCTTTGAAATTTTCAGGAAAGGCTTCTTTGAACATCAAAGCGATGCCCTTGCCCATCACGCCCACCGTGTTGACGGAGTTCACAAAAGCATCGACATCTGCTTCCAGTAGATTGCCTTTCGTGTATTTGATCATCAAAAAAACCAGGTTGGTCTGCTGTGTATGCCTAATGCGAGCTCTCGGTCAGTAACTAGAGCCTGAATTTTATCCTTTACTGCGTCATCATAAGCCACTACGCCAAGAAGGGCGTCCACCGGGAGGTGGCGATGTATCAGCGCTTCTGCCTGGTAGAGTTCTGACTTTTCGGGGTCTTCCGGATCTTTCTTGACGTTACGGGTTTGCAGCAGGTCCCAGCGAATCATCGTGGCCAGATTGTCTTTGCGATCACTAAAGGTCGCATTCATTAGCCTGGCATGGCGATCGGTGAACAAATATGGGACGCCCGCTTCTTCCACCTTTGGTATCGAGCTCACCAGTATAACGATGTCGGATCTGGGGCGCTTCTGGACGTTTCTCCCCGTCACTATGTTGAGCAGCATGGGCGAGTAGGGGGTAAAGTAAAATGGAATGTAGTCCGCAAGCAAGCCGCCGGGCGGTGCAAGAACCGCGTGCGTGCTGCGGTCCTGAATCAGGTCCTGGTTGCCAATGGCGATGAATTTATCGTCCTGACGGTTACTGGAACTGCAGTGCAGGCCGTTGTCCAGCAGCCAGGGAAGATTCTTCCAATGGGTAATGCGGAAGATCAGTGCCTTATCGGGGTTCAAGCTATGCTCAAATCCCATGGGCTGGTTTGGCTGGTTTGGCTGCGGTGGCAGGGTTAGCGTGTGTCACTCGGCTTCCTTGAATAAAGTGGCGGCCCGATTTCGGTGAGACGATATTGCCCTTTAGCCAAGCCATGTTCAAGCGAAGGGCATGGGTCAAGTTTTCGGCGCGGTACCTTTCCGAGGGGTGGCTTTTTTCACGTCCATACAGAATCGCCACTGTCTATAGGGTTTCTCGAAAAATTCAAAGGCTCCAACCTACGGACTTGCCTCCCAGCGAAATTGGCCTGGGGAACCTTCCCGCATCGGCGTACTTGTATAGGGTCGATCTTGCCAAGCCAGTTTTCTCGATCACTTCCGGCAATCTCAGCACTCTCATAGAGTCACTTCTCTGAGCCAAAAGCCCTGTTTCTTAGAAACAAAAAAGCCCGGCCCTTTCGGTGCCGAGCTAAATCGTTGAAGAATATGGTCGGGACGGTAGGATTTGAACCTACGACCCCTTGCACCCCATGCAAGTGCGCTACCAAGCTGCGCCACGCCCCGATTTGCTAATCTCTGCCTGCTCAAAACACTGTTTCAATGGTACGAACCAATAAGACTTAAAGAGGAATCTCAGTGGCTTAGCGGAGTGAAATATTACACGAGCAGATTTCAAAAAGAAACATTAACCGGCGAAATTGTGCGCATTTTAGCGTGCATTAATGCAATTTGGTTTCCCGCAGTTTGGGCACGCATTCGGGTGGAGCGAAGCTGTCCGGATCGGATACGGTCAAGCCTGTAGCACATCGTAGGCCCCCAGCATGCTCAGGAGTCTCGTGAGGGCAGTGAAAAACGCCATCGGCGTGTAGATCATAGATAACGAAAGCGACATAAAAAAGATCACAACACAAAAAATGTAGACGGCGTAACGAACAGGCGCCGGGTTCGTTAACTTGGGCATTAAGCGTGCCTCCTTCGGCGAGTGGAGGGTTGGGAATTGCATTTACGCTCTCTACGGGCAGAGATATGACTTTGATATATGAAGTACAAAACTATAAGCTAATTCCTTCGCAAATTTTAAGGGCCCCGATCCAGCCGCACAATATGATGAAGTTCAATGGTGTTTAATGTAATTCAACGAAGTTCAATGAAGGAGGCTCCACTGTGGGCAACATTGTTAAAGACGATTATCAAACCGACTATGTGGTAGGACAAGACAACATCGAGAAGTTTGGTTTTGACATACACAACGTTGTGTTCCCGGTGACAGCGCTGCTTATCATCCTGTTTGTCGTAGGAACACTGATTTTCCCCACAGCATCAGGGGAGTTGCTTGCTAGCGCCAAAAACGGTGCTATCGCAACTTTCGACTGGCTCTTTCTGCTCAGCGCAAACTTTTTCGTTCTTCTGTGTCTCGCTCTGATCGTCATGCCGGTCAGTAAAATCCGTATAGGCGGTCAGGACGCCAAGCCGGAATTCTCCCGGATCTCCTGGTTTTCGATGCTGTTTGCGGCCGGCATGGGCATTGGCCTGATGTACTGGGCCGTGGCCGAGCCGGTGGCTTACCTCACCGGCTGGTATGGCACCCCGCTGGGCGTTGAGCCCAATACGCCGGAAGCCGCGAGGTTGGCCATGGGTGCGACCATGTACCACTGGGGTATGCATCCCTGGGCAATCTACGCCATCGTAGGTCTTTCCCTGGCATTCTTCACCTATAACAAGGGCTTTCCCCTGACGATCCGTTCGGCTTTCTTCCCGATCCTGGGTGACCGTGTCTGGGGCTGGCCTGGCAACGTCATCGATACCATTGCGGTTCTGTCAACCATCTTCGGTCTTGCCACTTCCCTTGGTTTTGGTGCCCAGCAAGCAGCAGCCGGTCTGGCCTTTCTGTTTCCCGAAGCGATCGAGGGCGGTCTCAACGTTCAGATTGGCATCATTGCCGGTGTTACGGCCGTTGCCACCCTTTCCGTCATTCGCGGTATTGACGGCGGCGTAAAGCTTTTGAGTAACCTCAATATGATCATTGCTGGCCTATTGCTGACGTTTGTCTTCTTCGCAGGTGCAACCCTCGGAATCATAGAGCAGATGTGGATCACTACTGCGTCCTACGTTGGCAACATGCTGCCCCTGAGCAACCCCTTCGGTCGTGAAGAAGATACCACCTGGTTCCATGGCTGGACGGTGTTCTACTGGGCATGGTGGATCTCCTGGTCACCCTTCGTCGGTATGTTTATCGCCCGGGTCTCCAAGGGGCGCACGGTTCGCGAGTTCGTAATTTCGGTTTTGTTGGTCCCCACCGTGATCACTATTGTCTGGATGAGCACCTTTGGTGGCAGCGCCCTGGCGCAAATTGATGCAGGCGTGGGTACGCTTGCGAGCGAAGGCTTGACTGACGTGTCTCTGGCCATGTTTCAGATGCTTGAAAATATCCCCTTTACCGAGATTACTTCCTTCATGGGCATAGTGCTGGTTCTGGTGTTTTTCGTGACATCATCGGACTCAGGTTCGCTGGTTATCGACAGTATCACCTCTGGCGGTAGAATCGATGCCCCCAAAACCCAGCGTATTTTCTGGGCGGTTACGGAAGGCATGATTGCAGGCGTATTGCTGTTTGTGGGCGGCAAAGATGCCTTGAGCGCGCTGCAAGCCGGCGCGGTCAGTGTTGGTCTGCCGTTCACGTTCGTTCTGTTGGCGATGAGCTATAGCTTGATGAAAGGATTGAACCATGAGCGCCGCCTGCTGATTGCAGAAGGCAAAATGACGTAGCCAAGGAAGGCCGGCGATTAGCCGGCCTTTTTCGTTGCAACCAGTTTTATAGCAGCCCATTGGCTATAAGTATCCAAACTCCGCCATAGCCTACTTGACCCGTTTATCGAGCGAACAGAGCGATCTTCGCAGCGCATCCACTTTGTGCAACCGCGGCCAGAATATTCGAGAGGCGGCAAAACCGATACACCCACAGCCCAGCGTGTATTCTGAGTGGTGATGGACGGCGCAATCGCCGCGGTGTTGATATTCGGCGGCGGTGATGACGCACTCGAAGCTATTCAGGCTGTTTCGATCAGTGCCGGGCCTTCGTCCACATCCACCACCAGGTCTACGCCCATATAACCCAGCCCGGTCGCTTCATAGCAGTGAGAGGCCATTTCCAGCATTTTATCCCAGGCGACAATATGGATATTGCCCAAAGATAAGCCGGTGTCCGGGCGCAGAAGAATGGGGCGATTGAACTGAACCGCGTTCAGACTTTTCCCTGTGCCGACGTCTAGCCCCACGCCTACAGCGTCCTGGTGCAGGTTGGCTTTGCCCTCTGACGCTTTGGTGGCAAGCCGCAGCATGGCCATCACCGGCTACCGCAATCAGTACTGGCATTAAGGTACCCGAGGTACGAAGGCCGATCAGCATGCGCATGAACGCGACCACCAAGACTCCCAAAGGCAATAGCAGTAGCGTGCGGAACATGCCCTGTTCTTTAATCGGCAGTTCGTAAAAACTCAGAAAGCCGAGGCCGGTCTCTTTAGACTGCATGGCTGCCAGCTGGATGGCGGAAATGGTCTGGCGCAGCATAGAGAAGCTGATCTCGGAGTTGGCGCCGCCCACCACGTCCAGCAGTGACGCGGATCCCTGGCGCCACAACAACAGGTCTTCCGGCACGCCCTGTTCAGCGGTACGGGGGTCAAAGGTCAGCCATTCTTCGCCGGTATGAATTTGCAGGAACGCCAGCAATGGCTGGCGCCGACGAGCGTCTTCCAGCTTCAGGCCATCGGCGGCGCGAGCGGGTATGCCAGAAAAATTCAGCATGTCGACCAGTAGGTCGAGATAATTTTTGCCGGCAATCAGAAGTGTGGTGTTCTGTTCTGGGTGCCGGTGTCTGGCTGCATCAGCCGGATCAGCTCGCGAGTCATGCTTTGCGGGTTACTGGAGCGCTGCCTGGCCTGCTCCAGTATTTCACGAACAGCGGTGGCTTCGGGTTCCTCCCAGAATACCGTGCGCGCCACTGGTTTTATTTTGGTGGGTACGCTGCGAACGTCTGGGTCTGGTATCAACTGGACTTTGTAATACAGCGTTTGCGGACCGGTAACATCGCGCTTGGTCCACGCGGCGCGGCGCATGCCAGCTTGCTCCAGAATGGAAAAACCGTAGCCAGGGGAGGCGGCTTGTTCGCTCAGGGTACGAAAATCCAGGGGCCGATCGGGCACGTTCAGTGCCGCCGTCACGGCGCCGCCTATGGCGTCAAAATCCACCCGCGCCTCGACCATCCACACTGGCCGTTGTTCGCCGGTCAGCCAGGGAAATACCAGTAGCAATAATCAGAAAAATCGCGATGTAAAAGGGTGCGCGCGATCGGGTGCTCATGACGTGTCTCTGATAGCATTGCGGTAGCCGCTGTTGCCGTCGATCACGGTGAATTTGGCCACTTGCGTGTGGCTACCTATAACAAATGGCAATTCCACCACCGGCCGACGTTCGGTGTTATCGACGTTTGATCGAAGAATGGCTTTTTGTCGCCAGACTTTTTATTACTGGCCTCTTTATTTCCAGGAACCGGCACCGATTTAATATACAACAACTTACGGTAGCGATTTTTTTACAGATGATTAAAGCAACGTGTACCCCGTCAGCAACAATGGCAAACGAATAGGTTAAACTTGTTAATGAACTGTTCTAATGGACATACCGCAGGAGTAAATGCCCGTGCTTGAAACCTTCAGCCAATGGGTGGCCGACCAGCCCGTGCTTGTGCTCTCGCTGATGGCGGCGATTTCTATTGTGGCGCTGATATTGGCCGGATTGCTGAGGCGTGCCGGGCAAAATAACCGCCGCTTGCTGGCGGACTACAACGATCTGAAACTGGCGTTAAGAGAGCAGCAGATAACGCTGGCCCATGAGCGCCAGTCGGCGGCCGAGAAACTGGCGCTTCTGGAGCACAACCGCGATGCGCTAAAACAGGAATTCGAGAACCTGGCGAACCGCATATTCGATCAGAAAAGCGAGCGCTTCAGTCAGCAGAATCAAAGCAGTATGGACACGTTGCTAAAACCGTTTCGTGATCAACTCTATGACTTTCGACAGCGCGTTGAAACAGTACACACCACCGAAACCCGCGATCGCCAAGCGCTGCGCAGCGAAATAAAATCGTTGCAGGAGCTAAACCGCCAGATTACTGAAGAAGCCTCTAACCTGACGCGAGCGTTAAAAGGCGATAAAAAGATACAGGGCAACTGGGGCGAGTTGATTTTGGAGCGAGTGCTGGAAAGGTCCGGGTTACGCAAAGGTATTGAATACGAAACCCAAGGCAGTTACCGCGACAGCGATAACCAGCTGCTGCGGCCAGACGTGGTGGTGCACCTACCGGACAACCGCAACCTGGTGATAGATTCCAAGGTGTCGTTGGTGGCTTACCAGCAGTGGGTTATCAGCGACGAAGGCAGCGCCCGTGATGCGGCGCTGAAGCAGCATATGGACGCCGTGCGCAATCACATTCGCAGTCTGAGCGATAAAGATTACAGCCAGCTTAACGGTTTGCGCTCACCGGATTTTGTGCTGTTGTTTATGCCTATTGAACCGGCTTTTGTGGCCGCCTTTCAGCACGACGACAGTCTGTTTTCAGAAGCCTTCGAACGTAAGATTATTGTGGTGACGCCCACCACCTTGTTGGCCACCCTGCGTACCCTCGAAAACATCTGGCGTTACGAGCGCCAGAGCCAGAACGCCCGACTGATTGCGGAACGGGCGAGCGCCGTTTACGATAAACTGCGGGTGTTTGTAGAAGCTATGGAACGCCTTGGCGGCCAGTTGCATACTGCTCAAGGCAGCTACGACAGTGCAATGAACACCCTGACACGCGGCCGCGGCAACCTGATTTCACAGGCCAACCGCTTTGTGGAACTGGGAGTGCGGGTGAAAAAAGAACTGCCCAAGGCTGTCACCGAACAGGCCGAAGTTGACCCTGAAACCGACTCCGACCCTGATT
>Ga0307978_1003159_pt1 | contig 11295 bp, 6 predicted proteins | sample OrgLakmetage1056_FD_203151 | JGI IMG/M metagenome (GOLD analysis project Ga0307978, IMG submission 203151) | Saline water microbial communities from Organic Lake, Antarctica - #1056 | ecosystem: Environmental > Aquatic > Non-marine Saline and Alkaline > Saline | place: Antarctica: Organic Lake...
ACTTGTTGCGGTTTTTGTTACTTGAAAAGTCAGCAAAAAACAACACGGATTTTCTCTCGTACACACCGGTGAAGCCTTGCAAAAGTTGACCGACAAAGTCAGTGAACACGTTTGCAGAGGCACCATTGGGGCATACCAAGAGAGCGGATAAAACACAAAAAGAAGATAACTTCATCATCTTGGGGGACACGGACTTGTTTGTTCTCAACAGACTTGAAAGCAAAAGTGTGGATCTTTCGTTGGAGGGAACGCTTCCATTACGGTACCGCTAGCGTAGGCTTAGGCATAGGCACGGGGTAAGAAGCAAGGGCCTTATCGCCCGCCGGGACATTCTTATTCCAGTCATTCTAAAAGTGATATGACTTATATCAGCTGGATGACTTAGGAACACGAGAGAAAAGTCTTTGTTGATATGTTGGACGATTGACCTCGCCTAATTACTAATTACCATTACCGATACCGTAGAGGCTTGTCTCTTGTCTCACAACTGACCTCCAGTACACCGGGTTGATGATATTTATCCGTAAGAATAATTATTAACGGATTTTAATCATGATGACCAGTACTTAACATTTTATGACTAATGACTTCTGATCGTTGACTAATGACTTCTGATCACATCGGTCATTGCGGTGAGGATGAGAATTGAGAATACAACAACGTCATGACTTCGAATCGAACTTCTCAACACAAAGACCAACACCAGGTTCTTCGCTTCCTCTCCAAAGTTGGTTGGGCCAATTTGCAATTTAGTTGGGTGCGTGGAGTTCTCCGCCCAGGGGCCAGGGCCATGTACAGGTAGGGCCAGGTGCTTTGTATTCGCGTGTCCACGTGGATAAGATTGGTCCCCGATTGAGTTCATTATTTGTTTGACTTGGCGCGATCTTGTAGACTACAACCGGAATTCACAAATTTTTCCGAGTTCCGCGAAACGAAGGGGAAGTTCGACCGTAGGTAAAATACGTAATCCTTCTCATTCTCATTCTTCTTTGAGATCGACCATGACGATTACCGGTGGGCCAGCAGCAGTACCTTTAGCGGGTGAAGGAACTCCTTTGCTGGGATTGAGTAACGGAACTCGTACAGAAACTATTATTGGCAAAGCTGTTCCTCAGAAGCGTGTTAGCTTCGAATGGGGCGCCGTTCAAAACTCGACAAATCTGATGGGCGCCGACCACGATGAAGGTACCAGTTGGAGAATCGACGAGGACAGTACGCGCAGCGCTTCTTTTCCGTCGACGCCGTACAACAGCCTTCGCAGCAGTCTTCTCCAGAGTAGTAGTAGCATCTGGAATCGTTACACAGTCACCACAAGCGAACGACAGCGGGCGCTCCAAAAGCCTGGCGTTGGGGCAGCTGCGTTTTTGATTCGCGGCGCTGTCCTTGGTCAAGTAGAAAATCCCGCAGAAGGAGCCTATGATCCATACGATAAGCCCAATGAAGCATTCAAGAACACAACTGCAGTCGTCTGTGGGCGCGCTTGTGCCAACCGTTGGCTCGTGCGTGTTCTCACAGCCACGGCGTGGATTCTGGTGTTGACTTCCTTTGTGGAACCTCCTCACTGGTGTTGCGATAAGGGGACGGACGCCCAACAGTCAGCGACCCAATACGAGGGTTGTCTCGCTTACTTTGCAGCCGAGGGTATTCCTGCCGTTAGTAATACAACGTTGGAGGTGAATGGCAATAACGACAACAGGGATTATGTATCGGCCACGACAGTTCAGTACTATCCCAACTCGAGCTCGGTCTTGTTGACAGGCACGCAATCCAATTATGTCGAGGCTGCATGTGTCGCTATTATTGGTATCTTTTTGTTGCTTCGCTACGGTCGCGATGGGCTCTCTATTGCGCGCTATTTGCGGCCCGGATCGAGTCGTTGGCCCCGTATCACACAGTTGATTTGTATGGTGTTTTTGGTGGGCGGTCTGATTGCCAACTACAAGCCCCATCATCCCCTTATAAGACTGATCTTGTTGGCGTCTGTTTTACCTGCTACGCAACGTGATTTGCATGTCTTCGTCAACATGATCCCAAAAGTCTTGGATGTCCTGGCGTTGTTGTTTGTCCTGATGGTGTTTTATGCTTGGTTTGGTGCCGTCATCTTTGTCGATACGGCCCAAGGTGCCGATAGTTTTTCGAGTTTTTTGGAAGCCATGTGGACGCGTAAGTACAATGCATATCGATGTTCTCTTGTCGGGGATGATTCAGTGTTATGCTACGAATGGAACCTTGACAAGCTGCTGACCAACCTGCCGGCTTTTCTTGCTTTTTGTTTGCAGTTTGGATTTGTGTGACAACGGCCAATTATCCCGACGTGATGATGCCCAGTTACAATGAGAATCGCTGGTCAGCCCTCTATTTCCTATCCTTTATGGTGATTACGTTCTTCTTTCTCATGAATCTCATATTGGCCGCCGTCGTGGACGAGCATGAACGGGCGGAGATTGAGCGAACGCAACAGCACCAAAAGGACGCCACGGTCAACCTCAAGGGAGCCTACGAGTTGATGGACTACGCCGATACGGGAAGGATTGATCGGGACACCATCTTGGCACTTTTTACTATTTTGAATACTGACTTTCCCGAGTTTCGGACCCTGACGGATGACGATACCAAGTTGCTATTTGCAATTCTCGATAAAGATGGCTCGTCCACCATTACTGAAGACGAATTCATGGACTTTGGAAACGTCTTGTTACTTGAATTCGTCAAGACCAGCGAGTATGCAACCCTTGTGGAGCTGCACTTTCCCGTCTTTTTCCGTTCCCAAGGATATCAACGCTTTTGCCGTATGGTCAGGTCCAACATGTTCGAATACGCAATTGATGGGGTTCTCCTTATGAATGCTATTGTGATTGGGATCCAGTCGTTTCCCGAACTATCTGGACAGAAGGTTGACCTGGATCCCAAGTACTGGGACGGTTCGATAGATACAATTTGGGAATACATGGAGACAGCGTTCGCAATTGTATACTGCGTAGAAGTCATCGTCAAGATTGTGGTGGCCGGTTGGAAGTCGTATTCGGAGAGTCAAAGGAATATGTTTGACTTCTTCATTACTCTTCTCGCAGTTCTCTCCATGGCCTATGTGTATTATCCAAATGATTTCTCAGACACTCGTCTGATTCGCTTGATTGTCATGGCCCGAGTGCTGCGTTTGGTCCGACTCTTGACAATGATGAAGCGCTTTCAACTCATTGCCATGGTATCGGTTGGTGAGTCAACGTGTTGGTCCAGTGGAACCCCTCGTCTACTATTCCATGTGCACCCTACTCACGTTCTCTTTCTTTTCAACCCGCGCGCAACAGAGATTTTGCCTGAGGCAGCTAGCGTTGTGCAAATTCTTTTCTTTGTCATGTACGTCTTCAGTGCGTTGGGGCTGCAACTATATGGTGGTCTCATAACTCGCGACCCCAGCAATCCTTTGGCTTATTTGATTCTCGGCACGGACTTTAGCGACAACGAGTATTGGGCAAATAATTTCAACGACATGGTCAGTGGAATGAACGTCCTTTTCAATCTGTAAGTTATCCCGGCGACAATAACGAGCACACGAAACGAATAGAGACCCCGTCCAACTCACATTGCTCTCTCATCCGTTGCGTGTCTTCTTAGACTCGTCATTAACAACTGGACGGAATGCGAGGTTGGGTTCGAGGCCGTGACACAAGCCAAGTGGGTGCGATACTTTTTCCTGTTGTTCCACCTTATCGGTGTCGTGCTGGTCAACAACTTGGTGATTGCCTTTATCATCAATTCGTTCTTGCGGCAAATGGCAATTTTTAATGAAAAGGTGCAAGACGAGGTTGTGGGAGATGGAGAAGCAGTAATTCAAAATCGAAGGGCCGTTTTTGACGCTTCTACAGTGACAGGAACCAAGACAAGCTTGTCTGGAGGCTATATTGCCCGGTTGCGGAAGATGCATTCCGATCCATTACAAGGTCGCGAGCAAGAGCGCTTGCGTCGGCTGTTCACTCATCATAGCAGTAATGAGATGGACGTCAACTCGGGAGAAGCGCCTTCCACGTGAGATTTGCAAGTCGTTTGGGGTGGCCCGTTGCATTGTATCGATTTGGGTGGGCTTAGAGAGAGAAGTGTTGGAATAAATTTATACGACTTGATACCAATAGAGAAAGTAGTATTTGTACCATTCATTTACAGTCTTTGCTTTTACAACGTAGATGAGGCTAATGGATCACTAACTAGCCCGTAGCTGTGTCTCTTTTGTCCATTGGCACCGCGCGGTTCCGTAGTTGATCCAGCATGCCGACGACGACTGTTGTTGTTGCTGGCTACTACTAGCTCGACTCGTCGACCGCGCCCACCGTCCAAAGTTGCCCGTGCAAAAGGCCATACACCGACTGCGACTTAATAGATACAGGTCGACAAAGACGTCGTAATAGTCGGCTGCCGGTCGGGTAGTTTCTTGCTGAATCTGTGCCGAGGTAATTTCCGTTTGTAAAAAGTCGGGGCCGCGGTCCAAGTGCAAAAGGGTGGCGTTGTTCTTGGCAGCAGCAGCAGCAGCATTAACATGCGCCGCCACAACAGACACACCGCCTTGGGCTTGGCCGTATTGGACAGCGTAGTGGGTCACCGCTGCGGAATCCGTTGCCACCAAAATGGGGAGCCCTGGTGCCAGGCTGGACGCGCAATTCACAGCGTTTTCAAATTTGCGCGTTTGAAACGTTTGATTGCGCAAATAAAGGGATCGAATGTGCACGGCCGCGTAGTTTCCTTCCGTCAATCCCAGGTGGTCCATTTGCTGCCCAATCCGCTGGGCCACGGCGGGCGAGGGCTGGAACAAGGCGTTCCAAACGGCTGGATACACGTCTTGAAATGTGCTAGCCTTTTGTTTTGCTAGTACTGGACGGTGAGCATTGTAATATGCCGCGCCGTGGTCGTTGACCTGAAGCAGCATATCTACCAGAATCTTGCAGGTAGACTCGGCGAGTTGCTCCGCCGCGTGATGAAGGGTCATAATGTGGGGGCGTTTGCGAAACGGCAATCGGCCATGGAGCCAGTCTGGAATGCGCCAGTCCAATATAGTACTAGTTGTAGAAGCAGTAATGCCACCAACAGCAACAGGTGGTACCAAGAATTCCTCCAGTGCCGCGGGTCGTTCCCATTGGATAAAGAGAATGCGGTGGCTTTGGGCAGCCAACAAGAGCGCCACTGGAATGGGCCCCAGCCGATCGGCCGCGCCGCCACACTTGAAATCGGTGCGGAGACAGCGCATCACCAGATAGTTGTGCTCGAGCCAATTTGTTTCGTTTAGTTGAGCGAGTTGCGTTCGATGCCAGTGAAAGTAATCCTGCATCCAGAGAGGTAGGGACTCGTCGTTCTCTACTTTAACTGGTGGTGAAGGCCGCCGCCGAGGCAAGGGTCCTCGAATCTTGTTGGCTGCTGCTCGATCGTTGGTGTTTCTAGTATTTGAATGGTGCGGTGCCCGTTCTTGTTGATTAGGATACTTCTCATCTGTCTGCTGTGCAGACTCCTGCTGTTTCAACTCTCCCAGAGGATAGTATCGACCACGCCTTGGACTACGGCCGTCGTCCACGGCCTGCAGGGAAAAGAGAAACCACGAAACGCCCCAAAGGAGCACCAAGACGAGCAAATAGGTGCTCTTTCGGATTCGCTTTCTTGTCAGTAGTAAAGCGTTGTTTCTTATACTCGTTGACTGTGCTGCTGACATGTTGCTGCTTCAGTAGTCCAAAGGTCTCTTGGATGCACGCCATGGTCCACGACGGCCTTTTTTTTAGCTCTTTTCTATTCTCATGTCGCGTTGTTGTCGTCGCGTGCTCGCGCGTTACGCATGGGCCAAAACGACGCCTAAATATGATAGCACACGACAATACAATACACTACAACAAGAACAGGACACGTTTGATACATACCAAGGCAAAGCTAAACTCGTCCAAAGAGTTGTTGACTTCTTTGTCGCGGCGAATCCCTGCATGTCGTTTAGAGTCTAGCTAGCTAGCTAGCTAGCTAGCTCGTAGATACTACTAGTAGCAGCAAGCGCTAACTCCGGCTACTATAAAGCCCCCTCCAAATATAGCTTCGATCTTGGGCGTGCTGAGCAGCCTTTTGATAAAGCCAGAGTCTTGACGAAAGCATCGAATACCGGTGACTGCTCACGCAATCTGGTCTGGATCACGCGCGTTTTCAAAAGCAATTCCATTGCATTGCATCATCATTATTTGAATGCTACGGATCCTACCTTTCGTTTATCAGGGCGGCGGGGGTCGTGGTCAATCGTATCGAAGGAGGAGCTAGTGCTTCTTTATAGTTCGTCATACTGACTTTATCTAGCTAGACTTGTGTAGCTACCGGTGTGTTTGTTCCACTTCTACATCTTGCGGTTCTCTTGTCCGGTTCCACCAGGAGCATGTGAACACGAACACGAGAGACGCCATCCACCGAGACTGCCAACATTTTACAGTTTTTTTTCGCGCTCCTTTTTCATTTTGGGTAACTAACCCGGATACAATGTTCCGCCTTGTGACTGGTCCCGATGAGAGGGTCTCCATGACGAAATGAGTCAGTTCGTCTACTGCTCCTTTGCTATACCGATAGGATGACAGAGTTTTTTTATTCTACGCCGAGAGGCTTTCATCGTGGGCCTGCCACTGGTAAAAAGTTCGCGCTCCTTTTCATGTTGGGTAACTAACCCGGATACAATGTTCTACTTCATGTTTTGATCCCACCACAGCGTTTCCATGACAATCAGAGTCAACTAGAGCTTACTGAATGCACGCTTACATGTTTTAATGCATTTTGAGCGTACGAGGCTCGGTTGATCGGTGAACAAGGGACCCATTTCGTTCCTCGGATGGGTAACTAACCCGGAGCTTTCCGACGATTTTCAGCCCATCATCGGCAAAGAATCTGCCAAAGAACAAGTTCAAGATGCGAAGTCACCCGACCATGACGACGACGACGACGATGATGACGACGACGAAGATGCCCAGAATACGAGCAAGCACGGGAACCATGACTTGGTTGGCTGTTGTATGCGTACTTGCACTGATGGTGAAGCCTGCGGAAAGCTGGAGTCCCAACGTTCTTCAACGATCGATGCTACTAGGAGCGCCACGGCTTCAGCAGCCATCATCATCACTTCTTCCGCGGACGGCCAAGAGTAGTCAATCCGAGGATACGACAGCAACGGTCCAAATGCAAGAAGAAGAGGACGATGAAGCACCCGCTGGTATTGTAGGCTCGCAGTTCTTTGGTGGCAACAAGGAGAAGGTCGAGTTTTACGATCCCGTGGCCGAAGCCCAAGCCGCCATTACGACCGACACAGATGGTGACAGTCTCTTGTACAATCGCTTTCAGGACGCGGCCGCGTTCCGTGACGTGACAGTCGCGGCCTTGGCGGCCAGTTTGCAAAGTCAATTGAGTGCCGTCTTGCGACAGCAAGAAGAAGCAGCAGCAGCAGTCAAGGGTGATACCAACACTGACAGCAGCCAAACGGAATACACGTACGCGAATACTGTGCAGTGGGAAACTCCCTTGCAAGTCAAGAACAGTCAACCTATTGAAGAGCTCGCTGCAGCCTTGGACTTTTATCGCCGTGTGGACGTTGCTGTAACCTCTGGCGAACGTCTTGGAGAAAATACCGTGCGTCTCACGTGGGAGCTTTCGCTGGCGTGGCCAGCCTTTTGGGAACCGCAAATGCTCTTGACGGGAAGCTCGGTCGTGACGCTCAACGACAAGAAGGAGATCGTTCGCCAGGTCGACTCGTTGGACGCTCCCGACTTGCTCTCCAACATGATTCAACAGGCACTTCCTCGATTCTGGGATTTGTATCACATTGGCATGAGTCCTTCGGCGGAACAGTCGCCTCGACAAGTTTTGAAAAAGAAATCGCCATTTACACCCTATCAACTCTACCGATTACCCGCCCGACTCGTCTTGCAACCCACTATTCTCGAAACCGGATCGCGCGAGGACTGCAACGCGGGCACCATTCCCAACCACGCCTTTTCGTGCGTCATTAAAACCATGGGGCCGCAAAAGCAACGCTACGTGCCCGCATCACCTCTCGAAGTGCAACTCGTGCCGCAGTCCACGGGTCCGTTGCGACTGCGATGGAATATTCCCGTGTCGGTCGAGTCCATGTCTGCGAATAGCGGAGCACAACTACCCTTGCCACCGGCCGACGAGGAATCCGACGTCGCGGCGTTGCCGGAATGCAACTATCAGTGGCAGCCAAGGCGAGCCGTGGCGACGCTTCCATATGGTGGCGGGCCGCAGGATGGGGCCGTGACGGAGCTGCGCAAGCGGTTGTACGAAAAAGTCACCAAGGATGGCTTGCAGCCGACGCTGGACCCAAACGGCCGTCCAATCTTTTTCTTTTGGCAAAACAATGTCAAGGCGTGCTATACCAAGGAAGGATTGGGCATGGCTGTCTACGAGTGGAGGCCCGACTTTGTAAAGGCCAATGAAATTGGAATCGAACTAGAGACTGGCAGCATGGGGATTGAGCGATCCTAGGCTAACTGGAAGAAGACAAGTTGAGAAAGCCGGCCTAGAATGATTTACATTTACATACACACATGGTACCCTTTGTCTACTTATTCGTAGCGTAGCCTTTAGCTCTGCTGGCATTCTGGGCGTGCATCCAAGTCTACCTGAGATTCGTCGACACGGGTGTAGTCCATGAGCGTCTTAGGATGCTGCTGGATGCTACCGCTGCTTTGCAAAGATTTCTCGCCAGAACGTAGTCCAAAGACGTCAGATGCCAGCTTGGCAGGCAAAGTCTCTTGGGTCGTGTTTGCCTCGCTTTCGTGCTTGTGAGTCGACGTTAGAACTGCGCCCTCGTCTGTACTTTCAAGTCCCATCGGATTTGGTTGCTGACGTGCAGGACTGCCGCTGGTTAGAGAAGACAGCTTGATTCGCAACGCCATTTCTCGTTCGTTTCTCTGTCGTGTGGCCTTCTCGATCAGAGGACTACTGCCGTTGCGGATACGATCGGAGCTGCGTCTCGGAGTTCCGTCCTTGATGTGTGGACTCTTTTGTGCGGAATAACCTGGGCTTGGGTGCTCCTCGTCATGAGCACTAAAGAAGGACAAGCCTTCCTGGCCATGGTCGATGGATCGATCTTGCGAGAACTCGACACGGTGTTGGGCAAGCTGGAGAGATGTGATTTCAGCCTTCAATTTGGCCAACTCTTGCTCCCGTTCCCACGCACGCTGCTCAGCCTTTTGCACATCTGTCGCTGCAGCCGAATTCTTCATGATGAGCTCTCGCTTTTCGTCGTTGAGAAACTCCAGTTGTTCTTCGTATTCCTGGCGCATCTGCGAAAGAGTCGTTCGACTGACCCCACCCCGAGTGTACCCTTGGGATTCTCCTTCACCTAAAGACTCGGAGATGGCACCCAACGCGTTGGCCCCTCCATTGCGGCTCTGTTTCTTCAGATTACGGTTCTCATCGAGAATGGCGTTGTACTCCCTTTGCAGCTTCTCGAGTTGGGCCTGAGACTTGCCATCTGCACCGTATCGACCACCCAGCTGTCGGCGGTAACGATCGTTGTCTTCCTGGAGCTTGAACTTTTCGCGTTCCAACATTTTGACCTTTTCTTGGAATTCATCCCCATCTCTGGTCAAGTCGTTGATCTGGTTGGCTGTGAACTCGATCTTTCGCTTCAACGAAGAGACCTTCGACCGAAGGGCACGTTCAATGTCTTGCTTTTCCCTCTTGGCGGCGTTCAATTGACACCCCATGTCTTTGCACTCGTCATCCATGGCTTGGAGTTCCTCCTTGGCTTTGTTCTTGGCTTCGTTGATCAGCGCGCGGCCCTTGCGAACCAGATGGTCCGTGGATTCGTCTGCTTCCTTCCTTGTCTGTTCCAGCTCGGCCTGACACGCTTTCTGGATCAACTCGATTCGTTCCTGAGCTTCTTGACGAGAGTTCAGGAGGGCCGATGTAGAAAGTTCCGTCAACTCGGTAACTTGTTCGTTCCACTTGGTTTCCAGCTGTTGGTACTTTTGGTCCGCCTCCTCGGATTGCTGGTGATACGCGCTACGTTCGTCTTCCAGCAGCTGATTCATGTTGGTCTGGAGCTCCTCCAACTCCTTGGTGGACTTGGCAGTTAGCAAATGACGTGTCGCTTCCAAAGAAAGATGCGCCTCTTCGGCTGCTTCGTACTTGGATTGACGTTCCTCTTCCAACAAAGCTTCCAGCTTGACACGCTCTTCCTTCATCTTTGTGACTTGCGATTCCAACTTGGTCTCTCGTTTCTGCGCTTCGGCCAAAGTAACTCGATTATCGGTCAAGGCTTCTTGCGAAAGCCCCAGCTCCACATTGGACTGCTTCTTCTCGGCATCCATCTCCTCACACTGCACTTGCCAGACAGCAACGCTGCTACGGAGTTCATTTACCAACTCTTGCGCTGTCTCCAGTTGTGATTGCGCCTGTTGGAGCTCTCGCAGGCAACTCTGCAACCGTTGCATGTTTTGAGACGAAACCGTCTCGGCTTGGTGTGTCTTGGCTGTCAACTCTTCAATCTCTTCCAACAAGTTGGCATTGCGTAGCTCGACATCCTGCAACGTCTTGCGGGCACTCTCGAGATGCTCTCGACCCTGGTCCAGCTTTTCTTCCAAGACACGGGTGCGTGTCACGGCCTGATCCGACCGTTGTCGCCACTGCTCCATTTCCTTGGTGACGGCCGTTTCACGCTCCTCGCATTCCACCAGCTGACCCTTGGTTTCCATCCACTCTTTCTTGGTGGAAAGAAACTCTTGTTTGTACCGGTCCGCGAGCAGGTTGGTATCCTCCAAGGCCGCTTCCAGCTTTTGCACACCATCAGTTTCTCGCTTGGCGGCAAAGGCGCGCAACTGCAGATTCTCGTTGCGCAATCGAAACAGTTCACGTTGGATTTCGGGATTTAGTTCACTGACGCCGTCTCCGACACCGCCGCCACCACCCAATGCCTGGCCCGACTCCATGGCGGCGGCCGTTTCTTGTTGAATGCGTCGCTGCAGCTTTTCCATTTCCTCCTGTTGAATCGCGGCACCCTTCCACAAGTGTTCGTTGTTCATATTCTGATCACTGGCTTGCTGTTCCAATCGGCGTAGATAGTCTTGATTCTCCACGAGTTTGACTTCGGCTTCAATGGCACGAATCTTGTAGTTGTCCAACTGACGCTTGAGTGGCAGCAAGCTTTGCAGCTCGTTTTCCAAGCGCACCACTTCATCAATCGATTGTCCGTGCGCGTCTTGTTCATGCTGCAAGGTTTCCTTGACATCCTGCAGTTCGGTAATCTTATCCTTGTACTTGCGCAGCTTTTCC
>Ga0307978_1003164_pt1 | contig 11286 bp, 6 predicted proteins | sample OrgLakmetage1056_FD_203151 | JGI IMG/M metagenome (GOLD analysis project Ga0307978, IMG submission 203151) | Saline water microbial communities from Organic Lake, Antarctica - #1056 | ecosystem: Environmental > Aquatic > Non-marine Saline and Alkaline > Saline | place: Antarctica: Organic Lake...
ATATCGGGTTGCCACACCGTAAACCACCAGCTGTCTTGCTCACTGCCAACATTGGTCATTGCATGCCTAAATGCCATAGCCTCGCCGTGAATGTCGTCAATTAGGGAAGGTCCACTTTTGCCCGCCATCATCTTAGTGGCAACATCGCACGACGCAATCACTCCATAGTGCGGTGAAGTTGATGTATGCATCATAAACGCTTCATTAAATTGATTCGGATTCACCTGAGTACGCGACCCCTGTTTAACATGAATCATTGACGCTTGAGAAAAGGCAGCAAGCAGTTTGTGTGTTGATTGAGTAGTAAAAGTGGCTGGTCCAATATCCGCATCATCCACATCCGCCATACCGAAGCGTTCTTTATAAAATTCGTTAAACGCGGCGTAGGCATACCATGCCTCGTCAAAGTGCAGGTAATCCACGGCCTCTGCTGAGGCACGCTTTATCATGCTAACATTGTAACAAATACCGTCGTAGGTAGAGTTTGTAACAACCGCAATACGCGCTCTTTTGGGCGCTTTATCAATGAGTGGATGCTCAGCAATGCGCTGGGCCATATGCTCGGTCGTAAACTGTTCCAGCGAAATTGGACCAATGATGCCAAAAGCGTTGCGACTTGGCTCAAAGTACACGGGCGTTGCGCCGGTCATAATTAGGCCATACAGCAAGGACTTGTGGCAGTTACGATCGACAAACACCACATCACCCTCGGTGGCAATGGCGTGCCAAACAATATGGTTGGCGGTGGAAGTACCGTTGGTGACGAAGTAGGTCATATCTGAGCCAAACGTTTGCGCGGCTTCATGTTCTGCTTCTTTGATAGGCCCGCTGTGATCAAGCAGTGAGCCTAATTCTGGCACCGAGACAGATAAATCTGCGCGTAACGTGTTTTCGCCAAAAAACTGGTGGAACGCAAGCCCAACGGGGTCTTTGGTAAAGGCCACACCCCCTGAATGCCCAGGAGTATGCCACGAATAATTCGAATCCTCCGTATGTTTTAGCAAGGCTTTGAAAAATGGCGGTAACAGTTGGTCAACATACTCATTTGCGGCGTGTATAATTTGTTTAGCAATAAATCTTTTAGTGTCCTCATAAAGATATACGATTCCACGGATATCGGGTAACAGATCGCTTGGTAGTCCCTCGATTGAATGTCGTTCGCCAAAAAGAAAAATCGGTAGTTCATCATTGCGACGGTGCATATGCGCAATAAGGCTGCGTAGCTTCTCGAATTGATGTGGACCCTCTTCACTGCCTTCTAGCGAGATAAGAACGGCCGATACTTCTGAATAGGTTAAGACAGTTTGTCCAGCGTCCTCAATACTGAACCCGCCGATTACTCTAGTTCCTTGGGTTTCGATTTCTTCAGCGAGCAGGCGAATTAAAATTCCACACATTCGTTCAGAGCGATAGTCGTTATCAATAATCCCGATTGGAAAATCTAAATCATGCTTTAACATCATTAATTCCTTTTTATTTAGGCAGTGCTGCGCGGGAGAAAAGGCTTTCAGCTATGCTGTCAGGTTGACCGAAAAACTGCTTATAAATCTCATTTATCTCGCCTGAGCGATAGAGTTCACTGAGCGTACTGTCAACCAACAATCGAAAGTCTTCATCACCTCGAAGAAGCGCTAGGGAAATGGATTCATGCGTAAAATAACGATGGATCACAAGCAAATTGCTGCTGGCAGCATTGCGCATAGCTGAGTCGATCAAAATGGCACGGTCACCGAACATTACGTCAGAGCTGCGCTTGAGCACTTGCTCGACGCCATCTTTGTAGTCAGCAACCGGCACAACTTCATCGATAATATCAAACTCTTTAATGCGGTTTTTCACCCACGTCTCGGCACTTGTACCCGCTATTACTGATACGGTGCGTTGCTCCAAAATTTGGGCGTATGATGCCCGCCACCGCGGTCTAAATTTGGGCTTGTCACCTGCGAGCAAAGCTCGAAATTTTTGTGGAGCATCCGCTCGTGTCAATGCACCTATACCACTGGAAAAAATGGGAATGGAGAATGATACAAGTTTGCGACGGGCAATGGTTTCAGTGGCAGCACCACACAGTAAATCTATTTCACCGTTGTTTACCGCCCCGAAGCGAGCCTCTCTTGTAACCGACACCTCTTCAATCACTAACTGAGACAGGCCCAATTGTGCTTGCGCCGCTGCGGCTATTTCTCGGCAAAGCGCAACCGCATAACCCGCTGCATTGCCTGCCTCATCAATATAAGAAAATGGCCTATCGTCAACACGAAAACCTAAACGAATGACGCCGGTTTCTTTGACTCGTTCCAATGTTTGTTTATTGACCGTTTGCATATTTACCATCTCCGCGGTTGCGCTCTGCGCATTAACCATCGGTGCTGTTGTGACTGCCAGTATTGTCATCCCGCACAAGATAAGATTTTGCCATTGTTGCTGTTTCAGGAATTTCATGATGCGTCCTTTTGTTCAGTAGATTTTGATTTTTTTTCTGATTTTGATTTTGGATTTGCTTTCGCTGAAGTGTTTCCCTTAACCTCGAATTTCGGTGACATGAAACCGTAAATAAGATAGCCAAGCATCATTATCAGGATACCGTCGACCACTGCGCTCGCACCTGATGCATATAAAGCATAAATGCTGTAAAGCACTGCGACAGAAACGACTAATGAATTGCGTATGAAGATATTTTTCGTTACTTCCTCTTTGCGCATCATTACCATTAGACCGGTTAGCGCCATTATGTAAGGAATAACGTTGGTCACGACAGACAAATCGACCAACACGGCGAACTGCTCTGTGAGACTTGCCGATGCACTAGAAAAAGCGAAAAGAGTTTGCACGATGCCAATCAGGATCATGCCCACAACCGGCGCGCCCATCTTGTTTACTTTACCTAAAAACGCGGGGAACATTCCCGCATCGGCCGCTAGTTTACCGCTTTGGGAAATCGTAAACTGCCAGCCCAGTAATGAACCCACGCAGGCCGTAGCAGCTAATGCCATAACAATACTGCCAACTATTGGGCTAAACATCTGGGTATACACAAGACCAAAAGGACTGGTAGAGTTGGCAAGTTCCGCATTGGGAACGATCCCCATAATAACGCTCGTGGATAAGATGTAGATGACCGCTGCACCGGCAGTGCCAAGCATACAGGCTAAAGGCACATTCTTACGTGGATTTTCCACAGCGCCTGCGCTTTGCGCCGCAGACTCCATACCCAAAAAAGCCCACAGGGTGAGTGTAATACTAGAGCCGAGGCCTTCTGCAAGGGTTAGTCCGCCTGGATTCCAACCTTGCACAAAGGTCTCGGTACTAAACCAAAACCAGCCAATTATCGACAGGCCTGCTACTGGAATGATAACACCCCATACCGTGAACGTGCCAATCCGACCGGTAACTTTCGGTCCCCCCATATTGGCAGCAGTGGTTAGCCAAATCAGACCAATTACGCCAATTACGATGGCCATTGGCGAAGAATTGAGCCAAGGAAAGAAAGGAGCAATATAGCCCAACGCTGCAATGGCAATTGCGACGTTCGCAATCGCAAGCGAAATGTAATAAAGGTAGGACACCATAAAGGAACCTGAACGCCCATGGGATTGTTCTGCATACGCCGGCATACCGCCGGCTTTACGGTCGAAAACACCCGCTTGAGCAAATCCATAGGCGATAGCCATTGAGCCCACCGCGGTTATTAACCACGACAGCAGTGAAATAGCGCCAACTTGCGCCATGTTCGCAGGCAACATGATAATACCTGAGCCCATCATGTTTACCGCCACAATCATCGTAAGCTGCGTGACCGACATTTTTTTATCTGACTTTTGTTCTGACATAATTATTTCCTATTTATCGTTAGTGGGCCGTTAATGGTCCACTGCGACCTCATTATTTTTCGGATACCACATAGGTGTGAAATTTAATCTTACCTTCAACGTTTTCTTGATAAACGCCCTGTACTTCATAGGCAAAGCCCGGGAAAAGATTAAAGGACTCTTCAAAATTGCGAAAATAATCGAGCATCGGTTGTGCTCTATCGTCCCAACGCTCACCAGGTATCATTACGCCAATACCGGGGGGGTAAATCAGCGCAAGCGTCGCACCAATGCGTCCCTTAATATCATCGAACGACACATAGTCGACATCGTTTGCAATTAAGGCACGCGAGGCATCTTGAGGTAACATCGCAGGCTCAGGAAAGCTTTCAGCACGAAAACACAGGCGCTGGAGTTCTTTGATATTTGAACTGCTGTAATACTCATGCATCTCATTACAGACTTGCCTAATCGTGTAACCTTCGTAACGTTCACTGTTTGCAGCGTGTATGCTGGGTAAAACATTCTCCATCGGCGCATCGCGATCCCACAATTCTTTAAAATGCACCAGCTTTGCGATCAGCGTGTTGAGCTTGCTTTGGTCCTCCGCTGGGGTCATCAGAAACAAGATGCTGTTGAGATCACATTTTTCGGGAATGATATGTTGCTCTCGCAGGTAGTTGGCAATAACCGTCGCAGGGACGCCGAAGTCAGCGTATTCACCAGTTTTGCGGTTAATCCCAGGCGTTAGCAATGTGAGTTTGTTAGGGTCTACCATGGCATAACCTTTCACATAGCCCTTGTATCCATGCCAGGGATTTTCTGGGTCAAACTGCCAGCACTGCTGCTCACGCTTTAACACATCGGTGGGTATATCTTCCCAAGGCATGTCCGTTACGTCTTCCATATGCTGCGACCCAATAACGCTTACAACATCTGGCACAAAGGGATCGAAAAACCATTTTTCTTGATCAGTCTTGCCTACACTTTCATAGTGACGCGCAATTTCCCGAAACGTTTTACGTGTCTCTATACCTAGTTCAATACATTGATCCCACATCATCTCGCCGCTTTTACCCTCGTGAATTTTTGCATTCACATCAAGGCATGCAAATAGGGGATAAAATGGTGAGGTTGATGCATGGCGCATAAACGATTCGTTAAATCGCTTGTGGTTGACATAGCGTTTTTGATCGTGAATGTGTCCATCACATTTATGGATTTGCGAGGCCTGTGAGAAACCAGCTAATTGCTTATGCACCGACTGGGTTGAAAATAAACCTGGCATATCTGGACCTAAGTTTTCCAAACGTAATGGGCTGTGATCTTTAAACAAAGGGTGAAAGGCGTTATAACCAATCCATGCCTCGTCCCACAGAACGTAGTCACAAAGATGTCCAATTTTCTCAAGCACTCGCTTGGCGTTGTACACAGTGCCGTCATAAGTAGCGAGTTGAATTATTGCCAAACGGAACGGGCGTTTTGCCTTATATTGTTCTTTATCTTCTACCAAGGGGTTTTGTTTAATTTGCTCACGCAGATAATCCTCATCAAGAGCATCCCAGTCCATCGCACCAATCATGCCAAAGGCGTTGCGCGCGGTTGGCAAGCAAATGGGAATGGCGCCAGCTTGCACCAATGCACCGTTGTGAGTTGACTTGTGGTTATTTCTGTCGAACAAAACCAAGTCGCCGCGCTTTAAGACGCCATTAGCCACCACTTGATTAGATGTACTGGTGCCGTTAAGTACAAAGTAGGTTTTATCCGCGCCAAAGGTTTTGGCCGCATCTTTTTGCGCGCGAAGTGCTGCCCCTTCATGAATAAGGAGATCACCCAAATCAACATCTGCATTACACAAGTCGTTGCGAAAAATTTGTTCGCCAAAATGTTTGAAAAACAACTGACCAGCCGGTGATTTTTTGTAGAACTGGCCACCTTGGTGTCCTGGACAATCAAAGGCAATGTTCGCTTCGTAGTCATACGCCAACATGCCGCCAAAAAACGGTGGCAAAAGGCTCATGCCATACTCAACCACACTAGTAATGACTTGTTTAGCATAAAAAGCAGGCGTTTGCTGCCCAAGATAAATAAAGCCAGTGGTTTCACCTAAGTCCTCAAAGTCGGCAATATTTGCTAGTTTGTAGGAGTCGGCAATCGCCCAACCCGGTGTTTTGTTACCGGTCGCACGTATCGCCTTTGCAAGTTGTACTGCCTGAACACCGTTGTCACCGTCAACCGAGACAATGTAAGCACCTACCCCAGCATCTTCAAATACGTCGCGCTGATACTTCTCGGTCACTTCAATTTCATAGCCCTCGGCGGTAATAGCTTGAAGTAGCTCTTGCACCTGTGCATTTTTTTCATCGACGATAGCGACTATTTTTAGCATCTTGTTAAAGGGGATTGAATTAGTTTTAGTCATTCGGAAAGTCTCCGGTTACGGTTAGTGTTTTATGGCAATGTTGATAAATAATCATTCACGTTTTAAACCTTCTATCTAAAAGTTCCAAACGTTATGATCACGAATTTAGTAGGCCACTAGATTGGACGAATTTGTTATTTTAAGAAATTAGGGATATCCGCAACTCGTCTGTGGATTCCACTTATATTTATGCGGGTTTTTAGTCGACCTATATTTTTATACCTGATGCAATAATCGCTACAAATGACGATAAAGTAAGTAAGCTATATGGAACTGGGCCGAAAGAGGCGGCTTGAGGGTGTTCCCACTATTTTTAGAAATGAGTGTTTTGCTTGTCATCTAGCAGGTTTAGAATTTAACATCGCCCCAGCGTGCGTTTAGCTAATAACGCGATGAGGTCGGAACAAAGAAATAGGAACAGCGAAAGATACACCACGCTGACAACAGACGACTCAGCTATCAACTGGCCGCCAACATAGCTAGCAATCATGATAGAGAAATTAAATGTACTAGATTGAACAGACGTTGCGACGTCTTTTGCAGATTCGATCTGATTACTCACAGCCGCTTGGAACATAGTTACTAATGGCCCGAACGCAAGGCCCCATAAAAAGAATGCAAGATGCGCTACACCATAAGTACCGCCCAATAAAATAAACATCGCCATGGAAAGTGCGCCAAGGCCAATCATAATGATAATTAACGTTTGCAAGTGTTGATCTATATAACGAGCAAAAATGACCACAGAGACAGCAGATCCCATACCAAAAAGGATAAGTGCCAACCTGATCCCGCCTGCAAAATGAATGTTTTCTATCAGCAAACTAACGTAGGTATAAACAGCGTAGTGTGCTGTTACGGTTAGCGATGTCAAGGTCATAATAATCAGCATTGAAGGCATCTTAAGTAATGCAAAAGGGGAATTGCTCTTAACTAATTTTTCCCCTTCAATAGAAGGCAAATACAAATAATTTAGCAATGCAATAATGGCAATAAGCAAACCAATCAGAATAAACGGTGCCCGCCAACTTACGAGAGTACCGATAGAGGTCATTACCGGCACGCCAATACTTATGCCCAGTGTTACCCCAGCCATTACTACTGCGATGGCTCGGCCATGCAGGTGCGCTGGTGCAATTCGAATAGCGTAGGCCGCAATCATCGGCCATAAAATACAGGCGCAAATGCCACCAACAACGCGGCAAATTACAATAAAGTCATAGGCCGAAGAGACCCCAACAAGGATATTAGATATCGCTAATCCAATTAGCAGCCATATTAATAATTTCTTACGGTTAATGGCAAGGGTTAAGCTGATCATGGGTATTGTAAATACAGCTGTCGCTAAGGCATAAACCCCGACCAAAAAGCCCACCTGAGTGTGCTCTATCCCCAAGCCCTCAGTCATCTCCGGGAGTATACCCGAAGGCAGCAACTCAGGAATAATAGCCATAAACGTTACGCTAGACATTAAGCCCATTATAAACCATGGGAAATTGTGCGGTTTTGGTAACATGAAATGTACCCAAGTTCTATCACGTGTCTATGGTCGAATGCGTGCCGGTCGGAGTTAGTCATTACTTTGATGAAAATACTCAGAGCTCATAAGTACAATACCCAGTAGTAACAGACGGCAGCATGGGTGATAGTTATTCTAGTTTATATAAGACTTTAAAAGGACATTGGGCATGAAAACAAAAAAGCCGCTCTCACTCATCTTTCCTGCCGTCGGGACATCGAGTCCCTTTCTCAGATCACGCCGTATTCTTCGAGCATACGTCCAATTATGGTCCGCTTAACATATCTTTTCGCAAAGCTTGGAATGGGTAACTTTTTGCCATCGCGTAGTAAGGCAGTCGATTTCATTAGTTCGCGTACATCGTAAATAGAACCGAACACTTCCGGCACGCCGCGATCGACGTTTAAAAGCTGATAGACCCCCTCCATTGCCGTGCGCACGGAGCACTCTGTTGTGAAGACGCAATCTCGGCTTGTTTCAGCAAATTGGCCGATAAACGCGAAGTTTACGGCGTGTTCTGGCACCACCTCTGGACGATCTCCCTTTGTTCGCGGCATGAAAAAAGCCGTTATAAAGGGCATCATGCACGGGCGCGTAATGGCCCCCGACGCTGCCATCATTTTAATATCATCCTTAGGAACGCCCATATGATACAACCATTCTTGAGTGATCTCTTCACCGCTACAGTCGCGCATCGATTTCTTGACATAATCCCCGGGAACATCGGTGAACAGCCCGTAAACCCAGACCACGGTTTGATTGTCAGGCTGATCGCTGAAATGCGGTTGGCGATTGACGGTCCAACTCATGAGCCATGATGAGTCTTTCGCAGTCACAATGCCGCCAGTGACCACGCACCCTGTGCGCATACCCCGCTTCGCAATCTTTTCCATATAAACTGGGATGCGCTCATCTAGTGTGGTCACCGTCGCCGATTCCCACTGGGTTTGTTCGGGCGATGTGCAAAACTTATCAGGTCGGCCGAAAGACGTATCTTGTGACGCAATATTGCGCCAGAGATGCCAACTGCCGCCATCGCGAACTTCGGGCAGAAATTTTGCCGCCGTCTTATGATCGCCCCAATCGGCGTTTTCTACGAGTGATCCATTGGTCACAAAGACCAGATCGTTCTCGGTAATATCCACACCGCCGACAACGCCGTCTTTTATCCACTCAATACGTGATGCACATTTGCATTGTGGCGCAATATCGAACTCGACATTCATAACTTTAGTGTTGTGTTGAATTGTTACGCCATGAGCGAGAAGCCAAGTGACTAATGGCAGGGTGAGCGACTCGTATTGATTATACTTGGTGAATTTCAATGTACTGAAGTCTGGCAGACCGGCAATTTGATGGATGAAGCGTTGCACATAGAGCTTCATTTCGAGTGCGCTATGCCATTGTTCGAATGCAAACATTGTACGCCAGTAAAGCCAGAAATTAGACGCAAAAAAAGCGTGGCTCATGACCTCATCTATTCGCTTGTCGTAGAGTTTTTCAGGCAGAGCCAGCACCAGTTTGACAATGTCTTTCCTGCCACGGTGGTCGAGCGTAAACGTCTTCCCTGTTGCGGGATCTGCACCCTGATTTTCAGTGGTGCGCTGAAGCGAGAAATTTGGGTCAGCCTTGTTCAGCCAATAGAATTCATCGAGCACTGAAGCGCCTTCAATTTCTAGTGACGGTATCGAACGATATAAATCCCAGAGACACTCAAAAGCACTCTCCATTTCTCGTCCACCGCGAATAAGCCAACCGGTGTGTTCGTCTCCTGCGCCGTCGAGAGCGCCACCGTCCATCGATGATGCTTCTAGAATCGTGATACGCTCTCCAGCCATCTGTCCATCGCGAATAAGAAAAGCAGCAGCGGCAAGAGATGCCAGACCGCCTCCGACCAAGTATGCCGACTTTTTATCGACACCCGCTGGCTTTTGCGGCCGAGCGAATGCTTCGTAGTTTCCTTTGCTGTGGTACATCAGTCTTTTCCTGTTGATATTTGTGTAAAGGCATGGCGTTTACCTTTTAGCGTAAGTCGCGCGCACAAGTAATCGCCAAGTAGCACATAGTATGTATCGCAAGAATGAACACCGCTATTCGGTATGTCCCGTAAAATGATGTGGCTTATACGTATAAAAATTAAAACCCTGTCCCGACCATGTAAAAAAGAACTGGTCGTTTCGGCTTTTGCATCAAAAATCGTGTTCAGCACGCATCGACTTGAGGAAAGATTACTCTGTTAGGATGTTGATTTAGCCGTTTAAGATAAGTGCCAGTATAGGCTATCGAGTCATGACGCTATGCGAAGAGAGGATGGGCGTTTAGCGATGCTACACTACTTTTCATTTTCAACAGACAAGGGCCAGTTTTTCCGTAAAAAAATAAGTAATACCGACCCGCAAAGCAGCAACACAAGACTAAGGACCTGCGGCAAAACCTGTATAAACGATGCGCCCATTTGATCGACATTGAGGAAAGCCTGAACACCTGCTGTGCTGGGTATTAACATGCCTAATGCAACAAGCGGCGCCGGAATTGACTCCAACGGCCAAGAGAACCCTGCAAGGAAGATGATTGGCATCGACGTAGGTACTAAGTGCAAAACTGCCTGAACTCGATAGCGAATAAATGACCCAATCGCTACTGACCATGCCGCTGCGGTCACACAATAAACTACAATGACCGGCAGCAAATCGCGCAAATCGCCTAAATGTGGGTAATCCTCCCACCAGTACACTATGCCTATATAATACAGCGTATTAATAAGGCAAATAGTGGCTGCGGCAAAAACTAATGCTAATCGATTACGACGAAATTTCATATCGAAGGGCGCACCAGATTCTCTCCAAGTACCTATTAACATGCAAATACCCAACAGTAGCGTCTGTTGCATTACCACAACAGCAACCGCAGGCACAACATAAGTTGCGTAACCGCCGCTTGGATTTGACGCTGCGCGCAATTCTAGTCTTACGGGCTCACTTCGCTCATCAGTTTGTGCCCGTGACACTGAAGACGCAAGTTCATACTTAAGTTCAATGTCCTTGGATAGCGTTTGCGCGGCACCGCTAAAGCCGATCATTTCACCACGATTAAACATGAAGTAGGCACCGTTGCCAAGCACGATAATTTTAGCAGTTTCGCCACGTAATGCATTACGCCTAAATTCACGCGGGATGATCATGCCGCCTTCGATATCGCCATCCGACATTGCTTGGCGCAGTTGTGCCGGATCATTTACCACGCCAATTACTTTAATGTCAGGACTGGCATCAGCGTAGCGCACTAATTGACGACTCATGCTACTACGGTCGAGATCTACCACTGCCACCGGGATCTCACGCACAACCTGAGAGCTATAAGGAAACGGGTAGTAAATTGAGTATACAATGGGTGCAACAATTACTAGCAACAGCACGTTGCGATCTTTCACAACTGCGCTTAATGAACGCCAGTAACTTTGCCAGAACGTGCCCACGACTAAGCGCTTATCCCGGAGGCTTCACAACGAATTCGAATTCGTCTAAAAGCGAAGGGTA
>Ga0307978_1003167_pt1 | contig 11281 bp, 12 predicted proteins | sample OrgLakmetage1056_FD_203151 | JGI IMG/M metagenome (GOLD analysis project Ga0307978, IMG submission 203151) | Saline water microbial communities from Organic Lake, Antarctica - #1056 | ecosystem: Environmental > Aquatic > Non-marine Saline and Alkaline > Saline | place: Antarctica: Organic Lake...
TCATGTTGCTCGGTCGCTGGTCCAGCGACGCTTTCCTCCGCTACATCCGGAAGCAAGTCGAGTCTTTCGGCAGCGGTGTGTCGTCCAAGATGATCGTGACAAGTCGCTTCCTGCATGTGTCCCACTCAACCGACCTCGAGGACCCCCGCACGAGTCGCAACCCGGCTTCATTTACCGCGAATATGGGAATGGGCTCTGGCGGTAACATCAACCGAAGTGCTTTCTCCGTTTGGGCCTAAAGATTGGCCTCCCCAATCTCATCCCCCGGCCCAACGGCAACGGCGACAACTCGCTCCTCTCAAGCAAGACCAAGTCGCCCACCGTCTCACTGGAACCGCATGAATTATTTATGGAGCGTGGTGACTTCGTCACACGATGCGGTTCTGCGCCGACGGCTGCTGTCGCCACAGACACAGCTAGATGCAAGGGACCGTATTCCCAACCGATTGATTGCTTCGCAGTCTTTCCTAGGGGTTCCGGGCTGGGGTTGGGGAGCAAACGTACTTAGTTACTTCCCAAATCTAGCACACTGCGCCGTCCAAACTAGCAGCATGCAACATCGTGGCTTTGCAACACGATGGAGTGAAGCGCGGCGGCTCGCCCCGCGCGGCCACGTCACTCCCAAGCTCCACGAGGAGTGAGGGAGCAGAATGGATTCGGACTTTTCGATATAAATACCGGTACTCTACCAGAGCCCCATGTCGTTTCAAATACTGTAGACCACCAAGCAGCATCACTAACTGATCGAGCATCACTCTACCGGTATAGCTGTCGTCGCTGTCGCTGTTGCTGTTGCGGTTGCGGTTGCTGTTGCTCATTCCACGTCCACTGCTTCCCCATCTGTACATTTGTTACAGTACACACAACAAGATGAGAGTGTAATGATGCTGCTGCTGGTACAAGTAAATAATGCGAATGGAGAGCATTGGACGAAAATCTTGTCCAGGGAGACTGCCCCGCAAGCTAAACATCGAATTCAATTTCATTTCAGAGAACTCTGGAGAACTCGGAACGGTCTTGCTCTTCGTGATGATGACCTTATCACCAAGGAGGAAGCACCGTATGTGTTCAAGGAAGCGCTGCAGCAGCAGCAAAATGGTAAGTTGAGTCTTATCGTATTGTTGTTTTCTACTTGCTGTTGGAATACGGAAAATTGTTTTTGCATAGCTATTTATTCGCGGAGTTTCTGATTTTTTCTGCGGTTACTCTTCACTCTCCACAGGTCCTCCCAGAGGTGTGTCAAACAGTATCAAAACAGATGGAAAGTGTTACAGATTCAGTGGCATGCGCGTGAGGGCAGAGTTGTTTACTATTTCGAATATTGATGGTACTATCGTTCTCCCTGCTTAATTGATGATGGGTTCTGGTGCCGAGACCAAGCTGAGACTCCCTGGTCGCAAAGTTGTGCAGCTATGGTTGATTCATAGCGGATATTGTCCGTGCGGTGAACTTTTCCCCAGTCCGTGTTACTACCACGACTTTTGTTCGTGATGGTGTAGAGGAGGTACTTTCTGCGTTCTTGGATGTGCGTGCTAATGAGCAAGACTATCGCTGCGCTGTGCGGCAGCAAGACCAGGAGCAGGACAATACACCGCTGTTGTCAAGAATCTTGACAACGGCGGTAGACCCAAGCTCGCCGGATGACTCCTCTACATCAATTCAGGTTATCCATTTGACCCCTGCCAAGTATACCGTAGGCCAACGGACAAGCCCAACGAGCAGGCAGTGATTGGTGTAAGGGGTCTAGCCAAGCACCGAATGTACATTGAAGCAACAGCTGGAAATTGCAGGAGAGGAGGTGCTCAATCCCGAAATGTGAGGGTTTGGTCGATGTTGGTCAAATCTTATGCTAGGGACCACTGCTGGTGGATCAAGTTCTTGACCATTTCCAGTCTCCTGGATATGAGATACCGCAGGGAATGGACTTGGCAGACTGGTTACAGGTTCTTCCAACCAAGGACGGGCTGGCTTTCTCAAAGTGGAAGGTCAGAAGCATCTGTCACCAAAGGAGTTGAGCAAAGCCGCATTATAGGTACTCGTCTGCGACCCGTGTGGCGTATTTTTAGACCGGGTCCAACCCGAGGACAGTACTGCTGCTCACCAGCCACATTGGCTTTCAGCACACCTTCAAAAAGATGGTGCGTGTTGCAACTCTACTAGTTAAAAACCAAACTGGCTCACTCTGTCCGAACTGTCTCATTCAGACACGATCTGGCAAAGAACGCGCTGGAGTGTGAATCAATCAGTTCTGGTAGTGGCATCAACCTAAAGCTTTTGCCACTGATTGATTATACATTAGCTTGTACCAAGCAACACTTGAGCATCATCGCACCCAATGACCTTCTCACGCGCACGTATCTTACGGAACCGGACAAGACAGGACAACGTTTTCGTGCAAAAATTGTAGAGAAAATTGTGTCTCTCGAAGAAGGATTGGAACAGCATCTAGACCGCATCAAGTTCCTTGTATGTTTCGAAGGAGCTGATTGCCTCAACAAGCTAGTCGCATACAACCAAGTGCTCGAAGCCTTGGAATCTGACCTACTTGATCCCGACAAGCAGCTGTGGTCTTTTAAACATCATCGCACACGAAGGTCCATTGACTCAAGACAGCCCAAGTTACAAAGGATCCAGCTACAACGTCCTCATAGCTTGGGAAGATGGGACGCGTACTTTCAAGCCAATGAAGACCATCACTGCAGATAATCCTGCTGTGTGCGCAGTTGCGCGGAGCATGCTCAACTGCTTGACACTGACGGGTGGAAGCAGTTCATACGGCTAGTGAAACGCCCCAAGGTCTTGGATAGGCAGCTAAACCAAGCCAAGTTAAGTTCCTACCAATCATCTCCACTGTTCAAGTTTGGATACCAAGTGCCTCGCAATGACAAAGATGGCCTGACCTTGGATGAGAAGAACGGCAACACGAAGTACCGGGATGCCAAGAAGCTTAAAATATCTCAGCATACCAAATACTCAACTTTCAAAAGCCTTGGAAAAAGGAGCCCTGTTCCAGATGGATACAAGAAGATACATGTACACTTTGTTTACGACGTCAAGCACAACGGTTGTCACAAGGCAAGACTCGTGGCTGGAGGACACCCCACGGATGTTCCTGTTGATAGCGTATACTCTGGAGTTGTAGCTATTGCTACAAAACCTTCGTATCTGTGTCGTCCTTGCAGAACTCAACAACTTGCAAGTACTGCAGCCAACATTGGCAATGCGTATCTTGAGGCAGAGACAAAGGAGAAAGCCTACATCATTGGTGGACCTGGCTTTGGGGAGCTTGAAGGCCACACTCTGATCATCCACAAAGCCCTGTACGGAGTGCACAGTTCTGGTTTGCATTGGCATGAGAGATTTGCCAACACTCCACGTGACATAGGTTTTGTACCTTCCAAGGCGGATACTGACATCTGGATGCGAGGAAGGAACGGCAATATATGGGAGTATATTGCCACGTACGTTGACAACCTTGCAATTATTATGAAGGACCCCAAGTTATTTACGGACCTTCTGATTGACAAGTACAAGTACAAGCTCAAGGGTGTTGAACCAATTACGTACCACCTTGGTAGTGACTACAAACGCGATCCTGATGGGACCTTTTACGTCAGTGCCCAATCGTACATCAATAAGATGATTGAGTCCTACAAAAAATACTATTGGCGCCAAACCCAAAGAGAACTCAACTCTATTGGTTGGAAACGACCACCCAGAGATGGACTACTCAGAGTTGCTTGGGCCTACCAAGATCACTCTCTTCCAATCGCATATCGGTTCTCTTCAATGGTGCGTCACCATCGGACGATTCAATATTGCAACTGCTGTCATGACCATGTCCCGCTACAGAGCCGTACCTTGTCAAGGTCATTTGGAACAGACTAAGCCAATGATTGGTTACCTCCGCAAGTACAAGACAGGTGCCATTTGCATTTGTACGGGCATACCCGACTACTCAAGTCTAGGGGAGACCCCACAGTACAACTGGATGAGCTCAGTGTACGCTAACGTCAAGGAAGAGCTTCCGAGCGATCCTCCAGCTTCACTTGGCAAGGAGGTTACAATCACAACCTATGTGGATGCTAACCTTTGCCACGACTGGACCACCGGCCGCGCTGTAACTGGTACTCTCTACTTCCTGAACGGTACTCCTATCAACTGCTTTTCTTCCAAACGCCAGAACACAGTAGAGACCGCCACATATGGTTCTGAGTTTGTTGCAGCGGGATTGCCACGGACCAGATCATTGATATGCGTATGATTCTACGGTACCTTGGTGATCCTATCAAAGGCAAGTCGTACATGTTTGGTGATAACCAATCAGTGGTTACCAGTTTGACTATTCCTCACTCCAAGTTGAATAAACGGCACATTGCTTTGTCATATCATCGAGTGCGAGAGGCCATTGCGGCAAAGGTTCTTGACTTACTTCATATTGACGGGAAGACTTATCCTACCAATGTTCTCAGCAAGCATTGTGGACACATTGACGCGTGGCCGCATCTCAAGTGGCTGCATTTTGGTAAGGTGCTCCACCTCTGGAAGGTGAAGTGATTCCCCGTAAGAAAGGGGAGCCCAAGGTCTAAGGGCAAGGAAGTGCTGTCTACAGAGACAATCTTGTGGTCTGTCTAATAACAAAACCAGGAGCCATTTCAGTCCCAACGACTCTATCTGGTGCCATGGAGGGGAGTGACAAGATTACAGAGGTTTCGTGCCCGCTTGCTATGTGACAGACAGCGACAGGCGCGAGTTATCTTCCGGGTTCCATGTTCCAGACATTGATGGCTACCGCTGGTTAGCTATATATGTTTGCAATATAGTTACCACGGGGTATCCATATTTCTCCTGTGTTTGCTTTATAGTTACAATGGGGTATCTATATTTCTAGTATTGAATATGAGGGCCAGAAAGGCATCATTAATTCTTCCCGCCTAGGCGGTTTACATTGGAAGGGCATATGACCCTCAAGACGTTCACGACTAGCGTGATTGTCCATCCTACATGCTACCTGTGAGAGCAGTAGGTTTAGTTTAGATAACCAGTGACAAGTCTCTGGATTTGCTCGTCACAAAATAAGCTCACAGTTCTAATTTATATCATTTTCGCTTCCGTAACAGATCTTGAAGTGGCTTTTGGTTATCTTGCTCGTGGTCGTCTACTTCCAATACTCTCGGTGTTATCATCCATTGTTGTGTGAATTGCTCCTCCATCTGACCTCATTTATTCTTGTGTGTTGTATCAACTTGTCGTAAATCACCCACCAGTTACATTCACATAATTTCTGTCTGTGATTCTGTCAAGAAGTCTGGGCCGGCAAGAATCCCCACTAGTAGCGCTTTGTACAGCGTACCCATTGGAGATTGTTGCATACTTCTTTAGCATTATCCGTTGGCGTGTGCTAATGTACTTATATAGAGCACAATGATGCACGTTAACACAGATACTAGAAACATAATAACGTCCTTGAACACGCATAAATGCTGCTACAAATGATGCAATTACACTCACGGTGTAAATGGCGTGTAGAAAAGTACGTGTTATTACACCTTGAGGATGTAAACGGCGTTTTGGATAAATCACGTTGCTGTCAAGCAGCAGTGCGCGTCGGTATTTGGTCAAGCCCTCCGGAACTTCTCGAGTACAGTTCTATAGAACCTTTCTGCGGTGATTTCGGAATGTACCTGATTTTGATGTTCATGGCTTGCAACTCTGTTACGGGTAATTCGTTGCTGTCAGAACTATGATTCATTTAGAAAAAGACCACCACGTCGGCGTGGCTACCAGCATTTTGGAGCATCCGAGTAGCTACAAGAACATTGTAGATAAATTGTTGATAGGATGGATCCTCTGGATTGCATCCTCCAATCACGAAAGCATACGCATATTTGCAGAGTGTGTTAGAACACCTTCTACACTGCTATGTTGTAACTACTAAATACAACTGTTGTTATTCCACAACCCAATAGTTTTGTCTACTTAAGATACTACCAAACACGAGCTCATCAGTTCAGGTTACAAACACTTTTCAGGTTCACTGGTTTACTGGTCTATCTGGTGTATCCAAAATCAGTAGATCCACGATCAAGTACCTGGAACATTTATAGTTATCAGGTCTACCAGGAACATTTATAGAAGTGCAATCAAACACTCTTAGCCAATCACAATTCAACAGAGAGTGTGTGTGTGATGGACTAAGCGCTCTCGTCACATGCGTTGTGTCTATCATGTGTTGCAGAGAAGGAGGTCCATGGTTGATACCATACGCTGTTCTTTGTGATGGTGGCTTTGCATAATTGAGGAGCGAGGAGTCATACTTAGGCGTATTGTTTTGTACTGTACGATGACAGATGACCGCTGCTGGAAAAGCCTTACAGTACGGTCATTTGTCATTTGCTTCCCGCTTGCTTTGTATTGGGATTTTGCATTCTGATTGAGCGCGTTTTGCTTCTTCGTGCCGTACTGTATTCTGTTTTCAATCGTAGCTGTTGACTGCCGCGTAACCACTTCCTGATTACACTCAGATCCCGACTACAGACAAGCCGTATTGCCTAGCTCTCCTCTCCAGCAACGATCTCACATAACTACACGACTAGGACCATCTGCCAGCGCATCTCGCAGCAGCGTTCCGTGGTCTTCCACTACTTCCCCAAAAAACTAAGTAGTTCATCTTTAGGATTGACATCGTTTCATCAATAGAACTACTTAGTCCCAGACTTCCATCCTCCTTCACTCCTCTTCAGTGCCGCCGCTACCGCTCTTTGGCTAACCTGCATAGGCCATTGTTGCCGCCCTCCCACCAACCAGCCATGACCGCTCACAACATCACCTCCGCGTTCCCTTATCCATCTTTGACTCCATCCGCGTCGCGCCCCAGCTACGCCACGCTAACCATCTGGTAGAAGGAACTGAGCGGCAACGCAGCCTCAGTTAGCTCGCACTTAGGCAACGGACGCCAAGACCACTTGGCCTTGACCATATCTGAAGCCATGTATCTCGCCATCACCGGTAACGTCACGTTTGTTCCTCCTCTTAACCCTCCGCTGCAGCCAGAACAAGCAGCCGGCGCCAGCGGGCCACAGATTACGGAAGCAAACCGTATGCACTTGGATTTGAAACAAACATTCAACACTTACCAAGCCGTTGACCAAGCGTTGCGCATCCTCATCCTAGCCGCCATTCCGCACGTATACGTCAACTCCCTCAGCCACGACATCACCGGTTTTGGAAATGTGTCAGCACTGACAATTATGACCTCACTTTGGTACCGGTACGGCAGGATCACACAGGCCGAACTCGCCGAGAATATAGCTCTCCCTGGAAGAATTGCCTCAGCCAATCGAGGATCTTTTTCTTCAGCTCACGCGCGGACGCCAGTTTGCCTCCGATGGCTCAGAGCCCATGATGCGCTTTTTCAGGTTCTTCGCATCGGCTACACGCTGATCGCGAACACCGGACTTTTCGCCGAAGCATGCCGCGAATGGCGCAAAATTCGCGATGCCGACGAAAACATGGAAACATTTCAAGAACTGTTCACCCAGGCCGAGCAAGCTTGTTCCTCCCTGCTCACGACTTCCAGCCAAGCGGGATACCACGCCGGAAACGTCACAGCAGCAATCCCAACTACGCCCTTTGCGCCAGCAGCAGCCGTTCCACCTCCAACGGAACACGCGCTTGCTATGGCACGCGTCCAAGCCACGGCCGACGCCACCCAAGCGCAAATGGCCACCGTGATTGCCGCCATGAAGTCCCAAACTTGCAACCGCAAAAACAACAACGGCACTTCCTACTGCTGTTGGACCCATGGTCACACCACCAACAGCAGTCACACCAGTGCCTCGTGTGAAAAACGAGCAGACGGTCACGACGTCACCGCAACCAAGACCAACACAATGGGCGGCTCGGACCACGCCTACGGTTGCTAGGAACAAGGGACGGCTAATCTCACCTCAACTTGTTTTAGTCCCAAGCTAAACTTACTAAAACTACCTTGGACTGAATCAGATTATGCTTCCTCCCCGCAAACAAAATCCCCTGCTGTCCTCGACACCGGCGCAACTGGACACTTCGTTACCACCGACGCGCCATTCACAAACTAATGCGCCGCAATCCACGGCATCACTGCCCAACTTCCCGACGGCGGCACCATCCAGTCCACGCACACATGCAGTCTGAACCTTCCATTACTACCTGCCGCTGCGCGTGAAGCCCGCATTTTCCCGTTCCTCGCATCCACTCCTGATCCCTCATCTCCATTGGACTCCTGTGTGATCACGGATGCACAGCATTGTTCAATGCTAGCACGGTGGCGGTAAAATACAAGGACTGCATTGTCCTCACCGGCACTTGGTAGTCGATCACCAGGCTATAGAATCTCAACGTCCCTAGTACCGCTGCACCACCGCCAACGTCCCTCGCTGACACCCCCAAGGTTGCCAGCACAACCAGCAATGCCAATGCCGTCATCAACAACCCAAACCTGGCAGAACACATTGCTTTCTACCACGCCTCCATGTTCTCACTAGCTATCTACCTTGTGCGCAGCCATTGACGCTGGCCACTTCACAAGTTGGCCAGAAATCACGTCAGCCCAAGTTCGACAATGCCCACCACATTATATTGCCATGGTCAAAGGGTACCTTGACCTGCTCAAAGGGCACCTGGACCAAGAACGCGCCAATGTTTGATCCACAAAACCGACAGCCGAGAAGCATGAAATTACAACTTCTCATCCTGTCCCGGATCCAACGCCTGATTCACTAGCTCCGGAACCGGCGGCACTAAAAACACGTTTCTTGTACGCCGATTGCCAACCAGCCACCAGCCAAATCTACACGGACCCCACCGGACGTTTCCTTGTTCCGTCCATCAGCGGCAACTCGTACATTCTCGTCGTTAAGGACTATGACAGCAACTTCATTCACGCAGAACCCATGAAGAATCGCACAAAAGAAGTCATTTTGGCGGCGTATCAGCGTGTCATCTCTCTCTTGAAATCTCGCGGCCTTCAACCAAAACTCCAGAAGCTCAACAATGAAGCCTCGCAGATCCTCCAGCGATACATGGTGGAAGAGAGCATTGACTTCCAACTTGGCCCGCCCGGCCTCCATCGACGCAACGCAGCCGAGCGCGCAACTCGAACATTCAAAAATCATTTTATCGCCGGACTATGCACCACGGCAGCCGACTTTCCACTAACACTGTGGGACCAACTCCTGCCACAAGCGCTCAAGACGTTGAACCTACTACGCACGTCACGCATTAACCTACATTTGTCGGCCTGGTCCCAAGTTCACGGACTTTTCGATTTCAACCGCACGCCCCTGGCACCACCCGGCACCCGCGTTCTTGTCCACGAAAAGCCGACGCTCCGCGGAACGTGGTCACCACATGCCGTTGATGGCTGGTACTTAGGCCCCGCCATGCTCCATTACCGTTGTTACTGGGTTTGGATCCTCGAAACCACATCGGAACGGATCGCAGACACGGTTGTCTGGTTTCCGACAAAAGTTTCGATGCCAAAATCTTCGTCCACCGATGCCGCCATTGCAGCGGCGCGAGACTTAACCAACGCTCTCTTGCACCCATCGCCCATCAATCGTAGCGTCATGTCTTCTACCTTGATGAACGGGTCGGTCGCGGTGTTCGCATTATGGTTCTTTGGAAGGTCGACTTCTATTGTCTTTGGGCGTGAACGCATGAACGCATGATCGCATGATGGGGAAAAAGCGCTTCGGATTGGAGCGGAATGATTATGGGCGCATTGAATTCGCGGTAAGCTGTACAGAAGAATAATGAGGTCGTACCATGGTGCAAAGAATAGAAGCAACTCGGCTCTTTAACATGATGTCCAAAATACATCAAAGCGGCCGTTGGCTATGGTATCACAAACATTGTCCCCAACTTTGATAGTGTTACTGTGGTGCACATGCATATCGCTTCTAGACACTGGGAATTCCATACGATAGTGCCTACTAGCCTATTGATTTGCATAGTTTGTAGGTGAGTTGGTTCGACATATATCGAGCTACTACGGAGTGGCTCTTAACAGCATGCAACATTACTAAGATCCGTTGCGCGCGCTCACTCTTCAAGGTAGGGCCCTTGGCTCAAATAGCCCAAGCGTCGTCGGCAAAATGGGAATTGTCAATGGACCGGGAAGATTCGTGATAACTGGCGTTCCTCCTCCACCGCCCTGATTGTCGAGAAGAGAATTACCGCTTGTGAAGCCAGTAGTGGACGAAACCGCAACCTTTGGGAGTCCTTGCTCCGTGAACAGCAAGGCATTGGCAAGAGCGATGTTTTGGTTGAGGAGGTCATTACCCCTCAAGAGGAGCTGTCCATTTGTAGGGAGAGGGGGCGAGTCTGGGAACAATGTGTTCGGGTCCGGCAGCAAGGCGGCGGCAGGAGCCGGAGGTGAAGCGCATCCCCCGTTCAAGCGTCGGCCTCGTAGAGATCTTCTGTCGCGACACAATCTTCTCGATACTGGAATGGCATTGCCTGGCAAGCGTCGTTCATGGATCGGTGGCTCAGAGGGCGAAGCATCCAGTCGTCTCACATCCTGGAGAGCAGCAGGGCACGGATTGGGTGTTAGATGTAAGCTGGTGCGCTCGTTGCTGCTTTGTTCCTAACGTGAATACCAGCCATCACAGTTGGAGTGTCGCGCGTCATCTTACCTCCTGCCCCATGCTGTTCTCCGAGAACGTGGTGCCGACAACGGCAACGAGAGCGGTGGTTGCGGTGGCAACGAGGAGAGCCACGGTAACGAAAATCCTGTTGAATGCAATCATTGCGGATCGTTTTGTGAAAGACGACGTTACGTATTATGACAGTGCAGTGGCCATCGAGGAGGCGTATGTACAATAACCGATGACCGCTGCTGGTCATTTATTTGCTTCCCGTTTTTCATCGGGATTTGGGATTTCGCGTTTTGATTGGCTGCGTTCTGCGTACCGGCTCTCTTATCCGCACACCTGACCTTTGATAAAAGACCGTGGAGGAGGGTACGTCGTAGGCAGGTGAAGACGTCAGCAAGGACCACGTCACGTCACGGTGCGTGCGTTAGCGTTCGCATTATAGCTTCCTGTAGAAGTTCATCATCAAGCGTTTTCTGTTCGAAAAGTCCGAATGAAGCCATTCTGATTTCTGATTCTGCTGCCTCATCACTCCTCGTGGAGCTTGGGAGTGACGTGGCCGCGCGGGGCGAGCCGCCGCGCTTCACTCCACCGTGTCGCAAAGCCACGATGTTGCATGCTGCTAGTTTGGACGGCACAGTGTGCTA
>Ga0307978_1003177_pt1 | contig 11257 bp, 10 predicted proteins | sample OrgLakmetage1056_FD_203151 | JGI IMG/M metagenome (GOLD analysis project Ga0307978, IMG submission 203151) | Saline water microbial communities from Organic Lake, Antarctica - #1056 | ecosystem: Environmental > Aquatic > Non-marine Saline and Alkaline > Saline | place: Antarctica: Organic Lake...
TGCCACCGATCACGATGGCGATCTCGCGGTCGGTGGCGAGATTTACCGCGCCCGCGCCGGCTATTCGCGCACCGCAGTGGCCACCGAGGCGGGGCTGGCGGTCGGCAATGTCGATCTCGAGGGCGTGCTCGACGATGCGGGTCTCGACGCGGACGCGCTGCGCGCCGGTCTCTATGACGGCGCCGAGGTGCGGATCTTCGTGGTCAACTGGCAGGACCCGTCGCAGGGCACCCTCCGGCTGCGCCGTGGCTGGCTGGGAGAGGTGATGCTGTCGAGCGAGGGCCAGTGGCGCACCGAGCTGCGCGGCATGTCCCAGGTGCTCGCACAGCGGCTGATCGAGCCCTACACGCCGGACTGCCGCGCCGATCTCGGCGATGCGCGCTGCGGGGTGGAGATCAGTGACCCGCAATGGACACGGCCCGGTCTGGTCACCGCACCGCTCGATGCGCTCTCCTTCACGGCCGCGATCGATGTCACGGGCAAGCCCGACGACTGGTTCGCCGGCGGCGTGATCCGCTTCACCTCTGGGCAAAACAGCGGCCGGGCCATCGAGGTGCGCGGCTCGGACCTGGCGACAGGCGATCTGGTGCTCTCCTTCCCGCCGCCCTTCCCGGTCGGGACGGGCGACGCGTTCGAGATCTATCCGGGCTGCGACAAGCGGCTCTCCACCTGCATCGAGCGGTTCGACAATGTGCTCAATTTCCGGGGCGATCCCTTCGTGCCGGGGGCCGACAAGCTGACAGAGACGCCAAATGCACGATGAGCCAAAGCAGCGTGAGCCAGTGTGCGGTGACGACGTGATCGCCGAGGCACGCCACTGGATCGGGGCGCGCTGGCGCCATCAGGGCCGCGGGCCAGCCGGCGTGGACTGCATCGGGCTGCTGATCGTCGTGGCCGATGCACTCGACCTGCCGCATCACGATGTGACGGGCTATGACCGGCGCGCCAGCGGCACCAGGCTGCTGGAAGAATTTGCGCGCGCGCTGGATCCGGTCGCACTGCCCGACGCGCGGCCGGGCGACATCCTGGTCTTTGCCGAGACCAGCTATCCCTGCCATGCCGGGTTTCTCACCGCGCGGCACGGGACCCCGCATCTTCTGCACGCGCATGCGCTGCGGCGCTGCGTGCTCGAGGAGCCGCTGATCGAGCCCTGGCTGTCGCGCCGGCGCGCGGCGTGGCGCATTCCGGGGGTGGTCTGATGGCGGTGCTGGCCATCGCCGGCGCGGGCGCGCTCGGCAGCACGGCGCTCGGACTCGGCTGGCAGGCCGGCTGGCTGATCGGCTCGACCGTCGGCTCGCTGCTGTTCGGCCCCGACCAGCCGGATATCGAGGGCCCGCGGCTGCGCGATCTTTCCGTGACCTCCTCGGCCTGGGGCGCGCCGATCCCGCTCATCTACGGCACAATGCGCGCCTCCGGCAACGTGATCTGGGCACCGGGGATCCGCGAAGAGCGCCAGACCCGCAAGGTGGGCGGCAAGGGCGGCGGCGGTCAGCGTCAGACCACCTATGGCTACTACGCCTCCTTCGCGCTCGGCCTCGCTGAAGGCCCGGCCGGGGATCTCATCCGGATCTGGGCCGATGGCAAGCTCATCCATGACGCGCGCGGCACCAATCCGGATGTCTCGATCCCCGGTCTGGCGTTCCGCTTCCACGAGGGAAGCGAGGACCAGCTGCCCGATCCGCTGATCGAGGCCACGGAAGGTCATGGCCGCACGCCGGCCTTTCGCGGGCTGGCCTATCTGGTGTTCGAGGATCTGCCGCTGGAGAATTTCGGCAACCGCATCCCCAACATCACCGCCGAGGTGACCTTCAACGCGCAGGAAGCATACCCCGCGCTCAAGAGCACCAACCTGCCGGGTGGGGCGCTCGACAGCGTGCTGACAAGCTACGGGGCCACCGACTGGCCGCGCCAGCGCCAGCTCATGCTGACCCCGGACGGTCTGCGGCTGTTCGATCTGCGCACGCTGGAGGAGCTCGCGCAGGCACAGCCCGAGGATATGATTTCCGACGCGCTGGCCGACGCATTGAACCTCTACAGGGACAATTTCGGGTTCGATCACTGCTTCATCGGCGGCGACGGGTATGCCTACACCCAGCTGGGCATCAGCAACACCAAGCCGATCGTGAAGATCGATCTCGACGCGATGGCGGTCGTGGACAGCTTCGGGCGCCGCAGCAACAGCCTGAGCAACAATGCAGGCGGGTTCGTATCGCTGACGACGCTCGGCTGGATGCGCGCGCTCAGCCTGACCGGGCCTGTCGATGTGCTGATCGCCTCGGGCCGGTTTGGTGGCGGTCATGGCTGCGTGCGGGCCGATACCATGGAGTTCCTCGCCAACCTGCCGCGCATGGGCCCGGGGCCGACGAATGTCGAGAACATCGTGCAGGGGCGTGTGGGCGAAGGCCTCGGCGAGGCATGGATCCTGCGCACGTCGAACACCGGCACGGCCAGCACCATTCCCATCGAACGGCTGCGCCTGCGTCCGGGCGCGCTTCAGCCGGTCGTCGAGAATGCCGGGCACTGGCAGCTGACCCCGGCCGACATCCACCCTGACGCGACAGGATTCACATATGAGCCGGCCGGCGCGGTGTATGATCCGGTCGATGACGCGCTGGTCTGGATCAGCGCGCTCGCGTTTCCCGAGGCGCTGAGTAATCTCGCCGGGCGGTATGCGGTCAAATGGCGGCCAGAGTCCGGGGTGATCTGGGCGACGCGGCTGTCGCTCTTTGCCTTCTCCACCACCCGCAAGGAGAACATGGCCATAGCGAAGTCCCGCACCGAGGGCCGGCGCATGGCGTGGCATCGCGAACCGCAGGTCAGCCAGGTCGATCTGCGCACCGGCGCGGAGGTCCTGTTCACCGAAGGTTTTGCTGCGGGCAACATCTTTGGCGGCGGTGAGGCCGCGGGGTATGATGCCCGCTCGGACACGCTCACGGGCTATGTGCAGACCGGCTCTGCGGTGACGCGGCTGTTTCTCAACCGCACGGCCGGCGAAGGGGTGACGCCGGGCGCGATCGTCGCGGATATCTGCGCCCGCGTCGGGCTGGGCCCGGACGATATCGACGTGTCGCAGATCGCCGCGCCGGTGTTTCGGGGCTATGCCATCGGCCGGCAGGGATCGGCGCGGTCAGGCATAGAGCCGGTGGCGCAGGCCTTTTCCTTCGATGCGGTCGAGTCCGATGACCGGATCCGCTTTGTGCCGCGCGCGCGGTCCGCTGTCGAGGCGCCGCGTCTGTCGTCCGACGATCTCGTGCCCGCCCGCGACACCAGCCGCGTCGTGCAGCTCCAGCGCGTTCAGGAGACAGATCTGCCCGAGCGCATCACCGTGACCTACCAGGAGGCCGGCCAGGGGACGGGCCAGGAGATGGGCGGCGACTACAATCAGGGCGCCCAGTCCGCCACGCGGGTCTCCCAGCCCGTCGCCACCATGAGCTCGCGCGACAAGCGCGACATGGAACTGCCCATGGCGCTCGAGGCCACGGAGGCCAAGCGCATCGCCGAGCGCCTCATGGCCTCGGCCTGGATCGAGCGCGATGGGGTCGAGTTCGCGCTGCGGCCGGGATTCCTGCGCCTTGATCCAACCGACCTGCTGCGCGTAGAGGCGCCGGGTGGGGCCGAGATCGCGGTGCGGCTAACGCAGATCGAGATCGGCGCGGACTGGGAGCTGCGCGCGAAGGGCGTGCGCCATATCGGGTCGGCCTATGTTTCCGACGCCATCGGCGCGACCGGCACCGGGGCCCAAACCTCGGGTGTGCTGGGCGATGTGCCCTCACGGTGGGTCGTCCCACAGGTTCCGCTGCTGCGCGATCGCCACGACACTGGCGGCGTGGCCTCGCGGCAGTATCTATTCGCTGCCCCGCGCGTCGCGGGGCCATGGACCGGCCTGTCGCTCTTTCGCTCGCGCGACGGGGCGGACTGGGACATCCCGGCGCGCATCAGCGATCCCGCGCTGATCGGCACCCTGCGCGCAGCCCTGGACCCGCCGCGCTCAGTCTGGACATGGGACGCGGCGAATGTCCTCGATGTGCGCCTGCGCGATCCCGACGGCCAACTGGAATCGGTCTCAGACCTGCAACTGCTCAATGGCCGCAACGCAGCACTGGTGGTCGATGCGGATGGCGGGGCCGAGCTGATCCAGTTCCGCGATGTCACACCGCTCGGGCTAGACATCTACCGGCTCTCGACGCTGCTGCGCGGGCGGCGCGGTTCTGAGGCCCGGCTCGCGCATGCGCCCGGGGCGGTGATCGTGGTGCTGGAGGACGAAGGCGCGCTCTTCACCGAACCCCTCGGGCTGGTCGGACAGCCCCTGCGCTATCGCGGCGTCGGCCGGGGCGAGGCCTTCGACGAGGCGGACACGGTGACGCAAACCCTGCGTGGCACCGATCTCAAGCCCTGCGCCCCGGCGCATGTCGCGGGCGCGTGGATGGCGGCCGGCATCACCCTGTCCTGGCGCCGCCGCACCCGGATTGGCGGCGACTGGCGCGACGGCACCGGCACCGTGCCCCTCGCCGAGGCGGCGGAGGCCTATGAGGTGGATATTCTGAACGGTGCCGGGGATGTCGTGCGGGTGCTAGAGACCGCCACGCCGCAAGTGCTCTATCCGACCGCCGACGCGGAGGCCGATTTCGGCGCGGTGCCGGGCACTCTCACTGTCCGCGTCCACCAGATCAGCGCGGCGGTCGGGCGCGGCTTTCCCGCCACGGCCACTCTGGTCGCCACAGTGCAGGAGACATGAATGAGCACGCCCAATCTCGCCATCGCCCATATCCAGGCGTCGCAGGACCAGAAGGAGGTCACCGCGAACGCCGCCTTCGATGCGCTGGATCTCGCACTGACGGCAAGCCTCGCGGTGGATTGCAGCGCGGGTGGCACGATATCCGTGTCCGCCGCAGACCTGCGCCGCCATGTGCGGCTGGTGCTCGGCGGTGCACCGGGAGCCGGGTTCACGCTGGAGCTCGCCGATGTGCCGCGCCTTCTGGCCATGCGCAACGCCACCGATGCCGACGCGAGCCTTACCAACACCGCCGGCAGCGAGACCGTGGACCTGCCCGCCGGCGCGGAGGTGATGATCCATTCCGGGCCGGACGGGATTGCGGGCGTCGGCGCGTCCGGGGGTGGCGTGTATGATTTTGGCCTGGTGGCGTTTCAGGCCCCGCCGCCGGGCGCGGTCATCGGCAAGGTGGTGATCCCGCGCGCCATCGTCATTCCAGCCTACTTCGCGGGCGCGCGCGGCGATGTCGACACCCCGCCGGCCGCCGACTGGAGCATCGACGTGACCCGCAACGGTCTGAGCATCGGCACCATCACTGTATCGACCACCGGCACCATCACCTTCGCCACCATCGCGGGTTCGGCGGTACCGGTCGCCCCCGGCGATGTCCTGCGCTTCGTCGCGGACGCAAGGGACGATCCGCCCGAGGCATCCATTGCCGGCGTTGCCGTGACCCTGATCGCGGAGCTCGCGCAATGATGCCGCTCGTCTTCACCACGTTGCTCTCGGGTCGCACGGATCTCGGCCCCGCGGACCCGGTCGCGCCCGGCGCGCTTCTGCTCGAGGACGGTGCCGCGCTGCGCCTGGAAGAGACCGACACCCTTCAGAAGGATCCCGATGAATGACCGACCAGAAGCTCAGCGAGCTGCCCGAGACCACCGAACTGGCGGAAGGCGATCTGCTCTACGTCGCGAAGGCCGACGGCGCGGGCGGGCATGTCAGCCGCCGCATCGATGCGGCCAATCTGACCAGCGGGGGCGGGTTCGTCAGCATGACCGGTCGTATCGGTCCGCTGGCGACCGGATCCGCGTTGAGTACACAGCCGGCGCTCGGCGTCGATGTCTTCACGCTCGCGGATGTGATCGTCGAACGGGTGCAGGCCTGGCTGCACGCGAACTCGGATTTTCCGATCGATGTTCGGCTCATCGTGGCAGAGGTGAACGCATCCTCCGACAGCGAGGTGCTCGAGATCCTCACCACCACGGCATGGGCCACAGTCTCAGCGCCCGGGATCCTCACCTTCGACAGGCTCGACCTCGCCTTGCCGCGCGACAGGATCCATGCCGTCATCCTCGACGCCGCCAGCGGCGCGCTGACCGTGACGGCCGAGGACCGTGCAGGCGGCGTGCCGCCGCTGGTCAACCCGTTCGGGCTCTCCGACGCGCTCGGCTTCAGCGCGCCGCGCGACATCCAGGTCGGCCAGAGCGTCAACCGCTACAACTCCTCTATGCCGCATATGCGGATCGAAGGACGGCTGACCTGAGCGCTGGCGTGTAACGGCCTCACGCCGGGCGTCCAGCCACCGGCTGGATGGTGCTGTCGACCTCTCCTCGAGCCCGTACGACCATTTTCAGCATCAGGACAGGGAGGCGGGATGCCCGACCGCGACAGGATTTCCGACCAGATCATCCAGGCGCTGCGCGAGCACGGGTTGGCAGCGGCCATCGGCGTTTGGTTCAGCCTCATTGCCGGGCTGGCCGCGGCCGTGACGCGCAAGGCATTTACCAACGAGGCGCTGCTGCACAAGCTCGAGCAGGAGCTCGAGGCCGAGCGCCTGCGCATCGAAAAGCGCCGCGACGAGGACCGGCGCGTCGATCACGACCGGCTGGAGCGCATCGAGCGCGACATTCACGACATGCGCAACCTGATGTTCGCCGCCTTCCAGCGCAAGAGCGACGACTGACCGAGCGGGCTGCGCGCGGGCGCGGATACGCCTCGCTGTCGACCTCACCCATGAACCGAAGCCTGCCACCGCCGCGCGAGCGGACGGCTGGTCTGGTTCCGTCATTCGCCACCCCCCAGACCCGAAGGAGCCCCATCATGTCAGACCCCATTCGCAGCTTTCGCCATTTCCGCGAGGTGCCCGAGCGTCTCTGGCGCTGGCCCGACTTCTCACCCGCCGAGATCGCCTGTCGCGGCACCGGCCAGCTGAAACTGCACCCCGCAGCCCTCGACACCCTGCAGGCGCTGCGCAACCGGCTGGGCAAGCCGCTGATCGTGCGCTCCGCCTATCGCTCGCCCGAGCACAACCGGGCTGTCGGAGGGGCCAGGGCCTCCAAGCACATGATTGGGACCGCCTTCGATATTGCCATGGCGAACCATGATCCCGCGGCCTTCGAGGCGGCGGCGCGGGAGGTCGGGTTCATCGGCTTGGGCTATTACCCGCGCTCGGGCTTCATGCATGTCGATCTGGGGCCGGCGCGGTCTTGGGGCGACGCGTTTCCGAAACGGGCGACGCCGTTCGCGGCCGAGACACCGCCCGCGCGCGAGGTCCTGGCGGAGAGCCGCACCCTCAAAGGCACCGGTGCGGCGGGCGCGGCCACCGTCGGGGCCGCAGGTGTCGAGGTCGCGCAGGAAGTGATGGCCGAGGCGCAGGGCGCCGTCCTGCCGCTGGTGCCGTATCTCGACACGCTTCGCTGGGTGTTCATAGCGCTGGCATTGGGCGGGATCGGTATCGCCGTCTGGGCGCGGGTCGATGACTGGCGCAAGGGGCGGCGGTGATGTGGGGCTCGCTGCTGGCCGGGATCCTCCCCCGGCCACGGGCGCGGCGGGTGGCAGGTTTTGCCCTCGGCGCGCTCACCATCACCCTTTTTCTTCTCAACCTCCGTCGGGCGGGCGAGCGAGCGGGCCGCGCCGCCGAACGGCTCGACACACTGGAGCGCAATGATGCCATTCAGAAACAGATGCTGGATGCAGCCACAAACCGCCCTCGGGATCGCGACGCTCTTCTTGAGCGCCTGCGCGGGGGTCGGTTCTGACGCTCCGCTCGGCGCCTGTCCGCCGGTGGTGGACTACAGTCGGGATGAGCAGGAGCGCGTCGCTGATGAGTTGGCGGCACTCCCGGAGGCCGCGGTGATCGTTGGCTGGCTTGCGGATTATGCGGTGTTGCGGGAACAGGCGCGGGGGTGCGCAGGCAGATGAGCGGGAACAGCTATTCTGAATCGTTGCGCGGGTGCATGGTCCCAGCTTTGAAGTGACAGATACAAGGGCTTAACCAAAGTGGCACGGCCGATTGATCAGGATGCGAAGGCCGGTCTGGCACGGGTCTTCCCGTGCAATACCGGTTGCACCAACTTGGCCGTCCCGTTTGCAAATGGCAGGGAAGACTGAAACCAGCAGGTTGAGGACTGCAAGCTTTCCACGTCGCATTTGTTCAGGGTCCGGCACGCTTCAGGGCGCCTCCTCTATCTGCCAGGCCACGGCGTCTATGCCAGCCTTGCCACAATGACGCGTCACCACCCGATTGGAGTTTTGTGCCTTTGCCAGACAGACATTTCGGCGGTTAGCGGATGTAAAGAATACCCCCTCATTACCCACCTTGCGCCAAAACACAGATTGGTTGCCGTCGCAGGACATCACAACGATATTGCGTCCATTATCCGAGACGTCGCCTTCGATCCCGAGGCATTTGTCGCGATCCGCCCCGGTATGGATCACATCGTCTTCGGCTGAAAAGTTGAACCGCCGCAGATCCTCGCCCTTCGTTTCAAGGGGCGTGTCACGGTTGCAGTGATCCAGTTCCAAACTGCCATTCTTGTTGGTGATGCACTTGTCGACCTGTCCCCGGAAGTAAATCCGCGTGCTGCCTGTAAAGCGCGGTATCCGCACGCGCTCGGGGCGCCGCTTTTCCAGAGCCGCCACGACCAACTGCGGGCCGCTGCCAGTAAAGGTGCCGGCATTGCGGGTATGGTGGATGTCATAGTTGGGCATCCTGCTTTTGCGTCCGGTCCAGGCGAGGACCGTATCGAACGGTCGGGAACAGACATCCTGTACGAACTCGTTCAGCTTTTGAGGAACATACCCAAGACCGAAGGAGCTCGCGGACCCCATGGCTATCTGCCTGTATTCGAACTGCTTTCCGCCCTGTTTATAGGTGACCGAAACATAGTTGTCGCCAAAGATCCCGCTCTTGGCCGTCTCGTCATAGCTGATCAGGAAGTCGCCGCAACCGCCGGAAAAGGTGGTCTTATGGTCCGTGCCGCGGGGCGCCCAGGCGACGATCAGATTGCGCTTCACTTTTCCCGGACCTTCCATCGCATACTTTTGAATGCTGCTGGAACCGTGCCAGAGAGAATGGTTGTCAAAGCCCTCTACAGGCTCATAGACGATCACCATGAAATCGTAGAGCGGATGCTTTCGCTCGAGAGCCTGTCCAATTTCCTTTGCGGCGCCTTTTGTCGACCAGCTGGAAAGGCCTTCCACCAGTTTCGGAACAGCAGCCTTGACGTGCCTGGATACGATTGGCTGTCGATTGAGCCGCAGGAAGCTTTGCTCTACGGCGTCAACGCAATCCTTGACGTGGGACTGGAAATCTCGCGCTGAGGCTTCGGAGGCCTTTTGCACGATATCCGCCGGCGGCGTGTCGCCGTCGGCCAGATCAAGCGCATACAGCGCCGCATAAACTCTCTGCGCTTCGGTCATGCGCATGACCAGCAAGTGGCCAAGCTGCAACACCGCGGGCATATCACCGTCAGTGTAGGTCTCGGCGGCCTGTAGGATTGGGGTGTGGAGATTGCCACCGGCGCATTGGTCGGCAACTGCGGTTGCCGCGTCGAAAATCTGTGAGACGTTACGTCCGCTCAATTGATGGGCATCAGCACCGCCTTTTAGATTTTGAATGTCATTCTGGTAGAGTTGCCACGCTTCGGTCGCGGCACTGATCTTGGTCAGGGGGCCGGAAACCTCACCCTGGGCCTTGAGCAGCGCCTCATAAGCTTCCAATTCGTCGAACCTGTTGTCCATCCGGGCCGAAAGCGCGCTGATATGCGCGTCGACCTTCTTGATTTCAGAGATGATCTGCTGCGTTTCAGATTTCTGACCGATGGTCAGAAGGACGTTCACCGCGCTGCCCATCATGCCCAGTCCCTGAGCTACCTTTCCCAGCTTCTGCAGCTTGCCGACGTAGTTTGCGAACTCCTTCAGCTCTCCGGCTTTGTTGGCCTTTTCCAGTTGGTCCGCGGCGCCGGACAGAACCGACGAGGCAGTCTTGAGCGCACCGACCGCCTTCGGCGTCAAGCTCCGGGCCGAGGATGTGACGCGGGCGACATCGGCCTCGTCGTAACGACTGTCGGCCTGAACAGGTGTCACGTTCAGCCACGCAAGGCAGGACGCGACGGCGAGCGGGGTGAAAAGCTTTTTATACAAGGCGGTCTCCTGAGAATGCATTTTATTCAACCGCCATTCCAAAAATGGCATGCCGGTTGAACTCAGGATCATCTGACTCTGCTCGTTGATCAAGCGTTTTAGGTGTTGGGCGGCGCTTGCGTGCGCCGAGACGCCCAAATGAGGGTGGATTGAGCTGTGTATCGGTATCACTCGAGTCCCGGGCCAACGTTTTTAGCGCGGCGGACAAACTTGAGGAGCCGGTTTCATTCAGCTTCGGTCAAGATCGCGGGCACGCGCATGACGGAGACGCTCAAAATCAGCGTATCGCCGTGAGAATGGCGCGGGGCATGGAACCGTTCACGGCCTCCATCAAGCGAGGAGATGGGAATCCCAACCGGCGGAAGTGGCTGCCGCACGGCAGTCAGCCATCGGCAATGAACAAGGTGCATCGACGTGAAGGCGAGATGTTGACGGAGGCATTTCACCCACTCGCCTTCTCAGAACCGCTGCTTCAGTCCATGGGTGCTGTAGAAAGCCGAGAGACATACCCGTCAAGGAAATCCGCCAATTCGGCCACGCGCTTACCGTCGAGCTCGCGAGATGCCTGAAGCTCGTCCAGCGCACGCTGGGCCTTGTCTGTGGTCATCCATCCGGTCTCCTGCGTATCGGGCGCGGACCAGCGCTCGCGTAGCCACGCTTCAAACCGCGACCGATCTTCGGGCGCGAGCAGTTCGGGCGCGTGAAACGCCACCAGACGGCGGCCAAGCTGGCGCAGGCGGGCATCGTCGAGGGCGGCCATGATCTCTTGCCGGCGACGCCAGTCCACGCGCTGAAATTCGGCAAGCAGGGCCTTGTCTGCATGGCTGTAGAACCCGCCGAAGATCTGCTTCTCCACCGGGGGCGTCGGTGCCGCGTATCCTCGGGGAACCGCGCGGCCAGCGCCTGTGCCACGCGGGCCCGGAAGTCGGGCGCGGATGCTATGACCTCCGCGCGCTGAGCCTGCACGGTGGTGGGTGCCGGCACCGAAAGCAACCCGGGTGATTTGTTCACAGCGAGGGTGCGGATGATCTTCGGCGAAGCGTCCGCTGCGGCGAAGATTGTTGCGTCATCGGCGGTCAGATAATCGGAGGGATCCGCCGCATCCAGATCAAAGAAGGCCGC
>Ga0307978_1003179_pt1 | contig 11255 bp, 9 predicted proteins | sample OrgLakmetage1056_FD_203151 | JGI IMG/M metagenome (GOLD analysis project Ga0307978, IMG submission 203151) | Saline water microbial communities from Organic Lake, Antarctica - #1056 | ecosystem: Environmental > Aquatic > Non-marine Saline and Alkaline > Saline | place: Antarctica: Organic Lake...
TAGAAAAGCCCCCCCCTCAAAAATGCAAACAACAACATGCAAGCGGGCCGCTTGTGGCCTAGCGGTCCCTCCCTATCAAAGAGCTAAACCCATATATCTTCCATCAAACGCCACGGGCACATTTCCCTAATGTGAGGTATACACCAGGCATTCACAATTCCTCATTTTTGCCTTGCGACTGTGGCAGCTATGCCCCATGGCTCACGCCAAACACTTCAGGTGGCGGTGGGTTAAGAGCCCCGTTCGAATGCGCAGCTCGGAGCCCGTCTGCCTGCCACCGCATCACCGCGAGGTCCCCAAACACGTCAATCCCCACGCTGTGGCGGCCCAGAAGCTCCGCGTCACGAGGATGAACCACGGAGAGCTTCATCTCGTGGGTGTATGGCAAGAGCCGCAGCACGCAATTGGTGGCGTCAACAGCTGAGCCCAAGGTGCGATTGTCGTAGGCATCGAAGCTGTTGCCCACGATACAGCACCGCTCTAAGGCAGTAGTTTTTGTAGAAGTAGTTTCTAAACCAACACACGTGTCACCGCTCAACCCAGGTGACGGAGGGGCAAAGTTGAAAGGCCAATTTTTCCACAAAACGTTGGAGTAAAGTCGAAAGGGGCAATGGGGCATGAAAAAGATAGTTCCACTCGGGCTTCCTGGCGCGTTACTGTCCTTGTCGTCGTCAACCTCCATGCGCACAGCTCGCTTTGCTTCTTCGTCTGAAGTGATGAGGCGCCAGCCATAACTCTTCACCACCGCAATGTCCGTGGCCGAACACACAGGATCATACCACCACGCTTCAGTCACCTCTAAGCGGCGACGGAGTACTTCAGCGGCTGCGAATTGAGCTCGAGCTCGTGCCGACGACGACACTGGCCCTACCCCGTAGGCAACGAGCTCACGCCAACGCAAGGGGCTAGGGTTAGGTTCACTACCGGACGAAAGATCCTTAAGGGTTGCTGCTAATAGAGTCTCGGTAAAGTTAAGATCGGCTATGTCTAGCAGGGCAGCGTTCACTCGGCGTTGCGTCAAAGTCACCTCAGCCGGGTCTACTGGCCGGCTGTCACGTATGCGCAGTTCTCTTCCCTCTGGGGCTGGTGGCGCTTGAGCACTTGTTGATGATGCTTGATGCGTTACAGCGCGATTCTGACGCTTTCCACGACCGCGCTTGCTAGTAACAACAGTCCAAGCTTCTTCGGAAGCCATTGAAAGATGCGTAGAGTCTGGCCAAGGTCAGGCTTGGTAGGATGGGCTAGAGGTAATCTTCAGTGAGGAAAACAACTTGTCAGAGCTACTGTAGCGACAGGCCCTTGCACTACTTCAAGAAGAGGTAATATTATTAGGTGCACACTAGCGATCTAGCACTTCGTTTTGTCACTCTTTCCTAGCTTTTGACCCGTCTATGCGTTCGACATTTATGAAGCAGCGTAGCATCATGGCATCATGGCTGAGCGATAGCTTCATCAATGTTTCTTTGTTTTGATGTTTTGATGCACGACGACACAACACGACGCAGACGATGGTTTGCTGTTTGTTTGCTGGTTTCGAGATGGCTGAATCCGCAATCTGTATGTAATCCGTAGCCTGCCTCCATAGCCTACTGTAGGCTGTAGTAGTAGGTACTACTCGTAACTACAGTAGTAAATCAGGCACCATTCTACATACTTCGGCGACGACTCCTTTCGGCGACGAAGGGAGTTTTGAACAATTAATCTTTTACTACGGGGGATTTCTGCCCCCTCGGGGCCTGTGTCTAAACAAAGATGTGCGCCTGTTTGCTTTTTAAGTACAAGGCTCATGCTTTCGTGGGTACACGAGCCGAGGATAGCGGGCGGTCAAGAGATGGCTTATGGCTGATCTCTAGAACAACATCTGAAGTACTTCGGCCTCGTGGACGACGGCGGCGAAGCGACCACCTTTTCGTAATGGGAAACCCTGGCGCAGGACCGCGCTTGCTGGCTAAAGCTCGTCACGAAAGCGCCTCTCGACATTGGAAAACCGCAGCTGCGGCCACCTTGGTGCGACACCAGAGTGACACCAGAGGAGAAGAATAGCTTCCTAGCGCGACATGCCCAAGAGACTAAACAACGGTAAGCTTTCTTCAATGCAGAAACAGACGCAGAAACGACCTAGGTCCGGTTTCAAAATTATTTCATGAACAGTTTCCTCTTTACACTTTAGAGGGGTTGGAAACATTATGCTTCCTGCCCTCTACGCCCTATCCTTATTACAGTTATGGCTTTTTGCGCGCAACGCACGCACGTACACTTCTGCCCGCAGCATATGCTTATGTGTCATTTGGGTTTGTATGAGTTCGAGTTCGAGTGTAATGCAAAATACATAAAAGAGCAGTCCCCAGTTTCACGTGCCTTTCTCAACTTGACTTCGACGAAATCTCCGATGAATAGCAGATCTCTTTGTATATGTATTAAGAATTAAGTGTTCCTTCTATCTCCCCAAAGCCCCAAGCATAAAACGAGGAACCAATTAGTCTTTCTTGGCACTTTCTCGCCGCCTGTCTCTCCATGTGTAGTCGCGAATGTCGATAATTCCTTCACTATAGGATTGCCTAATTATTGCAGCAGCGCGTGATTTAGGATCAGATGGAACATGATCCATGGGCTGAATGTTCCATACATCCCGCATGTCTTCGATGTCTTCCATGCGGCGAGGCGGCTGCCGCGGCACCACCTTTTCTGAAGGAGCCGCGCCAGTTTGGACTGTCGGAGCTGTCTCTTGTTTCTTTACGGCCTCTTCTTTCTTCGGAGCAGTAACCGAGGGTACTTCTTTTGGTGGTGAAGGTTGGATTGGTTCCTTTCTTGTCGGTAAAACGTCAACACGTGCCGGTGCAGCAACCGCTACTGCTCCACTGGAAGCAATTGGCAGCTTTGGCAAACGCGGGATCTCGATTTTAGGAACTGTGATATGAGGAAGCTTAACGCGACTCATCATTTCGACTACCGACTTCAGCAAACTAGGACTCTGCTTCAGGACGCTAATGAAGGACTTGCCACTCTGCATGACAAACTGGACCAGAAATGCAGCTCCTGGAATCGATCCGGCTGGGAGTCCCACGCCGAAGAGCTTGAACATACCCACCACTGCACCACTCGTCATACCTAGGCCGCGCCAGATGTTACCTTTGGCCTCAAACCAAGGCACCTGAAGGGCTGCAAATCCAATTGCTGTGAAGAATGCTTGGCGCGTCGGGTTCTCAGTGTCAACCACGATTTCGTTGATTAAGACACCAATGGTCACTCCAGTGGCAAGCCCTAGCACTGCCTCTCGAACCTTGCGATACACTAGGGCGGCAGTGCCATAATCGTCGTCATCCTCATCGTCATCTACAATGTCATTCACTGGCCGCCGCAAATTTGCAAATAGCCGGGTCCCTGGCGGTTGTAGAGGAGGTGGAGATGCAACCTGCTTTTTACCTAGTGCACTGACTTTTGGAGCCGAAGCTTGACGGCCAGGAAATAGCCGACCACTGCCGAGAGAAATTATTGATATTAGACACAAGCCGACTCGGCCAAATCGTCTCCACATCACGAGGTTACTCCTACGCTGCACCTGGTAATGTAGATTGAAGTGTAAGCTATTCGAACGACTACTATTTGGTGCAAGTAAACGAGCTCACGAGCTCGAAGCCAACGAGAACAATACAACGCCGATTCAGTCGAACGTCTTCAGTCAGACAATCCTCCCTGTAGACGATATGTTTTCTCGTACTAGTAGCTCGTAGACGACTACGCAGACAACACCGCCGACGGCGGCACGGCGGTACTTAAATTGCGTAATAGCGATCTCTTTGGCCATACCTCCTGACAAGAAGAACCCAAAGTTACTATTCTTGGCTGGCTTAACTTCGGTGACATATATTTGCACCGCTCACGGCACTGAGCTTAGTCACATTTGTATCCCCCAAAACAAAAACCAGACGGCGAGTTCTGCCATATACAAATGTACAAGTAGCTCAAGAGACATGGGGATAGTGAACAATAAACAAACGGCCAAGTCCGGCTAATACGGGAAACTGGCTGCTGCGACTCCGCACTCTCGTCATACCTAACAGGGCTGCTACGTAGGGGGGATTTCAGATTTGACACAGGCCCCGAGGGGCCGGAATTAGAAGGCGAAACAGGAAGAGATAAAAACACAAAAGCGGCTCAAATTAAGGAGCTAGTCAAGCACACATGCCCAAATGGTCATAGAAGTGATGATAGTGGTCTTAAGTGGCACGCCCCTCCGTGCTCTGGGAGTGCTGCTCCAAAGAGGAGTCTCCGCCCACAGATGAGGGGACTACCACGAAGTATCTCAGGCCAATAAGTAGAGCTGCCCCTGACCTCGAGTAATCGCGCCGTTTTCTTTTTTGTTCGTGATCTAAGGTCAATCTCCTTTCGTGGTACTCTTTGTCTTAGTCGACTACGGTAATCTTGCTCGTTCGAGTTGCGCTTAACTCAGGTTACTCAGCGGGTTCTAGGGTGTATCTCCTCGGTGTCACAAGAAGACCCTTTATACTAGTTTGATATGCTCGTGGGCTCTTAGTTTACTACTTTACATCAACTGTTCCTGCATATATCAATTTTCGAAGCGCTTGACTCTGCTTCTTTTCCGCGACACCAAAATCCTGGCATCTAGCCTGGAATTGGAATCATTGAGATTTTTCTCTAGGGAGAGAATAGAGAATAGCGAAAAAGCAGTGTAGGACGCCCGCTTTATTTTCTTATTTTGACACAGGCCCCGAACCGTAAGGGCCGGAATTAGAAGGCTAGCCCAAAGGAATTCAAAAAGTGTGTGCCTTCAGCACCCCTAAGGAGAAAACTCCCACAGCGGCTTAAGGGTGAAGTATAGAAGGCTCTTATCTTGCCTACTTTACTTTGCGGTTGTGAAGCTTGGTCCTTGCGTGAAGATTTATCTAAGCGCCTTCGAAGTTTCCATAACAGGTGTGCTCGTAGCATGTGCCGTGTGAACCTCCATCATACCTTCCGCCACCATATCACTTCCGCGAGTCTCTTCCGTCGCTTGGGCATTCTTGACATCGACAGTTACTTTAATAGTCGTATTCTTCGTTGGGCTGGCCACGTCGCACGTATGCCCATGAGCCGGGCGCCACGGCAATTACTGGCTGGTTGGGTATCGCATTCTCGACCGATTGGTTGTCCACAGATGACTTCGGGCAGGGCGTTGGAGAACGCGCTCAAAAGTAAGGGCATTTTGAAGGATTTTGATGAGTGGATCGCCATTGCCAAGGACAGGTTGAAGTGGAGACAGCTGACTCACTCCATTCCCAAACCTCCTGATGCCTGAAGGCTGAAGGCTGAAGGTCACCTCGGGAGTAAATGATTACAATTGCGTTACGCAAAAGGACACTCAGCCCAGTCGGACTTGTTCTGAAGGTTACATTTTTCTGTTGCTATTTGCCACAGTGGTGTTTCTTTGTATTTTTGGGGAGTATTAACTAGACTAGATAGGCCTTGAGAGCCGCGAAGAGGGGGCGTAAACCAATTGCCAATAGACCCTACCAACCGGAATTCACCGAGATTAAAGCCTGAGGGAAGAGGAACGAGGAACCCCAAATCCAAATTCCGACTGCTATCAGGTGGATCATACCCGAAGCCACTTGCGTTTTTTTAGGATTTACCGTCATTGATTTTTAAATTTCCACGCAAGCTCCATCATAGAGATAATACACACCAAAGAGCCCGCTGTACGGATTTCAAATTCGTGATTTTTCAATGTCCATGCGCGTAAACTTACTTGCGTTTGTACTTAGGAACGTTGCTACCTTCATGAGCCCACGCCTTGTTATCACAATGGGTAAAAGCCTTTGAGCTGCGCGTAGATCGCCGCATAGGCACAGGTTTTTCAATTGGTTTACCCTCAATATTGGAGGCTTGGCCTCGAAGTATAGACGAGCCATCAGTTGAACTTTTGTTCTGAAATCCGTAGGTTGCTTTGATCTTCTTCAATGCAGGTGCAGATACCGAGCGCTGTCGACCTGCGCGGACCAGACCTGCAAGACTTTTCCCACTTTCTTTGGTCACAATGTAAGGCAACTCCGACGTATCTCGAGGCGGATCTCGTTTGGCAAATACCACAACTCCAGTGGGAAATCCGATGAAGTTGCCTGTTTTTGCAAGACGAGAGTGATGGATGTATGAAAAGTGCTGCTTGAGATCCAAAATGAAAGAATGGAAATCCTCCATGCTTGGCGAATACTCAAAATCATACTCGAAAACGAGCTTACGAACTGAATACCAATTCGTTACGCTCCTAATTACCCCAACTTCAGCCCCTTGAATATCAACTTTAACTGATGTAACATCTGGATAAGAATCCAGCAAGGCGGAGAGTGTCGTTGCCGGTACAGTACATGTAGCCCATTGCGAACGCCTCGGCTTTTCGATAACGGAGTGGCGGAAGCCAATTTCCGGATGCAAATGCAAAGTAGTACTCGACTCAAATAGTTGAACAGATTCAAGAACAGCTGTTTGTAGAAGATTGTAACAATGGTGACTCTTTGATTGCGGATTGCTTGGCCCCCGCGACTGATCCACGTTGAGTGCTGCATTCTGTGACAACATTTCGAAGTTGCCCAATTCCGGTTCGACCGCGATGACCTTTGCTCCGGCCGATAATGCCAGGCTTGTAAAAACTCCGATATGTGCACCCACGTCAATCCAAACATCCCCAGGAAGAATTTCAAAGTCAAAAATTGGCCGTTCGTAGCACCCTCTCGTAACTACCTCGTCAGCAATCTTCTCGTCCCTCATTCCGCCAGAGCGAAGCATTAAGCCTCCTCGAAGTCGAGGTATGGATATTTTTTTTGTCTTTGAGCCAGTAATACTATTTGAAACATTAGTAGGGGAATCTATTGGAGTTGAGAGTGCAACTAGGCCAGTCTCAATTTCACCGCAACTCATTGCATTGCTGGAATATGTAAACCACTCAACCTCTTTCCCCCATTCAGATGTGCATGCATAACAAACGGGCGACAAGGCCTCGGTAGCCGTTGACTCGGTTCTGGTAAAAGCACATGCATCGTGAGACCAACGAAGGCATTTGACGCATTCCACCATATCAGAGCCATCATCGAAATCAAGTACTACAGCCTTGCCTGCTTTAATGCAAGAGCACTGAAAAAGCCAAGAATATCGCTCCGGTTCACAGATAAGACAACGAAACGTTGTTGGCCGCAGCAAAGCGAACTTTGCTACGAAACAGTCGCCTTTGAGGAGATCAAATGCGCATGCCTCGTGATGGCGCACGCTACAAGTACCGCACTGCACGATCTGACCATCACAAGAATCCTCAGTTCCTCCGCAACTGCATCCCCAAGGCTCAGCACTATTACCTTCTTTGTGGGCAGTCGGTTGCATATAGGAACGAGCACACAATGATTGAGGAAACAGCTAGACGGCTAGAATGATTGTAGGCAATAGATCAACGTAGAGTTGATGTTTTAATGGGGAAGTGTCTTGATGTCATGATTACTGAAATGCAACAACCTACAATGTTGCTCGAAAGATCCAAAGATACAGATCTCGCCCACCGCCCACAACAGCAACATCATCTTTCATGTGATTTCTTGTGACTTACAACAACTTGCACTCATTTTGACACAGGCCCTGAGGGGCCGGAATTAGAAGGTTAACAGCTAGAGAGAATAAAGGCATAGCGGCTCAAACTAAGGAGCTAATTAGGCGCACATGCCCGTATGTTCATGAAAGTGATAATAGCGGTCAAAAGTGGCACGCCCCTCCGAGCACTGAGAGTGCTGCTCAAAAGCAGAGTTTCCGCCCGTTGAGGATGGGACTACCACGAAGTTTCCCAGGCGATCCAGAAGAAGAGCTGTATTATGTTCTGCTGTTGCGTGGTAGCGCTCTTGAAACTTGCTCCAAGGAACCGGAATCAGAAGATTAACGCGCAGGAATAAACGCAGCTTAATTAGTGCAAATGTCAAAATACGAGCGGCCTATGGAAATGGCAATGGCGGTAAAAATTGGCCTTGTCTTCCATGTCTTCGAGCTAAATTCAAGTGGTGCTCCCTCTGAGCTCCCAGGCGATCCACAGACGAAGAGTCGCCCACCCCAGTGCAATCCCACCACCCCACCTCCCTGGACATGGCTTCAAGGCAAGGCTACACGAATTTAAATCGCGCATGGGGCTTATTTTCGTTTGTGATTTCTTTCAACTGGAAGGGCTGCTTAGTATTTGAGGTCTTCGGTTAGGGGGCTTTCTGACTCTTGACTCCAGCTTTTTGACTTTCACGATTCCAAGGACCTCGCACCTCGCAGCTCATACTCATCAAGCTCACCTCTACTTTGGTGCTTTGGTCATCCATTAACATTATCCGGGAAGTCAATTGCTACATTACACTAAGATAAGATTACCAGTAAGAATTAGATATTCCAGTTTTAAGTCAACAAGACAGCAAACAAAATTATGTTGCCATGAATTTTGATTTCAAATTTCAAGAGAAACTTCACACTGAACCTAACTGGCTTTTTAAATCTTGGATCTCTGTGTCTCTCCTTTTGCATTCAAGGACCAGTTGGCTAATAGTGGTACAAATTGGCCCTCTTTAGGGCTAGGTGTGAAGCACCCGTATGCAAGCAAACCACAAGGGCAGTGAAAGCGGCGCTACCGTACTTAGATCGGGCCTGCCACTGAGCTGAAGTTTCCCTCGAGGATGTCAGTGAAGCCCTTACCCTCACTGGCAAGCTTGAGGTTTTCAATTGTGTTGGTGGTCCACGGGCACTTCTGGGTCTTTTGGCAAAGGCTGTAGCAAGACTGGTGGCCCATGTGGTGGTAAGTCCCTGGTTCACGTGCCATGCAATTCACAGTAGGGCATGTGATCTGCTCGTGCCACGGGCACCCAAACGGACAATTGTAGGAAGGGCGCGGCGGCCTCGGGTTCCGAAGAAGGCACATGGCCATGTACCGGCTCTGCTGGTTCGACTTGTTGCTTTTAAGGCCAGTCGAAGAATGATGCTGTACAGCGTCTGAGCTCACCTTAGCGATGTTAGTTTGATCCGAGGCGGTGCCGACGTCCCGCACTGGATGAAACACTTTCCCTGGTGCAAGCTCTTCCAATGCAGCAAATATAGCTGACGAGATGTCAACGGGCAGCTTGTAGTCAAACAGCCCCCCATCGCGGCCGCCCATGACTGCCATGCTAATGTTCCCCATAGTACACCATTTGGTGATGTTGCACAGCGTAGGCGGCACCACTTCGGCGTGACCTGTGGTTCCGATACCCGAGTCCGTCTCCAACAACTCCAAGAAACGGCTCGAAAAGCGCAACAGTGGCCCGAAATGCAGCGACACTTCGTTATCCGGGACGTTCCCACGGCCTACTTTCCCATGCCGCTGCCCAATGTTCCACTGACCGCCGCCGTGGACCTTGTCCCCTCGCAGCGACCAACCCACGCGCCAACTCACGAAGTCACGGGTCGCGTGGGGAGCCACTAAATGCGCATCGAAAACGTTGCGCCACGCACCACCCGTCACGGCCACGTCATGCTCTAAGCACCACACGTAGCGCCAGTGCATGCGGGTCTTGTGCTCTTGCCACCAGCTGGTGTAGGCCAAGTGCTGGTTGTGCGACTTGGCGATGGGCGTGGGCTTGACTGAGGGGTAGCGCGTGAAGTGCTGAAGGCGGAGGCCGAAAAGTTTCACGCCGTGCGCAGTGTAGTTGAAGCCAGCTTCTTCCAGTAATACGCCAAAGTCAGCCACCGTGTCTGCGTCATAAAGCACGGTTACTTCATAAGGCGCTACAGGTATGCTGTCGGTAGTCCCTGAGCCTATTGGCACGCTCTGACTCGCAGCGGTCAACTCCCGCAACTTTCGCACGATCATGCCTGAATAATATATTCACCAAAAGATGCCGAAAGTGCTAAATAAGTTAGGATGTAAGTATATTTCCCTATTTAAGCCATCACGAACAATGTGTGCATTATCATGCTTCAACATTCATCATCATTCCGTGAACAATTGCGATGATAAGCTAAAAATTAACCATCTGTACCAAGGACACCTTTGATTCAATACCTTTCAGGTCTACCAAAGATATGAAAGAGAGCAACATAATAGAAGGGGAAAAATTTCTAGAATACCATCAACGAAGTGTGTTCGAAAGAGCACAGCATCCATAACTGGCGGCCCCGATGGAGAGCGCTCGGCATGCAGTGCCTCCATTGCTGCTGGCAATCCTTGCCGGTTCGTTGAGGCATGCGTGGCAGTCAGGGCGAGGCTCGCAACGACGCTTATCCGACGAATCCACACCATTGTCGGGGCGGCAGTGTATAGCAGCGTCGCGCGTCGCAGCGTCGCGGCGTAGAGCCAAGCAAGACAGCCACGCAGCCAAAGAAAGCCGTTCCGTATTTTTGTAGTGTTGCATTCGTGCACGACGACGACAAAGCAAGCAAGCTGCTGGAAGCTGTCGCTGCCCGCCTGGTCATCTCGTCATCTCTTGCTAGAAGTTAGCCTTTTGCCTTCTGCCGCCAATGTTGCGCATAAGTGGGGCCGCCCTTCGCAAGGGAACTCCTTCTTTGCCAAACAGACTCTACAAGTTAAGAGCCCGCGGGCTAGCACTATCTTCAGCCGATGAATCTGAAGCTGCCTTACTAGAAATGATCAGCGGTGATCATGACGCTGCAAGAAGCAACAACAGCGGGGCTGACCGGGAAGGAATGCTTATGGCTCTAGATGGGCCCAACGGCCTCGCAACGTGCAGTGGATTAAGTTCGGCGCGGTTAGGTGACGTGGTGTCCATTGGCGGCGACAGCTCAGGCGTTGTCCTTTCGTTGGAGCGTCGCGCTGTGCGATTAGGGCTATTAGCACCAGGTGCAAGAGTGGGTGCAGCCGTTGAAGCCTTGGGCGAGAGTGTGCGAGGCAGCGCAGGTCAAGAAGAAGCAGTAGCATCTGCTATTGAAGCTACTCTAGCTGCGTGGACTGGTCGTCGTGTAGACGCCGTCGGTGGTACTTGGCCTGCTCCTAGCACGGGCAGCAACGAAGGTTCGAGAAGCTTGCCGTCCGCCAACACCTGTGCTCTGCTTTCGTCGGCTGTGAGGCATTGGCGGCACTGGCCTTCCAAATTGAGTGCACGGAAGCCTTCAGGAGCCAAGGAAGCCTCGGATGAGGTCAATCTCAGCGGCATTGTGCCCACGGGCGTGCCATTGGTCGATGCGTTGGCACCGCTGCGGCGAGGCGGCGCTCTCGTGCTAACAGGCCCACCGGGCTGTGGAGGTTCTGCGCTGGCAGC
>Ga0307978_1003183_pt1 | contig 11247 bp, 9 predicted proteins | sample OrgLakmetage1056_FD_203151 | JGI IMG/M metagenome (GOLD analysis project Ga0307978, IMG submission 203151) | Saline water microbial communities from Organic Lake, Antarctica - #1056 | ecosystem: Environmental > Aquatic > Non-marine Saline and Alkaline > Saline | place: Antarctica: Organic Lake...
GTCGTCAAGATCATCGAGGCCGATCCAAGCAAGGAGCGGGTGGATAAAATCATCACCCGCTGGATTAAACGCCACTTGAGTCGTCTAGGCGCGGAAGTGGGCTTGGAACGGTTGAACAGTTTGGTGGAGGACAGAGATATGTTGGCAGAGAACTTGGAAAACCTGGTTAAGAAAGAGCGATTTGAAGGCATGCAGGCAGGGCACCAAGAAGGTCGTCAGGAAGGTCGCCAGGAAGGCCGCCAAGAAGCTGAGCAGCGCGCGTTGGAAGAAAAGCGCGAAACCGTGCACCACCTTTTTTCTTTTGGTGTGCTCACTAACGATCAGATTGCTAAGGCGACGGGGTTATCGGTTGGCGAAATTGCGGAGCTGCGAATCGAAGACAAGCACTAACGCTGTTTCGGTAATCGCCAGTTCTTCCCAACTGTCAGCTGCAGAGAAGCAGCCGGGGAAGTCTGGCACTTTGACGCCACGGGTTTGTGTGTCGTCGCCTGTGTGTACATAAACAGGGAACAGCATAACTACCCTAGCCGCTCAATATCTGACTGGCTGTGACTGCGCAGGTAATCTTGCAGCGCGTGATCCATTCGGCGTTGCCAGCCACTGCCAGTTGCCCGGAATTGCTCCACCACGTCCGGTGACAGACGAATAGTGATGCGCTCCTTGGTGATCTCGGCCTTGGGCCGACCCATCGGGCGCTGGCGCTTAAATTTAGCGTCTGTCATCTCGTATGTGTCTGGATCGGCGGCAATGCCGGCGTTGATCTTGGCGTCTTCTTCGCCCGTCGGCCAGATGGTGCCTGGCTTAAGCTTTGGCATAGCGTTTTATCTCCCGTGTGTTGGCTTTACGAAGGCTGATGATTCGGCGGGTATCGGCGCGTTCATTATATACAATGCAATGAAACCTTAGTCCGATGTAAGCAAAACCCACCACTCGCAGCTCTGTGTAATCCCTTCGCTCATCTGGAAGCGCCCACGGCGTTCCGATTCAATGCCGTCCGCCTCGAACGGAGAAACCCCGTGCTTTGCACGGTTGGTCTCATCTTTGGCGGGGTCGAATTCAATTCCCGTTGACTTGTTGTACGTACGTTAAGTGCAGGGAGCCAAGCCAATTCCGATCAGTTTAGACGAGACTTGGAGTGTTGGAATCAAATGCGATTAAGGCGTCCTTTGCTGGATCATACGCATAGGCAGGGGGCCTAGCGTAAATACCAAGCCCTTTATCTGTGTTCGGTGATTTCATGTTTTATTCTCGCTCTATAGAAGATAGCTGTAAGCAGAATGCCACTGAAAAAAGACTGCTCTTGGGCGAGAGGAGCTTTTGAGTTCGTGCTTCTCAGCGGCTTTGTGCCTTGCCGCTTAATAACTGTTACTTCCAGTCGGGCCACGGCCCTATGCTTTATGTGGCAGGTCGGCTTCGCCTTCCCTGACACCGAGCAGCAATGCTTGTGCGATGCCGCTCAGGTGAGATTCAGGTTATGCCGCGGCGTCCATAAGAGCTTCCCACTGGCGGTTGAACTGCGCCAGCCATCCAGCACAGATTTTTAGGCGGTGCATCATCTGCATTCGAGGCCGATTTCCTGGCAGAACTCTATCAAAGCCTGGGTCAGTTCGTCCTCATTTGTGGGGGCCGCTAGTTCCAGGTTGTTCCAGTGGCTGGTTGGCTCGAGGTTTTCTGCAAGATCGCTGGTCATCAAATACCTCAGATTATAGGGCTCTTGGTCAGTCATAGAGTTACACATATTTTGCTATATTCTTGAGGTCGGGCGTTAGCGCTTCACGGGCACAAAAAAACCGCAACCAATCTGGATGCGGTTTTTTTTTGCTTGGTGCCAGAACCGTCTGTGTTTAGAAGGCGGCGCCGAACTCAATAGCGCCACCAAGATCTGCGTCACTGACCATGCCCGCCACATCAACTCGGACACCGTAGAGCGACAACCCGACACCAGCTGTCAGCTGTGTTTCTTCTGCGATGCCATCATTGGCATTATTGCTGGCAATGTTGTAACGCGCACCGACACGCAATTGCGCATACCGCCAAGCATCCAATTCCGCCCCTACCGATACCCATTGTGTGTCGTCGCCGTATCCAAACGCTTTTCTCTCGGTCAGCTCTGCTTCCGCAGTAAGGACATGATATTCACCAGAATGCGCGATACCAGCGGTAACCATTGGGTTCAATTCAAAGGTCTGCTTCTCTTCTCCAAGAATCGGATCGAATTTTGAGTCCAGCTCCATCGGGATCAGATTCTTAATGGCCACGCCGGCGTTCCATTGCTGGTCTTCGCCGAATGCATAGGCTGCACCGAGGTCAATGTTGAAGCCACTTTTAGTAGATTCAGAGTCGTCTTGATCAAACTCGTCCTCATCGAAGCCATCGACAGCAGCGGTATATTGATAGGTGCGAAGTTGAACATACTTCGGAGCGACGCCCAACTGAACCGGATTCTCCAGCCCCAGATCAAAAGAGCGACCAAAGCTGATGCCAGCTTCCACAATGGCAGAGGCCAGAACTCGTCCATTGGAATCGAGATTATTTTCGAGCTCGGCGCCAGGCGCTCCATCTATGACCTGCTGGAGCTGGTCAAGATCAGACTGAGCAACGTTGCCGCGGACGGTTGCTCGCAAAGTCGCGGTGGTGAATACGCCCATGCTGACGGTGTCATTCGGGATAGCAAGACTCACCCCTACACCCAAATCGGCCCGCAACGTATCCCGGTCAAGCTCTTCGAGCTGACGCTTAACATTGCTGGCACTATTTTGGATGTCGGCAGCACTTCCACCCATGTTGATCAAATCGTCGTACCGCTCAATGTCGCTCTGGATATCATCGATCTGGTCAACAACTTCCTCTTCATCCGCATACGCTGCGTTAATAGAAGGAAGAATTAAGCCAAAATCATCGACCCAATCGTGATGACCTGAAACCAGCATCGCCGGATTGGAAATGTTGGCCGAAGCTGGGTGCGCGATGGCGACGCCCGCGCCACCCATGGCAAGTGAGCGAGATGTTTTAAAAGATTGGGGCGCTGCAAATGCGGTAGATGATGCAGTTGCGATAGCGATGGCGATTGTCAAACGGCTAAATTTCATTTTATTTCCATGGGTTGAGGAGACTTTTAAGTTTGCTCCTGTAAACGGCTTGTGCCTTGCCGCTCAATTAGTGTTGCATCCAGTCGGGCCAGGGCCTTATGCCTATATGGCAGGTCGGGCTCACGCTCCTAGACACCGAGCAGCAACGCTTACGCGTTGCCACTCAAGTGAGGTTTAGATTATGCCGCGGCGTCCATTAAGGCTTTCCACTGGCGGTCGAATTGTACCATCCATGCGATCATGTGATATGACTGGCATTTGAAACGCTGAGTTTGGTTTGCTCGTAAAGCAGCTTTGTGACGCACGTCAGTTCAAGGCCGGTTTCTTTACAGAAGATTGTAAGTGCTCCGCTCATGTTATTTTATCGGTAATGCTGGCCGAAACGTCCGTTAACTTAGACGTGGCTAGACTCTCAACACTGAATTGGTCGAAACTGTCTTCATTTGTCCAGCCGATGGAGTGGCTATAGAAGGCTTCGCTGTTGTCGCATGAGCTGGTGCGCCTAAAACACCAAAGGTTGGTAGCAATGTCGGTCGCTGGGGTGTTGTCTGACGCGGAAAGCGCATTGCTTAAAATCATTACTGCCATATTGGCTTGGGCCGCTGCATGGCTGATCTGGCCGTCTTGTGACGGGTTTTTGCGCGGTTGGTCTCATCTTTAGTTGGGTTGAATTCAATTTTCATTGACTTATTGCACATACGTTAAGTGCAGGGACCAAGCCAATTCCGATGGTATTGCTCATCAGCTGAACCCCAGTTATCCCACAACTCCTCTTCGAAGCATTCCAGCCACACAAGCCATCATGCACCTATAGCGCCACTAACTTTGTAGACATAAATCGGTTAAACGGGGCTGCCGGTTCCCCGAGAGCCAATGCGCTTACCTTTATGTCGTTTTTCTCACGACAAGAACCGCAAAATCAGAGTGAAATAAATGGGAGACAAACAGCGCCAGACGACAAACGGGTTGCAAAAGCTAAAGATTTGGCCGCGAACCAATCGGTGAGTCCGCTCCGTGAGGGACGGGCAACGCCCGATCCCGAATACAAGCAAAGGGCCGCTGCCCGCCTAAGGCGAAGCCTTACTCCCCATGCACAGCATGGTGTAAAAGCTCAGTGCTGATGAACAAGGAGATGATTGAACGTAGGGCAGATCCCTTTCGCATGAGGAAGCCATGAGCAAGCACCACCATTCTTAACCCTGAATGAACGAAACATTATGTCAAAGGTATGAATATCGCTTTCAGACCTGAAGGCGTATGCCCGCCTGATTAAAAAAACCCGAACATTCGTTCTCGCCTATCTGTATTTGAAGAACGTAACAGCAGCCTAGGTTGCCGTTATCAAGAAAGTCTTTTCGAGGACGCAAGGGTTGCCTTAGTCGGTGGCCACATCGATGAAAGTGAGTATATCCGGCGTATTCAGGAGCTTCTGAATGACGAAATCGATTATTTGTCGAACGTGCGGATAGGGCCACCAACACGAAGTCAGCCAAGTTGAAGTCGTTTATAGACATGGCCGGCATAGAGGAAGCAACCGTAGCGACTTATGGCGGTGATTATGTCTGACCGGGCAGGGCGGTTTTAGGGCTGTGCGCTGTGTCGAATGGGGCGCTCGGTATTGTCATCTGGTAGCGCTCATGCTGGAACCACCGGCGTGACAGCCACCATCACTGTTGGCAGTGGACTACATCAACGTTTATGCCCGTGACGCCAGTGAAACTTGGGTGCTGATCCATGTTGAAGTGCAGGGCGAATCAGAAGAAGCTTTTTCCGAACGCATGTTTACTTGTCAGTATCGGCGGTGCGACCGCTACGGATAGCCGCGTAGTAGATGTGCCCAAACGCCAGCTCAAAATCGTAGATATCGTATTGGTAGTTCACGTCATGTCGATTTTTTGGCTTGCGGATATGAGGCGAGCATCGCCACGCCGGTCATACTTTTGAGTAGTGGTAATACTGGCGTGCCCCATCGCGTCTTTGATCGTTACGATGTCTTCGCCGTTATCGAGCATCGTTGATGCGAACGTTCGGCGCAGATCGTGTGGGGAAAACTTATCCAGACCGGCCTCCAGCCTCCGGGTTTCGAGAATGTGGTAAATAGCCTGATCCGACATGCGCTGATCCGTCACATCGTCGTGGCGGCGAATACGGGAAAACAGCGGGCCTGGACAATCCCCTCGAACTTCCTGAATCCACTGATTTATTCTCTGGTGAGTACCCATCGGCATGTACGAAATTCGTTCCTTATTGCCCTTGCCCATAACCCTCAGCGATTGCTCACGGGCGTTGATGCTGTCCATGTCGAGAGCGACAAGTTCAGAACGACGAAGGCCGCATCCGATCAGCGTGCTGATGATGCTGGCATCACGGAGGCCTTTTGAGCTGGGATCGCTTTTACAGGTGAAAAACAGTGTTCTGATTTCTTCGCGAGACAGGGCGCGGCCTGTTGGAAGACGCGAACCTTTAACCGAACGGATGTGCTTGATGTGCTGAAAGCTGTCGGTATCCAGCTGCTTCATTGTCCAGGCTTCTAGTGCGACGCCTTTAAGAGCGGATAGGTAGGTGTTCATGGTGGCGGGCGCTCTGCCGGCATCACCCAGCATTTCCAGAACGGCCTGAACGTGCAAGCGACGAATCCCGCCCCAAGCAAAATCATGCAGCCCTTGGGCACCAAGCATTTTCGCGACGATTGACAAGAATGACGCCATGGTTTGCCGACTGCGTTTTGATCCAAGGCTGATCAGATACGCAATGGCGGGATTGTCTTGAATGGACAGAAGGTGGTCAGTGTCCAGAACAAGATCGATGGAATGTTCCGGTGGCTCATAGACAGAAAGTAGGCGCGGGCTTACTGCCCCCGCGTTATCCATTCGATGCACCGCCACAATTCGGGAGAATAATGTGCATATCGCATTCAACAGTGAGATAAAACGATGATTTCAAGGCGACCACATATTTTTTCATTCTGGCCATGACTGGACACCCGAATGGTAGTTCACAAACTCTACTTTTTCAAACATACATTTTAATAAGTAAAAATATTACCGTAATAGCCATAATTACGATAATTTGTAATTATCATAATTACGATTTCCGTAATTTCGTACAGTCGTCTCTGAGAAAACGGCAACACAGCGCGCCGGCAACCGTCCCAGCGACGCGTGACGTGAATGGCCTGGCTACGCTCACAAGCCAGGATGGCTGAGCTAACTTAGTTTTGACTCTGTTTTTTACTTAGCATGCATCCAGTGGCCTCTGCCTTTAGACTTATCTTTTAAAAATCCGTTTTATAGGTGGGGAAGAAGTCTTGTGGCGGTGAATCTTGTACGATTGGCGAAGGTACTATTATCGCTGGGGTTGGAAAGTTACTCAGAAGTTATTTAATCTTAATGACTAAACGTAGATCAAATTTTATTATCAACGTGAAAAATTTATATGTGTGATGATAACTATGCGCAATCTCTTATTCAAAACGTTATAAAATCAAAAAAATTTTTTTTATATGAATTAATTGATCCAAGGAATAATTCAGTTTTCTATGTTGGCAAGGGGCAGGGAAGAAGAGAATATGACCATGTCTCAGGGGATATAGCAGCTAAGGGAAAAATAATACTTGATATTGAAAAAGCAGGCTACGACGTTAAGAGAGTAATCATTGGAAGATATGATACTGACTCTGAGGCATTTGCTGTTGAGACAACACTCACAAAATGGGTTTATGGCTTGGACAATTTAACCAATATCGTTCCAGGAAGATACTATAGTTTTGTCAGGTCTAATTACTAAAAAACGAAAGCTGAATACTTTCCGATAACAGGAATCGATAGTGAGATAGTTCTAAAGATTAATGCCGGGCGTTATACAGGCTCCGTGATGAACGCGTACTTTAATGCGTTTCCTTGGCAAAGAAGACCGTCGCTTTTTTTAGAATGTCTTTCTCCATTTTCAGGCGGCTATTTTCTTCTCGCAACTGGCGAATTTCCAATTGTTCAGCGGTCAGTTTGCCGTTCCCTCTGAAAGCCTGCCCATCGACCGATTCATGCTCTTTTATCCAACACCCTAGCATGTTTGGGTTGATCTCCAGACTGCGCGCTGCGTTGGCTCTTGAATATCCCTGCTCCAGCACAAGGCTGATGGCGTCCAGCTTAAATTCTTTTGAGTACAGCTTTCTTGTGGTCATGTAGGTTCTCCAGGTTCAGGGTATTATTCCTTAACTGGGCTGGTCACATCCATTAAACCACTTCAACCCGATACCAGCCCTTGTACACGTTTCGACACCTCTCCGGTCCCTCAACTGAGGCTGTTCCCACTGTTTCCTTCAACTGCTTGCGGCCAAAATATGACTGTGAAGATCCCTTGCCCGAAAGAGTCTCAGTAATTTCGGGCGCTATTTGGCCCACTCAACTCTCGGAGACCGTTACAACACCATAATTTCTAGCCCGGTGGCAAATTACCCAACAGAATAGGTGTGCCCATCCCTAACCAGTATATCTTTTCCATACATATCACGAACAAAAAGCTCCAATGCGATTATTCTACTATCCGTTTTGTTGATCCACCCGTAATGCATTGATAGCTCATCAAATAAAAACTCAGCCAAATCGGATTTATTTAGGCCGTTTGGGTGTTTTTTATTAATGGCACGAATAGCCAATAAGTAATCTGGTTCAAGATCAAACAACCTATCGTCAAGCAGTTTGAGTAGCTTGCCCGTTTTATTTGCGGATCCGTTCGCGTTGCGCACGCACTCATGGATCAGGTCAACTGCCAGTTCGTCAATATAACGTGAGCCCGAACTCGACTCCCGAACAATGGCTTTAATCCGGGACCTACGGTTCATCGTTTCATGCTCTGGTCTTTCGCCACCCAGCATTTCCATGAAGACGATCCCCAACGCGTATAGATCATTACCAGGTCGAGAATCATTTCTTTTTGGATAATCATACTCAGTAGTGCTACATGGATTAAATCCCCAACGTTCTATGCTGATACCCATATCAATAATTTTGACAAGTTCGTCATGCCTAGGCATCCGAAACACGGAATTTTGGTGTTTTTTTGGTTTACAATAAAGGAAAAGGTTTGCGGGCTTAACATCTGCATGCACATAGCGCCCCTGCCGACTGTATGGGCGGCCATGAATATCCTTTAAACCCTGCAAAATCTGATAGGCAATCTCGAAACAATCGAAATAATGCTGAAGATCTTTTGATTTATATTTATGCTCATTAACGAAACTGAACAGAGAGATCCAGGGCGCTTGCAACAATTCCATCGCATAAGCATTCCAGCCACTCTCATCCCGAAAATAATCAAAAATTCGAACTGTTTTACCCTCAATATCTCGGCAGAGAAGGATTTCATCCCTAAGTTCAGACTTGCTGATTTTTATGGCGACATCTCTGTCTAACCAGGTATCCCAAGCTTTCCACACGACACCAAAACCGCTGGGCTCTCCTATTGGTTGACTACCAATAAGTCTAAACCGTTTACACAATTCTGGAAGTACTCTCTTTATATCACTTTTCCTTAAACTTTCCATTTCAATTGTCAAAACCTGCATCCTTTGTCCAAGATAAATTTCTAAGTTTTCTACCAACGGTAACGGTGATTTGCAACCCAGTTGTCCAAACAGCTGCTCTTAAGCAGCTTGTTTCGGATGGTGTTCAACGTTGTTGCCCATAACCAGGACGACCACACCAAGAACTTCTTATTCCTCATGAGCGAAGAGGGAGACTGGTCTCTGGCGCCGGCTTATGACATCACTTATAGCTATCGGCCGGGGTCTTTCTGGGTCGAACAGCACAACATCTCTCTCAACGGCCGGCGTTCGGAGTTTGCGCAGGCGGACCTGCTGGCGGTGCTCTCTCAGATTGGCAACTTCCCCATGAGCGATGCACTGGAGATTATCCGAGAATGCACTCGTGCAGTCTCTCAATGGCGACTCCTGGCCTCCAAGAACAACGTTTCCAAGTCACTGATCGATGAGATTGAGGGAAATCTTCGGCTCGATCTATAAAGGGAGTATCTCATTATGCGCACGACGTTCTCAAAATCGTTCCACCGAGACAGACCCAGCATCACACCGACTTTTGCACAGTCGTAACCCGGCCGATAGATGGGCCTGAGCAAACTTAACACCTGCGAGACGATGACCCGCGAATTCTGCGTGATTGTGATCAGCCTCACGGATGCGCTGTTGGGATACTGAAGCACCTTGAAGTTCGGAACGCATTGGTTCGTACAAAAACCATCAGTGCGCCGTCGTGCTGCCCCCTTTACGGAGTTTTTTTGTGGCTCTCACCGCAAACTGGGCAACGGTTTCCTCCAGATCGGATAAAGCTTTTACCAGGGCGCCAAATGACCGAGAGCACATGATCTGCTTTTTCGATTACTTCTGGATTGCGTGATGGGCCAGACGCAGCGCTGACATGTGACCTCGACCCACCCGCAATTAAATGAGCATGACGGGGGCACGGCTACAGTCGCAGCGCAGTACTAGGGTGGGGCAATTGTGTCTGAGGCAGGTTTAGACGAGCGCGAGAAGCGATTCAGATCCCGCGAGCAATAAAGAGCCCTCACGTCGGGAAACCTTTTTGCTGATGAAAACGATAGTTTCAATGACATTGCTCTTGCCGCCCAACAATACGGCGTTACTCCTGCACTCCACACACTGAGTTATTGGGTCAGTAACGTACGCGTAATAGCCCATCTTCGTGAACGGGCTTTTAATCGGGCAACGGCTATGGATTTTCCTAAAACGATGGGCTCACGTCTTCTTGCGCAAGTTTCATCAGGTACTGCCCATAGCCGTTCTTTTCTATTTTGCTGCCGAGTGCCATTAGCGCCTCCCGGCCGATCCAGCCGTTGAGGAAGGCGATTTCCTCGGGCACGGCGACGCGCTGGCCTTGGCGTTTCTCGATGGTTTGAATGTAGCTCGACGCATCGGCCAGGCTGTCGTGGGTGCCGGTATCGAACCAAGCGAACCCGCGGCCCAAGCGTTCCACTTGCAGGTCGCCGCGCGCCAGGTAGCAGTTGTTCACATCGGTTATCTCCAGTTCGCCGCGGGCGCTTGGCTTAATATCTGCGGCGATGTCGACAACTGCGTTGTCATAGAAGTACAGCCCCGTTACCGCCCAGCTGGATCTGGGTGCTTTGGGCTTTTCCTCGATGGCCGTTGCCCGCCCCTCGCGGTCGAAGGCCACTACGCCGTAGCGTTCCGGATCAAGAACGTGGTATCCAAACACAGTAGCACCGGTCGACTGGTCGGCCGCGGCTTTGAGTTTTTCCGTGAAGCCGTGGCCGTAGAAGATATTGTCCCCGAGTACCAGCGCGCAGGCATCGTTACCTATGAAGTGTTTGCCGATGAGAAACGCCTGGGCAATACCGTCCGGGTTTGGCTGCACGGCGTAGGACAGATTGAGACCCCACTGGGCGCCGTCACCCAGCAGATACTGAAAAGCAGCCGCGTCCTGCGGTGTTGTGATGACCAGGATCTCGCGGATGCCGGCTAACATGAGCGTCGACAGCGGATAGTAGATCATCGGCTTGTCGTAAACGGGCAGCAACTGCTTTGATACCGCGCGGGTGATGGGGTAAAGACGGGTGCCCGAGCCGCCCGCCAGGATAATCCCTTTCATGTGCTTCTCCAGTGGTCGGTCGTGTCGAGATCATTCTGTTTCGGTGCAAGGCCGAGCCGCTGGCCTTGATAACAACCCAAGCGGATGGCGTCCCACCAGTCTTGATTCTCCAGATACCACTGAACCGTCTTGCGCAAGCCGCTTTGGAAGGTTTCGCTCGGCCGCCAGTCAAGCTCGTTGCTGATTTTGCTGATGTCCATGGCATAGCGGGCGTCGTGGCCGGGTCTGTCGGCGACAAATGTGATGAGCTCGCGGCGTGGCGTATTTGCCGGTACTAATTCATCGAGCAGGTCGCAAAGGGCATGCACAACCTCAAGGTTGGTGCGCTCGGCCTCGCCACCGATGTTGTACATCTCGCCGAGCTTCCCCTTGGTTAGCACCGTCCAGAGGGCGCGAGCGTGGTCCTCTACAAAAAGCCAGTCGCGCACGTTCTTGCCGGTGCCGTAGATCGGCAGGGGTTTACCCTCAAGCCCATTGAGAATCGCCAGCGGAATCAGCTTCTCGGGGAAGTGGTAGGG
>Ga0307978_1003187_pt1 | contig 11233 bp, 11 predicted proteins | sample OrgLakmetage1056_FD_203151 | JGI IMG/M metagenome (GOLD analysis project Ga0307978, IMG submission 203151) | Saline water microbial communities from Organic Lake, Antarctica - #1056 | ecosystem: Environmental > Aquatic > Non-marine Saline and Alkaline > Saline | place: Antarctica: Organic Lake...
ACAGCTTTTTTATTTACCCCCTCCTCTCCCTCTTTTTTTCTTTTTAATTTCTATTTCTATTCCACTTAATTCTCCTCTCGTATCTATGCCATTTGCTTCTTCAATCGCGCACTTCAAACTTTGTACTGTTGTTTATTTCCCCCCAGGACGCCCTTCACCACGGCTATAAAGTAGAAGCTCCCATCAAATGCGTGCACGGCCGACTCTGGGTGCGCATCTCTGCGCACGTTTACAACGACATCAGCGACTACGAGCGCCTTGCGTTTGCCATCAATGGCATTGCGCACGCAGGCCCATAACTTGCGCCATGATTCGTGTCCGTAAAGAGAAAGTAAATATTCTTGGTCCTTCGTTTTACGAAAGTATTACAAGAAAAGGATACAGCTAAGAGAAAGAGAGGCGTTACAGTCAATTGTTACAAGTAGCGAGTAGCAAGAGCAGACAATAAAGAAGGGAGCTATGCAGCGATAAGCTATGGATCCTACAAGCATAATATTGGAAGTCTCAAGAAGAGGCAAGTGCGGATATTTACGCCAGAGGCCGCGCGATCCCAACGATCATATCAGGCATCACAATACCTGGCTCTGGCTCTGGTACTGCCACTTCCCAACAGCCGACAGCGACAGCGACAGCGACAGCAAAAGCTGAATATTGGTGTCTTAGTTAACGTATTCGGGTCGTATATGTGACTTACGTTTCTGCCTGCCTGCTTCCTGCTTGTTCCTTCGTTCCTCCGCTCCGCACTTTTCACTCCTCTCGACAACTTTCCTATTAAGAGTTCGGAAGATACCCTACAACCCTGCGACCCCTTCTCCTCTAGCTTCATCTACTAGCTTGTTGGTAGTACTTTTGGAGCTACAGAAATGTCAGTCGTGGAGTCAGAGGCCGGAACATGGAATATCAAATCCAAAGTCAATGGAGAGTTTAATGAAGGATGGTATTGGTCTGTAAGCCGGGGCGTCGGGGCGTCGCATTCGACGGCCTCTCGGACGACACGTTTGAATGGCGCCTCCATCGTCGCGGATGCTCTATCACTCCCGAGATGGAGAAACCAAGCGTCGTTGGCACCAGCGTTGCAGATGGGATCCGGAGTCACATGGAGCGATTCAACATCGGAATGTGGGCACTTTACGATAGCCGCGGGCGTGCAATAATGAATGGCTGCGGTGACTCGAGCACACGCCCATCCATTCATTCGGCTTCATTCAAGGCACTTGGCGATGTTCCTGTAGCGGTTGCAGAGGTTTTAGCGGACGCAGTCGTGGCCGAAGAAGTTCCTGAAGCATTCGTAGTAGCTCATGGCGGCGCCTCTGCAGAAGAAGTTTCCGACTTCCCACCCGCATCAGCACAAGTGCTGCACTTTCTGTGTATAAAAAATGGGGCCACCGAGCCTCAAGAATTGGGCGGCCTGGAAGACAAGGACTTTGAAGAGTTGCTGGAGCTGGTGCCTAAACTCAAGCGAAATGGTTTCAAGGAAATCTTCAATGGCGCAGTGCGCAGGTCCAATCCGAATTCATTCTTTTTCCCCCTATACAATACTGGTGACCTCGTAGAAAGGCGCGGCGTCGTCATCAATTGCCTGCCGTTTGAATTTTCTGCAACGGTTACTCCAACTAGAGCCACCTACGGCATGATCATGAGTTGCGACCGCGACTGCGACGGGCAAGAGCAATTTCGACTGGAGTATTACGCGAGTGGGCGTGTAGGGCTCGCCATGAGCGACACGCGCTGCCAAAGCGGGCATGCTGACGGTGACCCCAACGGTTACCGCCCAGACTTGTGCTCGCCGGTGCTTCCGCGGAACGTGGCGTGTAACTTGGTCGTGCGGCGCACCAGCGGCATGGTCTACGAAATGCTGGTGGATGGCTCGGTGTGCAGCAGTCTGAAGTGTGATCGCCTTGCACCAGTGGCTACTGGCAACTGCGACCGGGCTCTTCGTGTCGGAAGCCGCTATAGAAGGTCACCAGGAGATGGCATGACTAACCAATTCGAAGGCACTATTGCCAATGCCATTCTTCACATTGGCTGAGTATTTTCCGGAGTACCCTCCACTCAATTTCTCTCCACGACTTCGATATACGTGCATGGTATTGAGCTTGCCTTTGACTACATTAGACCATGTCTAATTCGTGTTTATATGCTTCGTCACGCAATTTTGAATACGCGCCGCAAACACTTGAGTGACCGGTCACTTCCTTCAATGGCCTACGAATAGAACTAGCAACCAGTATAAGTCAATCACGCGAAAGTCTTCAAAAAGGAAATCCCCTGAGATGGAAATGGAAGGTGGATCTACATAGAGTGGATTTTACTTTCTTCCAACTCCGAACTCCAAACTTCCATTTCCATTTCCTGATCGACGTAAATTACATATAGTAAATATAAATCACGAATTAGCAGTTAGCGGTAAACGCAATGGCATTGCACGTCCCGTGCTGATTTCACTGAGTGGAATTATCGTTGACTAGTCCCGTTTTGCGATTCTCCTTGCTCGCATCGGCGTGCTCGTGCATGTCTTTCCGTCCACAGTCCACAGCACTTGCTTCTACGTCACTGGGTTTCGGACTTCGAACATTGGCCTCTTTACATTGACTGCGAGTTCAAAATACCTCGCTACCAAGAGACTAAACAACGGCGCGCTCTCTTCAACGCAGAAACAAACGCAGAAACGACTTAAGTCCGGTTTGAAAATTATTTCATGAACAGTTTCCACTTTAGAAGGGGGTGAAAGTATTGTGCTTCCTGCCCTCTACACACTATCCTCTTTACGATTTTGACTTGCGCGCAACGCACGCGCGTGCACTTCTGCCCGCAGCATTGGCTTCTGTGTCATCTGCGTTTCTATTAGTTCGAGTTCGAGTTCTATGTCAATACCGTCTGCTCTTTATATTGGCATGGGAAGCCATTGAAGGAAAGATAAACTTTCTTGCGTTTGTTGCTCCCTGTTAATGCCGAGAACCGAAAACTGAGGGCTGAGGGCACAGGATTCAGGATGATCTCGAAAATTAATTCATGTTTTTACGTCATCTCAGTAGTCGTTTTTGCTGACTGTCGCGAAAAAGAAGAATCATCAACGCAACGCAACAAAAATAGAAAAGATGGCGGCGCTCATGCCTGGCGAAATCACGCGCAAGCGTGACAGCGACTATCACTACCACGTGAGAAACAACATATATACATCGATAGAACCACTGTGCATCATACTTGAGCTCAAGCTTGTTATTGAGCGGCGTTTGAGTCGTGTCCTCAGGCAACTTCGAGAGGACACGTCATGGAATGTTCCTATCATCACGAAAATGATATAGAACAGAGAGAACTCATCGATGATGGGTGTAGTGCATGATATAAAGTGGCCACTTCCTAAATCTAGCTTGGTCTTATATACTGCCTATCATTTTTTTGTGCGTGACTCGTCCTTACTTGAGCTCTTGATTTCTCACCCACGCCTACATTTGCAGTGTGTATCTTCTCTTTCCCCTTGAAATCCAAGCATTCCTTTTTCATGCCAGCTTTTCTAGTCAAACCGAAATAATTGTTTTGTATTCATCCATAATACTCTAGATCTTAAAAACGCGTGAAATCGAACGGAGAGCTGCGCTAGAAGTAAAACGCGCGCAGCAGCAGGCTCAGAGGCAAGCTGAGCTGGAGCAGCTGGCGTGGTACGAAAGTTTAGCCATTGGCGAGCGGCGCCGCTACGACCAAGCAAAGGCTGATGCCCTAACCCGGCTCGCGCAGCGCGATCGAGTAGAAACCGCAAAATTGCACAATCGCTTGCAGAAACAGGCCGAAGCCAACGCGCGCGCCGATTACCTGAGCGAGTCGAAGAAAAACTTGGACACGGCCGAAGTGTTGAAGCAAAACTTGCAGCGCAACACGGAAACTGCGCGGCGAATGGCGGCGAAAGGCAGCGTGGCAGCGGCCAAAATCAGCAACTTCTTGAAGTGGGTACTGTACTTCTTGATTGAGGAAAGCCTCATTTTTCTTTGTCCAACCAGCGAGATAGGCATCCAGCCATCTACCAAACCCATACAAAATCACCAGTCAAGTTCTTCGTATTGCACTGAGAAAGACAAGAGAGCCAACCGGGACGCACGTCCATGCTAATTTTTGTAATCTTTTCCAATCGCATTGCTTTCCCAACCGCAAATGCGATGGAATTTCCTACAATACAGTGCATCGAACTCACGCTGTTTGCGCGTGTGTTTGCGCATTAATTCTTCACGCACCAGGTCTCAGTCGGAAAAGGAGGCTCAGCAGAACAAGCTCGAAGAGTCGATGCGCGGCAGCAACTGGGTGCAAGCCAGGAAAGCCGCGGAAGACCTGGAGAGGCGCCGCACCTTGCAAGCGAAGCGCACCGAACGGATGGAATTAGTGCGCGAAAAGAGGCGCCTTGCGGTAAGGGCGTTTGTGCGTGTTTTGAGACTTGGGTTTTACCTACCTCACTCGTTCCTTCTAGTGCGCTGGCGATGACTGCTCTTATTCTACCGTCTATAGGCTTCTACTTTCTCAATATTGTCGTTGTAAACGCATTTATCCAATTTCCTAATGCCTCTTTTTGATTTATTTGTCTTTTTCGTTTTATGTTTTCTTTTTCAAATACCTCGACCTTTTCAGGCGGAAGAAGCAGCAGCTCGCCAGCGCGAATCTACGCTGAGGTCTTATGGCCTCATGGCAATGCCCGGCATTTGATTGGAAACTTAAGCCTTCGTGCTTCAATGAGCCGCTTTAGCTTACAACAGGACACGGCACGAGACAGATAGGCAATCAAAGGGAGTATCACAAGGAAAGCCACCCGCAATATTGGCCTATGTCTAGCGCCTAGCGTTAAATCTACAGCACGCCAGAAAGCAGATAGCGGCGCATAGCAACAACATCGCGCAAAATACTTGTAAATAGCCCGGGTCGCAGTAGAATGGGATGCGGATGAAAAGGGAGCTGCTTACTTAATTCCGAGCTCTATTACTATTAAAATCGGATTCAGCTTATTATCAAACTTAATATCCAACAGAACTGTGAACTGGAATGGACTTGTGCATGCAGCGTGCAGCGCACACACGCGTTGAAAGTATCGGCATCTAAAAACTTACTGTTATAGGCAAAATATGATAGTGGTTTGGGTTTGGGGTGCATGTCTCTGTCGTTGGGCTCTTCAATTAATAATATGCAATATGGCGCAGTATCAGGATTAATGGCCAGTGGTCTCTTGGTCACCTCCAGCCCTGAATGCCTCTTGCTATATCTCAAACCCAAAGAGCAGGCAACATCACCGCATAGTCACTCTTCGGCTATGATCCATTATTTGGGAAGGCTGAAGCCGAAACCCGACGACTTGCCACCCGTGGTGGACGACATAAGCAGGTTCACGAAAGCTTCGTACCTGTAAAAGCAGTGCGCACCCAGCGAAATGATCAACACAAGAAAAGAGTGGAATCAATCCCAGTATATTCCCTCGTTTCCATTTCTCAAACTGAAAAGATGAAGGTTCGCTGGAACGGCGCAAATCTTTCCTTGTCCCTTTGACTGCTTCACTCTATGTATGTACGGTTACTATTCATGCCAAGTAAAAGTAGCAACAAGATCAACAAGATCATCAACAAATACAACAACAGCAACAACAGTACTTTCATTTTACGCACTGGATTTGGCCGTCTCCGTCAACACCAAAGGCCGCCAGCACCGTCTCTAACTTGTCGCCGCCCGCTGCGTCGTCCAGCACCTACGGAGTATTATATTAGGCATTGCATTGGGGGGGATAAGATACGAGGGAAGGGCAAAATATGAAGTCACACACATCCAATTTGGTGGCAAAACAGAATATAAACTGAAGTTGAGCAGCACAGCTTTGAACGGGAGAGAAATAAGGAAATACTCTCAAACAAAAGCTGCGTGCATTCATGAGATTTGTCGGACACATTAGAGCTATGTTGACAGGAATGCAACGCCGCCTTACTTGTAGCTCGCTGAGCACTTCCTTCAGTTCACCCGCTTCGACGAACCCGTAACCCTGCGGCAAGTACAACAATAAATGAGAAAGGGAGACAGAATTGAGGCACACAACACCATGAGAAGTGCTATCGTCGCCGTGAATTCACTGAACGTCGTCGTGGCGCACAAAAGTGACTGAAGTAGCGACAAAACGCACGCATGGCGAAGAAACATGCTCAATCACAATCCTTTAACAACCATCGCCTACCTCCATACTTAAACCTCACCCCCCTCTCTCTCTCTCTCTCCCTACCTTGGTGTCGAGGAGCGCAAAAGCTTCGAGAAAAAAAGCGCTGTACTCAGCTTCGGCCATCATGGACACGAAATCTTCCTCGTAGAGCACCTGTGTTCGATGAGTTCGTTGTGAACGTGACGCACGAATATACGGTTTAGGACATGCATCTACGTGTACGCATACGTCACGAATATACGGTTTAGGACATGCATCTCACGTATGTTCATGTGTGCGTGAGCATGTGCTTGTGCACATGAGTGGCACGTATGGATATAGGATTCAAATACTGCAGTAGGCATGAAGGCAAGAGCAAGGAGAGATACGTCTGGAGCAGAGAGATATCTTGAGCTAATCAAAAACTACCCAGGAAAAGTCACCACACCACTGTTTGTGCTGGACATGCATATAATATAGTACCGTATTGCCGTCGACATTTGGGTTCGCTTTGTCAATCATATCTTTCAACTCCTCCGTAGAAAGGGCACCGGTTTTGCCCGTGACCTAATATACATGGAAACCAGAGAGAATAGCAAGGACCAAAGAAAGAGGAAGAATAAAGTTGAAGCACGAATGAATGAACTGTTTGCCTGACGAAAAAAAAAATGCAGCAACAGGTGACTTTCATAGCTGTGTTCGTACAAGTTGTACGTGTTTGTGACTAGCTAGGATCATCTCCCCATACAAGCCAAACCCCCGCACACTCCAATACAAACTTGCCTTGAAAATGTTCATGGCTTTAGAGACTTCCGTCGCTTCGACGCGGCCGTCGCCGTCGGTGTCGAACAACTGTCGCACATAGAACAGAAGGAGTGTAGAATAGAAGGAGTGCGGGTGTAGCACGCGCACACATGTGTGGCACGTAGGAAAGAAGTGAAGGGCAAACGAAACCGGGAATAAGAACCAATGAGAAAAAGGGAATTGGAATAAGCAACGAGTGGGCAGTGCGCACACAAAGCGAACGCATTGCTTTAGCACGGAGGAAAGCCAGGTAAGAGAAGGAAGACAAGAAAGAAGCCGCGGATCGAGCGAACAGGAAACAAAGGAAGAAATCAGCGAGCATGAAAGCGCAGAGCAAAGGCCTTGCCTTCCGATCCCTTCATACATTCAAAAAAAAAAGAATTGCACTCACCTGAAACGCCAGTTTGTAGTCTTCGAGTTGCCGCGGGCTCAAACCATCTACCAATGCTTTCACAAAGGCCTGTAAAATTTACATGTGAGGTGATTTGGTTTGGATAAGTAGATGAGGGATGGATAAATGGATGGAGTCAGGCATTCGTCCCATTAGTGACGCATCGACGCACAGAACAGTAGCGCCGCGTAGGCACAGGCTCAAACATGCATCTATGAGCATGAGAGTAAAAATTCAGTTGTGTTGCTTTTTTTTTCTTGCCTGCTCTTTGTCGTTGCCCCAGTTTTTGCTTCGCCGGTTCGCGTGTTCAAACGCTCGCACCTATTACAGGTAATAAAAAAATATTATATCAGTGCACCCGTAACGCCAAAAGAGTGCATTCACGAGAAGAGCACACAAAAGATCAGCGGAAAAAAGGCATAGGCTTAGGCGAAGGTTGAAAAAGAGGCAAATAGGGGGGAGTGACGGCTGAATTCTTGACAGTCTTCTTCACTCTTAAAGTCAAGATGACAAAATGACGAAAAATATTGAAAGGAAGCTAAAAACAGGGAAAGAGAACCCACCGCAGATCGCAGGAGCTTGAACCGCACGATGGTGGGCACGGCTTTGTCCACACGAGAAGCTGCTTTGTTGGGCTTGGCGGAAATGGGCGCTGTCAACTGGAATGAAGACAACAAGATTGAAGAACAAATGCGCGAATTCAGAGATTGCATGGACTTAACATCGAGACTTCTCTGTTACATGCACACATGGCTCTTCTGTGCTTTCACTGGAGCAAAAAGCAATGTTTTGAGCTGCCACCGATAGGAGAATGAACACTCTACTTCTCTGCCTCGATTTCGATGCTTCACACACACTCAGCCTTCACACACACACTATTGCCTCCAGCTACTTCTATGTATCTGTATACTCCCTAATATGCATGCACAAAAATACCTTCGCCGGGGCGGACCCCATGTCGATGCCCCACTCCATGGGCCGAAACCCGCTGCCCGGCCGCCAGGTAGAGGGGTCAATCGCCACCAGCGCCGCGAACTCGATGGTCAAGCACTTCACCACGGGGGCGCTAGTGTGGTACAACATAGAATAGAGTGGAAAGGGAAAGGAAGAGGTGGACAGCGGAGACGGAGGGTGAGCGAGAAAGAAAAAGAAGAAGAAGAAGAAGACGATGAAACAAGAAGGAACGCAAGGAGATGCGATGCGCGACATTTGGCCAACAGCATGCGCGACAAGACGGCAAGGTAATGATGGCACTCGTTTCCACGGAAACTAAACACGCCCAACACCCCAACACTTAATTCCAAGTCTTCGCTCCGAAAACAGCCTCCTTCTCTTTCATGTAGATTCTTTTCTTCTCCTTCGACATAGCATGAGAAAAAGATTGGTCTGAACCTACCTGGCCACCACAGAGAAGGACCGAGGTTCGCTCGAGAGCAGCGACCGTTCCCCGAAGTAGCTGCCCACTTTCAAGGTGTTCTTCTTTTGCCCGAGCCCGCCGCCGCTGCTGTCTTCGTCGTCGGGCCGTTTGAACACCTCGGTTTCTCCGCTCAAAATGAGGTAGAGCCGAGAGCCCCAGGTCCCCTGTTCACCAGCACACACCAACATCCACATTGAGAAAGAGAGCGGCAACGGGGGAAAATGAAGGGGACTTCGGCGCTCATTTTACTTCAAAAAAAGAGTAAATGCTGAGGGAAGAGGCATCCACGGAAGAACATCTATCCGGTGATGACGTCGCCCTCAATCTCTCCTCCCCTCTCGCTCGCTCTCGTTCTATCCGTATGTTACTTGAAAATACTGCTACATGTCGCACATGACGCACCCCCTACCTGTTCGGTGATGACGTCACCCTGAGACCACGTGGTGACCACGGCGCCCGCCACCAAGTCTTTGGCCTGCTCCTCCGACACGTGGCCAAACAGCGCGGGCGCCGCCTGCTTTAAGAAGTCCCCATTGAGAGGGGGGAGGTCTGAGGGGGAAGCAGCCGCTGTAGCAGCCGCCGCCGCAGCTGTTGGGTCGGCTTTCACGGTTGTTGAAGAGGGGCTGCCTACTGCTGCTCCTCCAGCACTCTCCGTCACGGCAGCATTGGTGCCACTGCCACCAGCACCAGCACCAGCGTCAGACGGTGCCGCTACGGCTGCACCTACGGAGCCTCCGCCCACTTTCATCAACCATTCGTCCAGTTTTCCCCGCAAGATTTCAATCTTCTTTGGGCCACAAGGAAACGACTCCACCTGCACAAAAGCATTTTCAAAATCACAAACGTCACAACAATAATTCACACCATTGAATATCAAACAGAAAGCAATGTTCTGCTTTAAAAGAAGAATCCTAACAAAGATCGCACCTCGCCATCGGCAGTGTAAAATTTGACGAGCGGCAGTGCAGTCACCCCAATCGTCTTGCAAAATTCGCGGTTTTCCTGGTCATTTCGAGAAGAAGAAATGGAGAAGATGCGCCGGTCAATTGATCTCGAGACTAGCCTAAACACAAAATCCAAGAAGAACATTCTAGAGAATCGTGCAAAGAGCGGCGCTTCGTTGAAGATGATTTTTACCTCCCAGTTCAGCTGTTTGAAAGAGATGGCTTTTGGGTACTTGTTGGCTACTTGCTTGTACTTTGGCTCTAAGCCTTTGCACGCACGGCACCACGGCGCCCTAGCAACAGCAGCAGCAGAAGGAAATAGGAAATCAAGAGAACAAGCATACTGTTCTGCAGTTGGCTAGGTATTGAAAAGTAAACGGCCCGCAACTAGTTGCTCGAAGATATCTGCATGACCAAACAACTTGAAGGGAAAGGATACACAACGTAAGATATCCAGTCTAGCTAGAAATAAAGAGCCTACTCAGTGGCCGAATACCATTCAGCCAAATCTAGGTTGCTTCCTTTGCCACCATATAAAAATTCACTATGTACCAGGTTGCGGCTCCAAAGTTACGCTATGTTGAGGGAGTGAATCTCACCAAAATTTGACGATGGTGAGTTCGCCCTCGCCTACAGCTGAGGTGCCAGCCTGAAAGTCATCGGCGTCAGCAAAGGACGTCACCCTTTGACTTGCACCGTCTTCATCGTCATCGTCGTCGCCAAGTGCGTCTAGCCGTGTGCGCTGCTCGCGAGCTCTGGGCCCCACGCTGACCTCAGCACCATCCCACCGCGATCCCTGCGACCGAACCGCCCTGTGCAAAGGCTGAGCAGGCGCCCAAGCCTCCGCTGCAGTCCATAACGCAAGCCCTAGAAGTATTTGCATCGCACTATAGCCGACCAAAACACAGGCACTCGGCGGCTGGCTCGGGCACACACAAGGCTAAGTCTACCCTTCCACTACTAAGGGCTTCCCTCTTCCAACCGTACTACACAGGAACACTAACTACTGTGTAGGAAAACTAGGCTCCTAACGGGGTGGCTACGCCAAATTCTGAGAATTCCTTACCGGGTCAAATGCGTGCTTAGTACTATCTGATCTACTATCACGGGCACTATAGTCATCTAAAAATATTCAGTCTGAATGAATGCTACTGAAGTGAGTGTAAATTTATAAAATACATCAGGATTGAAAATGCGTCCAAATGAGTGCTACTAAAGTATCGAGCCTCCGTAACTTGTTCCGTACGTACTAAATTCATACGCAGAGAGCTCATTCACACTGCGGCTGTCGCAACAAACCAAACTCATGCTACGTGAATAGCTAGAAGGCATATTTGACAAACGCATTCTTGATCATTGAACGCACTGGTGTCGTATTTCGTTGTTGCCTCAAGAAATGTCAAGATAGGAGATGGCGCAGATCAAAAAGACTTTCTTGGTAATTGTTACGCAGAGAATCGACGATATATGGCATCAGAAGGAAAAAAGATCCAAAGAAAAGAGACCTTGAATCGCCACATTCC
>Ga0307978_1003196_pt1 | contig 11221 bp, 7 predicted proteins | sample OrgLakmetage1056_FD_203151 | JGI IMG/M metagenome (GOLD analysis project Ga0307978, IMG submission 203151) | Saline water microbial communities from Organic Lake, Antarctica - #1056 | ecosystem: Environmental > Aquatic > Non-marine Saline and Alkaline > Saline | place: Antarctica: Organic Lake...
CGGCGTTGGCGGAGTTGGGGCGCTTGTTGGCCGCGGGGAGCCATACTTGACCGTGAATGTTTGGTTAGAGGTACAGAAGTGTGAGCTACAGTAGTGTGGAAGTAAGATCTTAAGCCTTTCTTGCCATGGTCATTTACTATTTACTATCATATCTTCGTACGTCGGAGGTCGTTGCTGCTGTTGTTTGTCGCGATTCATACCGAACAACGCGACGTCACCACAGAAATAATAAGCCCCTCGAATCCTTACAGTAATACTCCAGATTATTGCACTCCATGATAATAACTACTATCGTATTAGTCAGTCCACAAGGAATAACTGTAACTGGTACAGTAATATCATATAGTCTAGGGTATCGTTGTTCTCGTTCCCGGTTTCCGAAAAGCAAAAATAAAAGGCGGCCTCGTCACGTTTTCGCGGCGGCTGCGCTTCCGGAAGATTCGTTGGAATGATGAGAATGCATTTCATGTTTAGTGACCATTCATAATAATATTCGTTGCAGTCTTTTTCAAACGCCAAACATCGACCCCGCAGTCGCAGACTCTCTCGTTGCCGAGCCCTTGCTTCCATAAGGTACAGTGTATAGTCTACTCTCGAGCTAGACTATCATACATTATGCACTTTGGAAAAAAGCTGCTAGTAATGCGGCACGCCCCGTGGGCGGTGTACTACTTGGACTACATGTTGCTCAAGGACCTCTTGGAAAAGGACGAGCCTGCCGGTACTACAGTCGATGGCAATGGTAATCCGAACACGAAGCAGATTAGCTCGCGACATCGACAGCAGTTGCTCACGCAAGCCTTTCTCGTGGAGCTCGATGAGCAAGTGGAACGCATCGTGCTCTTTCAACTTCAGCAGCAAGGCATTATTGCCGCCAGTCTGCAAGACCATCTCGCAGCAGTATCGGCGGTAGATGCACTTGTCGTGGTGGATGCAGCCACGCGACATAAACAGCTCTCCACCACTCAAACCCAACTTCACCAAACGGCTGTACACTTGTTGCAGCTCGTGCACTACACGGGCTTGAATCTAACGGGCATTCGCAAAATCCTCAAAAAGCACGATCGTATCACGCGCAGTCGCTTAACTCGAACCTATCTGCAATCGACTGTCAAAAATGGTAACGACCACGTGTTGGGTCCCCTCTTGAAAGATGAAGCTGTGCAGAGTCTCACCGTGACGCTCCAACATGCCTGGCATGCGCTCGAATCGCAGCGCGACGCCGCGGCGGCCAACGACAAGGACGAAGCGGTAGCGGTGGTGCGACCCTCCAGCACCACAACCTTGTTGGTTTTGAATGACATTGCCGCAGCGCGGCGGCGCTTTCAGCAACAGAGCAGCGAATTTGCCGTCATGTTGGCGGCGCCCATGATGATCAACAGCGACCGCTCCGATAGTAGCTTTCAACAAGACCTCGCGTCATCGCCAAGGAAACCCTCCAAACTCTCCAACACGCTCAATCTACTCTCCACCTTCTTTTACATGAGCAACTATTACATTGTCGCGCCCACTTCGGGGAGCTACGCACACAAGTTGGGTGGCAGTGTATCGCAAAGTGGATTGATCATAGGTATGACCTCAGTCGCAGCCTTGATTTCCACCGTCTTGTACAGTTGGTGGACCAGTCACTCGTACAAGTCGGCACTCTTGTTTGCCAGTACCTGCAGTCTGGTGGGTAATCTGCTGTACGCCATGGGCTTGCCGTGCGACTCCCTCACGCTGGTCTTGTGGGGACGCTTTTTGAACGGCTTTGGGAGTGCGCGGTCCATCAATCGACGCTACGTGGCCGATACCTTTTCCAAGGAAGATCGCACGGCCGCGTCGGCAGCCTTTGTCACAGCGGGCGCCTTGGGTATGGCGGCAGGTCCAGCCGTGGCAGCCGCACTGCACTTGACAGTGGCAAATCCGTCGAACAAGTACTGGCAAGTGGAGAATTCCGTGGGATGGTTCATGGCCGTCATGTGGGCTGGGTTTTTGGTGTGCATGATCTTTGGTTTTGAAGAACCACCCCGGCAACCGAAAGAAACGAAGAGTCCAACAACAGCAACTACTGCCACGACAACTGTGCAAGATGTGGAGAGCTTGAAGGGCGAAATGCGACCCTTGTTGGCGTCACAGTCGACAGTGTCGACGGTTGAAGACGTCAATACGCCATTATGGCAGAACATTCCCGTCATGACGACCTTTCTCATTTACTTTTCCCTCAAAGTGGTGGTGGAGACTTCGCTGAGCTCGGCATCGAATCTCAGTAACTTTTATTTTCAGTGGTCGACTGGCTTTGTCGGTGTGTACCTGGCGGCCTTGGGCTTGCTCCTGTTGCCAGCCAATTGGGTCATCACGTATCTGGCACGAATCTACGACGACCGAGAACTCATTCTTGGCATGTTGGCAGCCATGGTTGCTGGCTGCTTCATCATTATACAGTACACGGCGGAGTATTCGGAATTCCAGTACGTGATTGGTACCGTTATTTTATTTGTCAGCGCCACCGCCCTGGAAGGACCAAACATGAGCCTTCTTTCGAAAACGATTCCTAAAAGGTTCCGCAAGGGTATCTTCAACGTTGGACTCTTGGCGACAGAGTCGGGCACGTTTGGGCGCACTTTTTCCGATATGATGCTCACCTTTTGGGGCTCCCGTGTAGGTATAGAGCACTTGCTGAATTGTGCGTTTGGATCGATCGCACTGCTCGGTTCCGGTGCAATTGCCGTCACCATAATCTATTTCGATCATTTGAAGACCATCCACTTGGATGATTAAGTCGAGGATTACAAGACAACCCGAGATGGAAAGACCAGCACAGGACGATCGCTGCATCTACATGTACGGTAGTCCTCGAACCTCGAGAGCGATGCCGTAGTGCCTTTCGTAGATAAAGTTAGGTATTGACAATTTCAATTCTTGTTCACTATATATGGTGGCTGGTTGTCTTGCATGGAGATCTGTGATCAAGGATATGCGACAAGTAGACTAGAGAGAGTTATGCCATCGCTCACGGGTCATCGTCATCCACTTTTAGATTCATTACATCTTCGAGATAAAACTTAGTACGTTTGGCCCCCAGCTCCTGATAAGTACGAAGTATGGTGGCACATGCACTGTAGATGTTCTCGAGACGATCCCCCATACCAGCAACACTGTCCACGTTTTCCGGACCACCTACGCCAAAAAGAAGGGCTTTGCTCAACAACGTGTATTCGCTTAGATTCGGATAAGTCCAGTTGCCTTGGAAAAGGTGCTTCACGACGTAGTCACAGTCTTTGCAAAGCTGGTCGTATCCTCCAAGAGCGACATATTCCTTACTAAACTCGTGCAAGTCTGTCGCCTTGTATCTATCCATGATCTTTTGAACGTAAGGTTTTGATAACTTCAATCTTGGACAAAGGTTCTCGGCAGATCCTGGATGAATTTCTCCGCATCGAACCGGTTGAATTGGGGGTGATGTTTGACTAGCAGAGCAAAGCGTTTGATGCGCCGAAGTATAGTAAAGTGGGATGGAATTGGGCTCAAGAGGATGGCGCAATCTTGATCTGCAGGTACAGCGCAGATGCAACAGCTAACGTGCTTCCCGCACTCTGTACAGTAAAGGACTGGATAAGAAGTAAAGTTTTCCGGTAGCAGCTGGACTTTCAAGCAGTCTTTCTTCTTGTGGCGTTTCCAGTCGACTAAGAGTATATGTCTGTAGCAGTAAAACGGCAAGTGAGTGGAGTGAGTGGAGTTAGGTCGTAGGAACGAGCAGGGTTACCAGTACGTCGACGATGACTTACCCCGCTGACACAATATGAGGTGTCGCATTTACCACACTTGAGGGGCGCTGGAGCACCGCAATTCTTGCACTCGTCACCCATTGCAAAACATAGTGATAATCAAATTACAGGCCCAAGTAACATCGTGAGGACAGGGTCGTGGGAGAACGCTCCATCCTATGCGCCATGGTCGAATGCATATTTACATACGACATACGACGTACGACGTAGCGACAGACGCGCGGTTTATTGCTCGCCGGTCGGTTTTCATATTCGTTTTTTCGATTTCTCGCTCCGGGCTTTTCCGGGATTTTTAGAGATATTTTATCGATATGATACAGTATCTATGCTATCTACAGTGCCATAGAAGAGTATGGAGATAGGCAACGGGTACAGGTGCAACCAACGTTTATGATCTACTATGTACCAAGGCTCCAGCTGCAATCGGCGGCGTCGGGGATCAATGTCGTTTCGTAAGATGCGCCTCTCTCCGACTAGTAACGAAGCGCGGTCATGCTGGCATTCCATCCGTTTCCTGGCATAAGGTGCCACCAATACGCCACACCAACAAGGGAAAAGAAAGTTACGCCCTTCCATTTGTATAACGCTCATCTTCGAGACGAAAGTTAAGATTCTTGGCTCCCAGCTTGGTAAAGGCGGAGAGAATGGTGGAAAAAGACTCGAACACATGCCGGACGCTCACACCCATGGATTCGTCAAAGTCTTCCGGACTGGACATTTGAACAGCATTGTTAAGGAAGTTATACTCGATCATTGTGGGGTAACCCCAGTTGCCCTTGAAGAAGTGCTCCAAAACGAAATCACAATCCTTGCAGCACTATTCGTAACCTTCTGGGGCTTTCATTCCCAGAGTTTCGCAAGTCTCGTGAAGCTTCTCCTCCTTGTATTGATCCATAAGGCTTTGAATGACAGGCTGGGTCACTTTCAAGTCCTTGACAAAGGATTTTGGTAGGTCCTCGACGAACATCTCCGCGTTGAACTGGTTAAGCAAGGGGTGAAACTTGACTAGCTGAGCCCAGCGCTTGATACGCTGCATAATTGTAAAGTGGGCGGGAATCTTATCCGTGACATACATCATGTCTTCACCGTGGCCAAGCCCGGTGCATCCACAAAACATGAAATGCTTACTGCAGTTGAGGCAGACAAGGTTCTCCTGTGGCGTGAAACTACCGGGAGGAGCGGTTCTTGCTTGCAATCCGTCTGTTTATGGCGCTTCCAGTCGGCTAAGAGTAAAATGGTGAAGCATCTGTTGAAGGTGAGTGTTGTACGAACAAGGTTGCTTGCTAGGCATAGATAGCATAGCATGGTTGCTGAACACTCCAAATATGAACTTACACCGTTGACATTCCTGTGAACAGTAAAACGCCAGCTGACATTTACTGCACTTGTGGGCGGATGGAGCACCGCAATTCCTGCGCTCTTCCATCTTCAGGTGTAGACGGTTCTATGCCCAAAGGCGTCTAACGGGTGCGGGCAAGGGATGGTAGGATCAATGAGAACACCCCCAAACAATACTCGCCGCTGCTATTATATCTGCTCTCTGTCTCTGCCGTCATGGTTTACGGTACGGCGGTAACGCGTATGGTTTGCTTGAACGTTTCGCGCCGAAATTTGCGTGTGTCGCGGTGTTGCAGCTTGATTTATTGGACTTACTGACTTACTGTATCACACGAACGTACTGTGGTACAAGAGTTTCTAGACTTCCGCTCTGGCTGTATACCTCGATAAGTACACAAGCCTTGCGTCACCACTCAACACATCACATAATGCGATATCTTGTCTTCTAAATATCCGTGAATTTGAAACGGTAACAAAAATGAGCTTCGCTCCCATAGCATTTGCATATTTAATCAACTTATGTCACAAGGACTATTGAACTATGAGTCAGTCTGGTATTGGTATACTGTAGTACTGCAGATACTGTGTCGCGGTGTTGCCGCTTGATTTATTGGACTTACTGACTTACTGTATCACACGAACGTACCGTAGTACAAGAGTTGTTAGTCTCTAGTCTCTAGACTTCTCCGCTCTGGCTGTACACCTCGATAAGTATACAAGCCTTGCGTCACCACTCAACACATCAACATAATAGGATATCTTGTTTTTAAATATCCGTGAATTTGAAACGCTAACAAAAATGAGCTTCGCTCCGATAGCATGGCCGAAGCATGATGAAGCACTTACGTGTTACTAGTTTCAATTCTCGTACACACATACCGTATATTGGGCACCGCAATCAAGCGTATTCAACATGTTAAGAGGCTGTTGAGGAAGGGAGAGGATCCCCATCTCCTCTTCGCCCCCCTCCTGCCCGCTCCTTCTGCCCGCTCCTCTTGCCTCCTCTCTCTGTGATGCATTAGTATACCTTCTCCTCGAGACCACTAAGGCTGGTACTCTATCCAGCGGTGGACGAAGCACAGCAATTCCTGCTCTCAACAATGCTCAATCAGATGTGGTAGACGGTTCCGTGACTAGATTGGATTGTACCATATCTGGTACCTCAGAGGATCAATGAGAACACCCACGATTCACTCACGCCTATTATTTTCCCGTTTTGCCTGGTCGGTTGCGCTCGACTTATCACTTATCACAGGTGCACTACGCGTGCTCTCCGGGTTTCCTCTCTGGCTATATATCGCATTAAGTATTTCATTCTGGCGTCACAGTAATATGTGATATCTTGTCTTTAAAAATATCCATGAATTTCATACGCTAACAAAAATGAGGTTCTGTCCCATAGCATTTACATATTCAACCAACTTATGTCACAAGGACTATCGAACCTTTAGTCGCTCTGGTAGTCTAGTTCAGATTGCCTATCACATTCGGAATTTCCCAAGAATTTTGAAGAGGTGTGTTAAGTTTTTACTGGAATCTGGTTTCGAAAACTTCTGTTATTCGATTCTATGACTCCGTTTCTGAAAGCGTAAAAAGATGACGATGGACGACGACGATGGATATGACCAATGGCCGCGGAAGACTTTCCATTGTCCGCCTCTCCGCCTCTCCACCGAAAGAATGGAGTGAACACCACAAGCATTACATCAGTTAACCATGAAGTTTGGGCAGAAACTCGCGGCCTGCCGACACAAGCCTTGGGCCGACCAGTATCTCGATTACGAGCATCTCAAGAACATTTTGGATGGCGTAGAGACTGCTGGAGGAGATCTGGAATCGCGCTTGGCTGCCTATAACGCTGTCTCTGTTGATACAGAGTTTGTCTCTCAACTAGACCGGCAAGTCGAAAAGATTGTCCTGTATTTGCTGGAACAGCAAGGTCACATTGCCGCACAGCTTCGGCACATTCTTCGCCAACAAGGGCGCTTGTGTATCGCCTTTCCGGACGATGATGAACGACATGATGTTGCCAAGGTGATTCCTGAGTTAATTCATGAAGCAGCGCTCGACTTGTTACACTTGATTCAGTTTGTTGATCTGAACGTTACAGGCATTCGCAAAATTCTAAAAAAACACGACAAGGTCACTCGCATCCGACTATCGCCCGTCTACTTGGAATCTGTCTTGGTAGGAGGTAGTCGGTCGGGCGGAAGTGGGCGCCGCGGTAACATTTTACCCCCACTCTTACAAGAGGAAGCACTAGCTGCATTGACCTTTACTCTGGAGCAAACCTACTGGAGCATTACGGCCAGGACCGTTGCGCCACCACTCCCAGGTGCTGCTGCCAATCGTCTTCCACCGCCACAGAATCGACATATTCGATGCAATACGGCGCCCGAGTTTCAATTATTAAAGATGGGACAGTTGGCTGCTGCCACCGATGATGACGATGTGTCATCCTATCAAGTGACCGACGGCTTGCTGCCCAGTCCGCCCGCCATTAAAAGCGTCAAAGCAACGGTCCGCAAGCATGTGGGCTTTCAGTCGCAGGCGAATGGTCCAGCAACAGTCGCCAGGCTCAATACGCTAGCCATTCTGTTGAAAATTTCGGCAGCTCGACGCCGCCTCCAGCAGAGCAGCAACTTTTCCACCATGCTGGCAGCCTCCTCCTTGATGGTGCTGGATGTGGCGCGAGGCGACGGTTCCGAAGACGACGAGACGGAGAGCATATCGGACCGGTTACTGGTGGACGACTGGTCCTTGCAGGTTTCCAACTTTCTCAATCTACTCTCGACATTTCTCTACATGACCAACTATTACATTGTCGCACCCACTTCGGCCTCCTACGCAGAAAAACTCGGGTCTGACCCGGCCGTTTCGGGATTGATCATTGGCATGACGCCGGTCGCCGCATTGATTTCGACCGTCTTGTATAGCTGGTGGACCAGCTACAGCTACAAGTCGGCACTTATATTTGCCAGCACGTGTAGTGTGCTTGGTAATGTACTGTACGCGATGGGCTTGCCGTGCGACTCCCTCACGCTGGTCTTGTGGGGACGACTTTTGAACGGTTTTGGGAGTGCCCGATCCATCAATAGACGCTACATTGCCGATACCTTTTCCAAGGACGATCGAACGGCCGCGTCGGCTACCTTTGTCACGGCTGGCGCCTTGGGAATGGCGGCAGGTCCAGCCATTGCGTCAGCCTTGCACGTGTCCGTGCTCAATCCCTTGAACGAGTACTGGCAAGTGGAGAATTCCGTGGGTTGGTTCATGGCTGCCGTATGGGCTGTATATTTGGTTTTCATGATTGGGTACTTTCAAGACCCCGTCAAGAAGCATGACACAAGCGATGTCAAGGCAGACGAATCCTCTGGTACGGTGGTACTCGCGGGCGAAAAGCGGCCCTTGCTGGACAAGAACGGCATGAGCTCGGGCGAACTCGTAGAAGAGAGTATACCGCTGTGGAAAAATACGGCCGTCATGACAACGTTTCTCATTTACTTTGTCCTCAAGTTGATTTTGGAATCGTCCTTGAGTTCTGCGTCGACACTAACCCGGTTCTACTTTGGCTGGGATTCTAGCTTTTCCGGAATCTACCTCGCCGCCTTGGGCTTGCTCATGTTGCCGGCCAACTTGGGCGTTGCGTACCTGGCGCGACGGTATGACGATCGCGAACTCATGGTGGGAATGCAGGTTGTCATGCTGGCGGGATGTCTGATCGTACTGCACTACAGCGATAGTTATTCGGCCGGTCAATACGTTTTTGGTTCGGTTGCCATGTTTATCGGTGCCAACGCGCTCGAAGGTCCCACCATGAGTCTGCTTTCCAAGACCATTCCAAAATCGTGGAGCAAGGGCATCTTTAACGTTGGTTTCTTGGCAACGGAAGCAGGGACCCTGGGTCGTGCTGTTGGCGACGTCTTTTTGACATTTAGTGGAGCCCACGGCTTGGAACACCTTGTCAACAATACCTTTGGCATCCTGTCTTTGTTGAGCATGATCACGCTGGGTGTTACGATTCATTTCTTTGATTTTCTCGAGCCTTTCGAGAAGGACGACTAGTCTAGCAGCACTACTCTAGCTACTCTAGGTAGTAGACTCTTTGTGACCTACAAATTAGATTAGCTACTACGCATCGTGTATTAGAGCAACGAATGCCAATGGCTAGTCTACCGGTACTACAGCTGCTTGATTTGGTGCCTGGTCCTACGCACAGCCTACAAAGTGTGTTTGGTGTGTGTGTGGAACTACATAGCCAGAAAGAAGATAGCCGACCGACGCGACCGAACGGCGAAGTCTTCCGTTTTCGGGTTGGGCCGGCGTCGTTCCCGCCGTTTTCTGTTTATGATCGACCGCGCGGTACAACAAAGTGAGCTTTGAGACATCACATCGCCATCATCATCTACTGCTCTCATTGATCAATGATCCATTGATCATTGTCGATTACGTACTGTGAGGTACTGTAGCTTCCCATATCGACAAGTTGTGTGGTGCCAGAGAACCCCTCGAGTAGTATTCATTGAGTGACTCTTCTAGCAGAGAGAGAGAGAGAAGGACAGCAGAATGCCGCCGACTGCGTCTCCTCCCAAACGACAGCAGGCGAGTCTCGCCGCCTTTGGGTTTTCATGCAGTCCTGTTCCTCGAAGTCCTGGTGCGCGTAGTCCTCTTGCTCGGAGTCCCAGTGCTCGGAGTCCTGCAGCAAAGAACAAGGCCGAGATTCCTCGCGTGTCTTTTAGTCAAACCAAATTTCCAGCCAGTCCAGCGGCCTTGTCCAGAAGTCGCAAGTCGTCGCGATCCGTCGTGCGCAAAGACTACACCGAAGATCCGGCGGAAGCTATTCTCTTGGACGACAATGACAAGGACGAGGATGCTAGTGCTGCTGTCCAAGGAAAAGTCGTCGAGCCCAAGACACCGCCGACCAAGCACGCTCTCGACGACTCTTCCCAAGACCAAGACGAAAAGGAAGACGTTTCCTTGGACGCGGTACCGATCGAGCTGGTCGAGGTTCATCTCCCAGTCGGCGAGGACGGAGCGCCTGCCGTACAGGCTCGCATGTATCCCGTTCAGACGGTGGTGCGCAAGGAATTTGCCGTGGCGCCGTTTTGGTTTCGAGGAGTAGTGGCGGGCTACAATTGCGTCAACGGAGTCATGCAGCACGATGTCGTCTACGACGATGGCGACCAAGAAGATATGACCCTGGCCGAAGTCCAAATGTGGAGGCAAGAGTATGCGGCCCATGAGGCCCAGCAAACGCCAGTCAAGAAAAAGCGCAAGGCTGGGCCTGTGCCTGTGGCTGTGGCGCGCAAGGCCAGTAGCGCCAAGAAACCAGTCGCCGCGGCTCGTCGTTCGATGCAGTCGTCGTCCGATGAGGATGAGCAAGAGTCGGATGCCGAAATTGTATCGCATCTGGACCAGAAAATGCCCGCCAAGAAACGCGCCTCCAAGGTCAATAAGGCCGAGAAGGCTCCTCCCCCTGCGGCTCGTCAGAGTACGCGCGTGTCTCCAGTAGCAAAGAAGAAAAGTTATCAAGAGTCGGACAGTGAAGCCGAAGTCGAGGAGGAAAGTGAATCCGAGGACGAAATAGTTGACGTTGAAAGCGAAAGCGACGACGAGAGTAAAGTCCAAGAGTCGGACGAGGATAATGAGTCCGAATCCGAAGACGACTCTGTTGCTCCTTCCAAGAAAAAGCCGGCCCGAGCCAATTCGGCTGCTCGCAAGCCGAACGCGATTACCAGCAAGGCCCGTCCCAAGTCCAAGCGAGCGCCCAAGGAGAAGTCCAAGGACGAGTCGGCGACGGCCTATAATCGCACTGCGCTCAAGACGCCGTACACTGGCGGAGAAGGTCTCGAGATTATTGCCGAGCCCCAGGCCATGTTTGACGACATGATCGGAACCAAGCTAACCAACAATGGAGAAAATAGTGAAGTGTTGATTCCACTTCTCAAGGCGCTCAAGAATCGCACGATTCGCGTGGCTACCATGTGCTCAGGAACTGAGTCTCCCGTTCTTGCTCTCGACATGTTGCAAAAGGCTATTCGGAAGCAGTGTGCGAGCCACTTGGCGGACGAGATGGACGAGATGGGCATTGATGTGGATCGCGTCTTGCAGGTCGA
>Ga0307978_1003200_pt1 | contig 11212 bp, 19 predicted proteins | sample OrgLakmetage1056_FD_203151 | JGI IMG/M metagenome (GOLD analysis project Ga0307978, IMG submission 203151) | Saline water microbial communities from Organic Lake, Antarctica - #1056 | ecosystem: Environmental > Aquatic > Non-marine Saline and Alkaline > Saline | place: Antarctica: Organic Lake...
CATCTTCAGCGGCAAGCACTTACACAATTCAGGACACTGACGCTGATCAGTATCTACAATTCACATCCGCGACAACGCTAACTATAAATGTCGCCACAGCTTTTACAACCGCACAACAACTTGCTATCTTTGCAGACGGTGCTTCGCTAACTATCGAGGGTGACGGAACTGTAGTCCTATCTGGTGACGGTGTATCAGGCACAGGTGAGTCATTTACGGCTAACGGACAATACTCGCTCATTGGCATAATCTGCCTTGGCACTAACGCTTACAGGGTCACTGGAAACGTTACGGCAGAATAATGGGATTCCTACCACTCGCACTACTTGCATCGGCAGGTATAAATAAATCTGGGCAACAAGCTTTTACTTCGGCAGGCTCGCACACTTTCACAGTGCCTTTCGGTGTTACTTCTGTCTCGGTGGTTTGTGTTGGCGGTGGGGGTGGAGGCGCATTCCCTTTTGCAAAAATCAGTGGCGGTGGTGGGGGACTTGCTTATGGCAATAACATTCCAGTCACAGGAGGTGAGTCTATTAATGTAACAGTTGGCGCGGGTGGTGCAAGCGGTGCTGGAAGTGGCGGAGCTAGTTGGTTTAAGACCAGCTCAATTCTGCAAGCAGGCGGAGCTTCAACTACTGGTGGTGGTTCAAGCGGAACTGCTAGGACTGGTGGTGGCTCTGGCGGTTCTGGCGGCAACACAGTAAATTCGAGTTTTATTGGCGGCGGCGGTGCTGGTGGCTATTCAGGCACAGGCGGCTATGGAGGTTATATTCCTACAGGTGACCCACCTCCGGTACCCCCAACAGCAGGCTCAGGCGGCGGCGGTGGTGGTGGTGGTAGAGGTACTGGCGGCGGCGGTGTCGGATTGCTGGGAGAAGGAAGCTCTGGTGCTGCGGGTCGCAATAATTATCCAGGCACCCCCGGCGGTGGTGGCTCAGGCGGCGGCGGCGGCGGCAATGTAGGTGCTCAGGGAAGCGGTAGTGGTGGAAGTTATGGCGGTGGCGGCGGTGCTGGAAATCCGGGCGGAACAGGCGGCGGCGGTGCAGTTAGAATTATTTGGGGCCGAGGTAGAGCCTTCCCATCCACGAACACAGGGAATGTATAAAGATGGCTGAAGAAGGCACATCCGTTCGCATAACTAACGTGCAGGTTTATGAAAAGCTTATGGAAGTCAACGAGAATCAAATTGAAATGTTTGCCGAGCTGCGTGGCTTGAAGTATCTACCTGAAAAGGTTGCAAACATGGAAACTCGTTTAGCAAAGGTTGAGCTTATCGCTCGCCTTGTCTACGGCGTCTACGGCGCAACACTGGGAGCAGTGGCAGTCGGGTTAGTGAGCTTGCTTCGTGGGTAAGAAATACAGGCAAAGGAAATCAAAGTGAGACGCTTCTCTGATCGCACTGCCGATTGGCGGCTAGTCTATGACGCTAAATACATAACCTCGCACTATGGCGAGATGAGCAGCTTTAGAAAAGCAAACGGTATGCAACCGCACTCAGGGACTGACTGGGCTAGGCGGCGAGGCACACGCATTCCTGCAATCGCCAAAGGCACGATTCGGTTGATTCAGTTCTCCGAAGTCTTAGGTTGGGTTGTCGTACAAACTGCGATGGATAAAGACGGCGTGATCTGGTATCTCGGTTACTGCCACATGGATTCTAAGCCAGGGTATTCAGTCGGGCAGAAGCTACGCAAAGGTCAGACTGTCGGAGTGCTTGGCAACACAGGGCAATCGTCAGGCCCTCACGTCCACGTCACAGCCTCGAGAACGCTCAAGGGCGTGTTCGGTGTCACCTCAGACAAGGTTGACGTTTACAAGCTAATTCTTGCCAATGTAAAGAAGCCCGTACGAGAGGTTTGCGAATGTTGCAAAAGACCCTTGTGAAAATGTTTGACGGTGTGTTCTTTCTAAAGGATGAACCTGAGTCCGCAACCGGCGCAAGCTGGAAGTTCCGTCGCAAGCTAATCTTCGGTTCGTATCGACTCGGCTTTGCGATGATAATCTTCGGCGCTTTGACTTTTCTAGTAGACCAGTGGGGCGTCGGAGTCACTTTGATAACTGGCGGCGTATCGCTTATCTCAATCATCACAACAGCGTACACTGTAAGTGCATCGTGGCAAGACGGAAAAAACAATCAAGATTGGACTAATGGAGATGTTTAACTTAGCTTTTTGGAACTTCGCAGGTGAGCGAGCAATCAAGACATTCGCTCAAGCAGGACTAGCGTTCTTAGGTGGTGGCACTGTTGGGTTGTTCTCAGCCGATTGGGTTGGGTTCTTCAGCATCTCGCTGGGGTCGGCGCTGCTCTCGGTGCTTACTTCGATCGTGACCAAGAAGTAGACTTCCGCAACCTAGCTCGCTGACGCGAGTTCATTCCACCCCAGATGCCATGCTGCTCGTTATTTATGAGCGCATACTGAAGGCACAAGGTCATCACCGGGCAAACCTTGCAGAGCTGTATGGCTGGGTGCAATTCTGGATTAGGCGAACCGCCTTCAGGAAACCAAGCGTCGGGGTCTGATGTTTGACACGCTGGCGCTTGAGTTGCGCGGATGCCTTCGGCTAAAGCTGTTAGTGCTTGCTCTGAGTTCATGATTGAAAGAGTAGTCAAGCTAGTCGGCTATTGCAAGTTCACAATGATTGCTAGAATAAAACCATTAACACCGCACTGTCTCTTGAGCAATCAGGAGGTAGTGCGGTCGTCTTTAACTAGCGTTCGTCGGCAGTAGTGCCACCCCACACGCCATACTGCTGGTTTGTTTCCAGCGCGTAGGTGAAGCACTCTTGAAGTATCGGGCAGGTCTTACACAAGGCGCGCGCCATCTTGGTTGACACCTGGCGCTGTTCAGGATCGGTGATGTCTTCTGGAAAGAACGCGTTCGGAAGTTTCTCACAAGGCACGCCGCCGGCAACACTTATCTTTTTCAGCAAAGCCATGTACCGACTTGTAAGATGTCCATGCGCAGTCATAAGATAAGCCTAACTAGGAAAGAGGGAATAATGGAGCTTCACGCACCGGCAACATTCAATGGGGCAAAGCTACTGGGAGTGTTTGATAACGGCACATCAGAGTGGCACGAAGCACGCGCTGACGGAATCGGCGGTTCTGAGATTGGCACGATCCTCGGACTCAATCGCTGGGAGTCAGCCTTCTACTTGCACCACCTAAAGACTGGCAACCTGCCACAAAAGGTAATTGACTCATTCCCTGCCGACCTTGGCAACATACTCGAACCTGTAATCATGGGGCCGCTACTGAAGCGACAGCACCCAGAGTGGGAAGTATTCACGACTGGCACTTACCAGCACCCGACTATCCCTTACCTTCACGCAAACCCTGACGGGCTAACGCAAGTTGATGGCGAGTGGGTAATCGTGGAAGCAAAGACATCTAGAAACTATTGGGATGAAGTGCCGCCAGGTTACGTCGCTCAGGTTCAGCACTACATGATGGTAATGGGCGTGAAGCGTGCGGTCATTGTCGGATTGGTCGCAATGGACTGGGTTGAGTACTGGGTCGAAGCCGACGAGTTTGAGCAAGACGTTATGAAGCAGGCTGCCGAAAGGTTTTGGCTTGGAGTCAAGAATGACACAGCGCCTGCTTGGGATGGATCAGAGTCAACTTACCAGGCGGTAAGAGAACTGCACCCAGACATTGACGACACTGAGGTTGAAATTGACGGACTGCATTACCTGCCAGCCGCGCAAGCAGCGTTTGACAAAGCGGAGTCTGAGCTAAAGCAGATGAAGTCTGAGGTGTTGTCAAGCATGGGCAAGGCCAAGCACGCATACATTGAACACGACGGCGCAACAATTAGGGTAGCCTCAAGACAAGCAAGGGGTCAGGGTCGGCCTTTCCTCGTAGTCAAGAAGGGGAAGTAATGCAAGTATTTCTAGGCGACACAGTGACGCTAGTGCGAAATGAAACATACGTCACCGGCGCAGTCTCAGGCGTAGTCCTAGACAAGAACAAGCAACTAGAGAGAATCTACATTGAGGGGCTTACAGCTCCCTTTTGGTTGGCAGATAACTGGAAGTTTCTAGAAACCGAAGATGAGGAAGAAGAAGAATGAGTTTCCTATTCCTTGGACTTGACGGCGAGATGTCGTCCAGCGAGCTGAGCGAAGGTGGCAAGCTTATTCAGATTGGCGTTTCCACAGCCGAGTGCCGCACTCGTTCTTGGACGATGAATCCAGGCGAGTGCCAGTGGTCTGAGCAAGCGTTCGCCGTTCATGGAATCACCCGACGAAGGCTAAGCAGTTCTCCTTCACCTGCCGAAGTTGACGCACAGCTTTATGAATTTCTAATAGCTATCGGGGCAGACGCTAACAACCGAGGCAAGACCATCCCAGTCGGATTCAACGTGGGAGCGTTTGATATGCCGTTCGTCAAGGACTCGCTGCCCAAGAGCTACTCGCTATTTTCGCGAAGGACAGTAGATCTAAACGCGCTATGTTTCGCGCTGGATTACAAAGAGGAAAACGGGATGCCAGTCAAGGCTGAGACGTGGAAAAAAAGAGCTAAGGCTTACGCTATTGAACAGATTGGCGCAGAGAACCAACACGATGCAGGCTGGGATAGCTTGATGCACATTTATTGCTTTGAATACCTACGACAAATAATAAAGGGAGATAAATAATGTGAGGTAGAATAGAAGCACTCGGCGATGGCGCAAACCACCCCGAGGCACGGCAAGAGAAAGGACTCTCACATGACTCATTCTAAGCCGTGCACGAAGTGCGGTCAAACTAAACCTCTAGATGATTTTGCTAAACACAAACACTGTAAAGGTGGATTAGCTGGTTACTGCAAAGAGTGTGCTGTTGCTCGGGCCAGTGCTTGGTTTGCCAACAACAAGGACAAAGCTACCGATTACAGAAAGTCTTGGGCGCAAAATAATCCTGAAAAAATAGCACTATATAAAAAGCACTGGTATCAAGCTAACCCTGAAAAGATTAAGGAATGGCAACAGTCTAATCCTGAAAAAGTAAAAGCAATACATAAAGCGTGGCGTGAAGCTAACCCTGAGAAAATTAGCACAAATTCAAAAGCCTATCGGCAAGCCAACCCTGAAAAGGTTTCGGCTTATGCTAGGCAATGGGCAAAGTCCAATCCAGAAAGGCGCAACTTTAACGCCAGCAAACGACGTGCACTTAAGCTCAACAACGGCGTGTCTCAAGTGACACTTAAAGAATTGCAGCGACTTTACGCAAGTCACTGCGCCTACTGCGCGGCTCCTAGTGAGCATATTGATCACGTGATTCCACTGTCCCGCGGCGGCACTCACTCAATTGGAAACTTGACAGGCGCGTGCGCCAGTTGTAATTTGTCAAAAGGTGCGAAATTTATAACCGAATGGAAGAAGGAAAAAACCAATGAGATTTAATTTAGAAGATTACGAAACAGTCGAAGAACGCATCAGGCGCTTCTACGAGGACAACGAAGACGGTCGGATAATAACCGAGTGGGCAAACGCTGGCGAGTATGTCTACAACGCCGAGAACGAGACTGGCAAAAGAACCTGGGTGGTTAAGGCGACTGTCTATCTGACTGGCTTCGAACAAGGCAACAACCGAGCTAAGGCGACCGGACTGGCATTTGAAATTGACGGTGGGTCAGGTGCAAATCAGACCGCAGCTCTTGAGAACGCAGAGACTTCGGCAATCGGTCGCGCGCTGGCTAATGCTTCCTACAGTGGCAACAAGCGAGCCTCGCGAACGGAAATGGCAAAGGTAGCCAAAGCCGAGCCAGTTGATTACCTAGCAAAGCTGGAAGGACTCAACGACATCCAGTCGATACGATTGACGTACGCACAAGCAAAGGCTGCCGGTGCTGACGCAAAAGTTCTTGACAAGATAAAGGCACTCGGTGAATCGCTCAATACTCGAAGCAAAGATAAGGGAGATGGAACACGCCTTCCAGACGGCAGTGAGCGAGGGCAAGGATGATGAGGCGCATCTCTGGAATCGTGAGCTGCTCATTTACTTGGTCAGGCTGACCGATGCTCTCAGAAATTCAACGCCAGATAAGTGACCTCATCGCCGAGAACCAAAAGGGATCGACAGCACTTTACGAGTGCGAGAAGGCTTTAGCCGAGGCAGAATACGAACTCGACCTAACCGAATCTAAGGCGTTTATAAAGCACGAGGGTACTGTCGCGGACAGAACGGCACTAAGTCGGCTCAGCGCGGCTCCTGTGCGCTTACAGAGGGACTTGCGCAAGGCTGAGCTAAACCGAGTGCGCGTGAAAATCAAATCTATAGAAACTGCGCTCATGGCAATGGGTACTCAGGTCAAGTTGATGCAGTCCGAGATGAAGTTGTGAACGCAAAAGACACTCGCAAACTTCGAGAGCGCGATTTATGGTGCTGGCACTGCGGTGAGAGTGACAATTTAGTGCCTCACCATATTAAGAATCGTGGCATGGGCGGATCAAAAGTGTTAGATAACTTGCAAAATGTGATACTAGTTTGCGCTGAGTACAACGGGCGGATGGAAAGCGACGCACTAACGGCAGAGTACGCACGCGATTATGGGCATAAGGCCTCAAAGTTTTCAGCGCCTGGGCATTCAATACTGGATACAACTCGCCGGCTTTGGTACACCTTGGACACGCAGGGCGGCAAGACCGAAGTAGATCCACCGGGCTATCTGATTTAGTAGTTGCGCGGTTGTTTCGAAATCGGTAAAGTAATGCCTAACAATAAAGGGAGACAAAATGAACCTACAATTCAGCGACCTAGTCCAGCGCCTTGAAGCTGAGCGCAATGACATTAGCTATCGCAAGCGCATCACAAAGCCCGAAGTGAAAGTCGTAACCAAGACGCTCAAGGTGATACCAGAACGGTTCAAGCGCATCTACTTTCACGCTGGCAGGTATGCCGCTGGTGATCGTGACAACTTGGCAATTCAGGCTTGGTCAGAGTACGAAGAACTGGAAAACTTGTGAGGATTGGCTCGCTCTTTAGTGGCTACGGCGGACTTGACAACGCTGTCGTCAATGTCACAGGCGCAAAAGTTGCGTGGCACTGTGAGTGGGATTTAGCACCGAGCGCAATTCTTGAAGCTCACTTCCCAGGCGTTCCAAATTACCGCGACGTTACACAGGTGGACTTCACTCAGGTGGAGCAAGTTGACATTCTTACTGGCGGTTTTCCTTGTCAGGATTTATCATTGGCTGGCAAGCGTTTTGGACTAAGAACAGGAACACGCTCAGGTCTTTGGTCTGAGTTCGCAAGAGCAATAGAAGAACTACAACCTAGATTGGTGGTTATTGAAAATGTCAGAGGATTACTTAGCGCAAGCGCAACCAACCCAGACCTGGAACACTGCGCGTGGTGTATGGGAGAAGCAGGGGATAGCGAACCTGCTTTGCGAGCATTGGGAGCTGTTCTCGGAGACTTGGCAGACCTCGGGTACGATGCGAAATGGCAAGGTTTACGCGCTGCCGACGCAGGCGCTCCCCATAACAGATTCCGAGTTTTCATCATTGCCTACCCTCAGAACTCCAGCAGCTAGCGAAGCCGAACGAGGACACCAGCCAGAAGATAAGTCAAAGGCTCGAGGCGGACAAGTAACCCTAAGCGGTCAGATGATGACTTACTTCCCAACTCCAAACACAATGGATCACCTACCAGCCCGCACCCCCGAAGCAAAGGCACTAAATAAGGGTAAAGGCGGTTATGCCAACGTAAGAGAAACTGTTGTCAATGACTTAATGCCTACCCCTATAGTGCGTGATTACAAGGACGGCTCAGCCGCACAAATGCGCGACGGTAAAACGAGCGTTGACACAGTAGCCAGCGCAATCTTCAACAGCGGTGAAGTTCTGCTACCAACCACTCAAGCGCAGAATGGCGAGGATAGAAACAACAAGATTTGGGCAAGAGATCTAAGCAAGCCACAAAACCTAGAGAACGCCCTTGCGGTCACATTGCTACCAACCACTAGAACCAGCATGGCAAACGGCCCTACGCAAAAAGAAATCGCCCTGGGTAATCCAAAGACCAGGATTGAAACCGAGGTCATGCTCGGCGAAACATCATGGGGCAAGTTTGAGCCAGCAATCAGACGCTGGGAACAAACACTAGGCAGACCAGCACCGCTGCCAACTAAGCCAGACGGCAAGGATGGCGCTCACAGGCTCTCAAGCGCCTTTACAGAGTGGATGATGGGGCTACCAGAGGGCTGGGTCACAGGTGTCGGAATAACCAGGAATGAGGAACTAAAAGCTTGCGGTAATGGTGTCGTACCACAACAGGCTGAACTGGCTTTGCGAATCTTGCTTGAGGGCGTTACGCTACCGGCTGGGGGGGGGCAAGTGAATCTTCCAACTCCGACAGTTAGCGACACTTACACTGACAACTTGAAATCAACGCAACAGAAAGAAGGATCTATGCACAGCGTCACGCTGCCACAAGCGGTGCGCATGGTGAGTAATAGAATTGAAGTAGGCCAGAGGCGTGAACCCCTGACCTACAGAACCGATAATCAAGGTATCGGCGGTATTAGTTTACCTGCCGAGGAAGCAGGAAACAATGCCAATAATTAGACACACTTATCCATTTGATGATCACTTCACGCGCATACCTAACGACTGGGTTAGAGACAAGCGCCTTTCACTATCAGCCATCGGGCTAATCACGCAGCTGATGTCGCATAAGCCAGGCTGGATAATTTCTCAAGAGTCCCTTGCTAGGGCAAACAAAATTGGCCGCGACGCAATGCGTACAATACTTAACGAGCTTTTGGAAGCCGGTTACCTAACGCGCTCTGAGCATAGAACCCGCAACGAAAAAGGACAGCTTGCAGGCTACACCTACACGACAAGCGAGCCTACGTTGGATAAGCCTACGTTGGGTGAGCCTACGCAGGCTGAGCCGACTCATAAGAAGAACAGATTTAAAGAAAAACAAGTTAAAGAAGAACAAGTTAAAGAACAGGGCAGCCCAGAAATTCAATTCTCAAAGATTGAATACATTAGAACAGGGAAGCTGCCTGACGATTGGCAACCAACTACTGAGCTGATAGCAATGTTTGAAACCAAGTGGCCAGACGTTGACCAAGAGCTACACACTGAGAACTTCAAACTGCACTGGTGGTCTACCGGCAGGACTATGAAGCGATGGGACTTGGCGTTCCAAAAGTGGATGAACACCGAGCAGGATCGCGCAAAGAAATCTAATAATCGCTACAATTTGAAGAACGACTGGAACGAACTAGACCGCTGGGCAAAAGAACAGGATGGCAAAGATGCTAATTAGCGACACGAAAGAACTGCTTCGGCAGATAGCCCTCGTTGACAACCGCAAGGTAATGCCTGAAACGATAGAAGCCTGGCACAACATCATCGGCGGGATACCGTTTGAGATTGCTACCCAGGCGCTAAAGATGGCGCAGCAGGACTCAACAATTCGATACCTAGAACCGCGCAACATTATTAGCTGGGCAAAAGAAGCAGCGTTCCGGTTGGATCGTGACAAGCCAAAGGCAGAGGCACCAGTCAACTCATCGCCACAACCTCGATGCCTTGAACACAACGAGCTGATACTCAGCTGCGGGCCTTGTTGCAGACTGCTAAAGGATTACGAGCAGAACAACGGGCAGACAGGGATTGACCGCTTTGCCAAGGCTGAGATTTATGGCTGACCTGCCGACCACACAAACCTGCAACCGCTGCGGCTGGGTATGGGAAGTCAACACGACTCGCAACAAGCACGACAACTGCCAAAGCTGTAGGTCGCGGAAAGCTCAAAAGGTAAAAGATTGCATCGCTTGGCATGGAGGGTTTGCCTCCGATATGCTAACGCCAGTTGATGCGGATGGGATGATTGTGCTTCCAGGCTATCGGACTTGCGGAAAGTCTGATTGCGTTAGCGTTAGCCACATAGTTACAATAAAAACAACAAACGAAAGAGGATAGATTATGGCAATAAAGAATGAAGCAACCATTGAGGTAACCGGATGGTGCAACAACCTAAAGAACTTTGAGTGGGGTACTGCGTTTCAGCTCTCGGTGGATGTTCGGGCAAAGAACGAAGCCGGCGAATGGGAAACGACAGACAAGACCATCTACGACTGCACTATTGGCGAGCAGTTCACAACTGACGCAAGGCAGGTTCGAGTCGCTGGGCGGATTACCGGTGTTAACACCTACGCAAAGAAGGATGGCACGACAGGCGTTTCAATCAAAGTCCGCGCTGCCTTTATTGACGACGAACTTGTTAGCGCCGAGCCAGAGTATGCAACGCCAGACCTAAACGACGCGCCATTCTAACAATCCGAGTTCTCGGCACACCTGCCCCGCAAGGATCTAAAGCGGTCTTTAACGGGCGGGTAGTCGAGCAATCTGCCAAGACATTGAAACCTTGGCGGGCGGCAATAGCAGAAGCCTGTCACAACCTACCGGCAGGTTACACCAAGATGCTAGGCCCTGTGAGGGTGGAGATAGTTTTCTACCTTCGCAGGCCGCCATCTGTGAAAGTAACAAAAAGAGCAATGCCAATCGTGCCGCCGGACATTGACAAGCTGGTGCGCGGGGCGCTTGATGGCGTTTCGCAAGGATTGAACGGCAAGGTCGGTGACGGCATACTTTGGGGCGACGACGCTCAAGTCATTGAACTGATTGCCCACAAGTACTACGCCGACGATCGCGAGCCAGGCGTAGACATCACAATAACTGCCTTGTAACGGGTAGGTAACATCTTGCCTAAATGTACTTGCGTACTTATTTCGAAACTAGTAATCTATTACTAACAACGAAAGGGACAGAATGAACAAGCAAGAACTAGAAGCACTACTAGCCACAGCACTAACTCAGCGCACCCAGGCTTACGCAGTCAAAGCGCCTAAAGTTTTTATCACCGCAGTAAACCACCAAATCCGCACGTTCCGCACAGCACTAGCTGAGCTGCCAGCATGAGAACAGAAACACGACAATTCTTTCTGGTGGCAACACTCGCCACACTTGGAGCTTGGTTGGTGGTCACCGAAACTCACCGCATCATAATCGCCTGGGCTTGGGACTTATTCCTTGCCTTCCACAACACCTTCATCGCCTACTGAAAGGGGCAATAATGAACACACGCACAACTGACCCAACAACAAGCCACAACGCCGAAAAGTCGGTCACGGGGCTTGCAGATTCCTATCGAATAATTCTCGGATTGTTTAGAACTTACGGCCCAATGAACGACGAATCGCTAATTGAACA
>Ga0307978_1003202_pt1 | contig 11211 bp, 10 predicted proteins | sample OrgLakmetage1056_FD_203151 | JGI IMG/M metagenome (GOLD analysis project Ga0307978, IMG submission 203151) | Saline water microbial communities from Organic Lake, Antarctica - #1056 | ecosystem: Environmental > Aquatic > Non-marine Saline and Alkaline > Saline | place: Antarctica: Organic Lake...
CGCGTGCCCCTCGACTGGGCCAGGACGCAGATGAACCTCGGCACCGCGCTCAGGGTCCTGGGGGAACGGGAGAGCGGCACCGACCGGCTCGAGGAGGCTGTCGCCGCCTGTCGCGCCGCCCTGGAGGAATGGACCCGTGATCGCGTGCCCCTCGACTGGGCCAGGACGCAGATGAACCTCGGCACCGCGCTCAGGGTCCTGGGGGAACGGGAGAGCGGCACCGACCGGCTCGAGGAGGCTGTCGCCGCCTTCCGCGCCGCCCTGGAGGAACTGACCCGCGATCGCGCGCCCCTCGACTGGGCGATGACGCGCGGAAATATCGCGAGCGTCCACATCGCGCTCTTCGACAAGACCAGCAACGTTACAGAGTTGGACCGCGCGCAGGCGGCCATCAACGACGCGCTGGAGGTTTTCGCAAGGGCGGAGGCAAGCCAATACCTCTCCATCATCGCCATCATCCAAGTCGCCATCGATGCGCGGCGGGGCGGGTGATGAAACATTTCCCGGAGCATGCCTCTTGGAGTGCTTAACAGAATGACCCATAGTGTTAAAATGCTCTCGGCCCAAAGCTGCTGGGCGCTGTTGCGCAGCTCGCGCTTGAGGCGTGAAGGCCCCTTACCCCGCTGACGTCATGCCACGCGGATGATCTCGGCGGTGCCGAGGGCCGAGAAACGGTTCATGAGAGCGATGCGGATTTGGATTTCGGCGGTCTGTCGGTCGGGGTCTCTCGCTGCGATGCGCTCGCCGAAGGCCTTAAGGCAACGCATCTTCGCCTCGATCCGGCTGCGGGCGTGGTATCCAGTCCAGTGTTTCCAGAAGGCCCGTCCGTAATAACGCGTCGCGCGGAGGGTTTCGTTTCGGGCACGTGCCGCAGGGCCATCGTCTTTCCAGAGCCGCCCGGCCCGGACGGATCGGGATGATCGGGGTGGCCCGACGGTCGATGATGGCGGTGTGGCAGCGGCGCGTGTCGTAGGCGCCGTCGGCGGTGACGGTGCCGATCGGCTCTGATCGCGGCCGTGCGGCGATCGAGCCTGCGCCGCACCGGGCGCGTCGCGGACCAGGGTGACCTGGTCACGCGGGCGGTGGATGTCCTGATGGCGGGTGTATAGCTCGCAAGACCAGCATGATTTGTGGGCATTGCCTTTCGCGACGTGTTCACATGCAAATTGAACACCACCTATTGGGATGATATCATACTGTTATCTTGAGATTGAAATCTGATTGAGCATCAGGAGCTTAGGTTATGGAAAGCATCGTGCAGGGATACCCGGTTCCCGGCAATTGGCGTAAGCCCCTCGAGGAAGAGGAAGGCAAAGGGAAGGGGAAGTAGACATTGGCCCCGATCCGCATGACCTGCCACACACACAACTTATCACGGCCGACGATAGAGCAACCTCATAACGACGCCGTTTCCGCCCTTCCGCGCATTCAGAAAGCCGTCGAGGCCACATGAGCCCTCACGGCCTCCGGCTGCTTACCGATAAGCGCGAAGGCTGATTGCCGGCCCATTCGACGACCGCGGTCTCGATCTGCCCTCGCGTCCACGGATGAGCACACGCGAACTGGCCAATCGTGCCGTCCCTGCACACAATAACGGCCAGCTCGTCACCCCATCGGATGCGACGCTCGCCACCCTGGTCTCGAACATCAGCGCGACCCGCAAGGATCCGAGAAATGTCTGTCATGCGTACAAGATGACAGCGCCGTGTTAAGAAAGAGTTGTCTTTCCACCTCGGCCGGCGGTTGTCCTGGGGCTCAGGAGAGATTGACCAAGTCGCTGTGGGGAAGGAATGTCAATCGGCACCCAAAGTTGCACCCAATCACGCAAGACTTGGTCGGAAGGGTTGGGTGTTGGCCGCGCGATCACAGAGCCGCCGCACGACTGCAAAGCGAGAGTGGAGCTCGATGCGCTCAGCCAGACCACGGGAGAGAGTGGAACGGCAGAGCTTGGCGCACACGTTAAAAATGACCCGAAGCGTAATATCCACCGCAAAGCAATGATGAGGCCATGGAACAAAAACCCGCCACGCGCGTTGTTGGCCAGACGGATTGTCCAACAACACGACCCCTCCTCGAACTCTATGCCCGCGCGTTCTCCGAATACGGTGTGCAGTGTCTTTGGAGCTGGAAGCCGGTCTCGCACCCGACCCCGTCCCATGCACGCGTTATCGCGCGCGCCCTGCGAGCCGAAGGGAATCGTGCGGCCTGGGAGCTTTCTTGGGAAATCGAGGATGCCTGTGATGCCGTTGAGGGATCGTCACCGGCTGTCGCTTCGGATCGCTCCGCCAGCACGCGGATGGAATAGGTCGATGACAGTGTCAGTCGCTGCTTCCCGATGCAGGTTTAAGTGATCAAGATATTCACGAGCGTCGCGAATAAACTCTTCCGTGCTCTCGACCCGTTCCCAATGTTGTGTCGGCGTCTCCAGTCGGCGACGCAGCTCTCCTGCGAGGTGCTTGCGCTTGTCTGTCATGGCATATTAGCAACGCGCGTCGTCGAGAACGACGTCCAGGAATTCGTAGGGCGCCGTGGCAACCAAACGCCGAACTCGTTCAGGATCGTGCGGCCGATCGCGCCCACAGTCCTTCACAGCATACAGCATGTAGACGATGGCTGCCGCGCAAGTCGCCACCCAAGCCACGCAGAATAAAGTCTCGAAACCCGTCATAAGCGCCTCCTCTGGTAAAACGATACCACGGACAGCACCTCTACCAACACCCCTACGCCGGAGCCTCTGCCTGTCTGTCGGGGTCCTCACCGCGCGATCGCCCGGCGGATCATCCCCGCACCATGCTCGGTCATCGCGTGCCAACACCAAGGTCCGAGATAGCCGGTTCGGAGCTGCCAGCACCTTCGTCGATTTTCTTCTGGATCGCCACCTGTCGCAAGCTGTTCCCGAGACCCCAAACACCTGACAGGCGCAATTCTCGACAACAGAGGAAACTTGCCAAAAGCAGCTTCTGCCTTCATAGTGACATCATTTCGCAGGCAGGAGACATTTCATGGCACAGCTCACCGTTCGAAACGTAGACGAGTCAATCGCCGCCGCTCTGAAGGAGCGGGCGGCGAAAGCTGGACGATCAGCAGAAGCGGAGCACCGTCGAATTCTCGAAGAGGTCCTCCGCCCCAGCCCCAGCTCCGATTTCTTCACCGAGGCGCGCACAAAGCGCATCAAGCTTGCACAAGGGTCACCTACCACGGCAGAGATTCTGCGTGCAGATCGTGATCGAGACGAGGCGTCATGACCGACGAGAGGAGCTTCGTTGTCGACACGTCCGTCGCGATCAAATGGATCGTGGACGAAGAGGGCAGCGACAAGGCCGAGCTCCTCCAAGGCGCTGACATGGTCGCGCCTGCCCTCCTTCGGATCGAGGCCGGCAACGTGCTCCGCACCATAGCCGCAAAGCAGGCACTCACTCAGGAGCGCGCGATTGATCTTTTCCTGTTTATGCAGACGGCGCCGGTGACAATCATCGAGGCGGACGAACCCCTGGAGCGGCGCGCCCTCGAGCTCGCACTGGCGCTTGGACACCCAGTTTACGATTGCGTCTATCTTGCCCTTGCTGAGCGCATGGAACGACGGCTCATCACCGCTGACCGCCGCTTCATCAAAGCCCTTTCGAATACCGAACATGCGACCCACATTCTCAATCTGGACTCCCTCGTCGCGGGGACATCGGGGGGAACTCGCCTTTGAGACACCTTCCGCCGCGAGCGATATTCATTACTGTAACGATTTATCGAGTAAGAGCATGAACCCGACAGACATCTTCGAGGCCCTGGATGCCATCGCCAAGACCCCCTTCGATCCGTTGGAATTCGGGTTCTCCTTCGCGGAGGCGACCGACAACGGGCGCGCCACCGTCTCTAAGCTTCGCAGCGGCTCGCTGAACAGATCGGACGTCGAAGCCGGCGTGCTGATGAACCTCAAGTTCCATTACGCCCCCGCCGACGCCTTGGGCGTGGAGGCGACGCTCGATGCCCTGAAGGGCAGCAAACGGACCGCAAAGCACAAGCCAGCGATCCTGATCGCCACCGATGGCGAAACCGTGGCGGCCGAGCATTGGAAGAGCGGCGAGCGGCTGCACTGCGGGTTCTCCGAGATCGGAGATCATTTCGGGTTCTTCCTTCCGGCCGCCGGGAAGGACCGGTATCGCCCGGCCGAGGAGAACCCTGTCGACGTCAAGGCGACTGGAAAGCTCGCGAAGCTCTACGACGCGCTGACCAAGGCGAACCCGGACTGGGCCACCGATGCACGGCGCCACGACATGAACCAGTTCATGACGCGTTTGATCTTCTGCATGTTCGCCGAGGATGTCGGGATCTTCCCGGAGGACCAGTTCTCCCGGGCAATCTTCACACATGCCGGCGACAAGGGCGAGGAAGCACACGGCGTCCTGATTTCTGCCTTCCATGCGATGAACCTGCCCAAGGGCAAGCGGGCCGATCTCCCTGCTTGGAGCCATGATCTCGAATACGTCAACGGTGGCCTCTTCGCCGGCACGATCGACGCGCCCCGGTTCGACATCATTGCCTTCCGCTACCTGCGCGAAGCCTGCGATCTCGACTGGAAAGAGATCAATCCAGACATTTTCGGTTCGATGATCCAGTCAGTTGCCGACCCGAAGGCACGAGCTGAGCTCGGCATGCACTACACCAGCGTGCCGAACATCATGAAGGTGCTGGCCCCCCTCTTCCTCGACGAACTCGATGCAGAGATCGAGAAGGCTTGGGACCGGCCGAACGGCCTGCGTAAGGTGCTGGACCGCATGTCGGCGATACGGGTCTTCGACCCGGCCTGTGGCAGTGGCAACTTCCTGGTCGTTGCCTACCGCGAACTCCGCGCCCGCGAGATCCGCATTATGCGACGCCTCGGAGAAATTGAGGGCCATTCCCAAATTCAGATGTGGTCGCAGATCCCGATCACGAACTTCTACGGCATCGAACTGACCGACTTCTCGGCTGAGACGGCAAAGCTCGGAATGTTCATCGCCGAGTATCAGGCGAACACCATGTTCGGTGAAGCCTTCGGGCGCAAGCCGGCCGCATTGCCACTGAAAGGAGGAGCAAAGATACAGAATGAAAACGCCCTCCGCGTAAACTGGGAAACCATCTGCCCGCCGCCGCCCGAGGGCGAGGTATTCATTGTAGGCAACCCTCCGTTTCTCGGAGATGGGTCCCGCTCTAAAGCGCAAAACGATGACATGGACCATGTGCTGAAGGGGCATGTCGATGCCTACCGCCGCGTGGATTTTGTCGCGTGCTGGATCTTCAAGGCGTCAAGTTATATTCGCGTCGCCAACGCTCGATCCGCCCTCGTCTCGACGAATTCTATCACTCAGGGACAGGCAGTCGGAGCGTTTTGGCCAGAAATCTTGAAAGATGGAATAGAAATTGGTTTTGCCCATCGGTCATTCAAGTGGCGCAATAATGCCTCCGCCAATGCCGCAGTTGTGTGCGTGATAGTCGGATTGCGACGTCAATCAAACGCAGGGAAGCGGTTGTTTGACGGCAGCCACGAAGCACGAGCCACCAATATCAATGCCTACTTGTTGGATGGGCCGGAAATATATGTGAAAGCTGCTCCGCGGTCGTTGTTCAACCTTCCATACATGGAATACGGCAACAAGCCCACGGATGGGGGGAACCTCATAATGCGGCCTGAGGAGAAAGATGCGCTTCTCGAGAAGCATCCTGATGCCGCGCGCTTTATTAAGAGTTTCATGGGGTCGCAAGAAGTCGTTCAGGGCATACAACGATTCTGCATATGGGTGAGAGATGAAGAGGCAGACGCAGCCGCAAAAATCCCTGAGATTTCTGCTCGCTTCAATGCCGTTGCCGAATTTAGGCGAAACAGCAAGGCTGCGCAGACGCGCCCCGCCGCTGCCTACCCTCACCGATTTCGCCAGGCTCAAAATTTCGCCAAGCATCATGCGATACTTGTTCCTCGAGTCACGTCCGAGCGGAGACCATATCTTCCCGTTTCCCGGGTAGGTGCGGACGTGATCTCATCCGACCTGAATCAAGTTCTCTACGATTCCCCTGAATGGTATTTTGCTATCCTTGCATCCAGGCTTCATCTCGTCTGGATAGCGAATGTTTGCGGTCGTCTGGAATCGCGCTTCAGATATTCCAACACTTTAGGTTGGAACACCTTCCCGGTGCCGTCTTTCTCGGAAAGCCAAATTGAGGCACTCACGCAATCGACGCGCACGATCCTTAAGACCCGCTACAAGCATCACCCAGCGACGATCGCGGACCTCTATGACCCCGACAAGATGCCGGAGGATCTCCGTGCCGCACACCGGGCGAACGACGAACTCCTGGAGAACATGTATATCGGTCGGCCGTTCAAGACCGACACCGAGCGTCTCGAGCACCTGTTCAAGCTCTATGCGGCCCGGGTGAAAAAGCTGAAGAAGGAGGCCGCGTGATGGTCGATCTGGTCAAGGTCGCCTACGGGCGCACAGGCACATCGAAGACAACCAATGCCATGGGCATGCGGCCAATGCAGGCGCGAGTTTACGAAGCCCGCGGCGCCCAGTTCATCCTCCTCAAGGCGCCGCCCGCCGCCGGCAAGTCCCGCGCACTCATGTTCCTCGGCCTCGACAAGCTCGAGAACCAGGGCGTTCGCAAGGTGATCGTTGCTGTTCCCGAGACCTCGATCGGGGCCTCGTTTCGATCGACCAACCTTCGTCAGAACGATTTCTTCCGGGACTGGCATGTCGAACCGCGCTGGAACCTCTGCGACAGCGGCGCCGAAGGAGGTTCGAAATCCCAGAAGGTGAAGGCCTTCAAGGAGTTCATGGCATCCGACGACGAAGTGATCGTCTGTACCCACGCCACGTTCCGCTTCGCGTTTGAAGCCATCGAGGCCGAGGCCGGCGCGGAAGCCTTCGACGACTGCCTGATCGCGATCGACGAGTTCCACCATGTCAGCGCCGGCGATGACAATCGCCTGGGCGAGATCCTGCGGCGTCTGCTCATGCGCGAGAAAGCGCATGTCGTAGCGATGACCGGCAGCTACTTCCGCGGCGACAGCATTCCGGTCCTGCGACCTGAAGACGAGGCCAAGTTCCGGTCGATCACCTACTCCTACTACGAGCAACTCGACGGTTATGAGCACCTCAAATCGCTCGGCATCAGCTACAGCTTTTACCGGGGCAAGTACATCTCGGCGATGCCGGACGTACTCGACACGGATCTCAAGACAATCGTGCATATCCCGCATCGCGGCGCGGCCGAGGCCTATGGCGAGAAGAACGACGAGGTCGGACGGATCATCGACGCGATTGGCGAACATGTCGGCCGTGATGAAGAGACGGGCTTCGACCTTGTCCGCCGCAAGTCGGATGGGAAGATCCTGAAGATCGCGGACCTGGTGAACGATAACGAGGAGCGCGGCGGCGTGAAAGCCGCCCTGACCCGCGAGATCATCGGCCCCGATGGCCGCCGGGACGACGCGGCCGACCGGGCCAAGGTCGACATCATCATCGCGCTCGGTATGGCCAAAGAAGGCTTCGACTGGCCCTGGTGCGAGCATGCGCTGACGATCGGTTACCGCTCCTCGCTCACCGAAATCGTCCAGATCATCGGCCGTGCCACACGGGACGCAGCCGGCAAGTCCCATGCCCAGTTCACCAACTTGATCGCGGAGCCCGGCGTCGAGACCACCATCGTCGCCGATGCGGTTAACGACATGCTGAAAGCGATATCGGGTGCGCTACTGATGGAGCAGGTCCTCCAGCCGAATTTCCGCTTCTATCGGCGTGAGGACGGGGATATCCGTGAACCTGTCGAGGTCGACGACACAGGCACCGTGCATATCGGCATCAAGGGGCTGATGGAGCCGCCGACCGACCGCTCGCGAGCGATCTGCGAGAACGACATGCAGGACCTGATAGCAAAGGCCTGCCAGGCCATGGATCGCCGCACTGTCGCCGACGACGTCGCCCCCGAGGTTGCGACACAGATGGTCCTCACCGACATTATCGAGAAGAGCTACGAGAACCTCTCCAACGACGAGACCGAGGCTATCCGCCAGGATCTGGCGGCCCGCATGAATATCGCCACGCTGGCCAAGAGAGAAGACGAGCAGGGCGATGAACCGCCCGAAACTGGCGGGGCAAACTCCGATGACGACGATATCGAGAGCGCGCCGGATGGCATGAACCTCATCAACATGGTCAAGAAGTTCATCAATGTCCGCGAACTCGACATCGACCTGATTGACGGGATCAATCCGTTTCGCGAGGGCTTCGATGTCGCCTCGAAGGCGCTCGACACACCGCTCCTGAAACAGATCCAGAGCGCAATGGTCGCGCAGCGCATCCAGATGACCGAGGACGAGGCACGCACACTCTGGCCGCGGATAAAGCGCTTCCGCGAGGCCGAGGAGCGCGAACCCAACCCGCATGCAGCCGATCCCCTCGAGAAGCGCATGGCCGAGGCACTCGCCTACATCCGGGCCAAGAAGGCCGAGCGGATGCGGTCCGCCGCCGCGGAGTGAGTGCATGCCTCGTCCGACTCTCGACGAAATCTTCGATGAACCTGACGACTTCGGCCTGCTTGATGTCCGCTTGAAGGCACGGGGCACACGGCCGCCGGAGCTCGAGCGCGACGCCGGTCTGGTGCGCGAAGTGAACGACTTTTACGACCGGCATGCCAGACTGCCGAACGAGGATGCGTCGGACCATGACGAAATGCGCCTCGGCACGATATGGGGCGGCCTCGTCGATCGGGCCGACCCGGACATCTTCGCCGATGTCGATCGCAACGGACTGCTCGCCTCAGAGCCCGAAGAAGTCAAAAAACCCGTTCGGGATTGGCGCGAGGATCCGCTTGAAGACGAGATCCCCGAAACTCTGGACGATATTTTCGGCGAAGACGATGATGATATCTCCGCGGCCTTCACGGAAATCCGGCATGTTACACCGGTCGCGGAACGCCACCTTCCCGATCACCGGGCCGAGTTCTTCCCCTGCCCCGACTTCGAGGTATTCCAGCCCGCCTTCGATGATCTCCAGACCGAGCTTGAAGCCGGCATGCGCGAGGCAACGGCGGTAAGCTCGCGCGAGGTGATCGACGTTCAGGAAGGTAGCTACTTCATCCGAAACGGGCTCTTGGCCTACATCGCCGAGAAAGCCGAAATGACAGCCCGCGGCGGCAAACGGGACCACCGGCTTCGGGTCATTTTCTCGAACGGCACCGAAAGCGACCCGCTGATCTCGTCGTTCCGAAAGGCCTTGGCCGCGGATCCAACCGCCCGGGTCATCCATAGACCTGGCCTGGGTCCGCTCGACCCGGACTGGGAGGCCGATCAACTCGACCTCACAGGAACGATCTATGTGGCGCGCAGCCGCTCCGACCAGCCGGCCATCACCGCGGTGAGTGATATCCTTCTCAAGATCGGGGTCACCACCCAGGACGTGCAGCGGCGCGTCGCTGACGCAAGGAACGATCCGACTTTCCTGCTCGCCCCGGTGGACATCGTTGCCACCTACGAGCTGAGGAACCTCTCCAGGCACAAGATCGAGGACCTCCTCCATCGCTTCTTCGACACAGCAAGGCCACGAGATCTCTGGATCACGGATCGGTTCGGCAAGCGCATCTATCCACGCGAGTGGTTTTACGTCCTACCCGAACACGTGAGCCAGGCGGTTGCAGCGATCAGAAACGGGACTCTCCACGAACTGCGCTATGACCCCTCCCGCCAGAAGATCGTCCGCAAAACTTGACCGCCGGGTTTTGCTGCTTGAGTCGTCGCGGAGCTATCAGATGACGCGTGGGCATAGCCTCCTTGTCGCGCTGCATCACCACGCTCCCGGTGGCGACGGCAACGCATGTGGCGCTCGACCTCAAAGCTCACTGTCGGCGCCAGTTGCGGTAGGGGCCGGCCTCCATGAACGGACAATTGTTGCCGCGCCAATCTACGCCGATGATGCGGTTTGCTTCATTGATTTCAAGGATGCGCGTGCAGTTCCAGTTGCTAACGCCGCCCCCTGAGTAAGTCGTTTGGCCGGTATAGTAACCGGTGTTGCCGATCGTTGTCGCGGTCCCCGAGGTTATGGCGCTGCCCGGCGTTGATAGCTGAATGTCTCGCGACCAAATTAAAAGCGTCCTTCCCGCCACTTCCCGCTCAGCGTCCGGATAGCCCCACTGGCTGATTGCTTCGTCAACCGACGCACCTTTCCAGGAACTCATGATGCCGTCCATGACTCCATTGCCCCCGCTGCAAGCGGAAAGAATAAGTGTGAGCGCGAAAAACCTCTTCATAATTCTCCAAAGATGACATTTCCATTGTTTCCGATTGTGTCGATCGTTGATAACTGAAGCAACCCCCACCCGTGCCAGCCCTTTGCAATAAATGATGCAGCGCGGAGCTGAGAGCCGTTCAGGGCAACACGAGGACAAAGATCCAGCTCCTGTCAATCCCGGAGCAAAATGGGTCAGTGAACCGGTGGAATATTCCCCAACGGCTGAGGTCTGGCGGGCGCCTTGGCGCGTGCGCTTCCAAATAGCTGGCGCGCGTCAAGGCGCACTGGCCAAAGGCCAGTTCTGAATGGATCTGCTCGGGTGTTTGGATCAGGTTTTCGTCTTGCGGCTCTGGTGGAGCCGGAAGCTTTCGCCGTTCATCTCGAGAATGTGGACGTGGTGGGTCAGCCGGTCGAGGATGGCGCCGGTGAGGCGCTCGGAGCCGAAGACCTCGGTCCATTCGTCGAAGGGCAGGTTCGAGGTGGTGACGATGGAGCCGCGCTCGTAGCGCTGCGAGATGATCTCGAAGAGGAGCGCGGCGCCTGTCTTGGAGAGCGGCACGAAGCCCAGTTCGTCGATGATGAGCAGGTCCTGGCTGGCGAGGGTCTTCTTAAGGCGCTGCAAACGGCGTTCATCGACTGCTTCGACAAGTTCGTGGACGAGGGCCGCGGCGGTCGTGAACCGGACCGTCAGGCCCTTCTGACAGGCCGCCAGCCCGAGGCCGAGGGCAATGTGGGTCTTGCCGGTGCCGCTCGGGCCCAATCCCTACGACAATGCGCAGGCTGAGAGCTTCATGAAAACTCTGAAGGTGGAGGATGCCTATCTGATGGAGTATGAAACCTTCGAGGACGTCGCCAACGGCGTCCCCCGCTTCATCGAGGCATACAATATCCGCCGCCTGCACTCAGCCTTGGGGTATCTCAGCCCCGCCCAGTTCGAGGACACCCACGCCCGCAC
>Ga0307978_1003208_pt1 | contig 11194 bp, 9 predicted proteins | sample OrgLakmetage1056_FD_203151 | JGI IMG/M metagenome (GOLD analysis project Ga0307978, IMG submission 203151) | Saline water microbial communities from Organic Lake, Antarctica - #1056 | ecosystem: Environmental > Aquatic > Non-marine Saline and Alkaline > Saline | place: Antarctica: Organic Lake...
ACACCCATCTACCGAGCGGTTTATTAGCAGGAAACACTTTGGGTATCTTGGTATGACCATGCTTTTCTTGAAATGCCACAACTTCCTTCAATCTAACTTGGAATTTGGGCAACGAATTAGTCGATGGGATATAGGCTGCAAAGTTGATAGTGTCAAGTTTATCTACACGTTCTCTGGTTATACTCGTCTTCACGGTGGTCAAAGTGCTAATACCTTTCTCTTTGTGATCATCGCTACTTGCAGCAACGCACGTCGTTTCCTCCGGAGAGGCAATTGTATCCACAATGTCTGAGGGTAGAGCTGCAGCTGCAGATATCGCATCTGCAACAATGGCTTCGGTAACTGCTGCATCCGCCACTGCAGTATCTATCATTGAATCTGTCATTTCTGTATCTATCCCCGTAACCGCTATCCCATCCTGTGGTAACACCTCTGTTGCGCCCACTTCTGCTGTGGCGGCATCTTTGCCATTATCTTCTCCTTCCACCGATGCGAAATCGGTCACAGCTACACCTAAATGTTCTGCCGCGCTCTCGAAAGCATCATATTCTACTTTTTGTTTCTTTGTCCATCTCTTTAGATCATCATCTGTAACGTCATAATTGCCAGTTTCTACGTAATGGGCTTTCAATCTATCGAAATTATCGTTCCAGCTGCTTTCATATTTATCAGGAAAGAGAGAGAAGAAGTTGATGGAGTTGAGTTGGTGCATCCGATCCTCGGACATGGTGGAAGGCATGCCAGCTTCCCACTTTTGTGCATTCCTCTTTTGCTCCTGTACCCATCTGGCAAGACGGGAGTCGTGAGCTCGGAGGTTTGCGAGTGTTGGCGGAGAGGTGGACGCGGTTAGTTGCGCAAAGGAAGCTTCTGCCTTTTCTTTTTCTGTTGAAATAGGCATAGGCTCAGTTTTATCTTGTGCTTCGGGACGAGGAGATGCAATGTCATCTAATGCGGCTTCTTTTTTCTCGTCTTGTGCTGGCTGCACCTGTTCGGCCAGCTGTTGCATCGTATGAGCCGTGACAATTTCCTTCAAAGCAAAGAAATATTTATCCCACAATTTCTCAAATTGTTCTTTCAAGGATGTTCGTATGAGAGAATCGGGTATGCGGAATTTCAATTGATCTTCCACGTTGGGAGCAAGAAGAGGGGGCATCTCCTCCTCCATTTTAGTGTCAACATTTTCATTTGTCTCTGCATCATGGAAATTAGCACCTATCGCCTGGACTCTTTCTTCCGCCGCCACACGGCTTTCAGGAATTGAGACGGGGTTAGCAGCAATTGATTCGGTGATGTTTGCACTGCTGTGATCATTGGACATGTTGATACTGGTGACTGCTACTGGTGACTGCTACTGGTGACTGATGATTAGGTAATGTGGTGCTATCCTGGCTGGGAACTGGGAAGGCCAGCTAGTTCCAGTTTTAGTTGAAGTAGCATAAAATAGTTTTTGTTATTTTTAAAACTGCCTATTACCGGTCGGTCTAGAGGGTCTAGAGAGGAAGTAGAACCATTTTTTTTGTATTCGAGAGTCTCTCCTGCATTTAATTACACTCTTGAGTAGACCTTTCTCTCAAAATTGATGCAAATTTGTCAAACATATGCGCTATTGGTTTCAGAATCCAGTTTCCATTCAACTGTCGACATCATTATTTTGTCTTGCGTGGATCAGGCCGGTACTCTTGAAGATGAAATACATTTCCTTCAACACAACAATAGCAGAGAGTCATGAGATAATTATGTTGATATTCTTATAATGCACAAAAATAAAACAGTTCCAATTCAAAGACGTTCTTACCATTTTTTCTTGTTAGCTTGTGGATGGCTGTCTTTAACATCTCTATTTCATTCGTTTGCTTCTTACAAACATCCTTGAGACGCTGTTCCTCATCATTATCGATTTCAACGTTGTGTGTTGTAGATTCCATTTCCTTTGCCTTCTTATTCTTCTGGGAAGTTTCAAAACGTTTCTGCTTCAACTCACCTATTTTTTTAAGCCAGTTTGTATTAGTACTTGTTGATAGGTTTAGGGTGATTTTCAAAGATTCTATTTCAGCCTCGAGTTTCTTGACTTCTAAGTCATGCTGCTTCCCTACTTCCAATAATTCTTTACCACCATTTTCCTCTGTGGCTGATGCTGTATCTACGATGGCGTCAAATGCTTCAAAATCTATAAGTTGCCCAAATTTGAGCTTTTGAACGTCATCGCACTGCTCTTCCAGCCGTCTTGTGGCGTGTTTCATCTCCTGTTGTCTCAATTCCATCTGATTCTTATCCATGCGGAGTTTTTTGACAATTCTCTTGTCATTGCATATTTTGTCTTGCATTTCATGGGTTCGCAAGTACAGCTGCTCAAGGTTTCTACGAGAGAAAACGACATTCTGACATTCTATGCTCTCTTCATGTCGCTGCCCTTGAAACATTTGCTTTGCATTCATTGGAATAAAAGTATTGATTTCATTGAGTGCCTTCTGTTTCCCGTCTTGAAAGTCTTGAATCTGACGTTCCGTGCTGTCAACTTTCCGTTGTGCTTGTTTCAATTTGGAACACAATTGATCATAGGTGCGCCTCGTGATAGCTGTTTCACGTTGGGTCATTCTCAGTTTATCTTCGAGCGAATGCTTTTTATCTCTCAGGCGTAGAACCGTTTCGTAGAGGTCTTGGGGACACCCTTCTGGACAGCAGTCTTCTTCATCTACGCTCTCCCAGTCGGAGTCTTCAGAATCTTCGTCGTCGGAGTAGAAATTACCATTATGAGCCTTCTTCATGTAGATCTTTTTAAGATAATCGTGATCCTGTATCAGCCTTTGGTATTCATTGTTGAGGCTCTTCTCCTCATCTAAGCAAAGGTCTAGTTGTGCCTTCTTCTCCTCGAGTTTCCCTCTTTGATTCTCTAGCAAATTCTTAATCTATGGTTTTGGGGGATTGGTTCTTCTTCATTAGGGACACACACGTTGGACATGCAAATCACTTTCTAAGTAGAATCTTACCTCTATCTTTTTGGAATTGCAAAGATCACGATTCGAAACTAGATCGTTGCCTTCCTTCTCGACAGAAGCCAGAACTATTAATTCTCGCACCATAAGACTTTGACGAATTTCACAATTTGTGAGGTCAATTCCCAATTCGAATCTCTTCTTCTTCAGTTTGTGCAAAGATTGATCAAATTTCTGGACGTCATCGGTGATTAACGAAAGAATTTTGGACATCTCATGCCGCAACAAAACCTCTTTTTCGTATCGTTCCTCTCGCTCAATTGAAGAGCAAGGAAACGACGCACTGACTACAGAAGTAAAAGCAAGTACCTGTTGTCGAGAAAGGGGTTTCTTGTTCTTTTGTTGAGTCAAATCGAATTGTGGATCTGATTCGTTTCTTTCTAGCTCGCAGTGATCATTCACCCTACCATCTTGGTCACATGGTGACCAAAGTGATTCTATTCCCATAGGTTCATGAAGCTCTTCTGAAATCTCCAAAACTTTCTCATTTCTCACTTTAATGGAGTCCATGAGGATATCTCTTTCATCTTGAAGCGCAATAAGCTCTTCATTAAAAGCTGTCTTGGTATTGTATAGAGATTCTTCGCACTTTATCAGTTCTTTTAGTTTACTTCTCGTATCCACCTGTCTTTCAACTGGAACCGAGTAATGTCTCGATGCCTTTAGTTTCCAATCACCAACGTTGTTTTCTAGCTTTTGTATTGCCTCCACATCGCGAGGATCATCTTTCTCATTGTGTCCATTTGTGATCTTTGACTTTAGTTCTGCTCTTCGTTTCTGTCGCAGAATCTTTAATGTTCAAAAAACGCAGCAGTTAGTAGCAGACGAGTGTCCCGAGAAAGAGATGGTTCAAACTACACCTTATACGTGTTGCTTACCTTTCGAGATATGCTGCCTTTTATCTGGGCATTATCGTCTTGTTTTCGCGGAGTGTCTTCTGTGCAGTCACTCTCGTCTACCTCAAGGTCCTCCTTAACACAAATTGACACTACCTCCTCTTTCTCAACAAGGCCTTCATCATCATATTCTTTGAAAATGGATGCTCGTAATTCCAAAAAATCACTTGATGGTTTCCCACACGGAAATGATCGCACTATCCTATCAGCAACCTTTATTCCCTTTACAAAGAAATTATCAAGAGGTCTGACAACATTTTCTCGTAGCAATGATAGTTTCTTCTGCATCTCGGCAAATCGCTCTCCATTTTCGACTTCAATCTCTTGCACCCCCTTGCGAAATTGATCTTTGTGATGATTGTCGACGATATAATCAATTTTTTCGAGCGTATCTCTTGATAATCTAACGTCGAAAGGGAGTGCCTTGTTGTTAAGTAAACAAGTACTGCTATATTCCCGAAATTCATTCATGGTAATTTCATTTGCATTGTCTTCGTCTTTGATTTGATTATTGGCCATTTTCGGATCAGGATGCGAACACACATTTCTTATTTCTTGATTCTGGAACCTTGAACTGTTATTTATTGAAATTGAATGATGCCTTTTCAATTTCAATTGGACTTTGGAACAAAGCTAATGACCCGGTGGGGGGGGAGTGACTAAACCTGACTAAACACAAGATTGAAAAAAATCAGAGCAAACAGACTTCGTTCATCCATTCAAAAAATGAGCAGGCAAAGGTACGGCTTGAAGCTACGAAGAAGAGGCGCACAATACAGATTTTAAATTCGTGGTTGAATAAGATTTGAAATGCTTGGTATAATGTGACAGTGACTTTTTATACACAAGGATACTAGTGAAATTTAGGCGCTGCCCTTCCTTACATACATGTTTCATATTTCAAAGCCTCCGCTACTGTCCTTGTTCTAATAATCACTGAACAACAATCGCCAACAAAAAGCAAGCGCTAAAAATATTCTGAACAACTGGATTAGCATGACGATCGCTGTACACGGGACATTGTAAATCATATCTCAGACAAAACCCTCTAATGTAGAATAGGCTTATCGCAATATATTGCGTCATACAACAATAAACTGTCAATATGTCCCTTTGCAGTAGCACCTGCAGTTGCCAATCCCACGAGAATACTCCCAGCATCATGCCCAATATCATGATTCACCAACCATTACGAACCAGTTAAGCTTCAACAACAATTCATCATCAGCTTCAAAGCCATGGTATATTATATTGACCTTTCCATCACACAGTTTTGTTGAAAATTTTCAATGATGTTTTAATGGGGCCGTGGCTCGATTTTTGCAGAGTCAAATCAACAACACATGATTCCCTTCTACCATAATAAAGCATACTACCGGAACTTGGTACATTGTGTGTGGGGGATCAGTTTGGATCTTTTAGGGTTAGTGGGATCAGTTTGGAATGTGACGTGTTTTCCATTTCTTTCGTTCCCGGTAGTTTCCAGTATAAATGTCATCACCTATTTGCACTAAGTAGCCTGTTAAATGTTTCAGAATGTCAGTGAGGCTATGTCCGAAGTCCAGAAACTATATTTGTCAGTAAGGTTTACTAGAAAATCATACAAATCGTAATATAATATAGTCTTATGATTAACAGGCTATAGTAGTTTTATCTTTACCCTGTAAGCACTCAAACTTATTTGACATTTGTGGTTCAACAATAGATCGTATGAAAGCTGACTTGAACCATAACGACCGTCGTCAGCCATCAGCCAATACTCCTTTTTAGTTGGTAGGTAGCCGGCATCTGTTCATAAGAACCTTCTCTACTCCTTAGACACGTTCATAGATTGTTGCCAAATATTCACCGATAGATCCTCCGCGAACTACCCGTTTATTGAACCGGTAAACACCACCTTAGTACAGACTCAACTAGAGACAAACCAAGCACTAGTATTTTTAATTTTATCAAGCTAAATAGCCATCATGATATCAGTAGACCAACCCGATGTAATCGATATCACCGATTTATCTGATGTAATAGACTGGGACGAGGCGATGGAACAATGTGGCGGGGATGAAGAATTTTTATTGGAACTTTTAGGCGATCTGCAAGAAGAGTTCAACACCCAAATTCGAAAAATTGAGGTGGCAATGGTAAGTTCCCGCTCTAGACTGCTATCTTCCCGTTCTTCCCGTTGTGCTTGGTATGACCATTCGGATCCCAACCATTGTTCAAATGTTGTGGGTCATTCAGATCGTGTGAATTCAACTAACGGACTCCATCAATCCCCTTCGCGGTAATACAGGATCCCGTCTTACTGTTGAGTATAAGAAGTGCAGCACATGTTGTGAAAGGTTCAGCGGCAAATCTTATGTGCGAACAACTTCGTCTTGCAGCATCTGATCTAGAAATAGTGACAAAAAATGCACCACCCGACGAACCTCTCACCGAAGAAATATGGCAAGATCTCATAATGAAGTTTGAAAATCTGAAGGCGGCAGGGGCTCGTTATGCAAAGTTCGTAAATGATTTAGATAACTAGCGTGGGAAGCAGGCAGGCTAGGATGTATTAAGATTGCGAGATGTAGTGTAATCAGTATAATTGGTGCCATCAAATTCACTATTGTCCGAGGCAAAAACCCATCTTTTGAAAAGAAATTTTGAGCAAAATTGATTCGTTTCAGGGGCGAGAGGAGAACGTCGTAACAGCATCCTTTAAAACTAAAACTTGTTCACTATGAATTACCCGAAAAAAGTTGTATCTTCTGCTTTTGATTAGTTTTCCTTTCTATAGAAGTGCAGTAGAAGTAAGATTATGATACAGTAATAATAATGTGTTCGTAGAAACTAATGTAAGATACTGCTTAGTTTAACTATCCAAAAAGTAAGCAACCAAATCCCTCGCGCTTACAATTCCTATTACTCTCTCTTCCTCATCAATTACTACCAAACGATTAAACTTCCACTGTGCAAAATATTCAAAAATACTCTGCAACGTGTGCTTGATTGTGCAAGAGTGCAGTGCATCGGGTGTCGTAACATCCTTTCTCTGTTGACCCAAGAGGGTCTCAATTGTCAAATCTAAATTCGATAATGCATCCTGTGCATCCGTTGCAGTTGCGAGAAAGGTGATGTCCGATCGGGAGTATACTGCCTTTACTTTTTTTTCATCGTCAACTACAGGGACTGCAGAGAGACCATGCATATGAAGGGTATGGAGTACTTCCGCCAGAGTTTGTTTATGATGACAAGTAATGACATTTTCGTGATATGTTCCAATTCCAAGATCATACACAGTATCGTCAAAGAGCCGGCGTTGCTCCCGGAAGTGAGTGACTAGATGTTCCAGTATAGTGGTGTAAGTGATTGTAGCAAGGACGCGCATATCGTCTGGAATGAGGACTGGAAGGAAGTCGAGAGAGTGTTGGTGTAATAGTTTGCAAGCATGTTTCAAAGTGGTATTAGCGTCGGCGGAAAGAAACGTGTTGTGATGATTAATAGGTGAAGGGTTTGTATTGTTAGACTTGGGATCTGCCCCACGTCTAGGTATGTGGCGAAGAAGCACCGTCGATAGGATTTGAGAGTCAGATAAGATATCGGCAATACTGCGAGTAGCTAGCGTAGAAACATCACCACCAGTCCTTCGGTACCAACGTAGGACGTCAATGAAATCTGTTACAGTCAGTAATCCTACAAATTGAGAAATAGAAGGGTCCCAGAGTGGAGCTGCTTGCATGTCTTTTGGGCAATAGAAACAAAAAGAGAGCGCGTAAGTGGTTTTGAAACTACAATGGTAACCGCGTAGAAACTATATGGAGATTTCGCGTAGAAACGCCATCAACCGAAACTTGTGTGAAAATACCTTACCATGCTCAACCAAGGCGTAGAAAGCCAACTGAATTGGAATCCTTGTATCAAAAACGACGCATTTGCCACTGGACCGAAGAACAGAGAAGCAATTATGTGAATCTAAAAACGTAGAAATGGCATCACGGCCAGTTTTTCGGACAACTTCACATTCGTGGAGGAGGCCCCCAGCACTTCCTTCTCTTTGAACCATACCAGGTACACCTGCTGTTGGTATATGGACTAAATTTTGTTCCATCGGATAGCTTAGTTTGTTCACTTTACACTCGTCGTTGCGTATCTGAGGTGCAAGAAGTTTGTTGTCAGTGTTTATTGCACAAGTTCAAAGTGTGTGAAAAATAGCAAGACAAAAGGAGAGGGGGAGTGACAAAAAGGAGAAGATGTTTGAGCCCCTTTCGGTTAGGGTTCGCTCTGATACCCGACTTTTAACGTTAAAACGCTGCTTTATTTTTCTTACATCATAGCCGCATTTGCCTGTGATGTATCGCTGCACGCTGCTGCCATCAATTCAAAATAAATCTCATTACCAACATCTTCATGCAAAATAATCTCATGACCTTATTCCTTTCGATCATGAAGATGTTCTCCAACTAAATGTAGCCACTAGCTAGAATGAAAATAACGTTTCCTCCTTAAAAAGCTAACATTTTAAAAGAAAAAATCTAAAGAATTTAAAGCTGTTGATGTAAAATTGATTAAATAATGTCACAAGTTTCACCGTCAAGAAATTTTCTCGATCATTATCAACAGTCTTCAAGTCGCTTTCGACACGATCAAGAGCGAATAGATTGAATGACAAGGAATACAGAAGTGACGAGAATGGTAGAACATTGATAGAAGACACACAACGCATTTCTCAATGATAGGATGTTCTCCTTTTAAAGATATATGGTAACTAGGTGGGGGATTTAATCCTATAACCGACATGTATCCCATCTTGGTAGATGCTACGCGTAGGGACCTTTCAGCGGTGAATCATTTGTTGACAAGAAATCCATCATAGGTTGGGAGGAAGACAAGGTAATCACAAAAAGACCAGAGAGGAAGAGGATGTGAGGTGACAAATCATCAGATTTTTACAAGTGTAAAGTGATATGATTTACTTCCCAGGCTGATCGTAAATTGCGCTGCACGATCTTCTCGCCAATGGTAAACATCAGCGACGAGTGTTACTTTGCGTAATAAAAGAACGATGAATAAGGAAGTAAAATACTCGTAATTTCTGATTACTAGTTACAAGTTTACAGCTTGACCACCATTCACAGCAATACTGAGATCTCCTGAATCAGATAGCTCTACTGTAATTTCTACTTCTTTTTTTCCGTTATCACCGACTCCTTCCAACCGTCCTATGACTTTCTCGCCATCATTCATCTGCACAATGTCCAATGAGTTTGATGAACATCCAGTTATGTCTACCATTTTTGTCACCAACGCTGGCAAAGGTGTTCCTCTATCAATGAGAATACAAGCTGCTGCATCACCTTCAACGAAACTCAGCCCAATACCGACTGGGGACAGGAGTACTTCTTCGTCTACTAAGTTACATTCTCCACTTTCGCCATCATTATCTTCATCCATGTTGTATTTACTAGAGATACACGTAGCCCCATATACGGCACATCCCATAGCCGCAGCTTCCTCTGGTGGAACTACATTCGCACTTTCTCCCCTTGCAACTTGCTCCTTTGGAAACAAACGGTTCATCATCTTTTCCACACATTTCATTCTCATAATACTTCCGGCCCCAATTACCACATCGAATGATTCTCCAGCAGCACCACCCTGCATTGCCTTCAACTTCCCTTCTGCGTTCCTCAATATGTTCCCCATTAACATCTCAAACCTAGCCAACATGACATCAACTTGACAATCCATTCCCTCAAATAACCCATCGATCGTAATTGTAACCTTGGGACTATATCCAAATGACCTCAATGCATCCTCCGCAGCAACTTCCAATTTAGCTTTAGCCTTTTTGTTACTGAGCACTTCACCTGGTGGTACACCACGATTCTTCCTTTCGAATAACTCAGCGATGTGTTTTACCAATAAGGTGACAACATTTTTCCCGGAGAGAGATGCCTCCTCTTTGTGATCTTGGATCTGTGCCATGCCCGCTGTAATAGACAAATTGGTCAAAGATAGAGCCGATGCGCCCCAATCCACGACCAAGATATTGCGCTTCGATTTTTCTTCGAAGAGATTGTGTGCATGGGCAATGGCGACGGGATGGGTGATAAAGGATAAAATTCGCTTTTGGTTAAAAATCTCCTTCTTGTCTGCTTTTTTGAAACCTTCTTCCGTAATGCTTTGGAGAATTCCCTGCTGTAGCGCAGTTGACAGGTTTGTCAAAGCGGGAGAACCGCTTTCATCGGGGGAGGTGCACACGACAAAACGGAGACTCTGTGCATCGGTATGTGATGCATTGGAGGTAAGGTTTGTCAAGTGTTGAAAGAATGATGCACATGCTGTCATAGCATCTGACGGATCTTCCTTCCCTTCGTCATTTTGGAGTTGGACCATGTTGAGGATGGTGTTTGGAGCCAAAGGCTGTTTCATTCTCTGCAGAGATTTTCTAGCTGCATCTCCGTAGAGGTAATGGGTCTCCTTCTTTTGAAGAGAGTCCAGTTTGCTTTTCTTGTTATTAGCGTCCCAGTATTGATCATTCATTGGGTCTGATTCTACGTCAGGTTCGGCAGTTGATATTGCGAGCGTATAGCGTTGACCAATTTCATTGGCGACAATGCTCGGTTCTTGAGATAATTTCTGTGGTGCAAGGAACAGACGGGCGTTTTGTGAGCCGACATCTAGACCGACCGCAATGAGAGTTGTTTCGTTAGGAGCGAGCATTCTTTATTTGAAGAATCAATCTGCTTCTATATATATAGGTACAGACAAATGTATGTAACTGCGTGTTATTGAAAATAGGTTGCTGTAATGATGGTTCAGATAACAATGCAGTATTCAAGTTCAAATGCGAAAAGTGGAAGTTTTTTTTTCACTTTTGTTGTGTCCTCGTTTTGCAGGAATGACATCATTGGATGGTGTGACCTTCGTGCCCACTTACTCCCCTTTGTGTATACATATTACTGCTATTTTATTATCCCGCGCTTTTTAGAATGTGCAGCAGTGTGCAGAAAAAAAGGTTTTTTTTTTTAATGACACAAAAACCTGCCAATGTACAAAAGCTCGAAATCCATATCTTATATTCTCATTCATCACACCAAGTGATGTGCATACCGACCGGTATTATTCTAGATATTCTTCCCAAACCAAACACTAACCTATTTCTACACCTAATCTAGTCCAAAACAATGGCGACTCAATCGCAATTACCGCCTCGGCTTAGATTCACAGCAAAATATTCACAATTCAACCCATCAGCCCTGGCAACCTCCCATCCACAAATCCAATCCCTCTCTTCCTCGCCGCAATCTCCAAAATCCATCG
>Ga0307978_1003210_pt1 | contig 11190 bp, 9 predicted proteins | sample OrgLakmetage1056_FD_203151 | JGI IMG/M metagenome (GOLD analysis project Ga0307978, IMG submission 203151) | Saline water microbial communities from Organic Lake, Antarctica - #1056 | ecosystem: Environmental > Aquatic > Non-marine Saline and Alkaline > Saline | place: Antarctica: Organic Lake...
CGAGCCTAGTGGTTTCATAGGTCCAAAATGGATATGAACTAGGCATCGATTCGAGGGGACCAAGTTAATATTGTTGTTGCTAGTGTCGACGGACACATGGCAGACGGCCAAGTACGCACGAGTTCAAGGGTTGCGCGAGGGACTCCAAAATGGAGGTCATCGTGACCCTTTGGTACGTAAGTTGCAGCAACATCTGGTGTTGTTGCTCACTCTCTAAAGTAGTTGTCCTTTCACGCACTACAACCACCAATCGCTCTACAGTACTATTATTAGTTCCAACAGCCGATTCAACTTTTTTCCGTTTCAAATCTTCCCCCGCAAATGAAAGAGCCGGGAGAGTCTTGGAATCAAAGGAAACGAAAAATATTTGAGTTTGAGAGCAACACATTGAACGCATAAAACGAGCATTGGTCGCAGGTGCACCAGCCACTTTATTCGGAATTACTTCTTCTTATCACTGCTTTCTGTTGAGGTGGAAAGGTCAGGAAAGGTTGCGGAGCCCCAGCAGGCTGCTGTAACTAACGCCATGTTGTTGGGTGCACTGCGGGAGGAGGAAAAGGAAAACCTAAAACACGCAAACAACAGAAACTCTGTAAGTTTGTTCACTCAGGACACTTGTTCCGATGCGTTAAGTTCATTCTCGACAAGAAGACACTAGATGGACTGGAAGGACTACCTTTGATAGGGATACTTGTTGTTAACAAACTCAACATCCCAGAGGACGGCCAGGTAATCTTCTAGAATACGTACAAAGGAGCAGTAAACCAGGTGCTGTGCGAGAAACGTAACAACGTTAATGACGCAGTAAAAATCTCTTTTATTGGTAAGTTTGTTTTCCTAAAACTAAGATGATGTATTGGAAGCCACATACTTTGTTGCGTAACCTATCAGTACTCACAGCGAATGTTCACTTACTCTCTTATTGCATTTAGACAAAAAAAAATGAAGATGTTCCAACGCTTACAGACATTTTGCACATGCGTAGCGATGTGAACTCGGCGTACACATACTTTGCCAACACCATCTTGCCAAAAATAGTTGGCCCCACCAAGCTTAGAGGACAGGTAACAAAAAAAAATCAGCTAGCAACACCAACGGATGAAGCGTTTGGTTTACTTCTACTGGAGAACTCATGGGAGAATTAGATAGAAGCCTGAAGACTCGTGCACTAAGACAACAGCAAGAGTGGGGCAAACAAAACTCCGTTCATATACTCCCTCCAACAAACAAAGGGTGGCAGCCGCAAATTTGGAGGTTGGTCCAATGATGGAATGCGCCGCTACAGGGAATTGGTACACACGGTCTGAGCCAACAGAGATAACAATGCAGACAAAGACAGCTTCGAGGCTGGTTACAAGGCCGACTGTGTGAAAGAGAGAGAGGTAGCATTGAATTCATTAAAGCGGAAGCGCAACAGTGATGATGGCGTTAGGGATCCAGTTGTGGAGGTACCCAACAACTTGGATTTAATGGAGGAGGTTTAATTCAATTAGTACCTCAAGTTAAATGAACAATGCAGTATTGCGCATTTAAAAGGACCAGAAACCGCATTAAAGGAGAAAGCTAGAGTAGCCTTTGAAGCCGGTACACACGACCAACATAATGAAAGATTTTCTGACTAAATAAATAATAACCAACAGATCAATGGTAGACGCCAGGCGTAAATTCATTGAAACAAGTAACAAGATTAACGTGGCAGGTATGGAGTGGAAAAGTTAGAAAACCAGAATTATTTTGTGGGAAGAAAGGGCACAAAATAATGAGCGTTCGCCAGTATTCAAGCGGTTGTCACCGAAAAAAAAGAGCAAATAGAATTTAAAAAAGGAAATGCGATACGCCCCCACATAAGTATTGAACAAAGGCAAACAATAAATGATAGTTGAGAGGCTTGGATTTAGACAGAATCTTTAAGAAATCATGTTGCGCTAGCTTAAATACCCCTGCTGATCCACAACCTTAGCATGATCGGGTAACTTCCCTTTCAACTACAGTACCATCAATGTCTGGCTTCATTCTTCAGCGGATCGTGCATCATTGTCAAATCCCAAACAAATGTAAGTTCCTCCAAATGTGTCACCCCCAGGTTAGCCCCAAGCCTTAATAAAGCCTAGACCCAAGACCCAAGCCCCAAGCACAATAAATAGAATATAAAATCTGGAATGTTGCTATCAAATTAAATAATTTTTTCTCATTTTCGCAGACGACCAAAGAAAAAAGAAAGAAAAGCAAAAGCGGCGTCGCCTGCTGTCTGCATGTTTGCTGTTCTGTCGTTGATCGTTGCAAAACCAACACAACCAACGAGATTCATTCAATTCCTCGCTCGCTCACGGACTCGTTGAACTTGATCAATCTCCTAGCCGCTAAGCCTCTACGCTATAACTCGACTCAAATTGCATTAGAAGAGTCATGTTCTCTCGCTGGAGATGCAATCTACTTTTACTGCTTGTCGCGATCGCCTTTTCTTCAGTTGAGGCCTTTCAGCCTTCTGCTGCTCCAGGCAACTCTGCTTCAAGGTCTCTTGCATTTGTCTCTATGGGGCAGCGACCTCTATTTATGCAGAACCCAGCGTTTGACGACGACGAGGAGGAAGAAGACGGTCGTATTGATCCAGATTTGCTCGGCGACTGGAGAGACTTTCGCCGCAACCTAGCCGCCAATCCAGAACGACAAGAAACCACACAACAGAAAGAAGTCAGACGCTCAGTATCCACGGAGAATGAACACGTCCTGAAATCACAGAGTCAAGACTTGGCGTTTGAGTACACGAGTGGTGTTTGGGCCCATGTCACAGCTACGGTGCGTCTATCGGATCGTTGCCTTGTCCTATATGCTTTCAGTAGCGTGGACATTATCTCTTCTTTGTTTCGCTTTCTCACGAATTTCTCGTCTTTTCTATCTACCACCACAGCCCGAAGTAGGCGGACTGGTAGTGCGTTTACCTTTGGAAGTGGAACTTCATCGCAATTTCAAACACAGCCTCACGGGTCGCAAGTTGCATCAAGACAACAAGAACATTGAAGACGCAAAGCCGGCTGTATGGTACAAAAAGGCACAGCGAATGATGGAAGAGGAAATGTTGGAAATCGCGGAAGAGGCTGGCGATGATGGGCAAATTGATGCTGTCGGGCTGAATGATCAGCATGCTGAAATGCTTCAGCTCTACCTAGACAACCAAGAAACCTGGCAGGAGGTTTGTCTTGTTGTGGAACGTGACGAAAAGGAGGGAACGGCGTCTGCCTTGGTGCTTAATCGGCCCATGGGTTTCAAACTCACGGAGAATCTTGGTCAGCTGGTACTCTTCGGGGCTTATCGCACAGGCGACGGAAAGAATCGAAAAGCAACGCCTCCTAGGGCTGATTTGCTCAAGTTTATGTTAGCGTTTGGTGCCGAGTGTGCCGTCTACGTCGGTGGACCCGATGATCAAGACAACGCGGCCGAGATCATTCACGGGATTGAGCATTTACCTGGGGCAGTTGAAATTTCTCCTGGTTCGAGAATATACCGCGGTGGGGTGGACGCAGCCATTGATGGTGTACTCCGTGGCCTGTACAACCCGCTTGACTTTCGATTCTTTATTGGGTGTCACCAGTATGATGAGTCCTGGTTGGATGTATCGGTCGTGTTAGGAAAGTACCAACCGATAGCATGTGCACGCACCTTAGCTTTGAAGCAGTGCATATCACTCCCCAAACCGCTTTGGCACGAGGTGTTAGAATTATGCGGCGGCGACATGGAAGAAATATCAAACCTTGAACTACTGAAACGAGACGACATAAGGTTTCAGGTAATTGACGAAGACCAGTTTTCGGATGACGACGATCTCGATGAACTGGAAAAGCTTGATGAAAGTGATGAGGACGACGACTTTTATAGTGATTAGAACGCATCGAGTTAAAGAACATATGGACACTTGCATTTTCGGCGCGATACAAATTACTGATGCAGATAACAAAGTATAGACCAAACGTTATTATAATATGACGATGTCTCAATTGGTATCTAGAACGTACTATCTAGTAGATTCACATTGCCTCGATCCTGATAACTTGATCAAAGACCAGAACTCTTGCAAACTGTTTATTCAACAGATACTACACATCCTCCTTCCCTTATTGAGATCGGCGGATTGCCTGCACCGGAGGCTCAACATCTATATATTTCAACGACATCAACCTGCGGCATTGTGTTCGAGACTGCGATTCAGGAGAAACGTTGCCCAGTGTCGCTCGCTTATGACTCCTCCGCCCAAGCACTCTTCATCATCGTAAAAGACGACGAACTGTCCAGGTGCAAGGCCGCTATCTTTCGCGTCGAGCTGGACATCGCCCTCAAAACCGTCTGCATCTGTCAAAGTCAGAGTGCCCTCGACAAGCCTAGGTCCGTGTCGAATCTTCATTATCAAACGACTGCTGTCATTCTTGACCGCAGCAGGGGGTGTCCCTGCCGTCCATTGGATGTTCTCCACTGCAAAGGAGGAGCGGGCAGCCGTAAAACGGTCTTCCTCGTATTCGTTGGAGACAAAGACGACATCGCTCTCGGGGTCTTTCGCTACCACGTACCAAGGTCCACGGGATGTAGCTACTGGATCCAGGACTTTACCGATCCCCTTTCGCTGGCCGACTGTATGGTACCAAACTCCTCTATGTTGTCCTAAAATATCTCCCGTCGCGGCATCAACAATCTGCCCTGGTCGTTCGCCGAGGTATGCTGCCAAGAACTCCTCAAACTTGACTTTTCCCAAAAAACACAAACCCTGCGAATCGGGACGATTGCGGTTTGGGAGCTCGAACTCGTCTGCCAAGGCGCGGACCTCTGGCTTCTGCAAGTGCCCGATAGGAAACATCACCCGTTGTAGCTGCTCTTGCGTAAGTGCACACAAAAAGTATGATTGGTCTTTGACATGGTCGGGTGCGCGAAACAACCGCATTCCCCTCCCAGCGTCAGTGTCGTTCACTAACTGTGCGTAATGACCTGTCGCGACAAAGTCAAAGTCACGCGTAGCGATAGCTTCATAGAAACAACCAAACTTGATACGGCTATTGCACATGATATCCGGATTGGGCGTTCGGCCGTGTTCAGCCTCTCGAACTGTGTACGAGATTACCCATTCCTTGTAGGCATGCTGCAGGCTGATAGTATCCAAGGGAACCCCTGCTTGTTCGCAGACCTGTTGACACACTCGAAAGTCGTCTTCCCAGGGGCACTTTCCAAGATGAGCCAGTTCATCTTCCAGCCAAATCTTAAGGTAATAGGCCGTCACATTGTACCCTTGTCTCTTAAGAAGATTCAAGGCCACCGACGAGTCTACTCCACCAGATAACAAGAGTGCGACTGTTTGTTGTCGTATAACCACTCCATTGTCAGTCTCGCGTGTATGTTGTGGTTGCGGGTCTGATATGTCGTCGCGTGCTTCAGCAAACGAGGAGAGGGAAGCCATAACAGCTTCGTCCTCGTTGTCGACAGAGGTGATGAGAGTCTGGACCTGCTTTTGAATAGTTCGTACCATGGATGCAAGTCCATCGTTTCGACCCTGACTGAGGGCGGGACGAATACTGAGCCTATCTGCTACCTGATCAGATGGCAACTCAAGAATCTGATCCGCAGAAACATTCTGCAGGGCTTTGGCCAACACGGCCAACAAGCCTCGACTGAGCAAGGCATCGGCAGTTCCCTCCAAATGTACGCGATAAGAAGTAGAAGGCACATAATCTGGTCCCTCTCCACTGCTTAATGTATCGGGTTGAAGAATGGTTCGGACACGGACGTTTGCAACGCAACCAGGGACTTTTTCGAACGGCGACTGTAACCGTCGTGGTCGAGACGAAGAATCGTCAGAAATGTCCCTCTCAGCGAAATCAAAGCCGGTACGGACCAGTGCCTTTTGCACCTCATCAGCCGACAAGTCTTGGAAGTGACTGGAGATGCTATCGAAGGAATTTTGCAGATGCGATGGACCCTGAAGAGCGTGTTCGAAAGAGCCATCACCGTCGTTGGCATGTTCGAGCGAAACCACCACCGGCGAAGACCACTCTTGTCTGTGACGCACTGATTTTCTGGTTAGCTTGAACGCCCCTCCTATCTCCCAGAGGACTATAAACGTGAGGAGCCTCGGTAGATTCCCTCTAGCCATTCTCATGGTCAATGTCGTAAATAGTAAATGGTATGCGAAAAGCGATAAGTCCGAATTCATTCTGCTCCCTCACTCCTCGTGGAGCTTGGGAGTGACGTGGCCGCGCGGGGGGAGCCGCCGCGCCTCACTCATCGTGTCGCAAAGCCACGATGTTGCATACTGCTAGTTTGGACAGCGCAGTGCGCTAGATTCAGTGAGTAACTTAGTACGTTGGCTCCCTAACCCGAGCCCAGAACCCCTAAGAAAGACTGTGAAGCAATCAATTGGTTGGGAATACGGTCCCTTTCATCTAGCTGTGTCTGTGGCAACAGCAGTCGCCGTCGGCGCAGAAGAACCGCATTGTGTGACGAAGTCAGAACACTCCAGGGTGGGAATGGTGGGATTTTTAAAGGCATACAAGCCCTTGTATTCCTTGTTTGGTTACGTTGGGATCTGGAGTCAAGCGCCAAGCCAGAGGCAGCGAGTATGCTAACTGCTAGTGAGATGTGATTGGTTGTTGGCTGTTGGGCGGCAGAGCCGCCAAGAGCACACACAAACCTATCTCCAAGAGATAGCACAGTCAATCCCGTGGGATTGGCTGACACCGCCACCCAAAAGAGCATCCAGGCGCCTGGAAATCCACCCAACCAGAACAAAAGGTCGAGAGAATGACACGTGCACCAAGAAACCCGCAGGGTTGACAGCAGAAGAGAGACAGGATGGCTGAGAAACACCCCAGAAGAGAAGAGAAAGAAACACAAGAGGAAAAATTGTCCTCTGGTTCCCCGACCATTTCTGTGAGTGTTCCCCGCAACTAATCATTCCACAAGCTAGGAGAGCGCGTGAAGATCCAGGCAATATCCGTCAAATGGGCCTAACCTGAGAGAGCTTCCAAAGCACAAGCTTGTGTCGCGTAATGAGTGTTGAATCGGACAGTTTTTGTCGTGACCTCCGAGTGGGTCTCGGGTCGTGACTGCAAATATTCGAGCCTGAAAATGCGCGCATTGGTGTGACCATGTTGGCGATCTGGCAATAGTTGTGATGAGGATTTCCCTGCTTAGTAGCGAATGCGCTGTCAGGGTAACTCACGACACAAAAAAAGTGAAAAATGTTGAGTGGGACCGACGAAATGCCCGTGAGGGTAATCGCTGGGTCCTATCGAGGGCAGTGCGGGGTGGAAACCAGGCGCACTGCAAGATGGTGTGTGTCAAGTTGGAATATGGGCCTACCGTGCAACTGATGCAGTGTAGTGTGCGCCGAGTCATTGAGGAGAGGGCCACGGAGCCGCCAACAGAGATCCCTGAAGGATTGTTGAAGGAACATGGCCTTAGAGTCGGTGGCGCTGTTCGAGTCGTTGGAGGCTCGTACAAGGGTCAGCGAGGTATTGTGGACTGCCGTGGCTGTACATAGGCAATGGTGTAGGTCAAGCTCGTTGGCGTGGAGCCGGTCGTGCGCGTGTTTCAATCAAGCGTTCGATTGGTGAAACAATGAGCACCTGATCTTGTTGGAGAGCACGGGCTCGGGACGGGCCGCGCCGCAACCGCTGACGATCGAGCAGCAGATGCTGTTGCTGCTGCGTGAGTAGACTAAGTCTTTAAAGTAATGAAATTAAACAACAATGAATGGAGTAAAGCATCATTTAGTGTATAGAGTGACTGGGGAGCTTATGCTAGCAATGTCGACATCAGATCAACAGAGCCCCTCTGACAGCTTGCAGAGTGAGTTCCCCCAACGCGTGAGAGCAATCCCGAAGGTGGTGCTTGACTGACTCGGTGACCATCGAAGACGAAATGCGATAGCCTGCATTTTGTAGCGCAACTGCTGCGGTGACGCGATTGGGATGCGATACCATGAGTGCCGCGTTCTTGTAGAAAACTATCTTTGTCCGGATGGGCGAGTCTGCAGACCGCTTGCATCCGAGTGATAACGTCGTATGATATGAGGAATGTGTACGTGCTCTTGTTTGAGGTAAGGTACACGCCAATTGGCTCATTGGGTAATACTCACAGGGCTATTGCCCTGGAGATGACTGAGATGCCTCCGAGAATGGGACAAATGAAAATGATGGCCGGACCGGCGAAACTTGCGTATGGTGAAGTTTCGGGGGCTCTTGTCGAACCGAAAGCGAATGTGGAGCTCGTGCAATGTGTGTCCAAGCTGTTGCAACCGGTTGTGAGGGACGACGCGGCCTGCCTTGGTGAGGAAGGTAAAGTTGCTATACATAAAAGCGATTGGTTTTTTTTTCCAATCGCCTGCATCGAGATTGTCCGGAACGCGGGAGAAAGTTCCCTTTCGCGCCGAAGTTTCGGCGTATTCGCTCACGCGCGAGCCGGTAAAGGTACCCAGGCGCGGCCAGTCGAAAATTGCCGCATTGAGGTCGAATAGGACGGACGGCTTGACGGTCCAGAAATGTTGACCACGACGCCAAGTTCAGCTGCAAGCCAGTCGCGGACTGCCCTAAGGTGGCCGCTTATGGGGGCTGCTGTGAGAGTAAGTGCTCTGGTTTTGGAAAAACCTTCGTTGGCGACGGCGTGAATAAAAGCGCCTAAGAGCGGGAGGGCCTTGGCCGGCGTGATTTCTTGCAAAGTCTTGTCATCGAAGTCGAGGCTTGCCAGCCAGGAGGTAAATACCTGAGCTCGAGAGTCCACAGTCTTGTCAAGCCAGGAGGTAAATACCTGAGCTCGAGAGTCCACAGTCTTGTCATTTCGCTCTCGGACATTGCCGCGTTGCCGTCGGATCTGAGCAAGAGCGCAAGCTTGGACAGCAGCTCTTGTGGGACTTGGCAGGCTTTGGATAGATCAACTGTTGGGGAGGTTTGCGCGATAACGGTCGCCCAGTGTGGGGCGAGTGAGAATTGTGACAACAGATCCGCCACTGTGTTTTCGTCGCCCTTGATGTGATCGCCCTGTACACGACTGGGAAGTGGACAATATGTGAGAAGGGCCTGGAGAAAACGTGCCAGTCAACAAACTGGTTTCTTTTTGGTTCGTGCTGCATGCTTCATCCACAAGAGGGCAGACGTGTTAGCAAACAGGACATTCATGATAACGTGCACAGTACAACGCGGTTGGAGCATCAGGTAGCGCACCGCTACCCAGATGTTTACGATAACCGCTGCAAACTCAAGGATGTTGATGTGATCGAAATCCATTTCCTTCTTCTCAGCTTCCGACGGCTCTCTACCGTTTGGAAGGATAACGCCGCAAGCTTCGAGATCAGCCTTGTTGAGGCGCCAGATGAGAGGGTGACCTTGTGCCCAGCCGCCCAGCCCGCCATAGCACGCGTCCGAGATTGGCGTGATGGTGGGGGAACGAGTGATGAGGAGTCCGATGGGCCGCGTCCAGATGCGGCTGTGGCCCTCCGGCGCCAAGGACATTCGAACAAGACGAATGTCCGTCATGGCGTCGTCTGGAATTCGGAACCAAGACGTGTGCCACCAGCGCTTGGTGACCTTGCCCCGAAGGGCTTGAGCGCGTATGGCGTCGTTCAGCGAGTGTTGAAGCCGAATCGACAAGTAGGAGCCAATCACCGAGACAAGAGCACCGTGACGGATGAGTCCGAGCGGGCGCGCCACGTTTCGTGGCGTCAGCGAAGGGTTTTTTTCCGAGAGTGGGTGCCAGCCACTCGTTGTCTAACATGGCTGTGAGCTGCGCGCGCTTGTCTTCTGGCCATCGCACCATCTTGATTTGGGTGTCAAAGAGGTAGCCAAGAAAGCGAAGAGTGAAGCCAACTTGAGGCGTCCACTTGAATGGGTTAAGGTATGGCAACCGATGGTCCTCCGAGGGGAAGCCGAAGACAACCTAGGCCGAGAGGATACTGTTGGTGATGGCGCCCACAATCCGCGAGCAAATGTGAGCGTTGCCTGTATTGTCAACAAAGCTGGAGTGGGCGTAGCGACGCGTGGGATCATTGAGGAGCAAGGCTGCACCAGGGTTTTTGTTGTCCGAGGTGGCGCGTGCGAGCTGGAAGGCTGCGCGGGGCGAGGGTGGAGTGGCATGCAGTATTGACTTGGACAAATCAGTGCTGATGGGGCCAAAATCACTGGCGGAAGCCACGTGAGCTCGGAGTTCACCCGGAATCATATAGAAAGATGGGGAGTTTCGACCCCCAAAGATCATGCCGCATGGTATAACTAAAAACTCTTGAAACACCGTGGCCCATAGTATAGCCATGTCTGGGTGATAGAGGATGCGGCGGAACGCTCCCGTGACGTCGTCAGGGGAGAGGCAGATGTCTTCAGCGGGGTGGTCAACGCGGAGATTGTAGATCCAGATTAGAAAACGCAGGAAGGCTGTCCCGTAATAAACCGGGTGGGTTTCGTATTTCTTGTCTTCTGCTCCCGTGCGAGGAAGCTGCGCGTTGGCGGCGCCGTCATCCGGGGTCCCAGCAGCATCGCCTTCGTTATCGAGGATCGTTGATGGATCGACACATAAACGCCCATCGTCGCCCGGGCAGCCTTTTGGGGCTATCCAGATGATGAGGGCAAGGAAGAGTCCTGGGATGAAAGCCCAGATGAATCGAGGGAAAAGGATGCGGTAAGATAGCTTTTCCTCTTTTGTAAACTTTTTCGTACGTGCGCGATTGCTTCGGGAGTGAGGGAGGCGTTGTCGTGGCGCTCGCGTTGCTTGACGGCGGCGAAGCTGCACTAGAAGTGACCTGCAAGTGGGACGCCTTCTGTGACGAGTCGCACGGCTCGATCAAAGTTGATGGCCGGCCCGGGGGGACCAAAGAGGTTCGAACACTGTCTACGATGTCAAAGGTCGCGTCCCCTCGCTGGGCTCCCGTGTATTCGCCGCCTAGCCAGCGGACGAAGTCTCCGTAGTTGAAATTAAAACAAAGGAGGGCCGTGGCCATGCGATATGCTCTGTCTTGCCAGATTGGCGTAGCATCCAATGAGGGGCGGCTCGCTTGGAGAGACGACAGGTCCAAGTGTGTGGCAGCCGCCCGAAGAGTGGCGTAGTCTGCTATCGTTGGCATGGCACTTGCGAGGGAGCGCCGGTCAGTGACCGAGAGCCAGTCCCACGCTAGGTGGACGAGGAAGTAGGGGGACGACAATGAGTGGGCAGTTGACAGGAGGGGAG
>Ga0307978_1003211_pt1 | contig 11190 bp, 3 predicted proteins | sample OrgLakmetage1056_FD_203151 | JGI IMG/M metagenome (GOLD analysis project Ga0307978, IMG submission 203151) | Saline water microbial communities from Organic Lake, Antarctica - #1056 | ecosystem: Environmental > Aquatic > Non-marine Saline and Alkaline > Saline | place: Antarctica: Organic Lake...
ACGTTTTGGATTTGTTTCTACGGAGTACCAGCCGGGCTCAATACGGTAGAAGCGTTCCTGTGCTCGAACGAAACGATGCAACCGGCCAACCAAAACGGACATGACGGCGACGAACCCGCGGCGGTGACGGAGGCATCCGTTGGTGCAGCTGTTGCAGCAAAAGCTCGAGAGGCTCCTGTTATGGACAAGGATATACCAAACGGCGAATCAAAAGTACCCATAATTCCAGCGCCCACTGTTTTGGTACGAGATTCGTCGCTCGCCGCCGTCAGTGAAGGCAGGCTTTCGCCCAGAGGCTTGGCCGTGGTAAAGGCTGCGACCGCGGCCGGCTTTCGACGATCCGACTCTGTGCTATCCGAAGACGAAGACGATGAAGATTACGAACAACATACCGTCGAACAAGAAGCTGAAACACGACGAAAGGATCGGGCCTTGTCCTTTGTGTACATGGAAGAAGCGTCAATGGAAGCGGTGCAGCAAGAATATCCTTCGGTGGATCGCACGGTCAGTGGGGAGAGTGGGGGTAGTGGCAGGTCCTTGACCAAACTATCACCGAGTGGGCGACTGGGGAGACGACGCACTGAAACGTCGGAATCGGATATTATTGTCGTGGCTGACCAAGATCTTGAGGGTTACAACACCAGAAACCTCTTACCCGAAGAAGAGGATGTGCAGCCACTCAGTTTGCGTTCTACGGTTAGTGGCGGGATGGACAAGAGCGAAACTGATATCTTTCGGTCGCTCCCAGCAGGTGCATTTCAACCAACTCTGGATGCTGCATTGACCGCAGAGCCATTAGAGACTACAGCAGCTCCAATATCGAATCTTCCGGACCAAGTATCACTATCACCACTGACGACGCCGCCACCTGTACATTCTGTGTCGTCCGAGTCCGTTAGGCAGGTATTGGAATCGTATTCTATTTTGCCATCCGAAAACAACAATCACGGTGGTAAAAGTCGCATAAGTTTGCAGGTGGACGAGAACAACCCTACTGCTGATCTGCACTCTCTTTTTGAAGGCTTCTGTCTACCGTCACTGGAGATGAGAGGTGTACAAGCAGCCTTGCACTTGGAGTTACAACAAGTCTATTCCACAGAGTCCTCTACTTCTTTGCCAGACCAGCCTGCTGTGGCTATGAATCAACCCGACAACCGCGTAGTATCGCTATTGACGGCCGGAACCGCTGCCAAGCCAGCCCTCCTCCAGCTTCCCGTGGACTTTGCCGCCGCCTTTTTGCGCCTCCTCGTTCGACTTCTTACTCACGAAAGCGATCAAGAGTACAATGAAGCTTGTCTGTTGATACTTTCGTGGAAGAACCCCGATCCTGCACCCATTAATCTTTCCGAAGAGCCTCCAGCAGATCCAGACCATGCGACTCGACGACCACATCTCTTGTACAGCATGATCCGATTTCAATGTTCCGAGCAGTGGTCTCTGTCGACAGCTGCACCAGGTGATGACCGGTCCGCTGTCACGGCAATCTTGGCCCTGTGGGAGCGAGTGGTTGAACAGAAAAACTGCGGGCGTTTGATTGCTCCGGTCGCTCGGCTACTGGGACTGCTGAGTACGGCTGGTCTGACGCCACGGATACTTCGGAGAATGCTAACTTTGGCACAGAGTCCATCTCTGAGTCCTTATGCGCGGCTTTGTATGGTCCGAGCCATGAAAACGGCGGCCGCTGGCTCTTCCCGTCCTGCTATTATGCACAAGACTGCGCCGCGACACTTCTTCTCGTTTGGTGGTCAAGGTTTGAAGCGATCCATAAGTGGACTCGCAACGTGGCCCTTTCGAAACGATTTCGGTATGGCTGTTTGGTTTCGGGCGGAGCGTTTCGACGCTTCGTCCAAGCCAATTTTATTGAGTGCAAGAAGCGATGACGGGGGCGGGGTCGAGGTGTCTCTCGTCCCCTTGGGAAACAAGTCGTCCGATGCATGTACGGTAGCCGTGTCCGTATTCAATTCAGGCCATGATAAGCGACCAGTACATCTCCTGAAAGTGAGTGGCTGTGTCTTGTTGCCGCGTGTATGGTACCATCTGGCTATCAGACATACCCGATCGAGACTGAAAGGTGTCTTTTCACTCTCCACTCGACAACACTTGTCGATCATGCTGGACGGGAAAGTAATGCTAACTGAGTCGCTCCCATTTCCGAAAGTGTCGGATGCTGACTTTAAAGATGATTCAGCTACCTCCTCGCTGCTACAGACAAGTCTGCGGCGAAACCCTTCGCAAACCAGAATGAACCTTTCATTGGAGTTTTGCACTGGCTTTGATGGCCAGACAGGTGCGCTCTACCTTCTCAATGACAATATCTCTGACGCCTCTTTGCGAGCTTTATTTGAAACAACAGGAGGGAAAGACGGTATTATCAAACGGAATTCCAGTCTTGGAGATGCGTGGGATGCTCGTCAAAGTGATATCGTTCGGAAATCAAGAATATTGGACGTCAATATTACTAACGATGACGCTGACGAAATCGTTTTGAGTCAGAGGCGTCGGTCTGGGTCGAGGAAGAGAACCTTAGATGAGGACCTTGGTTCTGTCGTCGACCTTGCAGAAGGTGGAGAGCAAGACGTTAATGATGTACCTGCCGAGCTTCAGAAGGCGTCCTTCGGTTCCAAAGTCTTCCTAGTTTGGGATCCAAGACGAACGCTGGATTCCCTTGCTCTTGAATTGCACGTTGGAGCTCATGTGAATATGGAAGCCGTTTACACATGGAGAGTTAACGGAATGCAAGATGTTATCCGTAGTACCGGTGGTATTCAGGCTCTGATTCCCCTTTTTCGGTCTCTACTAGTAGGAGAGATTGAGAAAATTTTACCAACTGCTGTCGACTGTGACCCTGAAGCTGTTCTCGCGACGACTCCTGACTTGGTGCTACTTCTTGCGTCCTTCGTGCAAGATCATAGCGAGAATGCTAGAGAGCTATTGAGATGCGGAGGCGTTGACGTTATCGAACAACTACTTTTTACTAACAAGAGGTCTTTCATGGCGAAACCTCAGCAGGCCTCTTTCTTTGGATCCTTGAACTCTCACGTGGGACTTGCATATCACCTCTTGAGAGCACTGTTGAAGCTACGCTCGGGCTCTGCTCACTACGTAGGCCTGGAAACAAAGATATTTTCACGCCTGCTGTTCAACATCCCTCTTTGGCTTGGATTGCCTAGTCAGGTCCCAGGCCTTGCTCTACACGTTGCTATGCTCCCTTTGCTATCAACACTTACGAGAATAAAAGCAGAAAAGGTTCGAGACTGTGTTGGTGCAAATGGCATGATAAATGCTCTAAAAGAGTATAGTTCCATGAGCGGTAGTTTGGCTCATTTAGATCGTTTCGAGACGAGGAAGAAACACAGCGAGAGCCGAGACGTGCCTTTCACTGTCGCAGAGTGTCGTCACGGCACCGACATTCTCCTAGGAATGATCTTCGAAGTGCTGGCTTCCGGTACTTCTCCTGCAGACCTTGCGCCTTTTCTGCATTTTGTTGCGTTCAATCTCGATGTTGAGTTCGACGAGGCTACTGAGGAAGTTGCGAACTTATCTGCGTTGAGTGAACGGCGGAAGGAACGGCTCCACCTGACAACCAAGGCCTGCACCGTTCTGCTTTTTCTCTTACAGATTCGTCCGCCTGTACCCGGTCTGTTTGAAAGCTTCGCACACTGCTGTGGCAGTGTACAAGGAGGAGTTGGATGGATTCTCAGTGCGATGGTCAACACGTACGACGACGGTATCCGATCACTCGGAATACGATGCGTTTCAGCGTACTTAGACGTTGCGTCAAAAAGTCCAGATACTCCCCTTTCTCTTGGGGCGCCCTTACCATCGACTGAAGTCGAGGTGCCATCTGCGACTGATGTCACATCCTCGGTTCGCCGTGCGTCGACCAGGTTCCCACTGATTGCGAAGGGACTCGCTGCCATGGGTCCAGGTGTGCGAGCCATTGTGGTTACACCATCCAAGCTTACAGCAAGGGTGGTATTCAAGTTATTGTGGCACCTATTAAAGAGTCACCGAATGCGGCTAGGGGACAGGACGCGAGCTGCGCTTTTACACTGTATCACAAACGATAATGGCATTGTTTCTTCGTTCTTATCGTCTGGAGACTTTGTACTGAGTCACTTGGTGGGACCGGACGCAGCTGACCAATCTGGCTTCAAGCTACAAGTGGATTGGGCCGAAAGCGTCCTCGCAGAGAATGGCAATATCGTTGGCCGGTCGCTGCGTAATCCTCTGGCGATCGGAACGGTACTGCGACTCCTTCAGTTTCTTGAGAGTTCAGTAAAGGACAGATGGGTGTCAGATCTTCTAGCACTCTCGACCTCGAGCCGCAAAAGCATATCATTGTTGTCTTCAATCCCCGATTGGCAGCCGTCGCTCTTTCGTTTGGTATCAGAAACGCTGGAACAAGTTGTGTCCTGTCGAGACAGTCACTTCGATCCAGAAAGCAAGCCTTTCGATTCAAAGGAAGCGGTTGGAGTTTTCGAGACTGACGGCACGACAGTTGATGCTGGCAAGGATGTACGGGACGAAAGTAAACCACTTTCCTCGGATTCTCAGCTAGAGAATCCTGCTTCTGTTGCAAAGAGACTGGATCTATGCCTCGAGCTGTATTCTAATTTGCTCGGACATTTAGTTCGAGAAGGTGGTGACAAGGCGTTAGAGGCGGTCGAGGATGCAGCTTCGCTCCAAAGAGTATGCCTCAACGGCCACGACGTCTTGCTTCTCATCCTTAGTAGTCTCTGTGCGAATCTTTTCGACCATGGAACTCTACTCGAAATGGGCGCAATATCCGCCCAAGACTGGAAAGATATCGATCTTGATCAAGACAGCCTTCCGTTAAAGCAGAGCGCACGGCTTGTTACGGACTCGATTCTTTCGAATGGTACAAAAGGGCTTGATATGACAGCCGCGGTCCGCAGTTGGCGATCACTCAGACACTTGACTGAAGTGATCGTCGCAGTTGTGACCAAAAGTGGGTGAGTTATCTTATTTTCCGTGCGGCGTCCCCATTCCCTTTACGTGCGAAGTGTACAAACTAACTTTGCTGTATTGTCCCATCAGGCTCGGCGTTGTTGATCTTTTTGACTACATCAACCAGCAGGCATCTGCGGTTGACAGTGTGTCTGGTGGGCTTCACGGAATTCGTTTATCTGATTTTCGTTTATCAGGAGTGCGGACTTCGGAGTATGTCTTTTTCAGCGGTGCCGCTGCTAGCTCTCGCTCATCTGAGACCGATGTAGGACGAGAGGTAGACCGTCGACTTTGCGTCATGATAGCAGCCCAAGTGCTAACGCTCCTGGACGCTTTCATCTTTCCCGATTCTTTGGACTCATCTCTCCCCGCGTCTCAGCTACACGGGCTGGCTCTCGTGAGGAATTCTGAACCGAGGCTTGGAAGCTCACAAGGACCTTTGATTTCGTCTGCGATCCGCTTGTCGCTTCTCCTTCTCGCCCTACTGGAACCTTGCAGTGTCCGATTCCTTCAATGCGCCAGCCGATTGAGGTGCTTGCTATACTGGGCTCTTGAGCTCTTGCAGGAACTGGTAGAGTTGGGAGAAGGGTCCGCTGCTGGGGTGCAGCATGGCGCAGCCGCTCTCGATCGTCTGGTGCTCGCCATTGTCCTTCATTGTCATCGCGCTCTCGGGCGCTGCTCGGCGCTACTCTCGGAGATTGAGTCGTCACATGAAAAGTATTTTCCCAGCAGAGATTCGCAGAAGAAACATTTCCGACGCCTCGTGCGCGTAGCAACCGAATTGAGAGACATCATTTCAACAGTATTCCGCCGGCGGAACGATTTTCTTCGTTCGACACTATCCGAAGAAGCTTTTGAGTCTCTTCGTGTGAGCCTCGAGGGACTATCGTCTTCTAGTAAGTCAGTTGTGCGAGACTTCATGTCTAGCAGCTGGGTAACAGGGTTCCAGGATGTCGAAACACGGGTTGATCTTGCTATCCCAGAACAGGTCGCCACGGATACAATTCCTCTCAGCAGCGCTCAGGGAAACGACCCGTCTATTCAAGGGTTTCTCGCTGTTGAAAGGCTTGCAAATGAGTCGAGTTTGATTGTTAAGGACTTTGAGAAAGCTCTCGATGGACGTTTCGAAGGCTATCTGGAGGGTCAGCGGAAGTGGGCAGAAACAGACGCCGTGCGCGACCTCGAGTCAGACGGCGACACAATTGTCAAGCGCCTTTCCGAAAAGCATCGCAGTGATGCCAATGAAATGGCAAAGAACATTGTGCTGAGAAGAAGTGGCGCAGAGAGCAGGTGGCGGGTCATCCAGCGTAGCACCATCGAGCCATGGAAGAGCCAGGCCCACTGGAAACTCGCTAGGTATACGGACCTCTTGGGGAGACGGACCGTGTTAGTCCAGAACAAGCATTACGACGACCACAAAGAAGCCAGCTACGAACACATTCGCGAGAAGGAGCGCGAAAAACAGGAACGAGAGAGGGAGGCGCGTTTACTCAAGAAGAAGGACCTTTCAGACGTGATGCGTCGTAACGCAGAAGCTTTCATCGTCAATGACTCTACCGACTCTGCCGAGGAGTCAGATACACCAGATGATGACAGTTCCATGTTTCAGGCTAGCGACGAGGAATCATCAACTGACCTTGAATCAGCCACGGACGGGGAGGACTCTATCGACCCGTCCGCAAACGCGAAGACGAAGGGGCTAGACCACCTGGACGAGGCCGAGCAAGATGAAGAATGGGACAAGATTGGCAGCGAGGAAATCGAAAATGTGGACGCAGAAGGCGACGCAGATAGCTGGGCCAAGACTTTCATCTGGTCCGATGGCGAATCGGTCGTAGCTCGGTTCGAGCATGTGATGATCGTCACCCTACAGACTTTCGTAGAAGGCAAGCTTCTCCTCACCACTCATGGCTTGTACTTTCGTCAAATGGGCGATGAGATCAATGTCATGACCAGAGAACCAGTAGATAATCCGGACAACTCGGAGGATCGCCGCTGGCGTCTGACTCGTCTAACTGAGATTCACGGTCGGCGTTTTATGCTTCGTCCACAGGCACTGGAACTCTTCTTTTCGGACTCACACGAACTCTTCTTGAACTTCCCAGTTGGTAACAAGGAGCGAGACCGCTTTCACGCGAAGCTTCGAAATAGCTGCAAGGTATGTATGCACTCAATTGCTTTGGCGTTTCTCTTACGCGCGGCAAGCCCTAACCCGTATCGACTCCCCTGTCCGCTTTAGGTTCCTATGCTCTGGTCTCCCAAGTCGCTGAACCCTCGGGTGGTGTTCAGAAAGTCTCGACTCACGGAGCTCTGGAGGAAACGAAAGATCTCCAACTTTCAGTATCTCATGGCGCTCAATCGAATGGCCGGTCGAAGCTTCAACGATATGACCCAATATCCTGTCTTTCCTTGGATTCTCGCCGACTATACGAGCAATACGATCGATCTCAGCGTAAGTCTCGTTTATGGTCCAACCATATCTACATCTACTGATTAACTCAACTCACTCTTCTCGTTTCTAATCTACAGGACTCGAGAGTCTATCGCGATCTTACCAAGCCCGTAGGTGCACTCAACCCCAACCGACTGGCTCAGCTGCTCGAGAGATACAATGAACTAGAAAGTTTTGGGTTCACAGAGGCAGAGAAGTTCCTCTATGGAAGCCACTACTCGTCACCTGGAATCATACTGCACTATCTCATTCGTCAGGAGCCCTTTACTACAATGGCAATCGAATTACAGTCTGGCCGCTTCGACTGTCCAGACCGCCTCTTTTTTGACATTGGGTCAAGCTGGAAAGGTTGCATGACTTCCTCATCGGACATGAAGGAGCTGATACCTGAGTTCTTTTCCCTACCGGAGATGTTTACCAATAATAATGAATTCCCCCTGGGTCACACGCAGAGCGGACGATTAATTGACAACGTGGGCTTGCCGCCATGGGCGAAAGGCTCAGCATACGAGTTTGTAAGAATGCATCGCTTGGCTCTGGAGTCTGAATATGTGTCGCAGAATCTCCAGCATTGGGTCGATCTCATCTTTGGGTACAAGCAGCGAGGTCCCGAATCTGAGGCTGCCCACAACATTTTTCACCACCTCTCTTACGAAGGCTCTGTCGATCTAGACAAAATTGCGGATGAGATTGATAGAAATGCAGCCGAAAGCCACATTCAGAACTTTGGGCAAACACCCAGCCAGCTGGCAGTCACAGATCCGCACCCAGCACGTTATGCCGTTGAAGAGTGCTGGAAGCCGCTGATCTACGACACCTCGGTACCGAAGAGTCTTCGATGCTACACAGCTTCCAAACAGTTTGGAAATAAGCGCAGCGAGTACGGAAAGGGTTCTGTCTTGAAAGTTCACGTGCTCTCCGACACAATCCTTGCTGTTTACGCCGACATGAGCGTTGGTAACTATCGATGGTTCCCAAACAGCAAGAACAACCGCTTACGAATGGATAGGCTCCGTCCCATTGCTCGCCGCGAACTGAGCATGTCTCGAGCTGCCATGAAGCGCGGTTCGGCAATACCTCCGGAGCAAATGGACAAGAGTAGTATCTCGATTGGAAACTGGTCGTTCGCCTGTACTATTGGTGGTATGGCCAAGGAGGAGCTGCGACGCAAGGCCGTGCTACCACCTAACAGATTGATTACTGGGTCAGAGATAACTTTGGCAGCATCCGAGGCGTCGGCACTCTTGGTGAGCTGTGGATACTGGGACGGTACCCTCAAAGTCCACAGTACCGATTCATGGCGCGTTATTGCAAGCGAGACTGGCGGTCACAACGGTCCCATTCGCTGCTTGGCCATGGGTCAGGACGGCGGACTATTGATCACTGGTGGGCAAGACGGTACGTGCCGTGTCTGGGTAGTAGACCATCCAGACATGGCAATTGCCTTGTCGGATGGATACGTTCAGACGGCTCTCGGCGCATCAAACGACGGAGAGCAACTGCTCAGCTGCTGTCATGTACTTTGGGGCCACGAGAGTCCCATTTCATGCGTCGTTCTCAACTCGGACCTAGACGTGACCGTCTCTGGGAGTCAGTCTGGTCTTGTCTGTGTCCATACGATTCGACGTGGCGAATTTATTCGATCGTTTCGCCCACCCGCCCTGTCCAATCGCTCCAGCTCCCCACCACCAGTGGCGTCCAAATTGGCCTTGGACACGACGGGGACGCTAGTTGTAAGCATGCAGGATGCTGGGTTGCATTCATACACGGTTAATGGAGTTCGACTCTGTACCGTGGACGCGGGCGAGCACTTGTACGACATGAAGATTTGCTCCAACGGCGAAATGCTGGTGACTGGCGGAGACCGTTGTCAAGTACTAATTAGGTCGACGGTGGACTTGAGTGTGTGCGCCATGCTCGACTTGACGCGTCACGGCCCCATTCGATGCCTTTCGCTGACACCGGAAGACTTGAATCCAGTTCCGCAGTTTCTCTTTATTGGAAGTGAAGACGGAATGATTACGGTTGTGGATCAAGATCCTTTGATCCAGCACAAGGATACGGAAACTACAAGCTTTTGAGCTGGCGATTATGAGATGCGCCAGGGAAGGCGCCTTGAGCCGTTTGCTTGCTTTGGAGACCAGCTGCGATATTTAAACTAGCTAGCGCTTACTTAAAATGTGCATTGCTATCAATACATTCTGCGTACAAAAAGACGTCAAGCACATTTCTAGAGCTATTTTTCGCTCTTCGCTACTTTATATAGGTACGATAGACCGCTATCTATGGTACGCTTTACTATATTTCGGACGCATCCTTTATGGTACCAGCAGCAGCAGCAGAAGTAGATGGATGATACTACTCGATACAACATCATCACTCTGGATGCGGCTTTGGTGATCTTTCACAAATTCATATTCATATTCTTTCTCATTCACACTTCATACCATGCAACATTCAACGTTTGTTGTGCAACGCTCTCTCTCTCTCTCTCTAGTTACCATCTTCTTCGAAAAAGAGGGCATTCAAAAAAATGGAAGTACCCACGAGCATGGCCTTTTCGTCAACCGACGCTTGTTCCGGAAAGGTAATGACAAAGGCATTGGAATCCGTAAAGATCTCCGTGGCCAAACTTTTTGGTTTCTTGAGGATTTTGCCAATAAAAGGCGCGTCCCCGCCCGTCTCGGCCTGAGCGGCCGGATAGACTCGAAATGGGACCTTGCAGCAGCCTTTGCCACACGGATTGCCTTCGGTGCAGCAATTCACGCAGCAACCACCACAGCAAGTGGGAGGATGAACCTTGTAGAGTCCAGTGGCATCCGCCTTGGTGACGGTCAAGGACGGCACACAGTAGTAGCAATCTTCCTTGACTTGACCCAAGAGCTGTCCACCACTAGTGACGGAAATCTCTTGGTAGCAGCAGCACTTGCAGCCGCTCGCGGCACACTTGAGAGGACGATCCACCGTGAGCAGCTCCGCTTCCGTTTGAAGTTCCTGGACGCGCATCTTGAAGGGATGAATGGGCGAGCAAAATATGCGGCAGCAGCAGTCCGTGTCTTCTAAAGACTGAGCAATCTGCGTGTCCCCAATAAGGTACTTGAACTCCGTCTTGGCTTCACAGCCCATGAGTTCTTGGCACCAGCCACGTCTCGTCTGTCGCACTTGCATCTCCGTGGTGGTGCCCAGGTGCGCCTTGCAAGCGTCGCTGGTAATACCGAGATCCGCACCGCCGACAATGCCCGAGCGTTCCATCTTTTGCGACTGCATCTTGCTCTTGATCTTGCTGTGGGAAGTTGTGTGCTTGTGCTGTTGCTGTTGTTGCCTGTTGCTGCTGCTGTTTGCTGTCGAGTCGTGTTGTTGTTGTTGTAAACCTGCCGCGTAACAACTTCCGGGTTACAATCAGATCCCGACTACAGACAAGCCGTCTTGCCTAGCTCTCATCTCCACCAATGATCTCACACGACTACGACCATCTGCCTACGCATCTTGCAGCAGCGTTCCGTGGCATTCCATGGTCTTCCACTACTTCCTCATAAACTAAGTAGTTCATCTTTAGGATTGACATCGTTTCATCAATAGTTGTTGCTGGTTGCTGGTTGCTGTTGGTGTGACTGGATCTTCTTTGTGGTGCGAAAGAGCAGCGTACGTACGTAATTTAGAACCAGACAGCTGGAACAGATGATTCGGAACTTCGATGACGGAGCGGCGGGTGCAAAACAGAGGGTCATCAGAACTCTTTGGGAGTACCGCTAGGGAGGCTACTGGGT
>Ga0307978_1003216_pt1 | contig 11178 bp, 1 predicted proteins | sample OrgLakmetage1056_FD_203151 | JGI IMG/M metagenome (GOLD analysis project Ga0307978, IMG submission 203151) | Saline water microbial communities from Organic Lake, Antarctica - #1056 | ecosystem: Environmental > Aquatic > Non-marine Saline and Alkaline > Saline | place: Antarctica: Organic Lake...
CTACTGTTGTTGACCCGCTTACCAATAATTAGCATTGGATATCACCACCGTACATAATATTTAATATTGAACCATCGTCAAGCAATATCAATATCAATATCAATATCAATATCAATATCAATATCAATAGCAAGAGAAAGGAATAAAGATGCTAAGGAAACCAGGAACGTACGATCCGTCTAAGACCGCCTCTACTAGTAGAGCCCAATCCTCTAACCGTAGGAAAACTGCTGAAGGACCTGATGACATAGTCAAGAGACTTCTGAGATTGCCAGGGAACAAAAATTGTGCCGATTGTTCTGCCAGAGCCCCCCGAGCAGCGAACCTCACGCATGGAACCTTCGTCTGCTTGCCTTGTTGTGGCGTACAGTAAGTTTACATATGGTACAAAATTCTGCATCTACAGGAACATATAAATATCCTTGTTCTGATCCTGACTTAATCCTCATACTTTCATGATAGCCGGGAGTTCAGTCATCGTATCAAAGGTATTGGACATTCAGCTTTTACAACCGAAGAAGCAACATTTCTCAGTGCAAACGGTAATGATATTATTAATGCGAAATACCTCGCGAACTTTAGATCTGGTTCCGAGAGGTTGAGAGCTCCAGATGGAAGCACTGGAAATGTAGATGGACAACTTCTTCGTGTTTGGTTGAGAAGAAAATACATCGATGGAGCATGGGCGGCATCTAGCGTATCGCAGCAGAATGGAGGAGGAAGTCAAAATCATAATTTGCAGCCAACAAGGGCACAAATCCCTCCCAAGAAAAAAGCTACGCCAGCTCAGGCTTCGGTGCCAGATTTACTTGGTGGAGGCTGGGATAGTGCACCTGTACCCGCTGCACCAGCTCCTGTTGTAAATGATGCTGCGTGGGACGCATTTGGACAAAGCAGGTCTTCCACTGCATCATTCAAACCTGACTTCGGCTCTCAACCTGAAGCAAATCAGCAACCTGTTTCCCAAGCAAATTTTGGTCAAATGCCATCACAGGCCCCTCCTCCAGCACCAGTTCCAGTTCCTGTGCCCGCTTCATCATTCCAATCTAGTAATCAGCAATCGCCTGATCCGCCTCAGCAGCAGACACAACAGTATAGTTTCAACCCCAACTTTCCCCAGCCTTCAACTCCCAATCGATCTGCTCCACCAGCTCCAGCGTACGGGGCAAGTTTTCCGGGTCGTCAATTGCCTTCGCTGCCGGCACAGCAAATGAATGGATCTCCTTATCAGGATAAATTTCAGCAGCAGTCGTCTGCTCAAAATCAAGTGCCGGTGTCGCAACAAGCACAGCAGCAGCAGACTACTGTGCAAAGTCAGCAGGGATTCAATGCAAACTTTCAGCAGGGACAGCAGCAACCTGTAGATCATGTGCAACAGAATCAGCAGGGGTTCAATGCGAACTTTCAGCAGGGACAGCAGCAACCTGTAGATCATGTGCAACAGAATCAGCAGGGGTTCAATGCGAACTTTCAGCAGCAACCTGCAGCTCAGTTGCAACAGAATCAGCAGGGATTCAATGCAAACTTTCAGCAGGGGCAGCAGCAACCCGTCGATCATGTGCAACAGAATCAGCAGGGGTTCAATGCAAACTTTCAGCAGGGACAGCAGCAACCTGTGGATCATGTGCAACAGAATCAGCATGGATTCAATGCAAATTTCCAGCAGGGACAGCAGCAACCTGTGGATCATGTGCAACAGAATCAGCATGGATTCAATGCAAACTTTCAGCAGGGACAGCAGCAACCTGTAGATCATGTGCATCAGAATCAGCAGGGATGCAATGCAAACTTTCAGCAGGGACAGCAGCAACCCGTCGATCATGTGCGACAGAATCAGCAAGGATTATTCAATGCAAACTTTCAGCAGGGACAGCAGCAACCTGTAGATCATGTGCAACAGAATCAGCAAGGATTATTCAATGCAAACTTCCAACAGGGACAGCAGCAACCTGTAGATCATGTGCAACAGAATCAGCAAGGATTATTCAATGCAAACTTCCAGAATCCTGCAGCTCAGTTGCCACAGAATCAAGCATCTATGCAGGTTGTCTCGCATGACGAAGGACAATTGCAACAAAATCAGCAGAACTTACAAACTCATGTTCAATCTCCTGAACCCCAAAAACAGGTTGTCCTTGACGAAAAAGCCGCCGCAAATCAAAGTCAGCCAGCTATGCCTATAGAAGTGAGCGGAAGCACTGACAATGTGAACTCTGGACCAGCTGATTCGAACAGTATGCACTCATCTTCAGCCATTGATGCGAGAGTTAGCGCTGACCCCTTTGACGCATTCAATGATTTGGGAATCGGTTCATCTTCTGCACCTTCTTCACAGCGCAATGATCCTCCATCACCGCCAGATCCATCACCCACTCCTCCAAATATGACGGCGAATAGTACAGCCAAATACCAAGTTGGTCAGAAGCTTGAATATAGGGACAGTGAAAACAACATTTCGCTAGTGGAAGTTTTGAAAGCACACCTGGACGATAGTCTTGTTCCTTTTTATGACATTAAGATGGAAAATGGTAGGGAAAAACAAACTGATGATGGTCATTTGAGCCATCAGTCCGCAAGTTTAGTTTCAAAAAATGCTCTGTTGGGCATTGTTACCACTTTGCTTAGTAACCTCGACGAACACCAGCTTCGTGCGGTTGAGAATTTTGTGAAGGACATGAAAGGAATTCAAAGTTAAACATAATATTCCACATTTTTCGTAAACGATATGCCCTCAAGTAAGTAACCCTGAATTAACTACTTTTCTGCAAGCAGGGCGTGTACCACTGGTTGCATAATATTATGATCCAGTGAATGGTACATATTACTGTGGTTTAGTCAATGTTTACTGATGAATTCTTCTTGCTGCTGATAATAAGACTGGCCATAGTAACACAGTGAATACGGTTCTTTGTAGTGATAGATATTAGCGCTCAACGAACATGATCAGGTTGTAAAGTTGGCATCAATCGCAAAAATCAAAAAATAATAATTTTGAGTCCTGTTCCGTCGTTACTCACGAAACATCTCTAGAGAGACACGGAACAGATCTATTTCGTTTTGGTAGCAAGCACACGTTCAATTGATACTCAAATTATTCCTCTCATTTGTACTCTAATTGTGTCACTGTATTTCTGTTGCTCATAGCAATCGAGTAATGCATGGAATTATGCGTTGGTGAGTATTTATGGCAGAGAGAGAGCCTGTTTCTTTCCTTTTTTTATTCTTCTCATCGATTCTTGTGGAATATCGTTCAGGATCAATGTCGTACCAATGTTGGTACTAGGTCTAATTGTGGTGACTGGTACTGCTGTTGTCCTTGCATCTTCTCTAGATGTGCCGTCTAGAATCTATAGCGGTGAGGAAATTGTATATTTGAAAGATAGACCGGCTTTTCGTAGAATGGAGATTGCACCAACTGCAGAGTACTCTTTTCGTATTGCTGCAAAGAATGATAAGGGATACGGTGCGCTCTCAGAAGTTGAAAGTATTGGCATTAACACAGGTGGAATATTACCAGATGCACCGAGATCTATTTTCCTTGGAGGAGCTTACGCTTCAAATAAACTGAAATTATACTTCCAACCCCCATGGAATGATGGCGGGAATGCGATATCAAAGTCACTGATAGAATGCGACTCTTTGGCATCATTTGATTCTTCCAGCTCGGATTATTGGAGAGATGAAATTACTCTCCGACGCGAGGTCCAAGAGATTAAGTTGGCATGCGGGAATAAATGTTTTGGAACGTTCAGGCTTTCTTGGGGAGGAAAACTTTCACTTCCGTTGGATGTGGGCACTAATACAGATGATATTGCAACAGAGATATCGGTATTAGTTGGCACAAATACGAATGGAAATCACGACATTAAAGTGACTAGGACAGATTTAGGATCCGGTATCAAATGGACCGTTACTTTTGGAGGCGTAGATGGAAACATTGGTGAAATGGATGTGGACGCTAATATGATTGTCGGGTATGATCCCAATATGAGCGTGCAGGAGGTATTCCCTGGTTTTGTAGATATTTACCCCGGGTCGTTTACCCATGAGCTTCAAAGCGTAACGATTCGAAGGAAAGATGGATACACTTCGCCAATAAATGGCGACTTCACACTATCTTTTGAAGGCGCCGAAACGAATGTAATTGATGTTGATACCACCGCGATGGAGATGAAAGAAATATTGGAAAATTTAGGCACAATAAAAAACGTGTATGTTGTTAAAAGGGTTGGTGATGATCAAGTATGCTGGCTGGTAGAGTTTACAGACTTGGGGCATGAAGAAAATCCAGGAGCTGGTGATTTGGAAATGCTCCGTCTCCAATCTTCTACTTTTGTAGAGCCTTCCAGCATCGTTATGGATATCTTTGAAAATAGAAGAGGTTCAAACCCAATGCAATATACATTATCTGAAGCCACAACCGGAAAGCCAATTTACTGCCGAGCGTCTTCATACAATTCTGCTGGTTTTGGAATGCCATCGAGAGTTGTAATGGCTACAGTAGGAGCAAAGCCGAGACAGCCAGAGATGGTATACACCAGTATTAATGATTCTTCTCTTGACATTTCTTGGGAAAAGTCAACTCATAATACAGAGGCTGAAATAGGGGGGTATCTTGTTGAGTGGTTCTCTGGTGACGCTGTGCATGAAATTCAGCAGATAACCACATCTGCCTCTGGTGGAGTTGCTGAAATTCAGGTGATTCGAGCATCAGCTGAAGAAGATAGCTTGGGAGGGTACTTCACGTTGTCGTTTGGTGGAGAAGAGACGCGACCAATTGCATATAATGCACAGGCAGATGGGCCTGATTCAGTGAAGATGAATCTTCGCCGGCTATCAACTATCGGTGATGTTCATGTAAACCGCAAGTTGTCGACGATTGCTATTAAGGACGAAATGTTTAATCTATCGTCAGGAACCAACATTCTTTCTCGGTATGGATCGTCTGATTTGACAAAAATCTTTGAGAGCGGTGAAATGATTTTCATTGACGGAGAAATATTTGTAATTGATACAGTGCAACAATCGTTTGTCACCATTGTTGAAACATATAATGGGCCTACTTTTGATGGTGCAATAATTTGCAAGTGGGCCCACGGCTACGAGTGGGAGGTTACTTTTCTTTCTAATTTGGGAAATTTGGAACTGCTTGATGCAATCCCGGGCGATAATTGGTCTGGAGTGAATCCTTCAATCAGCGTAAAGAGACTAGTGGATGGTAGAGTCCCTCTTAGTGGGACGTTCGAATTGAGCCTATGGGGTAAAAAGACTGCAGCTTTGCCCCATAACGCCGATGCTACTTATGTTGAAGAGGTGCTTAAAGCTCTGAAAGAAATTGGAAATGTTGATGTTTCAGTTTATCCTAACAGCAATGGAAGGAATTATATTATCACCTTTTCTTCTGTTTTGGGGAATGTTCCTCTCATGGAAATCGACTTCTCGAATTTGCACGGTTCAAGTGCATCCGCAAAAGTTTCAACTATTCAAGATGGCTTGGAGCCAAACCTCTATGGACGGCAGCTTGTCAATTTTCCTTCGGCAACAAGTGCAATTCTTGACAATCTCACAAATGGCGTTCCCTACACAATTTATGTGAGTGCGTATAATGATAGGGGTAGAGGAGGTAACGCATTTGCGGTACCTTCGCCAATGACTCCTATGGGCAAGCCAAGTGCGCCGACCAATGTGAAGGTAGAGGCAATGAGCAACTCCATGATAAAAATAATTTGGCAGGCATCTGTTAATGCCGGTGGTGCTGAATCGATAAGCACATATCTTGTGCAGTGGAATATAAGTCCAGATTTTCCAATCAATTCAACTGAATTTCAACGAGAACTGCATGTCTCGAGCTCAATGGGTAACCAGATATATTGCATGAATATCAGTATAGACCCTTCTTCCTCATCGTTGCCACGATATGCCCGTGTATTTGCTTTTAATGGATACAAGTGGAGTTTGCCGCAAAACGCTCTGCCTCCATTCGCCATTCCTCAATATAAATCTCCGGGTCCTGTGGAAGATGCAATTGCCTTTGCGACGAGTAGTAATGGAATCATGTCTGAATGGAAAAGTCCAAGTGCAGAACACTGCGAATATGGCGGAAATGGTGGATCGGAGATTTCTCATTATGTGTTGGAATGGGACATAGAATCTGATTTTTCATCGTCATCCTCCGTCGTAGTGTCACCAGAGTCTAGATCGTACCATATTGGAGGAAGAGACTCTACGAGTGGCGCGGAATCACTGACCTTGTTAGTTGGAGGAACCTACTACCTTCGAATTATAGCATTCAATGGAATTGGGCCAGGAACATCAACTCCATTTTTTTCGCGAGATACTAATTCCAAACCAATAGGCCCTCTCAGAGACACTGTTCCATCCATTCCTACTTTGCGCAGCGGCCCGAGCCTAACAAGCACATCTATGTTTCTTGAGTGGGATTCTCCGAATCTTGATGGTGGATCTACAATTCAAAGTTATACGATAGAGCACTCTTCTAATCCGAATTTTGACCATTTTGAATCCATGACCCTTCCAGTTATTAGAGAAGTTCAGCAGATTTCCGTAACTTCTGAGGTTGTAGCACCTGAAGTTCAAAGCGTTCAAGTAACTGTGGAAGTCGCGAACGAAATTCAATCTGTAAGGACAACTGTTTCTGGTTTGGATGAGATTCAGACAGTTACCACGACTTGCGATGACGTCGTGGCGGAGGTGCAGACAGTCTCATTAAATGCCGTGGATAACAATGAAGAGCAGACCCTTACCCTTGATGCTGATGATGTTGATGAGATTCAGTTAGTTCGAGTGAGTGGAAATGATATTCCAGAGATACAAGGTGTTACTGTGTCTGTAGTCAGAGCTCATGAAGTACAGAAACTCGGCATCATTTTGTCTTTTGTTAACACAAATGGAGCTGACCATAACGATTTGGCTTGCAATGGCGTATTAATAGGCGAACCATGTGAAGAAATTGAAGATTCTTTAAGCGGAAGCTTTACTGTCTCATTTAACTTTGACAAGTGTGGTGGGGATGATGCTGCAAATTATTGCCAAGCTGCCTTAACAAAATACGAACCAGGTCTTGGTATCATATCTTGTTCTCCCAGTTTCGTTTCCAATCCAATGTTAGGGGGAGATCATTGCGTGTCAGAACCTATTGTTCCATCCTTTTCTGCAACTGAGGGAGATACTGGTACTTTACAGTGGGCTTTGAATTCTATGTTGGATGATAATGGCAAAGCTTTCATGACATCGAACAATGTTCCCACAAAGAATACTGCTGTAACTGTAACACGAGAAGGACGGGTGAAAACCAAAGCAACTTGTCCGTTTGATGCTGATGGGATTGCAGAGTGCGCTGGAGAATATGAAATCGATTATTCCATTACCTTTGATTCAGACCATTCTAGTGGTGATGTATCACCCCTTACTATAATCCATAGTGACCTAAAAATTGACACATCAAGTGCTACTTATATGGGAAACGTTTGCCCGCTTTCGATATATCCAAATGGATGCAGCATCCCACAAGGGACAGCTCTTGATAGTTTTCATGGAAATTTTTATGAAAATTCAGCCCATGATGAAGCTGTTGAAATGATTAAGGGTTCACAGCCAACTGGTTTGGCTTCACTATTTTATGAATGCGAGTCGAAAGTGACTAAGTTACTGGGAGGCCACTCAATGACATCATCGATAGACGGCCTGGAAGTTTCTTTTGATGATCTTTCGTTCTTAAGCAATGCCGTTGAAGGTCAATGGTTCCGTTTTTCTGACGACAATAGCCTCGATATCTATCGTCGCATTTCGCAGGTAGATTTAGTATCTGGAAAGCTTCTGCTTGAAGAAGCTGTAGAATCTTTGGTTACTTCAAATGACGCAGAGTATGGACATTACTATTCGGGTTGGGATGAAAGTAACACATCTTCTGGAGTGAGCCATGTATGTCAAACTTTGCGTACTCACCAAGCATTACCCATAAACGTGGAAGTCAATTTTGACAATATTTCAACGTCAGATTGGAAGCTGAAGCTTGGCGCGTTGCCTCCTATTGACAGCACAGGGCTTGAAGTGACAAGACATTTGGTGAACGATCTTTCTTCTAATGTTGGATTTATGTGGATCATTACTTTCGGTAAACAGCCTGGGTTATTAAATACAATGTCATGTGATGCGGGAGATATTAACGTTTCTTGCTCAGTTCAAGTGCTGCAACAAGGTTCAATAATAGATGGGTCCTTCACTTTGGGTACAACTTGGCCTCACGAATATGTTGCAGAGTCTCCAACAGCATACTTGTCTAATAGCTTGCAGTGGAATATGAATGACGTGCATATGAAGGAAAAGCTAGAAGCCATTACTGAAGGTGATAACAGCGTTTTCGGAGCAGTTGATATTACGAGGACTGTGTATGTAGCACCTGGGCATATGCGCTGGTCTGGTGGATACACTTGGACGATCACCTTCAAAACAAGACCAGGAAATGTTCCTGCATTAATTGCCAACCCGTCAGGTTTAACTGGTTCTGGGATTTCGTTGCAGGTCAGCGACGAGGATTCAGGCGATCACGATACCTACCGAGGATTAACCAACAATATGTCTTTCATTGACGACCCAGGTACGGCAAGAGATGGTAATCAAGTTTCAGGATCATTTGCTCTTTCATGGGTCGGTAATTCCCATCACAATCAGATTGTTACGTCAGACGTGTTTCCTGTACAGATGGGAGGTGCTGGTGCAAAGAGATTTATGGCACTTTCATCAATTGCATTAGATTCACTCCTTTCCCAGTATATTTTTTCAGGCAACAACGGCCAAATAGCTGTGACTCGCTCGTCTTCGCCGTCACAGGCAATGGGATTTAAATATACAATAGAATTTGTTCATGAAGATTTAGGAGGGGATTTACCTGCTTTGAGTCATGTCCAGAGCTCACAATTATACGGAGTTAATGCGAACGTTGAAATTTTTGAACAAACTAATGGCAATGAGATAAGAGGTACTTTTCAACTAAAATTTAAAGGTCAGACTACAAGACCAATCAACTACGATGCGACAGCAATAGATGTGGAGAGCGCAATCAATGATTTGAGCACCATATCACCTTCAGCTGTTTCTGTTTCTAGAACTTTCGAACCTGTAAGAATTGGGCCTTCCAGTGGCATTGGTGGATACAGCTCGCAGGTAGGAGGGCATGTTTGGACAATCACATTTTTATCAAACGTGTGGAAAGATCCGACTCTGTCCAGAGATCTTGGTGATATTCCAGGCAATTGGTTTGGAACAGCTACAGACAAGTATGATACTTGGGATTCTGGGTTTTCAAAAGGATGGGGCAAAAACGTTGGCAACATGCCAGAAATAGAGTGCATATCTTCAGGTTTAACAACAACCAATAGTGCTTTTCCGAGTGATGGGTGCATTGTGATTGAATTAGTGAAAGGAAGCAACCCTCTAGACGGCCATTTCAAGCTTTGCTTGGATACAAGACTTGCTGCATATTCAGACGGAGTCATTAGTATCAAAGATAATCTGTGTACGGATTATATTCGTCATAATGCACCAGCATCGGCACTGGAAAGTAATGTTGATGGATCTTCTGTAGAAGAAAAACTTGAAGCCTTAAATAATATTGGTGATGTGAGTGTAGGGAGAGGACCAGTTAATGAGAAGAATGGTGGATACACTTGGACAATCCAATTTTTGAACGATGCCGATGGTCCTTGCCAACAAACAGACTCCTTCGTCCAGAAGTGCAATGCGCCAGGAAACGTACCTAAACTGTGTATTGGGGGAAATCAGGGGGTTTGCGAAGATTCGTCTCTAACAGGAACATGCAACAAACCTGGTTCGTGCTCAAGGTTGACAGTGCTTGATGCCGCTGACTACACAAGCGGTGTAAGGCCTCCTTCAGCAATTGAACGCCAGAAAATTGTTATCAAGGACACCAATTATCATGGTTGGGAAGATGGGACAGTTGTGGACAAGATTGGTGTAATCGCAGAGTACAAACTAAGAGTTGGTGATTCTTTAACCAACTGTCTTCCTCACAATGCACCTGCAATAGACATCAAGAACGAATTACAAGCGATTTTGGATGTAGATTTTGTAGGAGGGACATTATTAGTAGAAATAGTGAAATCTGAAACAAATGCTCCCAATGGTTTCCTGTACTACGTCAGTTTTTATGATACCGGCAATCTTCCTATTATGATTCCATATTTCTCATCTGATTCATCTGTGTGCACAAATGGATTTGGGGTGGGACAAAGTGTAGAAGTTGAGTCTATATTGGATGGGTCTCCTCACTCCGCTTCTTGCGAGTCGTGTGCTGATGGAGTTGTTCAACGTGGTAATCTCGACACATTTGAAGTATTTAGTGATACTCTTAGCGGCCATTTGCCGTGGAATGCTGATGCACTTCAAGTGAAAGCACATCTAGAGCAAGTGGAAGGGCGTCATGTCGAAGTTGAAATGTCTGTTCTTGATAAATTTGGTTCATGTGAATGGATCATTTCTTTCATCGGGAATCCGAATTCGTTACCTCCAGGCGCGCAGGATGTACAACCCCTAAATGTTAACCAAGGAAATGATTCTGCAGGTCAAAGTGGTGCTGTTCTAGTGACAGAATTAAGGAAAGGATCGGATGGCCTAGGCGGAACATTCACGTTAGATTATGGATCTCCCTTTGGTCCCATCATTCTTGATTATGACGAACCAGCAGATCGTTTGCAAATGAAGTTAAACGAATTGAATGTTGTTGGCAATGTCTTTGTGACACGAGATTGCTTCCCTAGCTGTACCACTGGTGGGTGGGGGAACATGCCCATTCATGATGCTGATGTTGAAGGAGGTTTCATTTGGTATATTCATTTCTTGGATAATCCTGGGACCACGCAGGGGAGGGCATTTCCTCCTGGAAGCGGGAATGTTGATTTGCCATCACTAAAATATGATCAACTGTCTGGTAACCAAGCTTCTTCTGCTGCTTTGACAATATCAAATGGTTCTCCACCGCTAGAAGGTGACTTCCAACTTCAATTAAATGGCGAAGTCACTGATCTTATCCCGTTCAATGCTGATAAAGAGAAAATTGAACATTCTCTTTCTAATTTGGAGAATAGCGGTATCGTATCAGTAATTTCCGGACACATACATTCTCAAAAGATAATAGGAATC
>Ga0307978_1003217_pt1 | contig 11176 bp, 6 predicted proteins | sample OrgLakmetage1056_FD_203151 | JGI IMG/M metagenome (GOLD analysis project Ga0307978, IMG submission 203151) | Saline water microbial communities from Organic Lake, Antarctica - #1056 | ecosystem: Environmental > Aquatic > Non-marine Saline and Alkaline > Saline | place: Antarctica: Organic Lake...
TACAGCTAGTGCTATTTGGTGTGTATTTTGATGTTGGGGATAGCCAAACCTTCAGGATTGGCCAATGCAAGTATCAAAAAATGAACAAAATACGACGATGACGACGACGACAAAATACGAGAAACTACGACAATGACCAAAATCCAACACGACATGATCCAAATCAACAACGGGATTGATGCTACGGAATACTCAAGACTTCCTTATCGGATATCTTGAGATCGGAGCAGTGAACAGACAACATTTTGTTTTGTGCGTTGCATCAGCAAGATATCCATAAAACTTACAACACCGTGGGTGAGGGTTTCGGGCAAAAATCAAATCGACACCGGCAGGACTCGAACCTACGCGGGATGAACCCAATCGATTTCTAGTCGGTCGCCTTAACCACTCGGCCGAGGTGTCAGGTGTGTCATAAGATGCCTCCAGCAAAATCAGGAATCCTATTCATACTACTTGCGACAGAGACTACTCTTTTAAAATTGCGAGTCCATCTTAACTCTAGAGCTAGTAGTTGATTAAACCCTTTTCTGGGGGAGAACTCACTGAAATAAGCATTATTATATTTGATGTTGATGATGTTGTTGTCATTTGAATCTCTGTTTGCAGTTCTTGTCTTCTTCCTTTCTTTCTTTTCTCTTATTTTTTTTCTATCTGGCAAGAAAAACAATCAAAAAGAAGAAGAATTACGGTTTCCCTCCTTCTTTTTATCACCCAACACCCAACACCCAACATCCTACATCCAAAAGTAACAACTAACAACACACAACCAAGTAAGATTAAAGGTCATACTTCTGAACCATGACTGACATGTACGACGAGCCCAAGACATCAGGAGTTTCTCTTCTTGCCTACCCGCACAGCGAACGAGGATCAGAGGTACGTAGTCTCCCCGAAGTTTTTTATTATCCGCAATAAACTTTCTTATATATCCCATCGTATGACTGCAGTCGCGCTTGGTTGCCCTGATAGCACCAACCTTCTTTCTCGACACCAGAACTTGGCAACTCATTCTTAATCCATTTCTATCTAATGTTTACTGCAGCGCGGAAGAGCAAAAGACCCCGTAGGATTTCTTCTTTCTGCAGAGCAACGTGCAAGAGAGCGTCAGGTAGCATACGAAACTGTTCGTCTATTGCGACAGGATGTCATCGACTGCTATCGTAAAGAAGGTGTTAACCACTATGACAATTGTAAGCAGGTGACTGAAACTTATTATAAGCTTGTTGTCAAGCAGGATGTTGGACAAGTGCAACCTGACTGGGCTGATAAATCCAAAAATGAAGGATTTTAATCATTTAATTAATTTTGATAAGGCCATCCGCCATCCATCATAAGTAGAGTGCGGGGTAAGAAGGAAAGAATCATCGAAATGATTATCAATAAGTCATCTGAGATTGGAAGGTTTTGGAAAAAGAATGAAAAGGCAGTCGTTCTTGTATAATAAGGAATAACGATTCAAGGAAGGTCTAGGCTAATATATAACCAAACGGATTAGAGGTGCAATGTGGCATCGTAATGATAATGAAGTAGTGTCGGGTTTATCAGTTTGAAAGATGGTATTGTGATATTCGGTCGCGTTACTACCTTCACGTGTAAGCACTTCCCTCAGATAAAACCGCTACTTGTTGCTGAAGCGTTTCTTTTTGTGATCGCAATTTTTCAACTTCGCGCATAAGTTCAGCATTGATCTCTTTCAATTGGCTATTCTCCAAGGCCTTCTCCTCTTCATCAGAACTGTTCTCCTCCTCTTGTATTCCTGAATCCAAACTGAATTCTTCTTGCTCGTCGTACGTGTGTTTTAGCTCATGTTCTCCTCCATCTTCGGGATCATGATCCGATACCTCATCTTTGCCTTCGCAAATTGTACCAGGTAGATCGATTGAGGCAGTAAGACCGCGTATTGTCCTTGTCACGACTACATTGACATCTTCGCTAGCGCAAATCTCCGAAATAAGTTTTCCAGCTTCAACTTGGACAATATCTATTGAACGATCATGGATGTAAAGTGAGATTGTACATTCACAATGTAGTTAGTTACCCAGCAACCGCTAAAGACAAGTTAACTTACCCGCGTCTCCTCCATCTTGGCTTTGTTGAAAAATCGATTTACTTCCCATCTGAGTGAGAACCTCGAACGCGCGAGAAGAGCAGTTCATGGACATGGTCTTTAATAGATCCAAACATGGCCGCTGAGCTTGAGTCAAGAATTTTGAATTGGAACCACCAGTGGCTATTCTTATAATGAGAGTCACGAGATCAACAAAATCCTTCTCTGCATCGCCATCGCAAAGGCAAGGAGATAATTCGTTGTCTTTGCAGCATTCATAAAGCTGTGCAAGACCGTTTCCTAATTTAGTCAAAATTTGCAAGGCTGTGGAATCAATATATCCGCTGTCTCCGCCGCTGGTATGTATTTCGCAATTCCTCAAAAAAGAATCAAACTGCATCAAACTTGCAAATGACTTCTCGAACAACTGCCCCCTTTTCTCTGTGAGGACGGGGTCGAAACCATCATCTTCAAAGGCATTGAATCCTCTGATTGGTGATGATTTTGGCGAATCTGCCAGACGCACAGTTCGTAGGGCCCCGTTTACAACTTGCATGTTGGTACCAACACGAACGTCAGCAGCGATAAAACCTCTTTTTGACGATGTTTGGCAACAAATAACGAGCAGTTCCACACCAACTAGTCGAAGATCTAAAGTTTCTCTGCCTCCAATAAGGATACTACACAATAGACACTGATCCACAATTAAATGCCAGGCATCTTCGAACCAGTTGGATTTTTGGTTGGAATGGCTGTCATATTCTTGCGCAGTCTCCAGCAAAGTATCAAAGAATAGTCTCAATACACGCTCAATCCCTCTTAATGTGAGCACCTGGGTAGTAGCCCATTGCTTTGATGCACTATCTCGCGAATGATGAACTGATACCTTGTACCGATCTGACGATTTGTTCTCCTGGATGACCTCCTTGTCATCATTTTCATCTATCGCAGTTCCTTGTTCTTTCACTTCATTTAGAACAGCAAGGATTGTGCGCGTAAATATTCCTTCCCATTGTGCAGCTGTAAAGTTTTGGCCTAGTCCCACAACACATGAGAATAAAGTATTGACAACACAATTACGAACCTTGAAGAGAAACAAATAAAAATTAAGAAATGTAGAGATTATGCCACTAAGGATAGGAGAAGAGCAAGAATCTTACCTCAACTCTATCATCAGAAGCTAAGAATGCCAATTTTTCCAACACGTGCTATAGGACAGTACAATAATTAGATATGATGAGATGAGCATAGTATGCCCCTTTCAGAATGATTACTTACATCAACACAGGATGGCGAAGAGTCTTGGTCAGCAATGGACCATAACAGGCCTGTAGCAGTCAGGGAAGTGTTGATATCATAACGCGAGCTACCAAATGAAGCACAACAGTCTAATAATGCAATCCTTGTAGATTCTAGGTCTGGAAGCTCATTCAGAAAATCTAATTGTTGAGGATAAGTGAGGGATCAAAAATTTCAAATTTGTAACAAAGGAACTTGTGTCAACATCTAGTCGATACTTACCATCCACAATGAGTTTCAGACACCCAAATGCTATTGTACAGCACCCGCTCCAATCGCCATTACCAGAATTTGGTTGACATTCAGCTATAGCTGTCAACGCGCTGATAATAGTTGACCAAGCAGCAGAAAGATTGTAACCATCTTCTATGATCTGTTTCAATTTTGTCAGACCGAGTCCTGCAGCATCAACATTGTGCGTTGTTTGAATTGATCTGCAAAGTGGTTCAAGAAGTGCTTTCCTTGGTTTCGAACTTTCCGAGACGAGCGTGGAAGTGATCATGTGAGAGATAACATCTAAAGAAAATGTTCTCACTACATCTGATTCACTAGCTGAAGCTTGGTCGCTGAAATGATACATGACGTCGTCCGCAAAATAATCAAAACGTTCAGAGTTCTCCAAAGATACAACCAAAAGGGCTACAAGAGCAAAAGGAATGCTTTCGTAGTCATTTGGAGACGTACTAAGTTTCGTAGATTGAAGGCTCTTTCTGGTCGAGTGAAATAACAGGCTTCCAAACATGCTGCTATTGCCTCCGTTCACTCGAACCTCGCTTGACGAAGAAAGCTGTATCAAAGAAGAGACTAAATGCTTTAACGATTTGGTATCTAGAGTCGTTGAATACTTCCCAAGTCGGGAGAGATTGGAGGCTATGTTTCTTTCTTCTGATGTGCCAGTTGATATCGATTGCGACAATTGTGAAATGCAGGTTACAACAACAAGCCAGTCTTCGCAAATGTCATCGCCATTGAAATTCATTATATGAAAAAGTAATGATACTGCCATAACATTGATGCTGCGAAAGTCCCTATGCATAAACCATAATCAGAGGGAGCACTTTATAATTCAAATTACAAAAATGCATTCAATGAAAACTACATACCTTGCTTCGTCTTTGCCCCACGATGGGTGGGTCAATTTGCACAAAGATGCCAAAACCACTTCCCTTTTAAAATTGTTTCCTTGACTGAGGGGTAATATTGACGTAGACATGTAGCGATAACCAGCGAATGTGGAATCACAAATAATCGCAGAGGCCGGGCAACGCCGTAGAAAGTGTTGAATCACAGCCAAAGAGGGTCCAAAACATTCATCTACCAGGGCCATTTGTACTTGTTCATTATCGTTACCAGATTGGAAACATTTCCATAAGATCAATACGCAATTCAGGGCAGTCCAAACAGCGCCACCCATATCATATTCTGTATACAATTTGGCAGTTGATATTAACGAGGGATAGATTTTTTCAATATCAAAATTGGTTTCACAAATAAAGACCTTGTCTTGGTCCCCAAGGTTCGACGCGATCATTGTCTTTGCTGCATCATTGCCATCCATATCTTCTTCGGAAGATTCGATATCTCCTCCAGCAGCTTCAACCACCTTAGAAATAGATGACTTTGAGCTCGATGCCACAACGGCGAAATCACATGTAACACTGATCATTGTAGATAGTAGGGACTCGCTCCTTTCACCACTTCCATGCGTAGAAAAGAGTGGAATCAAGTCATGGAAGTGGATTGATATCAGTGTGTATATCACCTCAAGAGATATGGCTGCAGCCCACATAGTCCTGGAAGATTCATATTTGCTTCCTTGTTGACGTTCCAGTAAGTCATGTGACAGTGGCATGTCGACTCTAGCGTCAGCATTATATACGTAACCATCTTCAAATTCATGGGAGTCTCGAAGTAAGTTGGTAGCAGATTTGACTGGCTTGATCAATGCCGTCAAGATATCAAAGCACTGCATTTTTAATGATGGTATTCCACCATATTTTGTGACAATAGAAGTTGTCATGCTGCTTAATTTCAGTAACAAATCTAGTGGTCCATCACCAGCGGTAGCTTGATTCATTGATATGTCATTATTCCAGGATGCAGCCAACATCTTGGTCACAAGAGGGCATATAGTCTCTTTCAAAATACAGTGGAAATCACATTTAGTACCAGTAAATAAGTCCACATGTTGCTCTAACACCATCTCCATTAAGTTGAAACATATGGTTTGTGAGGGTGGTTGAATGTTGTACTGATGTCCAATCAATGCTTGTCCGAATGGTCCAGTACACTCTTTACCTTCTACCATATTGCACAAGTCTAGCAATGTTTTGGCAGCTAAATTTTGAAGACTAAGATTTTCAGTATCTTGTGTTTCATCTTCAACTTGATTGTCTTCTTCATCACTATCAGCAGCACGAGAGAATAAAGAAGATATGATCTGTCTTAGTGTCGCAGATGCGGCTCCGCTCACTTTCTGTGCACCTGTACCTCCATAACTTCCACCCTTGCCTAGTACTTGAGCCTGTCTTTGATTTCCACCGTGATATGCAGTTATGCTATTGCTACTTCTTTTGTGAACTTGTATTTGATTTCCGCCATGATGGGAAGCTACGCCACTGCTTTTTGTTTTATGATTTTTGGTGTGAGATCCTGATACGCCCTCGTTTATAATTTTCCCGTGTGCTGCAGACGAACAAGAACGTGCACCGCATCCATGAAGTACTAAACAAATAGCAATGCACTGACTCAACACTTCTTCCGATAATTCCAAGCCATCGGAATCAACAATCTTGGTAAGTGTTTGCAAAATACGAATTGATAGAGCTTCGTCTTCTTTGAGAGATCTTTGAGAAGTGTGCGATGCGCTGGCAACTGATCGTGCACTATGAATACTTGACGTCGCATTGTTATTTCCTACACTTCCGTCTTTCTCTTCTTCTAATAATGTCGCTTCACTTTTGAATCCAAAACCACTAAGGATTGAGTTTCCTAAGCTACTGATCGTCCCAACTCCGGCATTGACGACACTTCCAGCAGAGGGAATCATACTCCCAATAGCTCCAGCAGCAGTCCCATATCCAAAATTGTTCTTCACTTGTATCGCCTTGGCGCAGACAGCGGCTTGAATATTTAATACTCTGACAACATTCACCCCATCATACTTACAAATTGCATTTCCTTCCAGTAACGTCTGTATTCCATCCATGCTTAAATTCAAAACTTTATTACCGACATCGGGGTAATTCGCCGCCAGAAGAAAGGGCCTTAACACATCTTGACTTTGAAATATGGCTGTAGTGGGGTGTGACTCCTTGCTATTTGTGGAGGCAGCCCTTCGCACCGCAACAACGTATTTATTTTGTAGAGATCGAAGGGAAAGGATGGCTCGCTCAGCTGCTTCCTTTACGCCAGGATGTTTGCGACGGGATTCTGTGCCTAGATCACGTAGCTGCTCTTCGACTTGTTTGACAAAATTCATTCTTGAATTGGTCCGCAGTTGTTGATGTTAGCAACGATTGCCTTGATTGTACACAGTATTGTTTTCAGTTCTACTTTGTTTTCATTAATATTGCTGCGGACAGTATTTCACTCAGAGTATTCTAGCTAGAGTAGATCATAGATCAGTTGGGAATTTTGTTGTTTTATTCTGTTGATTGTTGATTGTTGATGCAGGTTGATGTGCGTTTTAATCTGTTTTAATAGCATTTATTAGGTTATTGCAACAAACATTTACTTTTAACATTAAACATAACCTTAACGCACAATTAACCGTTCCGACATTCTTCAAATGAAATAGAACTCAATAGAATGGTACTTTCATATCTTTTGGAGTTGAATGAATAGAAAGCCTTCATGGTATCCTCGTTCTCCGTCCCTATTATGGAACCAAGATGGAATAGAATTAGCTGGGGTGCATACTACTATTGCACTCCTAGCATCATTTGCAGTCTCCCGTAGAGTCCCTCGTATCCTCAGATGCTGAGCGAGTCCGTCTTAGTAGCCCAATTTGTGCTGCTTGTTGACGCATGTACCCATGCAACCAAGTGCTTTTCTAAATTTCGTAACATCAGATTCTTTAGACATCGTCTGGCGCCGGAGTAATATTTTGCGTTCCTTCCAATGTTGCTGCAGGTCGTTGAAAAGAAAGTGCCAAATTTCACCAATTACGAGTCTCTTCGTTGCTCAAAAGAATTCTTCTTCTTGTTATGAATGAATCTGAGTACACATATCAACAGTAGGAATCTTGCCGTGGAGATTATTGCGTATAGCTACATGATTGAGTGCAGTCCTGCCTTACGGAACGTATTCATGCATAGATGGTGGATCTATCCATATCAAGTTTCATATGATAACTGGGCTTCCATTCTGAACATACAGCGTGAGCAAGTCCGTGGCCAGCATGCCAAAGCTTCGACCTCCCAGTTCTACTAGATATGCTTAAATGGAAGTGCAGGTTTTGCACTCAATTGGACATTAAAAAAATAGCCATAACTTATTATGTGCGCTGCAGTACAGTAGTACTCTCTAGAGAGTAGAGAAACTAAGAATCATGCCTTACACAGAGCCATGGCATGCTTTGCTGATGTGTATACTAGATTACTAGGTTTGATCTGTTTATTCCTGGTTGTCCACAAGGAAAAGCGTTGAATGTTATCCGTTTACTCCAATTTAGCAAGCGTGTCATCCATTCGTCCTGTGATGTACAAGCATTGCTCCTGGCTATAAAAATGTACTGGTGAATAGTAAACGTTTTAATGAGCTCAATATCACAAATGTCCGAAGTGTAACACTCCTTACAAAGGTCTGAAGTGTAATACTCCTTAAGAAAATGAGCAAACCATTATATGACAGACGTGTCCCATCATTGAGGGAAGGAGAACAAGTTTGAGCCTAGTAGCAGTGGTTGTAGGCTGCAACAAATTATGCTAATCAGTGCTGAACATTTAATTGAACTCCATCAATCATTCGTTTGTCCTCGAAATTTCGCCACCTCGGTATCTAGCAAAACGGACTTTTTAAAACAATATTTCTTCCCTCTACTAGACTCACGTATTCCTTATTATTGCAAAACCAGGATATAGATTTATTGAAGTGATCGTCTGCACATTGGCTTTCAAGTGGAATACCAAGGATGAACTCTTTTTAGAAGACATCTCAGACTATTCACTTGCCGAAAAGAATCTTGGGATATTTGATGGCCTGGCCAGGATGTATCGTAGGCACTGAAGGCCCACCATCACCTTCAGTAAAAGGCCACAAGAGTCAATGCATCAACTTGTACAATACTATCATCATTCTACAAAGATCCTGATTCGTCTCAGTATTTACCAATGCGTGTTGCCGTGTTCTTCAATCCGAATCAATCGAAGCCTACAGTATTACCGTACCTTACAATGTCGAAGGTAAACCACTGGTATCTTCACAGGGACAGGCGCTAGAACTATCGGAATGAGCTTCCTTAATAGCAGGTCTGTCATAGTAATTGGATATACGTGTTGATACGTTCGTCAAAAGCTGAATGCTTGATGCTATGATTATCGAGTTGGTCGAATTGTGTGCTCTATGAATACTGATTTTCTCCTCGCTCTATGTACTCTCTTTTTCTTGAGCGAATGCGCCTCCTATGTAGCCCCTAGCGAAATCAACTTCCTCCTCACGAATCTTACTCGGAGAATTTTAACTCACGCTATTATGTAGTCTTGTTTCTTGTTATTCATATCAAAAGTTGCATTCTCGCTATCTAATCTTGGACAAGTTTGTAGGATATGATATTTGCTTAGTACTGCTCGCTATTTATCTTGTTTATCGGATGAGAAAAGTCGAGCTAAGTTTCAGGATAGCTCTAGAGATACATCATAAAGAATCTCGCAAAGTTTTGTTTCAACAGCGTGATCTTGAGAAAAGTCCAAAAGGACCCACTACACTACCTCTGTCCTGTAAATTATATCTCCACGTCCATGTCGCCTCTTTCTCTATTGAATTATACTGGTACAATTCATATTTATTAGTTATTATTATGAATAATGAGATGCACCTATCTAATAATACCTATCGTATGTAATATATTTTCAACCAATGCCCAATGCTATGATGTTATTTACGGTAATAGGTTATAGTTTTCTGAAAAGAGCAAAAGCCGCACACAAAAGACGACACAAAAGCAATGAAAAGCAGGGCAATGCAAACAACAACAATAAATAATCAATAATTGTACACAACAACAGTACTGGTAGGTACATATATCTTGCATAGCAATATCAATAGCAATATCAAAGCAATCACCTCACCATGAGCAAAGAATATCAATTCGAAAAAGTAACCTATGAACCATCTCCCCAGAACAATGGTGAATTTCTCCCCCACATTACAATCGGCGAATCGAGCCACCGCGCATTTCATCCGAGCGACATGGAGCGCGTCCTCGACTATGATAACATGCCCGAACCCCCTCCTCCCGATGCACCGCATGGACACCTTGAATTTGAAATGGATGACGATGCCATGACAATCAGAGACGATGCCCCTCCAAAATTCCCAAAAAGATTTTTCTGTCTGAGGGGAAGTTTCATTTTTTACTATGATGGCAAAGACGTTGATACGAACTATGATCAAGCCACCTTCGATCGACACGAGGCTAAGTTCCATGATGTGCCATTGGGTGTTATACCGCTGGAAAGAACTACAGTGGAATTCCCGCCTGGTGGAAGAAGGGCATTTAGGGAACATGCAAATACAGAGGCCAGGAATGGATATGAAATGATGATTCGTCATGTTGCCAGGGTATCGCATAAAGAAAAGGATCCTGCAACAGAAGCAGCGGGTGCAGCTGCTGTTACGGCAAAGAGACGTGCCCCTGCCTACCTCGTGATGGATTCATTGGGACAGAGGGATGCATGGGCTGATGCAATTAGGTTTAGGGCAGATGTTTACAAGAAAGATACAAAACTTCGTCCAGCCGGTACAGCTCCAGACCCTCCCGCTGGAGCCAAGATAGGAACAGGTACGCTGAATTCAGGAACTACAGGTGGGAAGAAGGGAGCTGCCCCGCCTTCGCGCAGAGTAGGAGGTGAAATTTCTGTCTTGGCGGGTGTCATAGAAACGGAAGAGCAAACAGATATCGATAAGGCGCTTCAGACATTTGGAACCAAGACGTTGTTTCAAGAAGAAGATTGGGTCAATGAATTCTTTGAAAATCATAATGAACACGAAGGAGCTGACATTTGTCAACAGTTGGAACGATGGCAAACGAGTATTAAGAAAGGGCTGAGGGGAGCGGTTTTAGAGCAGTATGAGTACTTTGTGGAAGCTTCGAGAGAAATGACAATCATGGGACGAGAGATTGCTTCTCTTAAAGATTTGGTAACAAAACGAGTTGAGACATTTGAGTCCATGAAACAGGTCAATTTTGATTTGGACTTTGGAGAGGGACCTCCCAATGGCGATGATGCCGATGAAGCTGTTACCGAGGATGAGACTACTAGGTATAGTTCTGACGAGGAGGAGGGAGACGCAAATAATGAAATCAAGAGTGAAAAATCTCCCATCAGCAAAAAGAGATTTTTTAGTAGGTTGCGCGGCGGCAAGGGAGCAACGTCGCCCATGTCTGGACGTAGCAAGAAGAGCTCAAGCACGATCGAAATACCAAAATGGCTGGATGACGTTGTAGAGGAATTGACAGCTTTAATTAAGCAGTGTCGCTACACTGATGCCACAGAGTTGCTGCTCAAGGCCAAGATAGAAGTAGCTGATATTGTTAACTCGGTACGTTGATTGTTCTTGACATTCTTTGTATTTTTATGTAACGAGTCCGACAACAGAATCTAT
>Ga0307978_1003220_pt1 | contig 11170 bp, 10 predicted proteins | sample OrgLakmetage1056_FD_203151 | JGI IMG/M metagenome (GOLD analysis project Ga0307978, IMG submission 203151) | Saline water microbial communities from Organic Lake, Antarctica - #1056 | ecosystem: Environmental > Aquatic > Non-marine Saline and Alkaline > Saline | place: Antarctica: Organic Lake...
CCCGCCTCTGCCTCTGCCACCACCACCGCTGGGCGGTTCCAGCGTAGATAAAGACGACGAGCTTGAAGAAGAAGGCGAGTGCAGCAGGCCATTTTCCTGAGCCTGCAGCTTCTTGTCGTGGTCTGAGAACTCGTCCAGAGCGCTCATCAAGTCGGTGAGTTCGGCCGCATGCGCAGCTTCAGCGGCAATTCTTTGAGCCTGGGCTTCCGCCAACGCTTCAGCTTCTTGAGATGCTTTCAGAGCAGCGGCAGCTTCTTTGGCTGCGAGCGCATTGGCCACCTGAGCGAACAGTCGATGATGGATGATGAACGTGCACCGCAACCAAGAAGAAGATAAAACGCATCGCAACATCGCAATATTCTTTCAGATTCTCTTGCACACGCAGGAAGAATAACAACAACTCAGTGCTAGCTACATATTCCTCCTCTCTTACCGCTTCTTCTTGCATGCGCTTCAGCTCATCAGCCTCGTGCTGAGCCGCTTGTGCTCGAGCCGCAGCCTCCCTCGCGACTCGTCGAGCGTCCAACTGCGCAGCCAAGAACACGGCAGAGTCTTCATCTTCTAATTCGTCATCACCACCGCCGCTGCTGCTGTTGTTGTTGATTTCGCCATCCTTGCCGCCGCCACCGCCGCTGCTGCTATTACTGTTGTTCTTGCTGTGGAGGTGCCGCTGAGGCGACAGGAGAGCGTCCAGTGAGTCTTCTTCCTGCAGTTGTGCGGCTTTCGCAGCTGCTTCGGCCTCTGCGGCTGCTAGCAGTGCCCGTGCGGTGGCGTCGCGAACTCCCGCAGTATTACTAGTAAGAGGTTCCGCGGTATTCTGATCGTTCGGTGATTTAGCGACTGAAGCGTGGGGCGAGCCAGCGTGTTCAGCGGAAGGAGGCGCTGGAAAGCTTACTTGCCCACTTGTTGTCGGAGGAGGGGCGATTACCGCCCCTGGTGTTGCTGCTAGCGTTGCCGCTGGTGCTGCAGTGGAAGCTGTGTGGGCAGCTCCCGCAGTTGGAGCAGCAGACCCTGCATGCAGAGGGTGGTTCGCGGGGATCAGGAAGGTCAGCTCGACTCGGTTGGCAGCTTTGGCCGCTGCCGTAGCTGCCTCCGCTTCCCGATTGGCGCCCTCGGCCGCCAGCTCAGCGTCTGCCGCTGCGTTCGCCGCGTCTGCTGCCGCCTCAGTGGCTGCTACCGCCGCCATCCTAGCTTGGGCGGCCCGATCAAGCGCTGCGCCAGCAACAGCAGCAGCAGCATGGGATGCAACAGGTGATCTTGCGTCTTCATCATCAACGCTACCGTTGCCACTGCCGGCAGCCGTGCTTTCTTCTGTGCTAGCTTCACTTACATGTGCTTCACCTGCGACGGCGGCTGCTGTTGCTGCTGATCCAGCTTCGGCTGCTGCTGCAGCAGCCACTGCCTCTGTCGCTGCTGCTTTGTCAATTTGTACCAATCGAGCGGCGTGGGCATTGGCTTCGAATTCCGCGGCTGCCGTCGCCTGCCGAGCCCCCATGGCCACTTCAGCTGCGGCCCTCAACGCAGTCACTTTCTCGGCAAGCGATGCCGCCGCATCCTTGTGCTCCTTGAGCTTGGCGAAGAGCTCAGGCTGCGTGGCAACTTTGACTCCATTCACGCACTTGATAACCCACCCGTTCCCGACGCCGGCGCCCTGAGCTTGACTCCCCTCGGAAGCTTCGCAGACTCGAAGCCCGTCTAAGACCATCCCTAATGGGCGCGCTAGGTCGAAGAGGGCGGTGGTCTCCTTGGTGGTAGCAGTGGCAGCTTCTGCCCCAGCCATGGCGTTAAAATTGCTGCTGCTCGGAGTACCGGAGCCGTGAAAAGAAACAAGTCCATTGTTCGGCGCGCCGTTTCCACTCCCACTGTTACTTACGCCGCCAGTACCCGCACCACCACCACCACTGTAGCTGCTGCTGCTCGAGCGCGGAAACCCATTTGACGTGCGCGAGGCCAACGCGTCGACTTGGCCCGACACTTGCGACCCAAACCGCTTGAAGTGCCCCAAAGACGACGCCAAGGCTGCCTTCATTTCCACTGCTTTCACCTCGAAATCGGGCCCCCCTCCTCCGCCGCTGCGCCGTTGGCGGTCTCCTGCTGCTGTGCTACTAGTACCACCAACACCAGTGGTCGTGGAAGTGCTAGGTGCATCTAAAACTCCTGCAACCTCACTGGTGCCTTCCTCGTCTTCTAGGCTGCTTCCCTCGCCACTGCCGTGGTTGCCCATGTAGCCCCCGCCGCCACCTTCATCAACGCCAGTTTCGTCTGCGCTTATCATGGCGGCCTCGTCGCTCTCCCCAATTGCGACTCCGCTGATGTCGCTTCCTCGCTCTAATATAGCGGTGGCGTCGCAGCCGTCCACTTCTTCGAGGCTCGCGCTCACGCCGGTCACCGATTCGGGCAGCCAGCCGCCGTACATGTGCGCAAACGGATCATGCATGCCTGCTACATGTGCTGTGAAGAAGCTATCCTCGTCGTTGTTGTTGCCTCTGGTATCATTACTCCCAGCAGCAGCAGCAGCAGCAGCAGCAGATGCGGCAGCGTAACGAGGAGGCAGCTGTCCCTGCGAGCGCATTACCACGCGGTGTAGCTGAACCCACAGCGTGCGTGGGTTGGCCCGCTTGCTGCTGAGGCGGCGTTCGCCCCCTACCAAGAGGGTGTTTGGGGGCAAAGTCCCGAGCTCCACCACCCCACCGGGAGGTGCTGCTGCTGCTGCCGTTGCGGTGGTGGCTCCACCGTAGCCTGCAGCCGAGAGCACTGGCACACTGCTGCCACCCAGCGCAGAGACGACGCGGTACACACGAAGGCGTTTCTTCAACCGTTGGTCATGCGCTCGCTGTTGTTGCTCAACTTCGTGCTCTTCTCGCTGGTGCTGTGCAGCGGCAGCAGCAGCAGCAGCAGCAGTCTCTGCGTCAGCAGTAGCAGCATCTTCGGCACTGCCGTCAACTGCTAGCGCTGCTGACGAAGCACTTGGGGAACACACACTAACAGAGGTAGCGCGATTTAAACGAGACTGGCGGTTGTTGAGTTTGCAATCTGGGCCTCGTACCGCGGTCAGAATCGCAGTGCCATTTTTGGCGTTTCTTTCCACCGCCCAGAGGGGCTCCGGCATGCCCGGCAGCCAGCACTGAAGCCACAGTTGACCCTGGCTTGTGACTAGCCGTTTGCCAGTGCCAGTGAGGCAGCCCCCGAGAGCTACTCGTGCCACCACAGGGGATGCCAGGCTTGGGTCTTCGCGAAATGGCAACGCCGCCTAAAGTGTAAAACGAAACACATGAACCGACGAGATGGAAGTGAGGAGCAAGATTGTGTGATTGAAATAGAAAGCGGGAAGATTGCAAGATGGAAAAAGGAGAAAAATGCAAATAAACATGCGGAGGAGTATGAAATGACCTTGGTGAGCACGTTCCGATAGCAGCGAGCCCGAGGGCCGGTGCCTCCTCCATCGTCAAACCACCTTGGCCGCGGAGGCGACACCGTGAGACTATTATCGTTGAGTGCACTACTAGGCACGACTGCACTGCTGTTGGTGTCGCTTGAAGTCAGTGCAGTGGTTGAAGATGACGATGACGGTGGCGGCGGCAGGTCGCACACCTTGGTCCCCGTGGCATCCAAGGGGAAAGGCTCGAGGGCAGAAGTACCGTCCGCTAAATTCAACAGCGCCACCCACCCCAGGACAGGATGACCCCCTCCTCCTCCGGTCGCCGCCCCACCCTGAGAGGACGGCGGCGGCGGCGCGCAATGCACCCACAGTTGGCCGTTGGGGCCGAGCCGCGACCCCCGCGCTTGCACGCACGCAAAAGGAGGCAGCGTGCCCACCACCACGGATGCGCCGTCGTCGGTGTTCTCATTGTTGCTCCCGGCGCTGTTGTGAGTGCTGTCCTCGACCTGAGGCAAAGCCCGCACCGACAAACCCTCCTTGGTTGCATTTCGAAAGCCCCACGGCGCATCTTCTCCGAGTGGCACGTCCAACACACGCGCGCACTGCACGAGAGGAATGTCGCTGCTGTTGGTTGCGCTCTTGCTGCTGCCTTCCTCATTCGCACCGTTGCCAAAAGGCAGCATATCCGTCAAGCACACCCAGCGCTCCTCCTCCGTAGTACCCACGGAGGTGCTACCAGACGCACTCACCGAAGCAACATCACCACTTGCGGGAGCATCAACAGCAGCCGCAGCAAAATCCGCCGTCAGGTCAGAAGCAACCGACGGTTGAGGGGTGCCATTATCACCTGCTACGGCACTGGCACCTGGCACAGCAGCAGGTGGCACAGTAGCAGCTGCAGCAGCAGCAGGCGGAGTCCATTGCCCAGCGCCACGAGCTAGACGGCCATAGATTTTTCCATGCACGGTCGCATGTCTGTCTACCTCAAAAACTCGAAAAGCGGGCACAGTGGCCGTCCTCAATGACAGCACATTAGCTTCTCGAGGCTGTGTATGGCCGAGAACTTCGGCAGCCTTTCCAACAGACAGTGTCTCGGCAGCAGGCAACGAGCTGCGAACGGCGAGCGCAGCTTGAGCTACGTACAAGCAGCTCCAGGGTGCAGCACCGCACAGCGCTGGTGGCCACGCGCCTGCTTGATTTCCAGGTCCGGGTACTCGCAACAAATTTGCACCAGCTTCACGGCCTCGTGTCGCCGCCACGTCCAACACAAAGGCGGAAGCCTGAAGAACTACCATGGCTCCTGAGCTACTGCGAGCCCCCTGGGCACCCTCCTTTGTGGAAGCAGCGTCCACACAGTTGCCGGGCCGCAACTGCAGCCAGACCTGACCGTCGGCCAGACACTTCTTCCGCGCTTCAACGACACGGCCCACGGCCAGCATGCCGACGGCATCCTCAGCGTTGCCCCAGGGTTGTGAAAATATTGTTAACGGTTCTGGTCCAGCATTAACGAAATACATTACGAATAGTCTGTGAGCAAATGACTTCGAGTCACGCTGCAGGCACCATGGTATATGGTATACGAAATATGTAACTACGATGTATGGCTGCTGCCGTATAAGAATCAAGAAAATACAACATTAGAGTCGTTTGCGGTGCACTTTTTGGCCCTTTTCTCCTTCCTCGTTTTTAGAAGCTGCTCGGCATCAACAACAGCACCACAACCTGATCTCCGAGGAGTGTGCCCCCGCATCCTCAAAAAGCAACGAGGTACACCTCGAAAATGAGATATGACGATGCACTTTCGAGAGGTCTTTAAATTTCTTGTTTACGATACCTTTCAATCATAATCGATTGTACCTCTGTGCACCAGCTTCTGCGATGAAGGCCTTTGCGCTCCTGGCTCTCGCGGCTCCGTTTGTTGCGGAAGCACAGCAGGCACTTGATGTTCCCGGCTTTGGTCGAATCGAGGTGAATCTTGAGTGTATGTGTGATGCATTCTCCAGCCTATTATACAAGCTGGAGTCAGCTAGTTACTAATAGGGTGATACGAGAGCTTCATTTTGGTGCTTTTCGGCACCGCACATCAACCCTATTTCATTCTAGCTTCCTTTAATTTTCGCGAACTACTCTTATTTGCGAAGTATGTTTTCATTATTCTCTTTTCAATTTCATTTTGTCGCTAGGTTCGCAAGGGAGCTGAGCCTTCCGACGAAGTAGAGCGTTTTGCACAGCTCACGCGTGCCGCTACCGGACATGCCTTTCCTGCTACCGAGCTGCAAGGCTGGGTAGACACCTTCTGCGCAGAACCCAGCGGCAGCGAGTGCAAGCGGCCTCAGCTTGGGTGGCAGAGCCTCGAACTAGGCGGTGTGGGCACCATCGAAGTTGCTCCAGGGCAGGTAAAAAATCTACCATCAACCTCACTAATGCGACTACTAGATTTGGTGAAGTGTTTCAGCAGGCCGTGGTGTAGTCTGGAGATAATGTGCTGACATAGCCACATACTGGCACCGTTGCTGAAATTAATGGCATTTGAAGTAATATAACGAGGAGCTGCGTTGTAAATGTCTCTCGTTTGCCAGGCTCCTGCCGAGGCTGTCGATGCTTTCTTAGTTCGCGCCAAATCGTCAGGCAAAGTCTCTGGTCTGGATGGCGGCGGCGTAGCTCAGGTGCTCGAGTATTTCTGCAGCCGGAAGCCGTGTGCAACAGGTGAAGTGGCAGCGCCGCTGGAGCTCCCAGTGCAAGGCATGGGCGTGGTGTCAGTTGCGTTTGGCGAAGAGGTACTTCCTTATTTACTAAGCTACGGTATATAAGTACTAGTACTTACTTAACTGCTCTCATATTTACTTTTTCGATGTTTGAACTGCTCTCTTATTATTCTTGCATCCTCTGGCACACTCATAACCACAAATTATATATGTTTACTCTCTATCTCTTTCGTTGTCCTTCCGAATGCCCATAGGTCGCGGACGGCGTCGAGCGTTTTGCCTATGCAGCTAGGGCTCAAGGCTTACCTCTGGACGGCGCTGGTGCCGCTCAAATTGCCGCGGCTTTGTGTGCGCGCAAAACCTGCCTGCGCCCCTTGAACTTGCCTCCAACGTCGCTGGAAATCCAGGGCGTAGGCACCCTCCAGTCGCCGTTCGGCGAAGCTCCCGTGGTGGCAGTCGAGCGATTCGCGCGGGCGGTTCGAGAGCAACAAGCCCGCTCACCGCTGGAACCGGTGGAAGTGCAGCAAATTCTCGATGCCCTGTGCCAGCGGGTGCCGTGCCGCGAGGGGGAAACCACCTTGGCGCCCGTGTCCTTGGACGTGGAAGGGGTGGGGACCTGTGTGGTAGACGTGGGACAGGAGCCAGCAGACGCGGCGCGGTTGTTCCTGCAGGAAGCGATTCAAAACGGCCATGAAGTCGACACCAACGGCGCCGAAGGCCTGATGCGCGCCTTGTGCGCTCGGAAATCTTGCACCAAGCCGCTGGATTTGACCCCCGCCCAGCTCAACGTACAGGGTGTGGGGACGCTCGCGGTGCCCTTAGGGGCGGACCCGGTGAGTGCGGCGGAGTCCTTTTTGGAGCGGGCAAGGGAAGCGGGGCACAACGTGGGGTCCCCCGGCGCGCAGTCGCTGATGCAAGGGCTGTGCGGCTTGCCCACTCTGCAAAACGCCTGCACGCGCCCTCTGAACGTGGCTCCGCTGAAACTAGAGGTAAAATACGGGCACACTCACAAAAATGGTTGTGTGGTGCTGTTGACATTTCCTTCGTATTGTTGTTGTTGGTTGTTGGTTGTTCAGCTTTCATGCAGTCGCTGAGTTTTTTTTATTGTACATGTGATGTTGCACAACCCTAATCTTAACATTGATTTGATGCTCCTGTTGTTGTTCTATGTATTTCTGCCGATTTGCTGCTATCTCTGCTGTCTTGCTTTCGTTAGATCGACGGCATTGGTACGTTAGAAGTGCCTTTCGGTGGAGAGCCCGCAGACGCTGTGGAGTCTTTTGTCACGAATGCACGGGCCAACGGAGTCGGGTGGCTCGAAGCCAGCCACGCTTCTACAGTAATGGAGCGGCTGTGCGCGCTCAAGCCTTGCTTCAAGCCTCTTGACGTGCGGCCCCTGAGCTTGCCAGTGGAAGGCATTGGGACCCTGGAAATTCCGTTCAACCAGGAGCCTGCGGAAGGAGTGGTAAGTGCTGCTGTACCCGATCCATGACGATGTCGAGTCCTCCTTTGTAGGAGGGTCAGTTAGGTCATTGTCTTCGGAGTTACCTTTTCTCCTTTGGTGTTGTTGCCGTGCTTTGAATTCACGATGAATCATTATTTCCTGCACATGCGTGTCTTTTAACAACTGAAATCACAGATGCGCTTTCTGCTGGAAGCGCGTGCCGCTGGCCATGTGCTCAACCGCGAAGCCGCCCGCCAGCTCATGACCGCCGTGTGCGCTCAACGGAATTGCCTTGTGCCCCTCGATGTACAGGACTTCTCGCTCGAGGTACGTGTTAATAGCGCATCCCACCATAGGCAGTCTTCGAAATTGAAGAGTCAAGCATAGAGCGCGCGAAAATTTTCCGTGTTATTGTTCAATCCTGAATGCGGATCAATCCTAAGCACTCTTGTTCTCTCTTTCTCTCCTTCTTTTTCTCTCCTTGAACAACAGGTGGAAGGCATTGGCACTTTCGTGGTGCCCTTTGGGTCGGAGCCGGCAGCCACCCTGACGGTGTTCGCGGACCGAGTAGTGGGCGCTGGCGGGACCTTGAACGCACAGGGGGCGGCTCAAATCATGGAAAGAGCGTGCGCCGAGGTTCGTGTCGTGTGTATAGAATCTGAATTTGAACAATCCTTCGAGTGTATTTCCTTATGTATTTTCATGACTTCTAGGGATTTCGCTCGTGTATCTTGTTGACCAAGCTTGTTTGTCTCAGTATAGCATTCAACGATTGCCGTGTTCAACGGGAAATCATCTCAAGCACTTGAAATGATTCTCTATGCCAATTTACTTGCTGCATATGCATGTGTTAATGCACGCACACACCCAACAGGTCACTTGCTTCGTGCCGTTAGACGTGCGCCCCGTCACCATTCCCGTCGAATCCGTCGGCAATTGCTCGGTGCCGTGGGGCACTAACCCTTCCGACGCCGTCACGCAATGGCTTCGCAACGCGCTCGCCAATGGCCACGCCGTGAACGAAGACCTGGCCGGCCGCCTCATGGACGCGGTCTGCAGCGAAGGCCGCCGCCGCGCCCCCCTCGGCGGGGGTGCCATCCAGTATTGCCACGGCCCCCTTGATTTGCGCCCTTTTGAGGTGGACGTCGCGGAAGTGGGGAAACTCACGGTGCCCTGGAACGTGCCGGAGCCCGCTACGGCGGTGGCGTCGTTTGTCTCAGCGGCACTCGACGCCGGCCATGCCATCGACGCCGCAGGGGTAGCCGCGCTCATGAGCCGGGTGTGCGCAGTGCGCCCCTGTAGCGTCGGGGTGGACACCAGCCCCACCCTGTTGAACGTCACCGACTACGGCCAAGTGGAAGTCCCCTTTGGGAGAGACCCGGCCGATGCGGTCCGCACCTTCATCAGCCACTGCGCGTACGAAGGCAAACCAGTGGCCGCGGAAAACGTGCAAGCCATCATGAACAACTTGTGCAGCCGCACCACGTGCCGCAAAACCCTCAGTTTGGCGCCCGTCGAGCTGCCAGTGCAGGGGGTAGGCACCTTGGTAGTGCCACACACCGCCGTGCCGCAGGAAGCTGTGCGGGCGTTTGGAAACCAGCACCGTTTGTCGCCTCACATGATGCAACAAATCATGAACTCGCTGTGTAACATGGTGCCTTGCGAAGCAGAAATTCCTCCTAAAGACACTGCTGCATAGGCGACAAGCCTCGGCAGCTAATTTCCTCTGGTATCTGGTGCTCTGGTCGTGCTCTGTGCTCTTCTGTCAGCGAGAATGCTGCTGAGGGGAGGGGCAATAATCCATTTCACGTCCGAATTATAACTCCAGTTCGTAGTTATTTACATATCGTGGCGGCTTCTTGTTAGCATTAACAGCCAGCCCTTTAACTCCTAATATAATTCCATGCCATACGAAAACAATTCCTTTTGTAGCTGTTAAAACAGGCTGCTAGTCTCCTAGATCTTAGATGGATATAGTAGGGGAGTAGGAGCGAGGTCGGCGACGATGGTGATGGCGGCATCGTCGGCATCGAGAACGAAAAATGAATCATTGCGCGGCTGTTGAAGATAAGAAGGCCGAATTAAATCAAAAAGAAAGGACCCTTCGGTAAATCGCACGGGATTTGGCATGTGCCGAGTGCCAGAGCAGCTACGGGATTGGATAAGGCAAAGGAGAGCCTTTTCTGAGACCACATTTGAGTCAATTTGTGAGTATTTTGATAAGGGAGTTTCTTTCTTTTTTTGCGACGCACTCTTCAAAACCATTGGCGGTTTCGAGCTTGATTGACACAAGGCTTTGTTATAGTTAGAAACAAACACTCACTCACGCGTGCACACACACGCGGCAGTAAAGCCTAGCTGTGCATGATGCCAGCGCACACACAAAGCAGCAAGAACCTTTTTTTCTCCGGGCGAAGAGGTAGGACGATGTTTCAATTTTCAATATCTAAGAAGTAAGTGTCTTGGATTATGCACGATGGACGAATTCAATCAGGATTTTGACGTTTGACAACAGTCCAGAGCTTAAAGAAGTTACTGCAAGTGCACACGATACGTTTTTCTTAGTTTGAAGCAAGAGTATCAGTTCTTCTCTTGGTTCTTTGATTTGAAGCAGTAGGTGTTACTTTTTTTTACTTGGTGGAATTCCTTTGTACTGTCAAGGATCATATCCTTGGTACTGTGCTGAAAAGATGTGACCCCGGGAAAGGAACAGGCTTGACACCTTGAGCAAAAAGGGAAATGAGTAACGAGCGCGATAGTAGGGTGTGTATCTTTGGGCTCTCAGGAAACCCACCGACTGGTACTCTGGGGCACCAGGGAATTGTGCAAACCCTTATCAATCTTAAGCATTATCACGAAATATGGGTGCTACCAGTGTTCGTGCATGCGTATAAAACTCCGTCGAAAACAAGACTTGCTCCTTTTGAGCACCGTATGGAAATGTGTCGCCTTGCCTTTGAGAAACTTGACAAAAGTGTCCACGTCAAACCCACAGAGCGAGAGGTGTACCTTGAGCATTCTCTAAAGACCGAAGTCGTAGGCACAGCTGAACTTTTGGAGTTTTTACGAACAAAATATACGGAGCTCACTTTTTCATTGGCACTAGGGAGTGACACTTACCGCGACTTGGTTCAAGGAAAATGGTCTGGCAGAGAAAATGATATTGCGCGCCATCTCACAGGAGGAACGTTTGAAGTCTTTGCGCGTGGAGACGACTACTCGGAAACCGAGCGTACCATAGCATCAGAGAACATAAAAGCAGCGGCATCACGTCTACAAAGCAAAGCAGACTTTCAGCCATCATTTGAAGCAACTCTACATCGATTGCCCTCAGCTGATACTCGGAATGTACAGTTAGTCTCCTCAACTCTTGTACGAACTGAACTCCTCGAACTCGGCACGACGTGCAGCGAGGAAATGTGCAATGCGCCAGCCGTAGAATCGTCGTCACCTCTCTTTTCGCCAGCTGTTATCGATCCTGCAGTTCTGGCGTATGCAATAACTCATCAGCTCTATGGCAGCCCTTCCTTGGTGAACAACACACTCCTTTGGATGAACCTCGGTCTCGCCCCTTTTCAAATCCTTTCCCGCATCGCGTCGTTGATCGGAGAATTAATCCCTCTGCTCGTGCTGCTGCTGGTA
>Ga0307978_1003221_pt1 | contig 11164 bp, 10 predicted proteins | sample OrgLakmetage1056_FD_203151 | JGI IMG/M metagenome (GOLD analysis project Ga0307978, IMG submission 203151) | Saline water microbial communities from Organic Lake, Antarctica - #1056 | ecosystem: Environmental > Aquatic > Non-marine Saline and Alkaline > Saline | place: Antarctica: Organic Lake...
AAACGCCTCAGTTGTGAAGAACGCAGTACATACGATCACTACTAGGAGCAGTGAATGGCGAAGGGGGCCCGCCATGGTCGCGTCTTTTTCAAGATATTTGGTTCAGACAGTAGGAGGCAGAACATCAGAGAACCTGGAGAACTTGCAAAACAGAAACGGACGAGAAAACAAAAAGACGAAGGAGTCCATTTAGTCTCATAACCTGACGCGGGGTGAACCGACCAAGACGGACCTGGCGCCTCACAAAGAACGACGGTGCACGGAAGACGAAAGACGCAAGACGACGATGACCAACCTTCGCATTCTTTGCAGTTGCATTCCTTTCAGCTAGCTCGGTTGGCAGTGGCAGGGATCGGACATTGCTTTTACTTGCTCCTTACTACTTTACACGTACTTCGCTCTCTTAGCTAGAGGACGAGCGCTGTTTACACTCGCACACTACTGTATGACTGTTGAGGGACGACAGAGATCACTGCGGGACTATTACTGCTACTGCTTCCAATAACGTCGAACGACACACAAACTTCTGCGTACAGTACCGCCGGTGCCACCACCAACAAAGACCATGGGACAATGGAGGAAAAAGATGCAACGGGCACGTCGCTTGCACCGACCCTTTTTGAAAAACTGGGAGCGTGACAAGCTCTACGAAGCCTTTCCTTCATTTGTCAAGTCGGTCTCGTGTTCGACAGAAGAATACCGATTCCTGCTGCTATCGGAAAACGCGCCGCAGCAGATTCCTGTCGTCTTGGATGCGAAAAAGTTGACGACTGCCGAGTTCAATCAGGATTACGAAGCTCGGGAAGAGCCCTGTGTCATTCAGAACATTCCCTATGGTTACGACGGAGCAAAAAATACCAAGGAATGGGGCGCTGTTACCAAATGGTCCCTTCAAGCCTTGGAGGTTTCGTCGCTCCGAAAGCGTGCCTTCAAATGCGGGGAAGACGACGATGGAAAGTCGGTGCGAGTCAAACTCAAGCACTTTCTCCAGTATCTTTATAAGAACTATGATGATAGTCCGTTGTACGTATTTGACTCGACGTTTGACGAAGATGGCAGTGCCAAGAGTTTACTGGCCGATTATCGAGTTCCGTCGTATTTTGCAGACGATCTCTTTCGATTGGTATCCGAAGCACGAAGACCTCCGTATCGCTGGTTCTTGGTGGGACCAGAACGCTCGGGGACGTGCGTTCACATTGATCCGTTAGCTACGAGTGCTTGGAACACTTTGATTCACGGCAAGAAGCGATGGGTACTTTTCCCCCCGCATGTCCCCAAACGCGTGGTCAAAGGTCGTGGCTTGGTTCGCTCCGATGAAGACGACGAAGCCATTCACTACTTTATGAATATTCTCCCTCGCATCAAGCGTCGGGCGGAATCGTTGAGGAGTCACGACGACTATCGGGATTTTGCTTGTTACGAGTTTACCCAAAATGCCGGCGAGACAGTCTATATACCCACTGGATGGCACCACGCAGTGTTGAATCTCACCCACACGGTTGGCGTGACGCAAAACTTTTGTTCGCCGCGAAACTTTGACCAAGTGTGGCTGAAGACACGGACTGGCCGCAAACGAATGGCGTGGAAGTGGCTTTGCCAGCTCGACAAGGAGTATCCTCATTTGGCGGAACGAGCCCGGCACTTGAACGAGCGCGACAACTTTCGAATGAAATATGATCCTGGCGAAATCAAAAGACGTGAGACTGAGGAGCGCATGCGAAAGATGCGTCGAAAGAATCAAGTATAATAGACTAGTCTAGCTGTTGTAGTGATGTTTAGGAATGTATCCCAAAAAAGTGTTTCAAGGCGCGACACTCTATACATTGTTAGGATTACCAGTTGAACCCGTGGGAGTCCGAAAAGGTGGTCTCGTCATATGTCAAGTGGCCCGTGTCTCCCATCATTCGAGCCGAAACATATCCATTGGGGTGAATCATGAGGTAGGTGATGCTGCAGTTGAAGGTTGAAAACCGCAGCCATGCCTCGGGTGGCAACTGCAGTGCTCTACAGAATAAGTGTCGAATTACGTTACCATGGCAAACAATGACTTCAAATTCTTGCTCCACGCCATCATCATTCACTTCTCCTTTGGAATCCTCTTGCAATCCTAATGGTGGATCTGCTCGATAAATGTACTTTTGAAAGGCTTGTTCAATTCTCTCGCGGTTTTCGTCTATTTCTTTTTCTTGATTCGGCACATCAGCTCGTTTCGGAATCATGGGAGCTGGCAGTCCTTCATTCAAGAGCGGATCAGGCTCTGTTAGGGGCACACCCGGTAGCCACGAAGAAATGAGCAATGCCGTTTCCTTCGCGCGTGCCATGTCGCTGACCCGAATAGCCTTGATGTTGATGGGCTTACAAAAGCGCTCATCCATACCGCCCAATCCACCTCGTGCCATAATAGCCAATCGCTGACCAGTAGCTATAGCCTGCCGTCGCCCTAGCGGTGTCAACACTCTCTTTTCATCCTCCTCGAAAGTCATGTCGTACTGCCCATGGCGCACCAACAAAATGTGGCGCGTCTTGCCCTTGGATTTGCTGGCGTAAAGGCCTTGTGGCGTCGATACACTTTCCAAGGTGGCATTTGGAGTCATTTTACCATCCCAGTTGTAATCCCAAGCTGGATATGGGACTTTGGGTTGATGCAGTTGACGTTTCAGGCACTCACCCTCGAACCGGGCGTCCTTATCATCATCATTGTGAGGATGGTCGTTGCCCTTATCAGGCCGGCACTGCTGATTGGCCTCGGAATGCGTCGCGGTGAGGTTCCGATCAGACGCTACTAGCGAATAAAGGGTGTAAGATACGCCAAAGGAAACTGCCGCGGTACCCGTAGATCGCTTGGTAGCTGCGAGCGCGGAGCGGAAAAACCTCATGGTGATGATGTGACCAATAAAATAAATTGCACTTTCCGACTATGACGTCATCATCACTAATTAAGAGACATTTTGATTTTGTCCGTTTCACTTAATTTTGGGAGCGACGACGCTACGACGCCCATGGCGGTGAACTCATCCAGCCGTTCGGCGCTCTCTCTCGAGGAGGCCGACGAAGACGTTATGCAAAGCAATAACAACGAGATTGGTCCTCCATTGGACCAAAGAATCATTGGCATCATCCAAACAACCAAAGATCACACTATTCGTCCGGCCCGACTCGCGACCGAGTTGGGCATTTCCGTCAATGATGCGTGCGCAGAACTTTGTGGTCTGCTGCAAGCAGTTGGAGCTGGAGAGGGCGGAGCGTCCTTTCGGTTTGAAAGCACAAATCAGAATCACGTCATGGTTTTTACGTTTCCTCCGGACTTTGAACGACGGGCCTACCGCAAGCGTCGTCAAGAGAATCTCTGTAAGACTTTGTGGGGCGCCGTAACCGTCGCTGTCAAGATACTCAAATTGGTCACTGCCTTTGGCCTGATTCTTTCCCTCTTGATTATATCGATTGCTGTCATGGCAGCTCTGGTGGCGGCATTAGTGGCGTTGACACGTGCCGGTCACGACAGTCGGGGACATCGATCAACCGTAATGCGAAACATGAGAAATATATGCATGAGTATGCGCCAGCTGTTGTGGTTCTACGCAGTCTTTGGAGGTGGCGAGCAAGAAGGGCAAGATCCGTTTATGCGAGAGATTGCGTATGATATGGCCTTGGTATCTGGCATGTGCTGTGGTAATCCGGGGAGCATATTCTTTTGGTTCCGGGCGAATCAACTACACCGACGCCGGCGACGAATGTTCCAAGGATGGAGTGGGAGAAGAATCGAAACAGATGTCGAGGGTGTCACGTTAATTCAACGCGGCACATGGGACAATGAGAATGAAGAAGAGGATACTGAATCATACGCAGAAGCAGGGGCCGAAGGTCATCGCGGTCTGCTTTCAGTAGCTGTGGAGTTCCTTTTCGGACCCACCCCATTTCATCCTGGACCGACCGAACCAAAGAAATGGAAGCTCCGAGCCGCTGCTCTAATACAGCTTTCTACCGCAAGTCAAGGAAAGGGTGTCAAGTTGGAAGCGATTGCGCCGTACGTCGACTCGCCTCCGTCGTCGCTGGACGATTCTGCAAAAGTACTTGGACAGGGCCTGCTTGTGGTCGTTCATTTCAATGGCACGCCAACTAGTGACCAAGATGGACAAGGAGCGGAAACACCGAGCTTTGTCTTTCCAGAACTAATGGCGGAGAGTGGTTCCGTTCCCAAGTACGAAATTCCGTTTGACAACGATGACGAGACGTGGGCGTCCTTCTTGTATTCGCCAGAACCGATCTACCCGGGACGACAGTCCATTTCGGAGGTGCCTCGCTTTCTCAAGGAGAGACACTACAAATTCACAATGCTGTCGGCGCAACAGCTATTTCATTCCTCATTCTTGGGCCTTATGAATCTTATTGGTGTTATCTGGCTGGGACGTTCTATCGCTAAGGGCGGCAGCTTAGAGATCCGAGATGGGAGTTCTTTAGCGGTCTTGTCTCGATTCCTCTTGCCAGTATTGCGTTTCTATGCCATTCTCTTTTTTGTCCTCCCTGGTGCACGGCTGTTCTTTGTGCTGGTTATGAATACTGCGCGACGCCGACGCAACCTTAAGCGGGAATCGCTGGCAACTGCTCTCCAGCTATATAGTGATAGCTAGGTTTTTTGCTTATCGTTTCGATTTCTTTACCGAGAAAAAGTTGGTGATGCGCTGCGATGATTGGTTGGGTGAAGACTTTGATGTCGCTGTATGTTGAGAGTCTTTAATACCCTCATTCCCACTGGAAGCACTGGTGGCTGTCGCTTGCTGCTGTCCCAAGAGTTCTACAATAGCTCTTTCGATATTACCATTGGATCGCTGCATAGCCTTTTCCGCCTGCCGTTGATTAAACCCCATAGCTAATAACGATGACACACCCTCACTGACTGGGACAGTTTCCTTTCGCTTTCGAGAAGAGCCGCACACTTCTCCGTCGGAGTCCGGCGTTGTGTTGTTAGTACTCTCGGTTGCCGTCGGGGGTGGCGATGATTGGGCCGCCATCTTTTTGAAGAAGTGCTCCTTGGCTCGACCCAAATCAATCTTGAACCTTGCTTCAATCCGTCTAGAATCATTTTCGTCTTTGAACACGGTCGGTATAATCTTTCGTGGTTTTAAAAAGTCCACAAATTCCTTCAGCTCGGAGAAGGCAGAGTGCTCCGAGTAGCTAATTAGCCGCACTTCGACATCGACGCCTTGACAATGTTGCTGACTGACTGCATTCTTCTTGTTCCAATTCGATGCTTCGGCCCAACCAGTCGGAATAAAGGCCACGACTTTGTCATACTTTTTCGTCAACTCGTTTGTGTAATCTGCACATGCAATGAAGTTTGGCAGAAAAAACGGAAACATTTCTCCCGCAATTCCCATCGGAACCACATGAACGTCACTAAGGTCAGGATCTCGTGTACATCGCTGGATAACTTGACTGGAAATTTCTTCGTGACCTTGGATGCATTGTAGCATTCGCAGCTTACGCTCATTCACGTAAACGAGTTGGTTTGAGCGACTGGACGCTTCCCAGAGTACCTTCTCCTTGCCGATTGAGTAACAGGAGAGGAGAACAAGAGTCGATAAGGTTTCACTGCGCTCTTCGCCCAAAAGTTCCTGCACTTGAGAAGCAATGATATCAACTGCGGTCTCCTGTGGCAAAAAATCATGTTTGGGTGCACCATACGTCGTGTCCAACAGCAAAAGGTCGAGATTCCTTCCAAGGGCGGCTTGCTTGAGCAGCGGGTAAGACTTCATTTTCTCGTGGTATCGCATATCTCCCGTATGCAAGTGGACTTTTCCATCCGGCAGTTCAATTGCGATAATGGCAGCGCCTGGACAATGATTGGCGTCGTAAAAGGTGACTCGAACTTGCTTCGATTGTGTCCCTTGGGTGTGAACGATCCAAGTCTCTCCACAGGCATGCTCCACCACAAACATAGCTGGTATCTGGTGAATTTCCCTCAAGAGAGCAGCTGTCACGGGCGTGCAGTGGATCAAAGCTGGTCCCTCGTACTTGCCTTCTCTCTGCAAACTCCCGTAATGGTCCCCATGATAGTGCGTCAATATAAAGGTATTCGAAGGATCGCGCGTCCGCTTGAGGTACTTTCCTCGAAAGGCGTCAACGTAAAGCCCTTTACACCCTGGAAGCTCATGACAAACATCTGCAGGGTTCATGGTGGGGCGAGAAGGAGTAAATCAGTTCTGTTGGACCCAACGCACAAGTGCAACCCCATGGTGAACGAGACACGTGTGTCACGTGGCGACGAGATGGAAGAATGGCAGCAGCAAAGATGGATGGAATTCTTTGAATCATCGACTCGTGACACCTCGGAGTCGCGTTTGCGGGAGACGAGCGCCGATGGTTTAAAATCAAGCTAAAGGAGGGGTGCAAGTTGCCACTTTCTATCATACTATAGTTAGATCAAGATACAGTCCTTCAGGATGGCGCAGCAAAAGAAAGAAGGGACATATATTTATCTACAACTACTCTAATAGATACACCTATGATCAGGAATCAATTTGAGCTGATGGCAGCACGACGCTGGCCGTAGCTCCAATGCCGAATCCGGCCCAAAACACTCTATCGTTTCTACTACTTCCCCAGAACGCCTGGGCTAGCTCAAAAATCTGTAGTTTTTGTCGAAGGACGACCAATAACTCGGCTGTAATCTTGCGGAAGCTGTGGAGAATGGGCTCGGCATCGCCATCCTTGACCCACTCGCCGAAACCCTCTCCTGGATCCCCCAAGACACCGAGAAGGGCCAAGAATTCCGCTAAGAGAAAGCCACTTGTAACAGTTACTCCCGACCATAATGACGTCTTAAGAATAAAAGGAAACGCTGTCGTCCCAGCCGAAACGGCTGAGGCAAACTTGGCCTTGGCTGGCAAATTCTTGTAGGAGTTCAGCATACTCTCCAGTCTCGACCGGAGAAAGCCTCCCGGTCTCATGCCCCACTTGCCGACCATGGACTGCATTTGGCTCTCATTTTCCAATGCCCAATCATACAATCCTTCGCCGCGATCACCAATCATGCCAAGATAAGCCATAATTTCGGCCGTAATGTAAGCAATAATAGCAGACTTTGCCGCAAAAAGTAGCGCGGGCTTGACGAGGGGTCCAATGGTTGCCTTTTTCAAAAGCTGTACAGTCCACTTGACTGGTAGCAGCAGATCAGTTCCACCTCGGACACCTACTGCTATATGCTGGGTGTTGGTATTGGTGGTAGTAGCTGGTGAGGACGAGGGAATGATGTCATCCTCCTGCACCACACCAGCATCGCCCAGTGTCGCGGTTACAAGAAGCAAGAACGACAAAAGCAATAGGACAAGGTGCCCAGATCGTTTCGTCTTTCGATAGCTAGCCATCCTTTGTGTACAGTCAGTTGGTTTTGGGTCCCCTTTTCATGTTGCAGGGTATCTTTCGCCCTCGTCATGGTCACATTTTCATTCACGGTTTGCTTGCTTTCCGTTATTATGTCCAAACAAGCTTGAGTAAGTTTTAGTCAGGTCGTTCTTCCTTCAACTTTCGCGGAAGATCCAATCAATGATTGACGATTGACAAGCGATCGATCAAGAAGAGGGAGCCTGCCGCCGCCTGCTGTCAACGACAACTGAACGCAGGTCTACTGATAACAAGGGTGCATCGTATCGTTGTCGACGTCAAGGTGGTGCAGTGATGGTTCTATCTAAGGCGATATCTTTAGTTGGGACTGGTGCGGTGAGTGAACCAAGATATCGATATCCTTATTTTCCGACCTCGGCGTTCCGACCATCAGACTGACACTCACATGTTGCTTCTTGTGCGTTACCGTTAGGCGCTCGGCGTCTTTCATGTACTGACAGGTCCAGACCATCTATCTGCGTTAGCAACACTGAGTGCCAATGTTGAAAACTGCCAAGCCTTTTATCTGGGCGTTAGGTGGGGCGTGGGTCACTCGACCGGTCTGTTACTCGTGGGCTTCGTCTTGATATTTTTGAGTCTCAACAGCGACGCCGAAACCGTCGAGGTTCCTGACGGGCTCTCTGAATTCTTTGAATCTTTGGTGGGTTTCTTTATGATTGGATTGGGAATCTATGGTCTACAAAAGGCTTGGAAGAAGAGACCGACGGCTTACGGCATTCTTGTTCACGAGCACGAAATAGTAAACGTTGGCTCTGCCCAAGATGACAGAGACGTCGAGGCTTCTTCTGGACTGGAGCCCACGCACAGTCATACAGGAGCATTACACTCACTTTCACTGTCGAACGAGTCTGCGTTGCAGGTATCGGATGATACTGAGTCCTCTAGAGAAACGCAGCCGTCCCTCCTGTCCGCACAAGGTGACGACTCTCAGGATAATATTTACTGCAGCTTGATGCAAAACGTGTCAACGAGAACCATGGCCTTTTGCGCGGGTATTATTCACGGCTTAGCAGGTCCAGGTGGTGTTCTGGGTGTCATTCCTGCTGTTCAGCTGCACAATTGGCGATTAGCTACGGTTTACCTGGGTTCTTTCTGCGCGTGTTCGACGCTGACCATGGGAATATTTGCTGCAACATACGGCACCTGCAGTACCCGACTGGGACAAGGTACCCAACGAGAATTTCAGATTGAAATTGTTTCCGCAAGTCTCAGCATTCTTGTGGGCATTACATGGCTGACGCTGCTTTCGATCGGAAAGCTAGACGACGTCTTTCCCTAGCTTGAGGCCTAGAGGTCTTTCTGTACATAATATCTCTTGCTCTAGAGAATCTAAAGCGCATCACATCTCCTTCTTGTACGCAGTACGTCTTTTCGGTGTAGACTACAATATGGGCATTTGAATAGCATCAATACAACATCAACCTCAAACTAACAAACCTACGAGTACCATCAGGTACCATGACTTTCTGCAAAATGGTTTCAATTAGGTTATGAGCCTTTCGCACGTGACCGCGTCGAGCGTCGGCCGTCGCCGATACCGATTACCGATTATCGACTGTCTCACAATGGGAAAAATAGACCCTCCAATAAGCGTTCCCTTCCGTATTAGTCTAGGAAGTACAACTCGCTTAACGAGTCACCATGCCTGCAATTAAAGGAACTGCCTCCGTTCCAGATACCCGAGCACTTAATAAGGCGCTCAAGAAGGCAAATTTCCCTGCCAATTTTTCGATTAAAGTTTCATTAAAGAAGGTCAACAAGCCGGTGCTGACACAATGGATAGAGCAGAGGATCACTGCCATTCTTGGATTCGAGGATGATATCGTTCAGAGTACGGCCGTGAATCTGTTCTTACCGACTCCTCCTGAAGACGGAAACCAGAATGTTGTCGTGGACCCAAAAACAGCCCAAATCGACATGGCAGGATTCTTGGGCGACGAGCAAGCTGCCAAGTTTGCCTCTGAACTGTGGGGACTTCTCTTGGATGCACAAGCCTCTCCCATGGGTATCCCGAAGAAGCTTCTGGACGAAAAGAAAAAGGAGCTGGCCGCAGCCAAGCAACAATCGGAAGCACAACGGCCTCCTCCGAGAAAAGCCCCACCACCAGCTGGTGTGGCTGTTGCCGCCGCTGCTGGCGCTCCACAACCGCGTCCAAACGCACCCACTGCTCGACCAGTCAGTCCTCCGCATCCCGCAGATCGAGATCATGATGGTCCAAGACGAACGGATTCATCCCACTTTCGTCGGGACGGTGATCGGTGGCATAGCAACAGCAGTAGCAGAAGACCCGACGATCGTTCTGCTGATGGCCGACCCCGGGACGGACCGCAGTTGGATGTGTACGGAAGACGCCGAGTTGATGATCGACGCCGTGAAATACCATTTCGTGACGAAGGATACGAAGACGACCGGCGCATGCGACGGCCTGATCACGACCGACGTGACAACAATGATAACTACCGACGCGATGGCCACCGCGACCGTGATCGAGAGTACTACCGGCGCCGTGATTATGAGGAGGACAGAAGATACCGACGAGATGACCGCGATCGTCGTGACAGTCGGGATCGTGAACGAAGGCGGAGTCGAAGTCGCAGTCGGGACCGACGTGAACGCCATCGACGCCGCAGGGACAGTTCTTCGTCTTGCAGCTCTTCGGGAAGTGGGAATTGATGGTCACGTGATATTGGTTTCATCTGCACGCGGTTGGTGTTATTTGTAGATGAACTAAACTCCGCATCGCAGCTATGTATACGCATTGATGAGCTGCAGTACGCAGCGACTTACCCAAGATTGATTTAGACCTACACTATAGTAGAGAGTAGGTGGTTGACGGTTGACGTCTATATAATACTGTGAAATGTTATTGAGAGATTGCGTGATGCGTGCTCATCACCCCCAAGCTTCTTGTAAACTGTAATGTATTACTAATTCGTCTCGTACACTAAAGGATGCTTTTAGATCACCTACGAGTTCGTCCGGTCCAGGGACAAAGGCGGACTGGCAGTACAAAAATAGGGAACTCGAATTCCCTGCATCTTGGAGTCGCAACATTTTTCGCAAAAATGCCGTTACTGTTGCAAAGCGCTGGTCAGCTCCAATCTGAAACTTTGTCTTCTTCATAATCGGTGCACTACCCACTGCGACAAAGTGAACCTTGACTTTGGCTGCTAGAAATGCTTCTGCTACTGCTGGTGTCATAGTGTCGTCGGTCGTTGTGTCGCTCATCTTTTTGTTCGACTATTTATAGTTTCGGTAAGCTAGCGTTTGTGGAGGATCTGGCAGCATTAACGTTGAGGTGAGGTTGAGGTTGATAGCTTATAGATGTGTGTTTGTTAAACGGTTGGGCGTCGTGCACTCTACTGGTGGGACGTCAAGAGAAGCTCCCAATCAAGTTGCCCCAATATTACTGGTATCGATCCTCGCCTCATCATGGCCGAAAGTGTTGAGAATCCGATATCGAGGAAGTTTCGATCTGGAGTCAGCGGACAGACCTCGGAGGTACAGACCAATGAAAATATTACAGAACAGAAAGAAGCCGCATCTGCACCGACGTATGCGTCGATCCTCAAGAAGGGCGTCAAATGGGCACCAGTAACCGTTCATTCTTTTTGATTAATCCCATCGTAAGAATAGTTTGATTGACTCTCCTTATAGATCGACTATTGAAAGCATCATCACACTACAGCCGACGATTGAATGTCCTAGGCGTGATCTTGTTTCCCTAGTTTTAACATTAATCAAAAAGAATGAAAACCTACTT